>ERZ772865.3512-NODE-3512-length-11764-cov-10.399607_pt1 | contig 11764 bp, 9 predicted proteins | sample MGYA00512133_ERZ772865 | MGnify/ENA primary metagenome ERZ772865 (study PRJEB29015, sample SAMEA2737722) | human gut metagenome | biome: human gut; feature: human-associated habitat; material: faeces | place: China | collected 2012 ...
TTATCTTCTGTTCCGCTCAATTCATATGCTATCAATTTTTCCAATTGTAAATTATCAAAAGTATTTTTTTCCTTTTGAATATTTATTATATCTTCTATATTTTTATACAATTCTTCTTTATTTTTAGATTTTTCTATTAGCATTGCTTTAGAAATTATTAGATTATCTTCCAATAATTTTTCTTTGCTAAATTTATTAGCATCTATCAAGGTGTACTCCAACCAATTTTCTTGATATCCTTCTATTGTTTCTTCAATATCATTTATTGATAGCTTTTTCCATTTTCTTTTTCCTGTATACAATACTATTGGTATTACTGTAGGAATTTTGTAGCCTTGTTCTTTAAATCTCTTTTTATCTATGGCAGACTCTATTATGGCACATTTGTAACGTAATATTCTATATGGCATTTTTATATCTACACTTGACTGATGTTCTATTAATATAAATGCGTTTTTATTCTTTATTTTATATACAATATCTGCTTCTATATTGTTAAACTCCGATGTTCTAAATTCTTTTTCATATTTTTCTATGTCATCTTCTATTAAATTTAAATGCAAAAAGCTATTTATAAATTCGACTGTTTCCTTTTTGTCAGATAGTATTTCTTTAAACATTTTATCATGTTTTTTATTTATACTATATTTTTCTGTATTCTCTTTTAAAATATATTTATTTTCTCTTTGTTTTTCTTCTTCATCTTCCTCTATTATAATATCTGCATATTTTTTTAGCATTTTATTTATCTTTTCCTTATTTTGCAAATAAAATGCTCCATTAAAACCCATAATATCTTTTCCATCTACTGTTTTCAATCCAGTTGGAACATACATTTCTTCTATATTCAATCATCTTCCTCCTTATTATATAATCATTTTACTTATAGGTCAATATTTTTTATAAATATAACTTCTTGGGTATTATTTAAGAACAAATTTCTTTCGCTATAGCGAATTTTTGAATAAATTTTTTATAAAATAACTTTAAATTTAATAAAATTATATTACCATTTAAAGCAAAAATCAATTACAATCGTTCGACAAAATTCTAGTAATTATTTAAAATCAATTAGTAAATCATTTTTCTTTAGCTCTTGATTTTCTACATTTCTATGATATAATACAATCTATCAAACGCCTGCATTTATGGCGAATTTTAGTATGGAGTTGAATTAATTTGAAATTAGCGTCAGATGATGAAACATTAGCCGAAAACAAAGTCTTAATATTGTATGCACTTAACAAAGCTAATAAACCACTAACCAATGATGTATTATATAAAATAGTATTAGCAGCAGCTAATATGAATTATTTTTATTTTCAACAATTTATGTTAGATTTAATTGAAGTTGGATATATTTGTTCTTTCCAAAAGGAAGATCAAACTTTATATCAAGTAACTGAAAGTGGTAAAAGAACCTTAGATTTAACTTTGGATTTGCTTCCTGGAATAATAAAATTAAAGGCAGATACAAACTTAAAACCAATTATAGATAGTTCAGAAGAAGAACAATCTATTGTGGCAGAATACACCCCACTTAGCGAAAATCATTACATTATAACATGTAAAGTTGTAGAAAATAACGAAACCGTATTTGAAGTAAAAACCTTTGCAGGTTCTCGAGAACAAGCAAAAGATATAGTCGATAACTGGCAAAATAATGCAGATACAATTTACCCTAAAATATTGGATATATTAACGCAAAAATAAAACAAAATTCATTTTATTAAAAATACGATTAAGCACTCCTCTCGAGGAGTCCAAGTACACTCCCTCAAAAGCTATGTACCGTATTTTTTAATGAAATGAATTTTGTTTTTTATTTATTATTCGTCTAAATTTTCTTTTTATATAATCATTCGCCCAAAAAGGGGCGTCCCTATTGGGCGAAGTTTTTATTTTACATATTTTCTTGCATTGTTCATTTTTACAAATTCTTCTATTAATTCATCTTCTGTAAATGTTTTCTTTTCTCCTGTTTTAGTGCTTTCTATTTCGAAGCTTCCTTCTTGAGCCTTATTTCCAAGTACAAGCATGTATGGTGTTCCAAACATGTAGCAATCTTTTATTTTTGCACCTAACATTCCTTGAGCTCTATCGTCTATTATAACTGGAACTCCTGCTTCCATTAATTTGTTGTAAATTTTTTCTGCAACTTCTTTTTTATCGTCTACTGCAACTATTTGTAACAAGTATGGTGCAACACTTACTGGTAATGAAATTCCCATTGGTTCTCCATTTTTTCCATTTACAACGTTTTCTTCGTAAATTGTTGCAACTGTTCTGCTTACTCCTATTCCATAGCATCCCATGTATAGTAATTGCTCGTTTCCATCTTGGTCTATGTATTTTGCATTCATAGATTCTGTGTATTTTGTTCCTAATTGGAATATGTGTCCTAATTCGATTGATTTTTTAGCTTCTACGTTTTCTTTATCTTGAACTCCGTATTTTTCTTTTAAGTATTCGTCTGCATCTTCTCTTTCTAGAATTTCTGTGTTAAATGCTACTCCTGTTGCCTTGTCTACAAGTATTGTGTCTTCTCCAATTGGTGATTCTAGCATGAACTCCTCTGATAAATTTCCACCCATTGCTCCACTATCTGCTGCAACTGGTTTTGCATTTAGTCCTAATATTTCAAATATTTCTAAGTATGCTTTTCTAATTTTTTGGTATGTTTTAGCGCATTCTTCTGCATTCAAATCAAAGCTGTATGCATCCATCATTGGGAATGTTTTTCCTCTTAATAAATATCCTCTTGTACGAATTTCGTTTCTGTATTTTTCTCCAATTTGATATAGTGTAACTGGCAAGTTTTTGTATGAACTTATTCTCCCTCTTACAAAGTCTGTAACAGCTTCTTCTGCTGTTGGAGCCATTACAAAGTCTCCCTTGTCTGTTTTAACAGAAAGCATAACACCCTCTTCTATGTATTTAGAAAGTCTTCCAGATTCTTCCCAAAGTTTTGCTGGTTGTAATGTTGGAAGCAATATTTCTATACAGCCGTATTTGTCTAGAACTCCTTTAATTACACTTTCAACGTTTTCTCTTAATTTTAATGGTACATTGTTGTACGCATAAATTCCTGTTCCATATTGTACTAATTGGTTTGTTTGTAATAAAATATCTTGTGCTGGATAGCTTTTATCCAAATTATTTACTCTTATAGTTCCTAATCCTGTTTGTGATAATCTCATATTTATTTATGTATGACCTTTTTGCCATACGCTCCTTACATAATAAATTTAGGTTTTTCAGGTTCCCATAAACCTTTCCTTAAATAACAATCTGTGTTTTTCAACTATTCTTTTATTTTTGTCTATATGTTATCGTTTTTTATTACATCTACATTTTCCCTTTCGGGCATTGGAGCCTCAGATGAAACTTCTTCATCGTTTTCTTCACTTGGAATTATATCATCGATTACAAGCTGTTGGTTTTCATCTAATTTATATTTTGGTAATTCCGGCAACTCTTCTAAAGAAGACATTCCAAACATCTTTAAGAAATTAGGTGTTGTTGCATACATAGTTGGTCTTCCTGGTAAATCAGCCTTTCCGACATTTTCTATCAAATTAAATTCCAACAATTTGTAGATAGTTCCATCAGAATTTACGCCTCTTATTGCTTCTATTTCTGCTCTTGTAATCTTTGGATTGTATGCAATTATTGCAAGAGTTTCCATTGATGCTTGAGTTAAATTTGGCTTACTTCTCTTATCAAAAATTGGATATAAATACTCATACATTTCTTTCTTAGTAGTAAGCTGGTACCCATCTTCCACTCTTATAATCTCTATTCCTCTATCAGAATTTTTATACTCCTCCTTCATGCTGTCTATTATTGTTACAACATCATCTGAAGAAAGCTCTAGAATTCCCATTAATTCATTTATTTTTATTACTCTTCCTGCGGCAAACAATATAGCTTCTATTATTGCCTTCTGTTTTTCTATTTCCATATATACTATTTCCCTTCTCCCAGGCTCAGCTTTAATTAAAGAATACTAATACTTATAATTCTTTGCTTTTCTCCTACGTTTTATATTACGTATAATATTATACCCTCAAATCCGAGGAGTGTCAATGCCGAATTCACAAGTAACTCTTGAATTTTAAAGCTTATATTTATCATTTAGCTTTTAAGTTTCATTTCAAAAAATGTCGATTTTTTTAGCTTGAATTCTCATAAATATTGTGCTATTCTATATGTAGTTTAGTTAAGGAGCGAAAAATTATGAATAATGACGAAAAAAACATAGAAATCGTTTCTGGAAACGGTGATGATTTAAACATTTCTCCTGTTTACGACAATCTTGATATTGCAAAACCAAGTGAAGATACGAATACAAAGAAAAATGTTATAATTCCAGATGTAAAAAAATAAGGTTGCATTTTATATAATGCACCTTATTTTCGCCCAAAAGGGGCGTCCCTATTGGGCGAAAGAAAAAAGTGCTCTACATTTCTGTAAAACACTTCTTTCTTATCTTAAAGGAATTTATTTATGTTCAATTTATCTATTTATATAGCCTCTTTATTTTCTTCTACTGGAGCTTCTTCAGCTTCGCCATCGTCTTTTTGATTAACAACTTCTAAGCTTCCAACAGAAACTTCATATGCAACTTTATTTTCTACAGTTCCATCTTCATGTTTCTTTTCGTATTGTCTAGATTGAACTCTTCCTACTAATTTAACTTCTGTTCCAACTTCCATGTTCTCACAGAATCTAGCTGTTCTTCCCCAAGCAATACATGGTATATAGTCTGATTTACTATAAGCTCTGTTTACTGCTAATAGTATATCTGCTATTTCTCTACCAAATGGTGTTTGTCTGTAAACTGGTTTCTTGCATATATAACCTATTAATGTTACTTCGTTTGATATGAAATCTTTTCTTGCTTCTACTTCACTTTCTTGATCTTCTAACAATGTTACATTTTTTGCAAATACTGTTAGAACTAATTTGTTTTTACCTTCTCCATAACTGTTGTATGATCTAAATTGACCTTCAACTGTTATTTTTGTTCCGATTGGTAACTCTCCGTTTACCATTAATCTTTCTGATATTGTGATTGGTATAATATCAGAATTTCCACTTAGACGTGGAACACTTAAATCGAATATATAGAATTTTTCTCCATATATCTCATGACTAAATCTTTTGTCACTTGTTACTTTTCCCACCATTATAATGTGGTTGTTCTCTGAATATACTGTATCCAACTTAAATTTCCTCCTCTTACTTTTTAAAGTATTTGTTTTTTTCTAACCTACAACTATTATTATACTACCATTTTTTGGTTTTGTCTACATAAAATGTTAAATTTGTTTTATTTTTTTCAAAAATATGCCCATTTTGAGGGCAAAATGCCACTAAAAAAATAATGTTGCTATACAATTTTCATAAAATTTTACTTACTCAGCAATAGTTTTATATTTTTTTAGACTTCAATACATTGCTCTTGGTCGGAGTTTCTTCTGGTTCCTCAAAAGGCGAGCTCGATTTCGTTTTGCAAAAATATAAAATTATTGCTAAAGTCCATTTTTAGTTTGCATACAAACTTGAAAGTGCAATTACTATCATTATATTATACACATTCATATCTGCTCTTACATTAACCTTTATTTCTTGTGGTTCTATCACTTTATCAAACATGCTCTTTATTGTGTGCTGAACACAAATCAATAATTCATCTTCTTCAACGCTAGACACAGTTATATCACTCTTCGAGCTATAACCATATGAAATTACATTGCACGAATCTTCATATTGCAAATTTTCGTTCAAATCCAAATTCAATATTAAATTCTTAGAATTTTTCATTATTTTGCTCATTAATTCATCATTTTCTACACTTCTGTTTAATACCAGTGTTTCTAGTTTTATATTTTTTGTGTTTTCCATGTTCTTATCTTTAATAAACAAAATATCACAATCATTTACCATTTTCTTTGTAATTACTTTATTAAGCTGTGTTTGGCTCTTAGAATCTGTAATTATTTCAATAAAAGGCATTTTTTTCTCCTTTTTTATGGACTTGATTGAAAACAAATTCAATTTTGTCTGTGTCAAATATCATTTCAGACACGGTTACATACTAATTGGTATGTGCCATCTTCATCAAAATTTAATTTTTTCAACCTTTATTAACAATTCTATAATGTAAGTAGCTCACTCGTTGTCACTAACTGATATCCTTGCTTTTGAATGTTTTGTATTATTTTTTCCATGCTTTCTGCAGTATACTTTGCTGAATTATGTAATAAAATTATGCTTCCCGGTGCTAAAGTTTCGTTTATTCTTTCGCACATTTCTTCACCATTTAGTCCATTGTAATCTAATGAATCTATGTTCCATTGAACTGTAAATAACCCTTGTTCACTTGCAATTTGAATTATTTCTCTTGAGTATTCACCATATGGAGCTCTAAAAACTTTTGCCTTTTGGCCTGTTATCTTTTCAATTTCACTAGAACCTTTTATAATTTCTTCCTTAATATCTGCTGTTTTCTTCTTTTTTAAATTTGTATAGTGATATGACAAATTACCAATCTCATTTCCACTCTGCACAATCTTTTTTATAATTTCAGCATTTGAACTTGCAATTTCTCCCGAAATAAAAAATGTAGCCTTTGCATTTGTTGTAGCTAGTGTATTTAATATACTATCTATATTCTCTACATTTTCTCCACAGTTTATACTTAAACTTACCTTTTTTATTTCAGTTTCCACTTTATATACTGGTAAATTATTTACATTTGATGCTGAAGTTGCCACGACATTTTTTTCTCCGTCCCCAAAATGCTCTCCGAATAAAGCAATAGAGAACAGTATTGCAACGGTTCCTATCGATATTAAGTATGAGCCAATTTTTCTTTTATTGAATACAAAAAACATATACATGCCTCCTAACTTTAGGTAAGTTATTAACAAGTATATGTTTTCTATACATATTTATGCCTACTTAATGTACTTTTAACAATTCATTATATCATTTGCATTTCTTCTATATTTCATTAATTTTTTAAGGTTTATATTACATTTCTATCTATCATCACCCAAATATACATTTCCGTCTTTATCTGTTCTTATTTTCTTCTTTTGTTCTAAGTATCTAGTCATTTCATCTAGCAATTCTTTTTGCGTTAATTTAAAGCGTTTCATACAAAATTCTATTGCCTGTCTCCTGTCCATCCCTTTTAATATACACTCCTGCATTACTCCTATCGGTGTTGATTGCTCATCTACATATACCTCTATATCTTCTTTTTCTTCCACTTCTTCTTGTATATTTTCTCCTGTTGATATTTTTTCATATCTTGTTAATGTTCCTTTTTCTCCAAAATTTTCATCTAACGATACTGTTCTTCTTACTCTTAAATGTTGCAAGTATTTATATTTTATACTTGCTTTTATTACTCTTATTAATATTTCTTCTGCCTGTTCTTCTAAATTTATTACGTATGCTCCACAATGTTCTATTGTATTAATCAAAGTTTCCTGCGCAATATCTTCTGCATAAAAAACACTACGCAATAATTTACATCCCATTCTCCTACTGTATGAATGGGCTATATTACTTAACTCTTCTCCATACTTTGACATGAAATTATCATCTATTTTTGTTGTTCCTATAAATATTTTTCCTTTTGTTTTTAATACTTCAAACATATTATCATATCGAAAAAATATTCCCATTACTTCTTCTACACTGATTCCGTATTGCGTCCCTAGTTGTTCGATTTCTTCTTTCGTATAAACTCGGGGCTCCCTCATTAAATATTTTATTCTTTCTTGTACTCTATAGTTTAAGTTTATTTTTACTCCTGCTTGCCCTTTTCGGGAGGTATTTAAACTTGGATAAGTTATTCCTAATGTTTCAGCAAAATCGTTTTCGTTCATTTCATTTTTATAAGGTTCATATAACTCTAAAAATTCTTGATATGTTATAACTCTATCTTCATAGCCTTGTTTCTTTATTTCTTCTTGTATTTTTTTTCTTCTTTCTTCTGAAACTGGTTGTGTCTTTTGGCTTGTCTTTAGTATCATTGTTTTTATAGTTCTCTTGCTTCTTAACATATACCAATTTCCCTGATTTATTCCTAATATTGCAGCAAAATCTCGTTTTACCATTTCACTTTTATATGGTTCATATAACTTTAAAAATTCCTGGCATGTTATCTCTCTATCCTCATAACCTTGTTGCTTTAATTTCTCTTGTATTTCTTGTCTTCTTTCTTCTGATACTAATTGTTGCTTTGTCTTTAATATTTTTATTTTTACAATTCTATTGGTTCCTAACTTATGCCAATTCTTATGATTTATTCCTAACATTTCTGCAAAGTCTCGTTCTGCCATTTCATTTTTATACTGTTCATACAACTTTAAAAATTCCTGATATGTTATAGTTCTATTTTCATAACCTTGTTGCTTTAATCTTTCCTGTATTTCTTGTTTTACCTCTTCTGAAACTGGTTGTGTCTTTAGTATTTTTGTACTGATAATTTTACTATTTCTTAAATAATACCAATTAGTATGACTTATTCCTAATATTTCCGCAAAATCTCGTTCTACTATTTCATTTTTATATGGTTCATATAGCTCCAAAAACTCTTGATATGTTATAGCTTTATCTTCATAACCTTTTTTCTTTAATTTTTCTTGTATTTTTTGTTTTATATCTTCTGGAACTGATTGTGTCTTTGTCTTTAGTATTTTAGCTCTATTTCCTTTATGCCTTATGTTTCCCAAGTTGCCATAATTTATTCCTAATATTTCCGCGAAATCTCGTTCTGCCATTTCATTTTTATATGGTTCATACAACTTTAAAAATTTCTGATATGTTATAGCCCTATTTTCATAACCTTGTTCCTTTAATTTTTCCTGTATTTCTTGTTTTACCTCTTCTGAAACTGGTTGTTTTATTTGTATTTTTGTTTTTATAGTTCTATTACTTCCTAAATGATACCAATTTATATAACTTATTCCTAATATTTCTGCAAAATCTCGTTCTACTATTTCATTTTTATATGGTTCATATAACTCCAAAAATTCCTGATATGTTATAACTCTATCTCCATAACCTTGTTTCTTTAATTCCTCTTGTACCTCTTGTTGTCGTTCTTTTGGAATTCGTTGACTTTTTAATATTACTGTTCTTTTTCCTTTGTTTTTCATTGAATACAAATGACTAAGATTTATCCCTAATAATACTGCAAATTCTCGTTCTCTCATTTCATTTATATATAGTTCATGTAACTTTAAAAATTCCTGATATGTTATAGTCCTATTTTTATAACCTTTTTTTTCTAATTCTTCTTGTATTTCTTGTTTTCTTTCTTCTGAAATTGGTTGTGTTTTTAACATTGTAGTTTTGTAACCTCTATATCTTATATTTATCCAATTACTACGTGTTAGTCCTATTATTTCTGCAAATTCTTTTTCGCTCATTTCTTGTTTATATGGCTCATATAACTCTAAGAATTCTTGATATGTTATTTTTTTATTTACATAGCCTCTAGCTTTTAAATCTTCTCGTATTCTATTTTTTTCTTCTTCAAAATTATAGCTCATTATAATTTTCCTTTTCTCTACTTTAAAGTATATTTTTTATGTAAATATTATATAACTTTTTTTCTATCTAGTCCAGTCTTATCTGTTATAAATACTATTTGCTACCAAATATTAATTGTTTACATTAAAAATTGAGGTAGTTTATTACCACCTCAATCTCATTTTTATTCTTTCATTTTATTTTTTATGTATTCTATTTCTTCGTTTGCATCTAGTCTTAAGAATATTGGCTCTCCTTTTTCTATTACCTTTAAGTCTGATGTTGTTTTGCCAAATTCTTTTATTGTATCATATTCTTTGCTTGCTTCTTCATTTATTCCTAATTGGCTTAAAATTTTATTTGATGTTTCTGTCATTGCTGGTTTTATTAGTATTGCTACAATTCTTAGAGTTTCTACTAGATGACTCATTACTGATTCTAGTTTTTCTGTTTCTTCTTGTTTTGCTAGTGTCCATGGAGCTGTTTCGTCTATGTATTTATTTGCTCTAGAGATTATTCCCCATATTGACTCTATTGCATTTGAAAAATGTAAGTCTTCCATGTTGTTCTCATATTCTGAAATTTTGCTTGCTACAATCTCTTCTAAGTCTGCATCAACATCGTTTATTCTTCCTTTATAGTTTGGTACATTTCCACCAAAATATTTATTAACCATTCCTATAGTTCTGTTTAGCAAGTTTCCTAAATCATTACATAAGTCGAAATTATATTTATTTACGAAATCCTCTGGTGTAAATATCGCATCTTGTCCATATGGGAATTCTTTTAACAAGAAGTATCTAGTTGCATCTAAGCCATATCTTTCTACAAGCATTTCTGGATATACAACATTTCCCTTTGATTTAGACATTTTTCCGTCTTTCATCATTAAGAAACCGTGTGCATATAATTTCTTTGGTGTTGGTAGTCCAAGTGCCATTAAGAAAATTGGCCAATAAATTCCATGGAATCTTATTATATCTTTTCCAACTATTTGCAAGTCTGCTGGCCAGTATTTCTTGAATAAAGTATCATCATCAGACATATATCCTAACGCTGTTATGTAGTTTGTTAGTGCATCTAACCAAACATAAATTACATGCTTTGGATCTTTTGGTACTTTTATTCCCCAGTCAAATGTTGTTCTTGTAACACATAAGTCTTCTAGTCCTGGTTTTATAAAGTTATTGAATAGCTCGTTCTTTCTAGACTCTGGTTTTATAAAATCTGGATTTTGCTCATAGAACTCTTCCAATCTCTTTTGATATTTTTTCATATTAAAGAAGTAAGATTCTTCTTTCATTTTCTTAACTTCTCTTCCACAATCTGGGCACTTTCCATCAACTAATTGTGTTTCTGTAAAATATGTTTCACATGGCATACAATACCAGCCTTCATATTCACCTTTGTAAATATCACCTTGCTCCATGAATTTGTCAAAGATTTTCTCTACAATTTTAGTATGTCTTTCCTCAGTTGTTCTAATAAAATCATCATATTGAACATCCATCAATTTCCACAAATCTTTTGCTTGTTTTGCAATCTCATCAACATGTTGTTGTGGAGTTAATCCTCTTTTAACAGCAACCTGTTCAACCTTTTGACCATGCTCATCAAGACCAGTAAGCATTCGTGCATCATAACCTCTTTGCTGTTTATATTTTTTTATTGTGTCTGCAAGCACAGTTGTGTACGCTGTTCCTAAATGGAATTTGCCACTTGGATAATAAATTGGTGTTGTAATGTAAAATGTTTTCTTCTCCATAAAATTAATCTCCTCTCCACGCAAAATCTAAAAGATATAATCTTGACATGCATCAAAATTACATCTTTACTTCTGCCACATGTTTTTCTTGTAATATTGTAGCAAGTTTTCAATGTTTTTTCAATAGATTTGTTAATTTTCTTTGTTTCACAGTATTTATTTTTTCTATTACTTAGATAATATTTCTTCCACTTCTTTTTCAGTTTACATGTTTTATTTCCAAACATTTATGCATTTTACCTTTACTACGTTATCTTCTATGTATCCATTTATAAGTATTCATTCAATACACTGTTTTATTGAGCACTTACATACTAAATATTCTTCTTATCCATTGCTATATATTCTGCACAAAAAAATTCTCCCTCATATTTTATAGATCTTATTCTACTATAAAATATGGGGAAGAAAATTACGTTCATGGGTGACATTCTCTACATT
>ERZ772865.3514-NODE-3514-length-11741-cov-20.006076_pt1 | contig 11741 bp, 8 predicted proteins | sample MGYA00512133_ERZ772865 | MGnify/ENA primary metagenome ERZ772865 (study PRJEB29015, sample SAMEA2737722) | human gut metagenome | biome: human gut; feature: human-associated habitat; material: faeces | place: China | collected 2012 ...
AAGGTTGACGAGCCGAATGCTGTTACCTATGCGGCGATGGAGGCGGCAGAAAAGGCTCACGCAGAATAAATTCAAGAACAACTCTTCCCTCTTCCTCGGAAATAATATTTATATCACAAGGAGCAGTTTTTCTGCCATCAATTTCAATTCCGTTTCTCATTTTTTCAAGCATTTCATCGTTAACACTCGGCCTTACCGTAACACGATAAACCTTTGCGTAATTATGCTTTGGATGAGTAAGTGCATTAGCAAACGAACCGTCATTAGTAAGAATAAGAAGTCCCTCACTGTCTTTATCAAGCCTGCCGACCGGATAAACCCTTGCATCGCAATCCACAAGGTCCATTACAGTTTTTCTTCCAAGCTCATCAGATACGGTTGTAACATATCCACGTGGCTTATTTAGCATAATATAATACATACGTTCTTCTTTGGTAATTTTTTTACCTCTGACAGCAACAATATCTTTTTTAGGATTGATTTTATCCCCAATATGCGCAACATGGCCGTTTACCTTAACTTTACCCATTTCTATAAGTTCTTCGCTCTTGCGTCTTGATGCCACACCGCATTCAGCCATAAACTTTTGAAGTCGTACTAAATTGTTGTTACCCATTTTCTTTAACGTCCTCGTCTGCCTCAATCGGCAGTCTTTCCAATATTTTATCATTATAATAAACTATCGCTTCGCCGAGCTTATCACCCTTTTTTATCGGAGCGTAAGCAAAGGGATAGTAATATTCCATAACTTTAACGTTGCCTAAAAGGCAGCGTTTTTTATTATATCTGCACTTAACATAATTCTTATTGCCGCCGACTAAATCAATTTTGATTTCATTTGAAATAGTAATATAATTATATTTTTTCTCGCAAATTTCAGTATAATAGGTATGAGCGTCCCAATCATCAGGGCAATTAAGTGTTACGCAAATGATTGTATTATTTTCATATTTTTTTGCACTTACCAAGCATCTTCCTGCTTTTTCTGTAAAACCCGTTTTTACACCAATGAATTTGCCGTCTTTAAGATTATATGACAAAAGTTTATTATGATTATAAATCGTTTTAACATCATCATTAATTTTTATATCGGCACTTTGCAAAGATACAATCTTTGAAAACATCTTATTTTCCATAGCGCAAGAAGCAAGCAAAGCCATATCGTGTGCGCAAGAATAGGGTTGCCCCTTATCAAGCCCCGACGGTGTGGAAAAGTGCGTATTATTCATACCGATACTCTTAGCCGTATCATTCATATACTCTGCAAAGTTTTCAATAGTTCCTTTTAGGTATACAGCTACAGCATTTGCGGCATCATTACCGGAAGAAAGCATCATACCCAAGCACAAATCGTAAAGCGATATTTTATCCCCCGCCTTTAGATATATAAGCGAGCCCTCAGTACCGTCAAGCATTTGAGAGGTAACAGTTACAATATCATTAAGCTTATTACTTTCGCAAGCAATAAGGCAAGTCATAATTTTTGTAGTTGATGCCACACTTCTGTGCTCATATATGTTACTTTCATAAAGAATCTGCCGAGTGGTCATATCCATAACGCATAAACTTGATGCCGAAAAGGTTGAGCCAAAAGCAACATTGGGAAATGCAAATAATAAAGTAAAAAGAAATAATGCAATTTTCTTTAACAAAACAATCACCTACATAAATATATGCAGGTGATTGAGATAATAACAAAATTATTCAGCCTTAGCTTCTTCGCTTGCAGGTGCTTCTTCCTTGCTTTCAGGCTTAAGAAGTTCTGTAACCTTATCAACAAGTTCAGGAATCATTGCAATAGCACGGTCAGCAGATGAGGTGTAGTTATTAATTTGCATCATTCTGCATTTGCCGTTTTCAATAACAATAAATGCAACAGGAGTGATGGTGATACCACCGCCGCCACCGCCGCCGAAAAGCTCTTGATTTTGCTTTGACGGAAGATCTGTACCGCCTGATGTAAAGCCGTAAGACACCTTAGATACAGGAATTAAAGTAGTTGTACCTGTAACCATAGGTTCGCCGATAATAGTTGAAGTGTCAACCATCTGACGCATCTTTTCAAGAGTGTTTTCCATTATTTTGTTTACCGGAGTTTCCTTCATAATCATTTATCCCCTTTAATAGATTTTTTATTTATAATTAAATTTTTGATAAATATAAATACTGCTTTAAAGCCGACCTTTAATATAAGTTTGACATTAATGCTTGCTATAAGCTGAAATTCAAACTCTGTTCTCTCTGCAAGAAAATCAGGTTGAATATAATCATCGAACTTTCTCCGTTGGAAGGTAAATTCTTCCTAGTAAAGAATGCCCAGGAAACTCCGAAGAAGGTGGGTGAAAAGGTTAATAAAGGTGATGTGATTTGTTACGTCGAAGCAATGAAGACCTATAATGCGATTCGTGCGGAATATGACGGTACTATAACTGCTATTTGCGCTAATTCGGGTGACACGGTTTCAGAGGATGACGTATTAATGAAAATAGTATAATGGAAGATATATTTGAAAGACTTTATGATATGACTGCTTTCAGCAATATTATTGCTGAACCGCAATTCTTGATAATGTATGCCATTGCGTTCATCTTACTTTACTTGGGGATCAAGAAAAAGTACGAACCGCTGCTGCTGATTCCGATAGCTTTCGGAGTGTTGCTGGCTAACTTTCCCGGTGGTGAGATGGGGGTTGTCCAGGCCGATGAGAACGGCATGGTAATGGTGAATGGAGCACTGAAGAACATCTGGGAAATGCCGTTGCACGAAATTGCGCACGACTTGGGCCTGATGAACTTTATCTACTACATGTTGATTAAGACCGGTTTTCTTCCGCCTATCATTTTTATGGGGGTAGGTGCTTTGACAGACTTTGGTCCGATGTTGCGTAATTTGCGGCTTTCTATTTTCGGAGCTGCTGCACAGTTGGGTATTTTCACAGTATTGTTGGTAGCTATCTTGATGGGGTTCACTCCGAAAGAGGCGGCTTCATTGGGTATTATTGGTGGAGCAGACGGTCCTACCGCTATCTTTACCACTATTAAACTGGCTCCCCATTTGCTAGGGCCGATTGCTATTGCCGCTTATTCGTATATGGCTCTGGTACCCGTTATCATTCCGTTGGTTGTGAAAATCTGGTGTACGAAGAAAGAATTGAGTATCAATATGAAGGAACAGGAAAAGAAATATCCTTCTTCGGTAGAAATCAAGAATCTTCGTGTGCTGAAGATTGTATTTCCGATTGTAGTGACTACGGTGGTCGCTCTGTTTGTGCCAAGTGCAGTGCCTTTGATTGGTATGTTGATGTTTGGTAACTTGATTAAGGAAATAGGTAGTGATACTTCACGTTTGTTTGATGCAGCTTCAAATAGTATCATGAATGCGGCAACTATCTTCTTGGGGTTGTCAGTCGGTGCGACAATGACTACGGAGGCATTTTTGAATTGGACTACTATCGGTATTGTGATAGGTGGTTTCTTGGCGTTTGCCTTGTCTATTTCCGGTGGTATCTTGTTTGTGAAGTTGGTGAATCTTTTCACTAAGAAGAAGATCAATCCACTGATTGGGGCTACAGGTTTGAGTGCTGTGCCCATGGCCAGCCGTGTGGCTAATGAAATTGCTTTGAAGTATGACCCCAAAAATCATGTGCTTCAATATTGTATGGCAAGTAACATTTCAGGAGTTATCGGTTCTGCCGTGGCTGCCGGTGTGCTGATTTCATTCCTACAATAAAAATCATCGTATTTAAATTGTTCGGGCACGAATTATACGGAAATTACAGGTGTTTTAGACAATACTGTAAGATCTGTATAGTTCGTGTTTTTTATTCTCTTTCTGTATCGTTCTCCTGGCTAAAACAAATAGAATAGGCCCTCTCCTCACGAAGAAAGCCTATCGTTAGATTAATGTTTAATATAAGAGAGAGTTTTATAGTCCTAACAGTTCATTGAACTTCTCTGCTGTCTTGGGATCTGACGGACGGGTCATATTGGCAGAGATGATTTTGCCATCCCGATCCAGCAGGATAAAACGGGGAATGCCGTTGATGAGGTAAGCATCCATAAAGGTCCTGTCTGTTCCCATGTGTAACTGGATCCCTTTTAGTTGATCCTTTGTTACCATGTTCTCCCATGCCTTTTTGTTCTTGTCGCATGACAGGCTGACAAAATGAATATCCTTTCCTGCATATTTCTCTTCCAATTCCTTTAACGCAGGAAGTTCTCCACGGCAAGGGCCACACCAGGTAGCCCACACGTCAATATAGATATATTTCCCTTTCAAATCTGCCAAAGATACTGTTTTTCCATTGATATCCGGATAGGAGAAGCTAGCTGCTGAGGGATTGCCTGATCTTAATTTTTCCCACTTGGTACAAAGTGCGTTGAATTTTTCTATGGACTTTGCATCCTTCACATGTTTGCGGAATAGGACAATCAGCCCGTCTGCTTCATCCAGCCCGTTATTGTCTACAAAGTTATAAACAAATTGGTCAATCAGAAATTCTGCAACCTTTTCATCCTGTATGGTTGCATCTACGTAGTTTACACTTTGTTCTGTAGAACTTGATGCAACTGTTTTTCCTTTATTACTAAAGGCACTGATAGCATCGGGAAGAAAAGCCTTATATTCTTTTAGAGCTAATAAACTGGCATTGATCGGAGTAATAGCTTCCAGTTTTTCATAATATGCTTTGGAAGGAATATAGTTGTCATCCTTTCCAAAATGAGGATGATACAAAGCGTATTTGGAGAAATAATAATACGTATAGAATTGCAAACGTATTTTTTCCTGTGTAGTGAAATCGGCTGGAAGTTTTGCGGCTTCCAATACTTGGCAATTGGCTGCGTACAGGCTGTCCCCTTTGTGTATGAGGGCGGCCTCTTGCATTTTCATATCGGGCATACCGAGTGATTGGAGCTCTTTGCTTCCCAGATAGGTGTTGATAGCGGCACCTGCTCCTTCAAAGGTTGTGTTTCTCCACATGTTGTCACTGTCGAATGACAAGGTAAGGTCTTGATTGGGATCCAGATAAAGAGTACGGCGTCCGCGTGTGTATTGCATGGTTACATATTGCGGAGTGAATCCTGTGATTTCTATGTTGCCGTTTCCAGCGGCATCAATCGCCACTTCTTTTTGTTCGCCACTTTGGCTGAAAGTCAATCTCACTTTGACCTTCTCATTGGGATTGGTGACCTTAAAAGTGAGCTTTGCAGCTTCTGTAGCGGTAAAGGTACTCAGCGCAAGGCCAAGTACCATGATGGATTTTAGAGTTCTCATCTTATTTTTTTCTTTTAGGTTTCATTTTCAATGCATCGGGACGCATGTTATAGACTTTCTTTCCGTATGCGGGTTCTGTGCTGAGGCAGGCAGGGATGGGGGCTTTGCCGTTCAGTTTGCGAAGTACCATTTCCAAGGCGGCTGCATATTCCTGATGGATGAAAGCATCATCTCTGTCTGTTTGGTTATAAGCAATGTATTGCAGATAGCCTACACATTTGTTGAACCAGAATTCGGGAAGTTCCTCTGCTTTGTATCCCAAACGGGCGATAAATTTCAGTCTACTGATTAACTCTTGCTGATTGACTGTGGTGTCTGCAATCATCGCATCAATCTGGGTAGCTGCCGCTTCATACTTTTGTTCCCGGATATCATTATTGATACGGATCATTTTCAGATTGAAATCTTTTCCTTCATAGTTGCATAAGGCTTCAATTTCCGCCAATTCGCCGTATGAAGTTTCTTTTGCCAATTTAGCGTCAACAGCTTTTTTGCCGAAACGCTGGCAGAAATCCGCATAATTGTCTGATACTTGCTTCAGGTACGGGTTCATGCCATTGATGGTGTTTACATATACTTCCCATACATTCGGATCAGTCAGTTTGGCACCTCCTTTTATTAATTCATCAAAAGCGGCTTGTACGTTATTGCGTGCATAGACTGAATAGTGATAATTGATGTAATCAATCAAGAATGCACGTTCTCTGTTCCCCTTGGTATATTGCTCTTGCAGGTAAAAAGAGCGTTTGGTAGGAATGTTTGCATCTTTTCCTGTCTGAATAAACTGTTCGGGAGTCTGACGGCTGCTGCTGCGATGAACGATTTCTTCGGTGGCAGGATCTATGAATGCATAGGTGGGATAACTGCGTACACCGTATTTCTTGGCTAATGTAATTCCTTCACCTTCTTCAGCATCAATTTTGAGGTTGATGAAAGTTTGGTTATAGTAGTAACCCACTGTAGACAATGAGAATACGGTTTGTGCCATATTCAGGCAAGGTCCGCACCATTGGGTATAGAAATCAATGAATATCAGTTTATTTTCTGCTTTGGCCTTGGCTACGGCTTCTGCCCAAGTAGTGCCGTGCAGGAAATTGATTCCTGCATTCTGGGCATTTAAGTGAATCGCATAGATACATGCGAAAATGAGTAAGATATATTTTTTCATGTCTTTGAATTTAATATGTTAATAACCAGGGTTTTGTTTACATTCCAGATTAGAACTGATTTCTGACGACGGAATGGCATCGATACGGCGGTCTATGATGCGTTGGTAATAATTGTCTCCTTGTGCTTCCGATTTTTCATATTCTTTTTCCAAAGCTTCTCTTAACGTCTTGTTCAAAGCAAGCAGACGGGTGAAATCGGGTTTCTCTGTGTATCCTGCAAAACGGATCATGGCAAACCATTCATGCCAGTTCTCGAAAGACAATTCCAGCATCCATTCGTTGAATATGGCGGTTTCCAGTTCTTCGTTATTGGCTGGAAGAATTATTTCGGCTCCTGCTCTTTCGCGTAGTTTACGGATCGGTGCGTAGGCTTCGGATATAGAGGCTCCTGAACGATACAAGGCTTCGGCTTTAATCAGGTAGAGTTCGGAAACACGACTGAAGATGACAGGCATGTCATTGGCATCATTCAGCAGCTTCTTTACCGATTTCAGGTTGTAGGCTACCGCAGAACTGCGGCTGTCCATCAGGCTGTCTACTTTAGAGAAGATGGCATCGGCGCGAGGATCATCCCCCACCAGTTCCACATACTCATTGGTGGGCCCCCAGTAACCTTGTTTTTTCGTGGGGCTGTTACCGTAACATTGCTGACGGGTTGAAGTGTTGGTGGCATCTTTTTGGTCGAATACACGAGCGAATAGAATCTCTTTGGTTGTTGAAAACTTATCAAAAACGTCACCATAGTTTGCTTCCGGCAATGGAGAATTTGTATCAATTGCATCATTAACTGCTGCTACCGCTTCTGTGTATTTTCCTGCATACAGCAATACTCTTGCCTTTAATGCCTTGGCTGCTTCTTTAGAAGCTTGTGAAAGCTTTTTCCAATCAGGAGCTTTTTCAATAGCTATTTCCAGTTGATCCAGAATATATTGATAAGAATCGGCTACGGAGCTACGCGCCTTTAAAGCATTGGATACGGATGGAGCTTCATTACGCATGACAACTCCGTATTCACTATTCATATCCCAAAATTCGCAGTAACGAACCAAGATATTGAAGTAGGCCAAAGCGCGTAAATAGGCTATTTCACCTAACACTTCGGCTCTACGGTTTCCGGAGAACTCTCCGTCACTCATGCGGTTACAGGCTGTTTCCAGGAAGTTGGCGTTTTTGATCACAGCGTAATCTGCATCCCATTCTGTTGCATCACTGAATGATAGGGTAGGCAACATTCGTTCGGAGTAGTAAACGGCATTACCGGCACTTACAATTTCTTGACGCCACATGGTTCCGGCTTTGAATGAGCCGCTGACTGTAGGAAATATGACATTGAATCCATTTCCAGGTAAGGAGTAATAAATTCCATTTAGAGCAAGCTCTACGGCAGCAGGTGTAGTGATGGCACCGTCTAAATCTGCTTCGAATTCGGGCTTTTGGTCTAAGACATCTACCAACTGGCACGAGGAAACGCCCATTGTAAGTAAAGCTAAGAATATATATTTTTTCATTCGATTATACATTTAAATGATTATAAGTTAATTTTTAAACCTGCCGAGAAGGAACGGAAACCCGGATAAGTGGAGGTTTCATAGTTACCGCCATAGTTGCTGTTACTGTTTACAGTAGCAGGGTCTGTTCCCGGATAAGAGGTGATAGTGAACAAATTGGTAGCTGAGATAAATATTTGCCCTTTAATTACTTTGTTTAAAGGCAAATTATAAGTCAGACGCACTTCCTGCAAACGGAAGAAGGAGGCATTAAACAATTCATGATCGGTTAGTCTAGGTACACCGTCACCTATATACAAGGCCGGGTATTTGGCATCTTTGTTGGTGTCAGACCATCTGTCATTCAATCCATAGTCAATCAAACCGGTTAATTGTCCGGGTAGATTCTGCAATGTTTTGTTATAAATCTTCAAACCACCGATCTGATATCCGAAGTTGGCGAACAGGCTGAATTGTTTATAAGATAAATTGGCAGTCAGACCGCCGAACAGATCCGGATCAGGATTACCGATAATAACACGGTCATTGTAGTTGATGATTCCATCTCCATTTAAATCCTTAATTTCCAAATGTCCCGGTTTTAATGAGTTACCATCGTAATAACTTTGTCCCTTTGATTTAGCATAGGCATTCAATTCATCTATTCTGGTTTGATCTTGTATGATCCCGGCATATTCATAACCATGGAAAGCTCCCATTGGATAGCCTACAGCCAATACTTGGTCGGCATAGCTGCCTTGAACTACTACATCCATAGCTGATTGTGCTCTACCTTCTTCAACCAGTTTGGTGACTTTATTCTTGTTATGTGACATATTCAAGGTCAGGTCCAAGTTCCAGTCTTTAGTAGATAATACACGGCCTACCAGGTTTATTTCAATACCGCGGTTGGTCAATGCTCCGATATTACGGTTCATCTGCATAGAGCCACCGGTTGCACTGGGCGGGAAATCAAATGACCAGATCAAGTCTTTGGTATCTTTGATATAGCCGGAGATAGAACCGGTCAGTCGGTAATCGAACAATGCGAAATCAAGACCTAAATCATATTGGGTCGATTTTTCCCAGCGGATGTCGCGGTTACCCACTTGTTTATGTATAATGGCTGACAGATTATTATAACTGGTTGCTTCGTATAAATCACGATTAGAGAAGCTGGTTAAGTTTTGTGTACCGGTAGTACCTACGCTGGCACGTAATTTCAAATCATTAATGAATGTCAGGTTTTTCATGAATTTTTCCTGAGAGATACGCCATGCAATGGCTCCTGAAGGGAAGAAACCATAACGGTTGTTCGAACCAAACATGGATGAACCATCATAACGTCCTGTAAAAGTGAACAGGTAACGCTCCATTAATTTATAATTGATACGGGCAAATGAAGAGAACAGACCACTTGCATTATATCCGTTACCCCAAGATGAGATGCTTGCGGCACTTCCTAAATTGGTGTAGATATCATTATCCGGATAAGTCTGGCCATTCATTCTTGTACTACGGCTTATACCACGTTCAAAGGAGATACCGGCTACGGCATCCAAAACATGATTCTTGTTGAACTCATAGTTATAATTCAATGTATTGTCGAATACGGTTTTTGAATATTTATAATGATATTCTGACCCACTGGCTTCATTTCTAGTACTTAGAAAACTTGGACTGAATGAATTGTTTTCAGTAAATTGTAAATTACCCGATAAACTGGAACGGAACCGGAATCCTTTCCAAATATCAACTTCTCCGTATACGGTTCCCATGATGCGGTAAATATTATCATGGTTTTTCTTATAGGTGTTGGCCACCGGGTTGGCTTGACCTGTGGACATATCAAATTCCCCGTTATCATTATATATAGGCATATCAGGACGATAACCTTGTGCGCTGAACAGTGAAGTTCCTGCATTATCCTGATCTGTATAACTCATATTAGCATTGATACCAAAACGGAGGATAGGCAATACATTCATTTCTGTAGACACGCGTGCATTATATCGGCTTAAGTCACCTCCTTTAACCATACCTTGCTGATCGAATATGGATAATGAAATAAGATATTTGGAAACTTTGCTACCTCCACTTACTGTCAAGTCGGCATTGTGGCGGATAGCTGTTTGTTTCACTTCGTCAAACCAATTGGTGTTGGCACTGCCTAATGCGGTGGAATTAGGCTCAAGAATTTCTAGTGCATATTGGTTGGACGGATCATACACCAAGGTTTCTTTAGCAAAGCGGCGTACCGTTTCGCGCCATTCATCACCATACAGGATACGGAAGTTCTTAATTTGAACATCAGTGGTTACATTATAGTTGAAGTTGACGGTAGGTTTGGAACCCTCCACCCCTTTCTTGGTGGTAACGATAACCACACCGTTTGCAGCACGAGAACCATAGATAGCAGCTGCAGAAGCATCTTTCAATACGTCCATAGATTGGATATCATTCGGAGAAATGGCATCCAGCATGCTGGGATCTTCTACAGGAACTCCATCGATAACATACAAGGGTTCATTAGAACCGGTTAATGACGTAGCACCACGCACACGTACACGGACTGTCTCACCCGGAACACCGGTATTCTGTGACACCTGTACACCTGCTGCCAGGTTTTGAAGCATAGAAGTTACATTAGGAGTATTCAATTGGCTCAACTGCTTTAGGCCTACTGAAGCTACAGAGCCGGTCAAATCCTTTACAGAAGAAGTACCATAACCTACTACGACTACTTCGTCCAGATTGGTCACCTCGCTTTCCATTTTTACATTGAAAACGTGTCTGTTGCCAATTTTTTCCTTAACTGTCTGCATACCGATAAAGCTGATCATCAGTTCGTCGTTTTTAGTGTTTTCAGGATAAGACAGCATGAATTGTCCATCCATATTGGCTACTGTACCGAACGTGGTGCCTTGGATAACAATAGAGGCTCCGATGACCGGTTCGCCCATATCATCTTTGATCACTCCGGTAATTGTTCTGCGCTTGGCATTTCTGTCAATCGGTAATATGAGTACATAATGTCGTCGGCAATACCGGCCTCCTCCAGCTGACGGATCAGCGATTCCATGGCCATTTCCAGCTCCATCTGAGCGGCAAGGTAACACTTCACCGTCTCGGAGCCGTCATAATCCACCAGATCGTAATTTTTCCGGGACATGGCGTTGGCCTTCAGGGAGTAGCCGCAGTGGCCGGAAACCGTCATGTAATAAATGCTGAAGGGCTGCTGGTCAATGTACTGGGGCACGGAAATATCGATCATTTCCAGATCGCTTTCCGGCCAGACCGGCGTGATCCCTTCCAGACCGCCGTAGCGCGCCAGAAACCGGTCGTAGCCCAGCTTGGTGTGGGTCTTGTTCCGGTCATAGAAGTCCGCAAAGTGGTTGTGATAGGCGGCGGAATAGTAATCCAGCTTCTGGAGCTGATGCCCCATGGTCAGGAACAGATCCTGATAGACGGCCTGCTTCATGCACATGCCCACATCGGCCGGCACCAGACCGATCACATTGGAAAACTCGCCGGTGGTGGTACTGCCGCCCCATGCGGGCTGGTAGTAGTCGGTAAACTGGATGCCTTTGGTAGCCATCCGGTACAGAGTGGGTGTCCGCTCCGGGGCGATGACCTGCTTTGTGAAAGCTTCGGCGGTGATGAGGATCAGGTTTTTCCCGGCAAACATGCCGGTGTATTCGTTCTTTTTGGAGGGAGTCAGGGAAGATACGTACTGGCTGACGGCGTTGATGCGGCTGTTGCCGGTGTTTGCGATCAGGGCATTAAAGTCAATGTCCATCACGTTGTCACC
>ERZ772865.3524-NODE-3524-length-11719-cov-3.672068_pt1 | contig 11719 bp, 10 predicted proteins | sample MGYA00512133_ERZ772865 | MGnify/ENA primary metagenome ERZ772865 (study PRJEB29015, sample SAMEA2737722) | human gut metagenome | biome: human gut; feature: human-associated habitat; material: faeces | place: China | collected 2012 ...
ACATTGCTGTTAAGAATACATATAACAATGATTTCTTCGGTGGTACATTTGCGCATTTTATTGGGTGCGCTGTTGGGGTTCTGTGCCTGCCATTTTGAGAGTTTCGACGAACGTTGTGCCCGCGAAGCACGGGAATACACGGAAAAGCAATGCCCCCGGAGAATGGACCAGTACACCCTTATGGACAGCCTCACGTATGATGACCATTCGCGTACACTCAATTATTATTATACTTTGGAAGGAGTTTTGGACAACAACACGGTGATGAACGCTCAAGCCTGCGAATCCCTCAAGGATCTCTTGCGCAAAAACGTAGTCAACTCCGTGGATTTGAAGTCCTACAAAGAAAAAGGTATCAGCTTTTCCTATTACTATTATTCCAAGGCATCGGGAAAAGTGCGCTTTCAGGTACGGTTCACCCCGGAAGATTATGACAGCAACTATAGCCCGAACCGCTAACCTTTAAAAACAATGGGAGTCAGGCTAAACACCCGACTTACGCCACGACACGAATCCTCCCCGTCCCTACCTTATATTATATAGAGGTAAGGACGAGGAGGATTCTTTTATCATCTTGCCATCAAGACCGGGAAACAGCCTGCCGCAGAGCCAAAGATAATTGGTCCGGGCACGAAGTTGGCTTCATGCCGCAACGGATGCCGCTCAAACGGCTTACCACATCTGCCACATTCATCCCTTCGACCAACCGGGCAATGCCCTGAAGATTTCCGTGGCAACCGCCCAAAAAGCGCACGGACTTCACCACGTCACCGTCGACCTCCAGTTCTATCTGCCTGCAACAGGTACCCTCCGTCTGATAAACCGTTTTCATTTTATTCTCCTTCAGGCTTCATATTCGTGTAAACCGTCTGCACGTCGTCGAACTCTTCCAGTTTCTCTACCATCTTGTTCAACGTTTCACGCTCTTCGGCCGACACGTCCTTCAAATCGTTCGGGATATAAGTGAATTCACCGCCGACATCCTCGAAGCCCTGCTCTTCCAGATGCTTCTGGATGGCACCGTAGCTCTTCGGATCGCCGTAAATCGTAATCGTGCCTTCCTCTTCGTCCATGTCGTAATCCTCTTCCACCCCGAAATCTATCAGGTCGAGGATCAACTCATCCATGTCCACCGTAGCCGGCTTCTTGAAGGTGAATACACACTTATGGTCGAACAAGTAGGCCAAAGAACCCATCGTACCCAACGTCCCGGAGAACTTGTTGAACACCGAACGGACATCTGCCACCGTACGTGTCGGATTATCGGTCAAAGTATCCACGAATACGGCGATACCGTGGGGGCCGTATCCTTCGTAAGTCATGTTCTTATATTCGCTCTGATCCTTGCCCATCGCATTTTTGATGGCACGCTCGATGTTATCCTTCGGCATGTTCTCACGCTTGCAAGTCGCAATAATCGAACGCAACGTAGGATTGTTTTCGGGTTCCGGTCCGCCGGCCTTTACGGCTATGGCGATTTGTTTACCCAATTTTGTAAATGTCTTGGCCATGTGGCCCCATCTTTTCAGCTTTGCAGCCTTTCTATATTCAAACGCTCTTCCCATTGGAATTAAATTTTAAATATGATGATTTCTATCTATTTCTTTCTCATTTTATAGTTGAGCACCAAACCATATACGATAAGCACCACCGTAGGGACAATCAACGCACGCGTGTACCCCTGAAGGGTGATCTGCAACAACCAGCAAAACACCAGCACATAATATACGACCTTGGCTACGACTAATCCTTTCATATCGCGGGTTATCTCAGTTTCGCCCCCAACTTAGCCTGCAAGTTCGCAATCAGCTTATTCATAATCGCGTCTATTTGCTTGTCGTTCAAGGTCTTCGTTTCATCTTGCAGCACGAAGTTCACGGCGTAACTCTTCTTCCCGGCTTCCAGATTCTTCCCTTCGTAGACATCGAAGAGCGTCACTTCCTTCAGCAACTTCTTCTCTGTGGAATAAGCCACCTTTTCTATTTCGGCAAATTCCACGCCCTTATCCAACAAGAGAGCCAAATCGCGGCTTACGGCAGGGAACTTGCCGATCTCGGTATAACTGATCTTGTTGTTGCGGATGGCCTTCATCAGAAGTTTCCAGTTCAGGTCGGCATAATACACTTCGTGGTCCACGTCCATCATCTTCTGGATTTTCCGGCTCACGATACCCAACATGGCCAAGACCTTACCGCCACGGTTTTGAATCTCGATACCTTTTGAATAGATATCGTTACGGCTCGGCGCAAAAACCAATGCACCGAAATTCATACCCAGACGGGTCAGGATATTCAGCACGTAAGCTTTCAGTTCATAGAAAGAACTGTCTTCGTCGGGATGCGCCCACGAACCGCTCACCCGCTTGCCCGTCACCCACAGCCCGAGGTGATAGTCTTCCGAATAAGCGTCCAAAACGTGTTGGATGACCTCCGGGTCACGACTGCTGCTCACGCCGGGAACGATATCGGGACATTTATTCTCTTCGCGGAAATAGTAGCAATTTCCGAACTCGAAGAACTTCAAATCCGCGTTCTTGCGGTTGGCGTTGTGCGCAATACATTCCAATCCCCCGAACAGCAACGTCTGGCGCATCGCGTTCAGGTCGGAACTCAACGGATTCATCAGTTTCACCAAATGCGAGGCCGGATAGCTCTCCATCCCGTCATAATAGGCCGCACGCTGCAACGAATTGTTCAGGATTTCATTAAAACCGCATCCCACCAACTGTTCCGCCACCAGATTCTGCAACTTGTGGCTTTTGTCTTCATCGCCTTTGACATTCAGCGTAGAGCGCACCGCCGAAGGTATTTCCACATTATTATACCCGTACACGCGCAAGATGTCTTCCACCACATCGCACGGACGCTGCACGTCCACACGGTAGGCCGGCACCTGAAGTTTCAGCCCTTCGGCCGTTTCCTCCAAAATCTTCATCTCCAGACTCGTCACGATGCTTTTCACCGTATCCACCCCGATGTTTTTCCCCATCAGACCGTAAGCGTATTCATAATTCAAGTCCACCACGAAATCGGGCAACGGATTGGGATATACATCCTTAATCTCCATGGCTATTTCCCCGCCTGCCAGTTCCTTACACAACATGGCAGCCTGTTTCAAGGCGTAAATCACACCGTTCGGGTCGATACCCCGCTCGAAACGGAAAGAAGCATCGGTGCTCAAACCATGACGGCGTGCGCTCTTGCGAATCCACGTCGGATTGAAATAAGCACTTTCCAACAATACGTTACGGGTCGTTTCATACGTTCCGCTCCCTTTTCCGCCGAACACACCGGCGATACACATCGGCTCTTCCACGTTGCAGATAGCCAAATCGCGGTCGCTCAACTTATGTTCCTCGCCGTCGAGCGTCACGAAAGGCGTACCTTCCGGCATGGTCTTCACCACCACTTTGCCCCCTTTGATCATATCGGCATCGAAACAGTGCAAAGGCTGTCCGTAGGCGAACATGATGTAATTCGTCACATCCACGATATTGTTGATGGGGCGCAGACCGATCGTGCGCAATTTGTCTTGCAACCATTCCGGACTTTCCTTGACCTCGCAATTCCGGAGCGTCACGGCGGCATAACGGGGGCATGCCTCCGCGTTCTGCACTTCGATGTCTATGTCCAGCTCGTGGCTGTCCACCTTGAAACCGTCGCACGACGGACGGTGCAAAGCCGTCTTGTGGCCGTTCTGCACCAACCAGGCATACAGGTCGCGGGCCACACCGTAATGCGAACAGGCATCCGCACGGTTGGGCGTAATGTCCACTTCGATAAGATAGTCGCTCTTCAGGTTATAGTATTCCGCTGCCGGGGTTCCGGGTACAGCCGTCTCGGGCAACACGATGATGCCGTTGTGATCCGTACCAATACCGATTTCATCTTCGGCACAAATCATTCCGTGGCTTTCCACCCCGCGCAACTTGGATTTCTTGATGGTAAAACAATTTGCAACCCAGTGTGGCCACCACCACTTTCTGTCCGGCTGCCACGTTCGGCGCACCGCATACAATCTGTACCGGTTCTCCCTCGCCGAGGTTCACCGTACATACGTGCATGTGGTCTGAATTGGGATGGGGCATGCAAGTCAGCACCTCACCGATGACCAATCCCTGCAAACCGCCCTTCACCGGCTGCACTTCCTCCACGCAACCCACTTCCAGGCCTTCCGACGTCAACGCATCGGCCACTTCCTGAGCCGTCAATTCAAAATCGACATACTCTTTCAGCCAATTATAAGAGATATTCATATCTTAAGATTTTAATTTATTTCGAAATAACGCGCAAAATTACACTTTTTCAGGCAATCCACCAAAGGGAATGCAGACAAAGCCTCAAGCAACCAGTGAGTTTCGTCCACACCCCGTTCCCACGTTGTCAAAATGGAAGAGGACCTTCGGGCAGAGGCGCACCGAAAGGAGACGCCGCATCCGACGGAGGCACCATGTCGGCCGCAGGCAAAGGAACATCCTCTCCCCGTCCGGCACCGAAAGCCACGGCCTCGCCCGGCATGGGCACATAGGCGTCTTCTTCCGGATCCTGGAAACGGGCGTATTCCCCACGGAACTTCAGCAACACGTCGCCCACGGCACCGTTACGGTGCTTGGCGATGATGATTTCCGCCATACCGTGCAGGTCGTGCCCCTTTTCGTCCTGGTAAATCTTGTAATATTCGGGGCGATGGATAAAACAAACCATATCGGCATCCTGCTCGATGGCTCCGGATTCACGCAAGTCGCTCAACTGCGGACGCTTGCCGTCGATACCCTCACGGTTCTCCACCCCACGGTTCAACTGGCTCAGCGCAATAATCGGTATGTTCAATTCCTTGGCCAGCCCCTTGAGCGAACGCGAAATGGTGCTGACCTCCTCCTGACGGCTGCCGAACGACATTCCACTGGCATTCATCAACTGGAGATAGTCTATCAGGATAATCTTGACCCCATGCTCGCGCACCAAACGCCGGGCTTTCGTACGCAACTCGAAAACGGACAGCGACGGCGTATCGTCCACATAAAACGGGGCATCATACAGTTGGGTGATTTTATTATCCAACTGCGACCATTCGTAAGGCGCCAACTGTCCGCTTTTCAATTTCTCGCCCGGAATCTCGCACACGTTGACAATCATACGGTTGACCAACTGCACGTTGCTCATTTCCAACGAGAACATGGCTACCGGAATCTTCATGTCCACCGCCATCTTCTTGGCCATGGAGAGCACGAAAGCCGTCTTTCCCATGGCCGGACGGGCTGCAATGATGACCAAATCGGAGTTTTGCCAACCGGAAGTCATCTTGTCCAACTTTTCGAAGCCGCTGCTCAACCCGCTCAATCCGTCGCTGCGCGCCGCCGCCTTCTGCAACATGTCGTAAGCCTCGCGAATCACGGGATTGATTTGCGTATAGTCTTTCTTCATGTTCTGTTGCGAAATCTCGAAGAGCTTTCCCTCGGCCTCCTGCATCAGGTCGTCCACATCCACCGTCGCGTCGAAAGCTTTCGTCTGCACCAGACTGGTGAAAGTAATCAGCTCACGTGCCAGGAATTTCTGCGCGATGATACGGGCATGGTATTCGATATGGGCGGAAGAAGCCACTTTGCCGCTCAGTTGCGTGATATAGAACGGGCCGCCCACTTCCTCCAGTTTGCCCATGGTATTCAGGTGTTCCGTCACCGTCAGGATATCCACCGGCTTCTGCTGGAGGTTCAGCGTACGGATGGCCTCATAGATAAGCTGGTGGCGATGATCGTAAAAACTCTCGGGACGCAATATCTCGCTCACCTGCGAATAGGCATCCTGCTCTATCATCAATGCGCCCAACACAGCCTCTTCAAATTCAAGAGCCTGCGGCTGTACATGTCCGTAGGCATCCTCCTCCGGCACGTTCACTTTAGCGCGCGCGGAAGTGCGCCGCCCTGTCTTTCTCGGTTCTGCCATATCAAGTCTGATTTTACGTGCAAAGATAATCCTTTCCCTCCTAAAAAAGCCTCCGGACCACATTCTTTTATGAACATTTTATCTACCGTTGCCAAACATTGCTTACCTTTGCATACATAAAACATCATATTATGATTTGCCATCCCAACGCTAAAATCAATTTAGGACTGAACGTCACGGAACGCCGTCCCGACGGTTACCATAATCTGGAAACCGTGTTCTACCCCATCCCGCTGTGCGACACGTTGCAATTCAGTACGGATGCCGGAACGGACAGCCACCGCCCGGAGGGTATTTTCCCCAATGGCATCCCCGTGCAAGAACACTCCACGGAAGATTATACATTCCGGTCGGGCGGCATCGACATCGACTGCCCGCCGGAACAGAACCTGCTCATCAAGGGCCTGCGCCTGATACGGGAACATTATGCACTCCCCCACCTTTATATATCGTTGCATAAGCAAATCCCGTCGGGCGCAGGCTTAGGGGGCGGTTCGTCGGACGCGGCCCATACGATGAAAAGCCTCAACCAAATGTTTAACCTCGGCCTGTCCGACAACGAACTTGAAGAACGCGTGACCGGTTTGGGAGCCGACTGTCCTTTCTTCGTGCGCAACCGTCCGGTATTTGCCACAGGCATCGGCAATATCTTCACTCCTATCGGCCTTTCACTCTCCGACTGGCATCTCGTTTTAGTGAAGCCCGACATCTTCGTGTCCACGAAAGAAGCCTACGCCCGAATCAGTCCCCGAAGACCCGAAACGCCTATCACAGACATCATCCGCCGCCCCGTAGAGGAATGGAAAGACCTCCTGACGAACGATTTTGAAGAAGGAGTCTTTGCCCTCCATCCCGAAATCGCAGACATCAAGGCACGGCTGTACGACCAGGGAGCGGCATACGCTTCCATGAGCGGTTCAGGTTCGAGCGTTTTCGGCCTTTTCCGGACGGTACCGGAAGAAACAGATATGCGCAGGCTTTTCCCGGAAAGCTTTTATTTTCAGGCCTTGCTTTAGGTGAATGCCCCTTTCTCACCACATCCTTCACCATAAGCCGTTGAATGACAGTATCAAAGCAAAAAGGGTGAAGGATGTTTTCACACCGCGAAAACGCATCCGCGTGAAGGCACGGTGAAGGCCAAGAGCACAGAGCCTTCACCATAAGTCGCTGTCATTGAGGAAGTATGAAGGATGCGAACCCTTTTTTGTATTCTCGTATAGAAAGGGGTGGAAGACGGAAAAACCTTCAATACATGCCTCAAACGATACCAGCCGATTCAAGAATCGCTTGGCTGAGATTGAAAAATCATTCGGCTGAGAACGGAAAATCATTTGGCGGTCATTTTTTCGGCCGTTTTACGTCCCTTGGGGCATATCTCCTGCTCCCCAATCCACGATACTCAAATCCTTCACCGGATGATAGAATGTATCGGGCATCCGTTCGTTCATATACTTGCTTTCGTAAAGTTCCGCTGCTCCCCAGGAAACTTGGAAACTGTAGCCGAAATTTTCAAACTGCCGAACCAGATAATTGCCGTTATACGCCATAGTGGGCAGCAGGAATTCATAATGGATGGAATCATTACGTGCCATGAACTCTGCCACGTCCGTTAAGAAACCATGACTGAGATACAAGATGTGACACCAAGAGAAATAAAGATGTTTAAAAGGACAGTCCTGTATATACCGGACAGGCCAATGTTTTTGCGGACCGCCCTCCACATCGGTGGCAATATGGATATAATCCACCGCGTCCTCGACATTGACCCGTTGGACGAAACGGCGAAAATCCCCATGTAGCACAATATCATTTTCCATCAGCAGGTAATGGTCGTAACGATATTGTTCCGCACATTCCGCCAAAGCTACAAAAGTGTTGGGTAGCAACCTCTCATTCTGATGGAAAAAACCTTTCAATCCGACAGACTCAAAAAAACAGAAGCGAAATCCGGGGTAATCATCTTCTTTTATCGGATGGGCAGATTGGTCGTATAAAACCAAAAGGTCCATCACCCCTTCCACTTCCTTTTTGAGGTAAGCCAAGTAATCCAATATGCCTTCGTCCAATTTATGTGTGGCAAAGACCAAACAATTATGATTGTAATTTTCCATTATCTTCTATCTTACTTGTTTTAGTTTATTACTTCACCGGATGATAAATCATACCAGACAATGCCATTTCACCCTCCGTATGAGCAGGACGGAAACGATGGGTACATTTGTCCCCGCAAACATCATTCGGGTCATCCGTATAAAACAATCCCGAACAACCGGTGTATATAAATCTGCCATTCCCCCCGAAATCGGACATTTTCAAATTGAAGCATTTGAACAATGTAGGCATCAACACCTCATTGTGTCCCCTGTCGCCCAATAGGCATCGCTCGTTCAGTAAAGAAAGCGCCCTGTCAGAGAAACGGCATATCGGATTGAAAGAACGTAACAACATCTTATGATTCAGTTTGATATTGACCAATTCTATCTCTTTCCATCTTGTCCATCGGGTATTCCCGGAAAAGTCTCCAATATGGGCAGAAATAAAATCGTCATCCTTATCCGCAAAGAACTCGAAATAGTTTTTCCAATCCCCATTAAAACGGACATCGTATTCTATAAGCCAATAAAAGTCATAACCGGTATGTTTGAGATAAAAGTCCAACATCACGAAGTGGAAATTCCCGTCCATCAAAGTACATCCCCACGAACGATATCCCAACCTATTGAGTTCCTTGACGGTGAAGGGGAAAGAACGGATGCCATCCGGCAGCGTGATGCGCACCTTGTCTGCCTGAAAGCCGACATACAATGTGGCAAAGTCCTTGGTCTCTTCATGTAACTTGATGATTTGCCGTTCTATATCCTCATTATAAATATGCGTCACAAACAATATTGCCGTCTTCATAGCCTTCTCCTTATTTTACAGTGTGATACATGATTTCAACTAACATTACCGCATCTTCCAATGTCATCAACTGCGGCCGAAGGTTTTTCATCCCCTCTTGCACCCTTGCTAAAAAATAACCATCGTGCGTCAACAGATAAAGACGGAACAGCATATATACACGCTCCACTTGAGTACACTCCATACGTTCTATTTTGCGTTCCAATACTCGAAGTTGTTCCCTCGTTTCCATTCCGCAAGCCTGCATCAACGTGAGGGCATCTACCGTAACCGAAGGAGCCTCCTCACCCATTCGGCCTTGCAACAAAACGGCAATCCTCTCGCAGTCATCACGATGTTCCTTCGTAGGACGGTTCTGCATCTTGGCCAAGTAATAACGCCCTATTCCGGCTAAATCCTCCACCGACATCGTTTCCCCGATATTTTGCCTGATATACGCATCCACCGTTTCAAGCAAATCTTCGGGATTCTCCTCTATAAGCCCTTCTTTTGACAGATATTCTATCAGCCAACAACATCCGCTTATGCCGCTCCGGAAAGTCATATCGTGCATCACCGTCCCCAAACTGTCTTGCGCCTTGCACAACAAATCATAACCCGCGTCCGCATAGTTCTGCATCTGTGTAATATGGGCTAACAGGAACAGGAAATGCACATATCCGAAATACCCGTCCTCACCTGCCGAGAAAGCCGATATACGTTCTTCCCCTATCCAATGCCCCAACGTCTTACAAAGTTCTCTGAAAGTATTCCTGTCACAGCAATACACACTTTCAGAAGGCAGGCAATCATAGTGAAGCACCTTGGTAGACAGGTTATATTTTCGTAAGTAAGCAGCCAGTTCCCTATTATGGATGGCCTGTCCCGATTGGATGGGACGCGTATGCACCACGCTTACTTCGTCAATGACGGCCATATCCCTTTGCGAAGCATTAATCAACTCCGCCCAATGGGTTTCCGTTCCCCATCCCGTCTCGTTCTCATTAAAAGTGAACAACACTTTGTTTAATGCCTCACGTGAGAAACACGGCACCATCATTTCCACGAAATTGATATACCGCAACTTGCAATACCTGTCTTGCAACGTATGGCTCCACGTGTAATAAGACATACGCAATGCCGGCTGTGCAATCTGCAAGCGGTAACGCCGCATGGCCTCGAACAGGGTATTGATGACCGCGGCATCCATTTGGATGTCATCATCCGGAAAGAAGAAATAATTATACCGTTCTTTCAACTCCGGATACATTTCAAGATACCGGTAGACGACTCTCAACTTATATCCTTTGATGTGGCAAATATACTCCGTGTCTCCACGAAACTCTTCCATGGAATCATCGTAGACCACCAAGTGCAAGTCGAAATTGCACTCCCCCTTCAGCCACATACGGTGCAGGCTGCTCCGCCCTACTGCCGAAATCACACAATTGGAATGGTTCATTATATTTTGTTTTTAATTTGTTGGACTGTATGTTTCATAATATCCCTCATCAGTTGCTGCGAAGGCCCTCCCGACCACAGCAATCCGGCACACACCAATGCCATTACAATGACCACGATGGTTATGCCGTAGCGCGTAACAAACGGCAAGCGTCCCCCCATGAGCCGCTCTACTTCCGGACAATGTTGTTTCTGCTGTTTCATGCCATGACACTCATTTGATTTTTCACTAATTCATAATACCTGCCCCGTTTTTCCAACAAGCTTTGATGGTTGCCGCGCTCCACAATCTTTCCCTTGTCCATCACGATGATTTGGTCGGCATCCTTTACGGTACTCAGGCGATGCGCACTGACCACCACCGTACGTCCTTTGTAGAAACAATGCAGATTGTCCATGATGTGGGCTTCATTGGTGGCATCGAGCGAATTGGTCGCCTCGTCGAGGAAAATATACTCCGGATTCTTGTAGATGGCACGGGCTATCAAGATGCGTTGCCGCTGTCCTTGGCTCACCCCCTTGCCCTCCATGCCGATGACGGTGTCATAGCCCAAAGGAAGAGACTCCACAAAATCATCAATCCGCGCCATGCGAGCAGCACTTTTCATACGTTCTTTATCCGCCTCGTCTGTATTGAAAGCAATATTCCCCTCTATGGTATCGGAAAAGATAAAACTGTCCTGCATCACCGAACCTGTAGCCGCACGCCAAGTATGAGGGTTGATGTCCGAGAGATTGACTCCTCCTACCTTGATACTGCCACGGGTCGGTTCATAAAATCCCTGAAGCAGTTTGATCAGTGTGGTTTTTCCGCATCCGCTTTCGCCCACAATGGCCGTCACCTGACGCTCCGGAATATGGAGCGAAACGTCCTTCAATGCCCAATCCCGCTCCGAACCGGTGTAACTGAACGAAAGGCGCTCAATGCAAATGTCCCTTTTTTGAGGAAGCGTGGCCAGTTTTTTATCAATATCCGTCTCTTCGTCATCCTGCGAATGTATCTCATTCAAACGTTCCAAACTGATTTTCGCATCTTGGAACGACTGTGCAAAACCGATGAACTCCCCAATCGGAGCCGACACCTGCCCGATAATGTAGGTCAGGGACATCATCATACCCAAGGTCATCGAACCGTCCACCACGGCTTTCGCTGCGATATAATAAATAAGTATATGCGTGGTTTGCGTGAAAAACACCGAACCGGACTGCTGCACCTGCCCGATGCGAAGCCCTTTCAGGCCAATCTGAAAGAGCTTGACCTGTATCCGCTCCCACTCCCAACGCTTCTGGCGTTCGCTATTATTGAGCTTGATGTCCTGCATGCCCTGTACCAACTGTATCATCTTGCTCTGTTCCAAAGCAGACTGGTTGAACCGCTTGATATCAAGTTCCCTCCGATAGCGCATAAAGAACGAAATCCATGCCACATACAAAGT
>ERZ772865.3535-NODE-3535-length-11675-cov-7.675904_pt1 | contig 11675 bp, 10 predicted proteins | sample MGYA00512133_ERZ772865 | MGnify/ENA primary metagenome ERZ772865 (study PRJEB29015, sample SAMEA2737722) | human gut metagenome | biome: human gut; feature: human-associated habitat; material: faeces | place: China | collected 2012 ...
GTTTCCCGCGCACACCCTTTACCCGCAAGGGGTATGCGGCATCCGTAGAGCGGCAAAGCCGCTAACGGCTGCCCTACCTTACCATCGCAGAGAATTTACCATTTTATTGACAGTCTCTTGCTTTTTTATTTCAGACAGTCTATGCTGATTTTATACCATTCACGATTCTCCACATCCGGGAGGTACTTATATGGACCGTTTTGCCATCGTCACAGGAGACATTGCCGCGTCCGATGCGGAAGCCATCGTCAATGCCGCCAACCGCACTCTGCTGGGGGGCAGCGGCGTTGACGGTGCCATTCACGCTGCCGCTGGACCAGAGCTGTTAGCAGAATGCCGGACCCTTCACGGCTGCGAGACGGGCCAAGCCAAACTGACACAGGGGTATCGGTTAAAGGCCCAGTATGTCCTTCACACCGTGGGCCCCATCTGGCAGGGCGGCGGTCACGGCGAGGCGGCGGCGCTGGCCGCCTGCTACCGGAGCTGTCTGGAGCTTGCCCGAGCACACCGCATTGATTCCGTGGACTTCCCCTCCATCTCCACCGGGGTTTACGGCTATCCCATAGCGCAGGCGGCCTCCGTAGCGCTGAAAGCCATCATGGAGGATCTTCGAACCCATGACCATCCCTGCCGGGTGCGGATGGTCTGCCACACGGAGGATGCCGCGAACATCTACCGCCAGACCTATAATCTCTGGTACGCGGAAACGAAAGAAGACCGGCTGTGACTATTTCACGCCAAATCAAAAAGGAGCGGCAAAGCCGCTCCTTTTTCTTTTGATTGAATCCATTCTAACACAAACTCACTGGGCGTCGATCTTTTCCTTCAGCTCTGTGAGGTACATCCACCGCTCTGTTTTTTCCTCCAGAGCGGCTTCCAGCTCCGCCTGTTTGTCCTGCAATTCCTGGAGACGCACATAATCGCTGCCGCAGTCCCCCTGGGCTTCCTCGCACTCCCGGATCTGCTGCTCCAACGCGGCCAGATCCTCGTCGATGGTCTCGAACTCCCGCTGCTCCTTGAAAGAGAATTTCAATTTCCGCTCCCGGGGCCGCTCCTGAGCCGCCTTGGGCTTTTCCGCCTTGGCGGGCGCTTCTTCCTCTTTCCGCTTGGCCTTCCAGTCGGACCAGTTGCCGCTGTAACGCAGCACCTCGCCGTCCCGCACCTCAAAGACCTGCTCCGCCAGCTTATCCAGCAGGAATCGGTCATGGGACACGATAAGGATAGGCCCCGGGAAGCCCTGCAGATAGTCCTCCAGAATGGAGAGGGTCATCACGTCCAGATCGTTGGTCGGCTCGTCCAGCAGCAGGACGTTGGGGGCTTCCATCAGAATGGACAGCAGGTACAGCCGCCGCCGTTCTCCGCCACTGAGCCGTCCGATGGGGACTGACTGCAAATCGCTGGGGAACAGGAACCGCTCCATCATGGCCTTGGCGGTGAAGGTCCCCTCGTCGGTGCGGACCTCGTCGCCGATGTCATGGATAAAATCGTAGACACGCTGGTTCAGGTCCAGTTCCCGGCCCTCCTGAGAAAAGTGGCCGATCTTCACAGTGGTGCCGATGTCCACCGTGCCGCTGTCCGGGGACAGCTCCCCCGCAAACAGCCGCAGCAGCGTGGATTTTCCGGCGCCGTTGTGCCCCACGATGCCGATGCGGTCATTCCGCAGCAGATTATAGGAGAAGTCGCGAATAACCGTGCGGCTCCCGTAGGTCTTGCTGACATCGTGCAGTTCGACCAGCTTTTTACCCAGACGGCTGGACGCCGCCGCCAGCTGCATGGTGTCATCCGTCTCCGGGGCCTCCTGATTTTTCAGGGCCTCATATCGCTCGATACGGTCCCGGCTTTTGGTGGTCCGGGCCCGGCAGCCACGCATGATCCACTCCCGCTCCGTCCGCAGGATGGACTGCCGCTTCCGCTCACTGGCCTCCGCCATCTCCGCCCGCTGGGCCTTCAGTTCCAGATATTTGGAGTAATTGGCCTCGTAGTGGTACAGCTTCCCCCGCGAGAGCTCCGTAATGTGGTTCACCACCCGCTCCAGAAAGTAGCGGTCATGGGTCACCATCACCAGCCCGCCCTTGAACCGGCGGAGCCAGTCCTCCAGCCACGCGGTCATCTCCGCGTCCAGGTGGTTGGTAGGCTCGTCCAGCACCAGCACATCCGCCGGGTGGATCAGCGCCGCCGCCAGCGCCACCCGCTTCCGCTGTCCGCCGGAGAGGGTCCCCACCTTCTGCTCATAGTCCGGCAGGCCCAGCTTGTTGAGCATGGACTTGGCCTCATATTCGTTCAGTTCCCGGAATTCCTTGGGGAAATGCAGGAATACCTGCTCCAAAACGGTGGCGTCATCCTCCATGGGGGGATTCTGCTCCAGCAGGCTTACCTGTACATTGGGATTTCGGGAGATTGTTCCGGCGTCAGCCTCTAATTTCCCGGCCAGAACCTTCAAAAAGGTGGACTTGCCGGTGCCGTTGATGCCGATGACGCCTACCTTGTCCCCCTCGTTCAGATAAAAATTCACATCCTCCAACAGCTGGCGGCTGCCAAAGTTGATGGACAGATGCTCCGCGGATAAAAGCATAGCGGTTCTCCTTTTCCGACAATCCGAGATTGCCGTTTTGTTTTTTCCGTGATATACTATATACTAATTTTTTGAAACCGGCAAGTGCCGATAGGAGGCTAAGCTATGAAAACCTGTCTTGTTTTGGAAGGTGGAGCCATGCGGGGAATGTATACCGCTGGGGCCTTAGACGTTTTCTACAACGCCGGGATCCAGTTCGACGGCATCATCGGCGTGTCCGCCGGGGCCGCCTTCGGCGTGAACTACCTCTCCCGGCAGCCGGGACGGGTGATTCGCTACAACAAGCGCTTCAATGCCGACCATCATTACATGGGGCTGATCCCCCTGTTGAAAACCGGCAACATCGTGGATACGGAATACGCCTACGAAAAGGTACCCCGGGAACTGGACCCCTTTGACGGCGACACCTTTGACGCCTCCGGCGTCCCCTTCTGGGCGGTGGTGACGAATGTGGAGACCGGCCAGCCGGAATATATCCGTCTGGAACACGCCATGGCCCAGATGGACGTGATCCGGGCCTCCGCCTCCATGCCCTTCGTGTCCCAGCCGGTGAAGATCGGCGGCAAGCTGTATCTGGATGGCGGCGTTGCAGACTCCATCCCCTTCAAAGCCGCCGAAAAGCTGGGCTTTGACCGGGTGGTGGTGATCCTCACCCGTGACAAAAGCTATGTAAAGAAGCCCATGAACCCCAAGCCCATCGACCTGTGGTACAAGCATTACCCGGCGCTGGCAGAGCAGCTCAAAAACCGCCACAACGTCTATAACAACGCCCTTCGGGAGCTATTGAACTGGGAACAGCAGGGAAAGGCGTGGGTGCTGCATCCCAGCCAGCCCATTGAGATCGGGCGGCTGGAACGCCGCAGCGACAAGCTGCAAGCGGTGTATGATCTGGGAACCGGCGATGCCCAAGTGGCGTTGGACAGTCTCAGGACCTATCTGGCGAAAAGCTGATGGAGGTTATCACCTACACCGTGACGCCGGAGGAGGACGGCGTCTGCGTTCGGCACATTTTGAAGGCGAAGCTCCACTTCTCCACCCACGCCGTAGCCCGGCTCACCCGTGCGGAAAACGGCATCCGGGTCAACGGCGTCCACGCCCGGACGGTAGACCCGGTCCATACCGGGGACGTGGTGGCAGCGCGGTCTGACGATCTGCGCCCGCCCAAGCTTCTCCCCACGCCGGGAAACTGGCCCCTGCCCATCGTCTATGAGGATGAGCACCTGCTGATCCTCAACAAGCCCGCCGGCATGACGGCCCACGCCTCCAATTTCCTGCCGGATACCCCCACCGTAGCGGGAGCGCTGGCCTATCAGCGGGGGCCGGACTTCATCTTTCATGTGGTGAACCGGCTGGATAAGGGCACCACCGGCCTCATGGCCGTGGCCAAAAGCGGCTATATCCATGACCGCCTGCGGCGCACCCTTCACTCAGATGGCTTTTACCGGGAATACCGGGCCGTGTGCGTGGGCTGTCCGGAGCCGCCCGCCGGCACCATCGACGCGCCCATCGGCCGGGATGAGACCTCTGCCGTCCGCCGCATGGTCCGCTCCGACGGGCAGCAGGCCGTCAGCCATTACGAGGTCTTATCCCAGCGGGATGGCCTCTCCTTCGTAAAGCTGCGGCCCGAAACGGGCCGCACCCACCAGCTCCGGGTCCACATGGCCCACATCGGCTGTCCGCTGGCCGGAGACTGGCTCTACGGCACGGAGGACCCGGACCTGATCTCCCGCCCCGCTCTCCACGCCTACGCGCTGGCCTTGACCCACCCGGTCACCGGCACTCACCTGTATTTCACCGCCCCAATTCCGGCGGACATGGAAAAATTGATTTAACGGAGGAACCACTATGCTCACATGGAATGTCACCTATCACTGCAAACCCGGCAAGCGGGAGGAATTTTTCAAGGCCATTTCCGATTTAGGCGTCCGGGCCTGTTCCATTCACGAGACCGGCAATCTGAAATACGACTACTTTTTGGACGCTCAGGACCCTGACGCGTTTCTGTTGGTGGAAACCTGGCAAACCCCGGAGGACCAGCAGCGCCACTGCGGGACGGAGACCTTCGCCAAGCTGCAAGCCCTGAAAACAGAGTTCTGCGATACCGTTACCATCGACAAATTCAATGATTGAGAAAAGGGGCCGTCCGGTGATGCCGGACGGCCCTTTTTTTCGTTCTTCTTTACGGCAGGTCAATGGGGCCGTAGGTGTCTGCCAGTTCGCCGTCCACCAGAAACCGCACTTCCTCCACGCTCTCCAGCGACAGCAGGGACTGCTCCAGCGCCAGAACCGCCTGAGACAGGGTCTCCGGCTCCGGCTGGCCCTCCAGCAACGCCGAGGACAGGCTCACATAGCAGATCTCCTCTTCCAACCACACCTTCCGGACCTTGAACCCCTCTGGCAGCACGCCGGAAAGGCCCTTGGTCTCCGGACCGTTTTCCAGTGCCCGCACCACGGCGGACACCTGCGTATCGCCCTCGTAGAGATTCAGTGTTCTGGCTTCCGCCGTCAATGCGCCATCGCCGTTCACAAAGTACAGGGAAGTATCCACAGTGCCTACCACGTCCTCCTTCGGGACGGTCAGAATGTCACGGGCCAAAAACACCTGCCTGCTGCGGTAGTCCAGCTCCCGGCCCGCCACGGTGATCCGCACACGGGCCACGTCCGGCAGCTGCGTCAGCGTCAGGGTAATGGCATAGTCCGCCAGAGACAGTCCCACGCCGGAAAGGGTGCTGTAAGCCGCGGAGAGATCCACCCGCAGCTCCGTTCCCTTCTGCTCTGCGGAAAGCAGGGCTGTTCCCTTTGGGAACGGGCTCTTCAACGTGGGGTCTGCCGGACCCTTCAACAGCTCCGCCACCAGCGCCGCCGCCAGCTCCTCCGTGGAAAGACCGCTGTCCTCTAATGTCCGTTCCTCGGACCGGAGGGCGTCTCCGCCATCGGCGGAACGCAGATCCCGCTCCACAAAATACAACGCATAGGCGCTGCCGTCGCTCTCCTGGCGGACGCCGACTTTCCCGATAGCGCCGCCGATCCCCATCAGCAGCACGGTCAGCAGCGCAATGGCGATCCAGCGTTTTTTCATGAGTGATCGCCTCCTTCCGCCTCAGGCCAGCGAACGGTGAATACCGCACCGCCATTGGGCCGGTTGGCAGCAGAAACCATACCACCCCGTTTTTTCACCGTATCCTGAACGATGGAAAGTCCCAGACCAGTGCCGCCTGCGGCACGGGAACGAGCCTTGTCCACCCGGTAAAACCGCTCGAACACCTTTGGCAGATCCTCCTCCGGGATGCCGGGGCCGTTATCCGCCACCGTCAGCACCACGTCATGGTCCTCATGTCGCAGTTCCACCCGGACCTTACCGTTTTTGCCGCTGTATTTCACGGCGTTATCCGTCAGGTTGTAGATCACCTGATGGACTTCCCCCTTGGTGGCCGACACCCGGCAGTTTTCCTCCATGCGGTAGGTCAGCTCCGTGCCCTTCTTCTGGGCCAGCAGGCTCATCATCCGCATGACCTGTTCCAGCACCGGAGCCACCTCCACCGTCTCCGGCGCGTCCAGAAGATCGCTGTCCAGCCGGGTCAGGCGCAGCAGGTCCTCGGTGATGCGGCTGAGCCGCTCCGCCTCGCTGCCAATGTCCGTCACAAAATCCCGGACCGTCTCCATATCCATCTGGTCTGTCTGCAAAATGGAATCCGTCAGCAGCCGGATGGCTGCCAGCGGCGTTTTCAGCTCATGGCTGGCGTCGGACACAAACCGGCGGCGCACGGTCTCCGTGGTCTGGAGCCGGTCCGTCAGGCTGTTGAATTCCTCTCCGATCTGGGCGATCTCGTCCCGGCCGGAGATGTTGGTCCGGTGCTCGTAGGCACCGGCCCGGACCTTGCGGATGGCCGTCAGCAGGGTGCTAATCTTCCGGGTCAGCATCCGGGAGAGCAGGATGCTCAGCAGCACCACCGCCGCCGCGATACCGGCGGACAGCTTCAGGAGGTTGCTTTGCAGTCCCTCTAACAGCGCCGCCTGCTCTGTGTCATATTCGTAGGCGTACACCGCGCCGATGATCCGGTTCTGATACAGCACCGGAGAGGCCGTGCGGCTGCGGAAGGCCCCGTCCCGGTAGGAGCAGGAAAAGGCGTCATATCCCTCCAATGCCTGCACGATCTCGGAATAAAAGGTGTACTTTCCAACGGCGCTGCCGGTCTCCCGGGTATCGTAGAGCACCAACCCGGCGCTGTCCGTCACCAGCACACGGCTGAGTCCCGTCTCCTCCACCACTGCCATGGCAGCCGCCACGTTTTCCTGATTCAGCCGGTTCAGGCCCGCCAGAGAATACACCACCACCGACACGCTGCCGGTCATATTGGTCTCCTTGGAGCGGAACACCAGATCCTCGCTGACCAGCAGCGGATAGGTGTTCAGCAAAAGCAGCACCGCCGCGATGACGGCGATGTAGCTCAGTCCGAATTTGACTTGCAGGCTGCCCCAGAGGGCCATGCGCCTGCTCTTGGAAGCCTTATCCTTTGAAATAGTAGCCCACTCCCCACTTGGTCAGGATGTGATCCGGCTCCGCCGGGTTTTCTTCCAGCTTTTCCCGCAGGCGGCGGATATGCACATCCACCGTACGGTAATCTCCGGCGTAGGTGTAGCCCCACACCACATTCATCAGGTTCTCCCGGCTGTACACCCGCCGGGGATTGCGCATCAGCAGCTCGATCAGGTCATATTCCTTGGCAGTGAGCTCCACCGGTTCCCCGTCCCGAATAGCCACCCGTTCCTCGGTATTCAGGGTGAGCTTGCCTACGGTCAGCAGACTTCCCTGACTCCGCTGGACCCCGGCGGCCCGCCGCAGCAGTGCCCGGACACGGGCCTTCAGCTCCAGAATGTTGAAGGGCTTGGTGAGATAGTCGTCCGCGCCGCACTCAAAGCCCATCAGCTTGTCGGCATCCTCGCTCTTGGCCGTCAGCATGATGATGGGGACGTTGGAAAACTCCCGGATCTTCATGCAGGCTTCCAGCCCGTCCATCTCCGGCATCATCACGTCCAGAATGATGAGGTCGAACCGGCCCTCCCGGGCCAGCCCCAGCGCCGCCGCGCCATCGTAGGCGCACTCCACCTCGTAGCCCTCATTTTCCAGGTTGAATTTCATACCCTTTACCAGGGTCTTTTCGTCATCCACCACTAAAATTTTCAAGTTTCCGCTCCTTTTATGCGCCATTGCTCACGGTGATGTAATCCCGCAGCTCCTCTAACTTCTTCTCTCCAATGCCGGAGACCTCCATCAGCCCCTCCGGACCTTCAAAGGGTCCGTGCTCCGTCCGGTAGTCAACGATCCGTTTCGCCAGCCCCTTGCCGATCCCCGGCAAAGTGGCAAGCTCCTCCGCTTCGGCGGTATTCAGGTCCACCAGCGTGACCTCGACCTCCTCCGGCGGCAGGGTGTGCTCCGCCGTCACCGCCACTTCCGCGGCGGCCCGGTCCCGATAGGAGACCGTCAGCAGTCCGCCCAGAAACACCGCCGTCAGGCCCAGAAGAATCAGTTCCGTTCTGACAGCTTTTAACTTCGCTCCCATGGTTGAACTCCTTTGACGAATCTGATATACTAAAAATGTCGAATCACAACGAATACGGTCATTGACGATTTCTGTCTCTACCAGTATACCATATTCTTCAGGAGAAAGATATGAAATTCAAACGCTTTATCTCGGTTTTTTTACTTTGCACCTGCCTTACCGGGCTGTTTCTCACCCCCGCTGCCGGAGCGCTGGAGGTCCCGGACATTCAAGCCAAGGCTGCGCTGTTGGCGGACGTGAACACCGACGCCGTGGCCTATGCCAAAAACATTCATGAGAAAAACTATCCCGCCAGCCTGACCAAGGTCATGACGGCTCTGCTGATCCTGGAAAAGGTCAGCGGCAATGAAACACTGCTGAATCAGGAGGTCACTGCCTCTGAAAGCGCCTTCAGCGACACCTATTACCACGCGGACGGCAGCAGCGCCGGGATCAAGGCCGGGGAGGTCATGACGGTAAAGCAGCTTCTGCAATGTATGCTCATCGTCTCCGCCAACGAGGCCTGCAACATTCTGGCGGAGTGGGACGCCGGCTCCATCGCCGCCTTTGTGGACGCCATGAACGCCAAGGCCAAAGCCCTCGGCTGCGAGAACACCCACTTTGTCAACCCCAGCGGCCTGCACGACCCGGATCATTACACCTCCGCCTGGGACCTCTATCTCATCACCAAGGCCGCCATGCAGTATCCGGAATTTATGGAGATCTGCGACAGCGCCAAGGCCGTCATCCCCGCCACCAATCTCAGCAAGGAGCGGACGCTGTACACCACCAACCATCTGCTGTCCACCTGGCGTGTCATCGGTTACCGGGATAAGCGGGCTCACGGCATCAAGACCGGCTCCACCAGCGACGCCGGGCACTGCCTCATCTCCTCCGCCCAGGAAGGGGAACTGCACTTTGTCAGCGTGGTCATGGGTGCGGAGCGGATCGAGGAAAACGGCGTAGGCAACCTGCTGAACTTTTCCGAAACCTCCCACCTCTTTGACTACGGCTTCAAGAATTTCGCCTACCGCACCATTTTAGAGGACAAGGAGATCATTCAGGAGGTCCCGGTAAGTCTGTCCAAAACCGACTATGTAACGGTGCATCCCGCCAACAATGTGGAGTCCCTGTTTCCCCGTGATCTGGACCCGGCGGAGCTGGATCGGGTCATCTCCCTGCCGGAGACCGTAGAGGCCCCTGTCACCGCCGGAGATAAGCTGGGCACCATGGAGCTGCGGGACGGCGACACCGTCTATGCCGCCGTGGACCTGCTTGCCAGCAGCGACGTGACTGCGGACAAGTTTATGGTATTCCGCCATAATGTGTCGCTGTTTTTTAAAAAGCCCGCCGTAAAAACCGTGGCCATCGTGCTGGCGGTACTGCTGGTGCTGCTGGTGATCTTCCGGCTGACCGGCCTCAGCCGCCGTCGCCGTTACGGCCGTAGTGCCCGCGGTTACAGCAGAGGCTACCGGGGCCGCAGACACCGCTGATCAAATTTCTCTCCATCTCAAAAAAGAACACCGAGGCTTTCTTGAAAGCCTCGGTGTTTCAGCGTGTCGAAAAAATTTTTTCTCCCCGCTGAACAAGTTTTCAGAACTTTATAAAAGTTCTGAAAACTTAGGATTTCAATGGCGCGGGACACCCTTCTTGGGTTTCCCGCGCACACCCTTCCTTACCGTCGCGGAAAATTTATCACTTTATCGACAGCCTCAGCGGCACACGGATTTCCGTGTGCCGCTTTTTGACTGTAAAGGGACCGGGGCCGTCCGGGGAGACGCTGGACGGTTCGGCGGGGGAATTGTCATTTTCTGAGTTTGAGCGGGGGATGTAAGACAAGAAAACGATTTTTCAGGGGATAAAAAATAAAAATCCCTTGACAGACAAGAGATTTCGTGATAAAATAAGTCGCTTATATGAACGGAAGCGGATGAAACCCCATCCTGATTACGAACACAGGATAGCACATCCGCCAACGAAAGGCAATAGGAAACTGAAATAAATTTAACAACTCACCCGAGCGTATCGGATACAATACTTGCCCCGCGGCCGGACAGGGCGGCGGAGCAAAAGAAAGGTGAAAGTGAAGATGGCTAAGGACAAGTACTACGGCAAAACCCTCCGAAAGAATTTTGCCCGGCACGAGGAAGTCATGCCCATGCCCAACCTGCTGGAGATCCAGAAGACCTCCTATCGGGAATTTTTGGACACCGGTCTGCGGGAGGTTTTCGCAGACGTTGGGGCGATCTCTGACTATCAGGGCAATCTGGAGTTGACCTTCATCGACTTCCGGATGGATGAAGCCCCCAAGTATAACGTGGAAGAGTGCAAGGCCCGTGACGCCACGTATGCCGCCCCCCTGAAGGTGACGGTCCGTCTGCGGAACAAGGAGACGGAGGAGATCAAGGAGCAGGAGATCTTCATGGGCGATTTCCCCCTGATGACCCACTCCGGCACCTTCGTCATCAACGGCGCGGAGCGCGTGGTGGTCTCTCAGATCGTCCGCTCTCCCGGCGTGTATTACGGCAAGGAGGTCGACATTAAGACCGATCTGCCCATCCTCACCTCCACGGTGATCCCCTACCGGGGCGCCTGGCTGGAATATGAGACGGACGCCAACGAGGTGTTCTGGGTCCGTATCGACAAGAACCGCAAGCTGCCCATCACCAGCCTGATCCGGGCGCTGGGCCTCAAGACCGACGCGGAGATCCTGGACCGCTTCAGCGACGATCCCCGCATCGCGGCCACTCTGGAGAAGGACCCCAGCAAGACGTATGAGGATGCCATGCTGGAGATCTACCGCAAGCTCCGTCCCGGCGAGCCCCCCACGGTGGAAGCTGCCGAGACCCTGATGAACAACCTGTTCTTCGATCCCCGGCGCTACGATCTGTCCGTTGTGGGCCGGTACAAGTTCAATAAGAAGCTGTCTCTGTGGCAGCGGGTCACCGGCTACAAGCTGGCACAGCCTGTGGCAGACCCCGCTACCGGCGAGCTGCTCTTCGACGAGGGCCACCTGCTGAGCAAGGAGGATGCCCGCCTGCTGGACACCGTCGGCGTTGCCGAGGTGGTCATCCTGGTGGACGATCAGCCTCTGCGGGTGCAGTCCAACAAGATGTGCGACCTGAGCCACTATGTGGACTTCGATCCTCTGGCTGAGTGCGGCATCAAGGAGCGTGTCCGCTTCGATGTGCTGCAGGAGCTGCTGGGCCAGTACTCCGGCGAGGAGCTGAAGGAGCAGATCAAGCTCCATAAGGACGATCTGGTGCCCAAGCACATCATCATTGACGATATCCTCTGCTCCATCAACTACATGAACGGTCTGGCCCGCGGCATCTCCGTGAAGGACGATATCGACCATCTGGGCAACCGCCGTCTGCGCTGCGTGGGCGAGCTGCTGCAGAACCAGTTCCGCATCGGCTTCTCCCGTATGGAGCGTGTGATCCGGGAGCGTATGACCATTCAGGATCTGGACGTGGTCACCCCCCAGAGCCTCATCAATATCCGGCCTGTTACCGCCGCCATCAAGGAGTTCTTCGGCTCCAGCCCCCTGAGCCAGTTCATGG
>ERZ772865.3539-NODE-3539-length-11663-cov-25.141713_pt1 | contig 11663 bp, 9 predicted proteins | sample MGYA00512133_ERZ772865 | MGnify/ENA primary metagenome ERZ772865 (study PRJEB29015, sample SAMEA2737722) | human gut metagenome | biome: human gut; feature: human-associated habitat; material: faeces | place: China | collected 2012 ...
TAGCCAACAGCATGGAGCAGGAGCTCCTGCAAATTTCTTCTTCCACTCCCTGCATCCTCCTGGAGCGTTTCAGCTATGAGGATGATTTAATTATCGAATACACAAAGTCTACCGTAAGGGGGGACAAGTATATATTTAAAGTGGCTTTCCGCAATAACTCCCCTTCTAATCCATAGCCCCCTCCCCCTCCAAAACCCACCCATATCCCAACCAAAAAAATGATAGCTATTAAAATCAGCACAGGCTGCCGTCAAACAGAGCTTCACAAACATCCGCACAAAAAGCAGGATTTCCAAGCAGCCATAAAAACCACTTGGAAATCCTGCTTTTCGTTTTAGAAGGACTCCCTTTAGAAAATGAAATTATGCCTTTCCTAAGCATCCTAACACTTCCATTCGGTTTAACACTAAATCCTGAACACGCCGACGGCCTTCTTCGTTATATTTCTTGGGATCAAACACATCAGGCCCCTGTTTTAAGGCATTCTTTATTCCATCGCTATATGCGATTCTCAGTTCAGTTGCAAAATTCACTTTACAGATTCCTCTTTTTATGCTTTCCTTAATGGAGCCATCTGAGAGCCCTGACGCACCGTGAAGAACCAGCGGCACGTCTACCGCCGCTTTGATTTCTTCCAGCCGCTTTAAATCCAGCCTTGGAACTGAGGTGTAAACGCCGTGGGCAGTTCCGATTGCCACTGCAAGGGAAGCCGCCTTTGTCTGTTCAATAAAATAGGCAGCCTTATCTGGTTCGGTATCCACCAGCAGGTTTGCGCCCAGTGCGATCAGCACCGCGCCCAGCACCAGCAGCACCAGCGTTTTGGTAAGGGACATCTCTTCCCCGGCATTTTCGGCCTCGGCCTCCGCTTCGGCGGCGGCAGGGGCTTTTTTCATCTGCAATACGTTTGCCACCATGTAGGCCACGAACATGGCCAGCATCACAAAGCCCAGCGGGCGGGTGAACTCGCCCATGGCGTAAGCAGCCACGCAGTAGATGGCGGCTGCTGCAAAGAAGAAGGCTACCGGCACCCGCAGGGTCTTGGGGTCTACCTTGCCCGGACGGACGGCGATGGTGATGGCGGCGATCAGGGCAGAGTTGCAGATGACCGAGCCGATGGCGTTGCCGTAGGCGATCTCCCCATGGCCGGACACGGCGGACATGGTGGACACCATGACCTCCGGCAGGGTGGTGCCGATGGACACCACCGTTGCGCCGATGAGCAGCTCCGGCAGGTGGAACCGCCGTGCCAGTGCCGAAGCACCGTCCACGAACCAGTCGCCGCCCTTGATCAGGAACAGCAGACCGATGATAAATAGCAATACAGGAACCAGCATAATTTTTCTCCTCTGATTTTTCGCGGGGCGTGAACCACAGAACCGGGAACGGATCGCTCCATCCCCGGTTCTGCACAAGATCGGTCAGTTGGCGTTATTTCTGCATGATATGGATGGCAAAACCGCCGTACTCGCCCTCAAGATACACATTCTTGATGCGGCCGTCCTCAAAATAGGCGGCAGTCTCCATGCGGAAGCGGAAGCCATTTTCCTCCAGCTCCTCCATCGCAGCCTTCAGGTCGGGGGTGCGCATTGCGATGTGGCCGTTCTTGCCCAGAAAGGGGCTCTTCATGCACTCGAAATAGTTGCCGGCAAACTCGGACTTCTGTCCGTGGCGGGGCTCCAAGTTGAACAGCTTGCACAGCAGCAGCGCCAGTTGCTCGGCCTCGCCTGCGTTGTCGGTGTTGATGCCGACATGCTCCAGCTCAAACGTATTTTTCATTTGGTGTTTCTCCTGTTACTTCATGGGGAAGATCAGCACAGCGCCCACCGTCAGCGCCAGCAGACGGATGAAGTACTGCGGAATGGTGAACTTCCAGAACTCGGTGATCTTGTAGTCGCCGGCACCCATGATCATGGCGGGCATACCGTCAATGGGCAGGAAGTGTCCGCACCAGCCGGAGACCACGATAGCGGCAGCGGCTGCGGTGGGGTCCAGACCCAGATTGACGCAGGTGGCAATGGCCATGGGAGCAAAGACGTACACGGTGCCGATGGTGGAACCGGTCAGGGTGGCCAGCACACTGGTCAGGATGCAGAAGGCGAAGATTAGCACGAAGGGGTTGACGTTGGTGCCCAGCATCTTGGCAACGGTCTCGCCGACCAGACTGGTCAGGCCGGTGTTGCCCAGAGCATCGGCGATGCCGATGACGCCTGCGGACATCAGGATGATGGGTGCGCTGATGGAGTTGCGGATCTCGTTGAAGTCCATGACGCCGGAGATCAGGATGATGCCCACGGCCAGACCGGTGATGGCGTAGCCTGCGTCACCGATCTTGCTCTGCAGGATCATGCCCACAACGGCGAGCACAAAGCTGAAGTAGGTGATGAGCTCCTGATTCTTGGTCAGAGCGACCTTCTGCTCACCGGCGTGGAGAGCCTCTTCCTTGGCCTCGGCAATGGGGTGATCCGGCAGGATCTTGTAGGCCAGGATGCACCACACCAGGAAGCCGATGGACAGGCACAGGTTGACCAGAGAGAACTTGACCAGATTGACGTTTGCCGCAACGCCTGCGCTTTCCAGAACGGCGATCACGATGCCGTACTGCAGAGCGGTGTTGAAGGGCAGCAGCGGGTGGTTTGCTGCAAAGCCCGCAGGCATCAGAACCCTGGACGGGGGCAGCTGCTTGGAGTAGGGCAGAGTGGACAGCAGGCCGATGACCAGCACATAGTAGGCGGTGGAACCGGTACCGAACAGGCTGCAGCCCAGCATAACGATGAGGATCAGCAGGACGTAGGCCTTAAAGCCGCCCTTGCTGGCCATGTTGAACATGGTCTGCTTGAACTTGACGATGAAGCTGGTCTTCTGCAGGGCCGCAATGATGGCCATGAAGGATGCCAGCATGACGATGGTGGGGTTTGCGAAGCCGCCGAAGGCGGTCTTGATGTCGGTAACGCCGAACACCACCAGCAGCAGCAGCGCCAGCAGCGGGGGTGCACCGAAGGGCAGTTTATCCACCATGATCAGGATGATCATGAGAACAGTCACTGCCAGAGCAATGATCATGGGAAGTGTCATAGAACGTTTCCTCCTTTTTTGTGTCCGCAGTCCCTGTTGCGCAAGAGCCCGACCCTTTGCACAATTCCGATGCGGCTTTCTTGATTAAAAGTATATAGTTTTCCGCTGTGCGTCACAATCATTTTTTGGCTCGTTGTGTTCTTTTTTGAAACATATTCAGAATTTGTTCAATTCTTTTGCCGCAATGTGTCACATCTTGAAACATATTGCGGTTAGTTTCGGCTGATTTGTTGCTTTTTGAAACAGGACAAAACCAGAAAAAGCCGCCGCACCGTACGGGGTGCAGCGGCTCTCTCTGGAAGAAAATGAAGAATTGGTTGGGATGAGGATAACTTAGTTGGCGCGGCCGGTCATTTTGACCGCATACTTGATGGCGTTGACAAGGCTCAGCTCGTTGCCGTTGCCCTTACCGGCGTGGTAGAAGTCGGTGCCGTGATCCACGCTGGCGCGGATGATGGGCAGACCCAGCGTGACGTTGACGCCCTCCACGGCCTTCCACTCCTGCTTTTCGCGGTCGTAGACAAAGCCCACGGTCTTGAGCGGGATGTGACCCTGATCGTGGTACATACACACCACGATGTCGTACCAGCCGCCGATGGCCTGCGAGAACACGCTGTCCGGCGGGCAGGGGCCCACGACGCCGGTAATGCCCTCGGCCTTGGCAGCCTCAATGGCGGGGGTGATCTCCTCGATCTCCTCCCGGCCGAACAGGCCGTTCTCACCGCAGTGGGGGTTCAGACCTGCCACAGCGATGCGGGGGTTCTCGATGCCCATATCCTTGCAGGCCTTGTTGGCGATCTCGATGACCTCCAGCACGCGATCCTTCTTGACCCGGTCGCAGGCTTCCCGCAGGGAAACGTGGGTGGAAACGTGCACCACGCGCAGGTCGTGATGAGCCAGCATCATGGTGTACTTTTTGGTGTGGGTGTAGGTGGCGTAGATCTCGGTATGGCCGTCAAAGTGGGTGTAGCCGTCCGACTTTTCGCCGTGGTAGTACTCCAGTGCCTTGTTCATGGCTTCCTTGTTCAGGGCGTTGGTGCAGGTGGCATCCACCTCACCGGCCATGGCCAGCTCAATGACCTTTTTCACGCACTGGAAGGCTGCGTTGCCGCCCTCCACGCTGACCTTTGCCATCTCGAACTTGCTGATGTCCTCGATCAGATCCAGATGCAGCACATCGATGGTGCCGGGGGTGAACAGGGCATCCGACACCTTCTCGCAGCGGTGGATGACGATGTCCTCGCGGCCAACGAACTTTTTGGCCTGCTCCATCACCTTCACATCGCCCACAACGATGGGGCGGCAGTAGCTGTACTGCTCCGGGTCAGCCAGAGCCTTGATGGTGATCTCCGGGCCGGAACCGGCGGGATCGCCCATAGTAATACCGACAATGGGTTTATTCATAGCAGCCTTCTCCTTGTTTCAGCGCGTTTCAGTGCAGACCCTTGGCCTCGTTCTCAGCCAGAACCTTCTTGATGGCTTCCATGCCCTCTTCCGGCACATAGTTGAAGGGTGCGCGGCACTTGCCCACGGGGTGACCCTGCAGGGCAACGGCAGTCTTGATGATGGTGTTGGGGTTGCCGTACTTGAAGGTCTGCTGCAGGATGGCAATGGCGTCCTGTGCAGCCTGTGCGCCCTCCAGATCTCCGGCCTTGAAGCAATCGTAGATCTTGGCAACGGTCTCCGGCCAGATGTTGGCACGGCCTGCAATGCCGCCTGCGCCGCCCTCTTTCAGGCAGGTCAGGATAGCGCCGTCATTACCGGCCAGAATGGCAACTTCCTTGTCCAGCTCACGGGTCAGGCGGATGTAGGCCTTCAGGTTCTCGATATCGCCGCTGGAATCCTTTGCGCCCACGATGTTCTCCACATCACGGCACAGAGCCTGCACGGTCTCGGGCAGCAGCTTATTGCCGGTGCGGGCGGGGATGTTGTACAGAATGATGGGCAGGTTGACGGCCTTTGCCACGGCGGTGTAGTGGTCGTACAGCTCCTTCTGGGAGGCCAGTGCAAAGCTAGGGGTGATGATGGACAGTGCATCTGCACCCAGCTCCTCGGCACGCTTGCTCAGGCGGATGGTCTCGGCGGTGGTGATGCAGCCGGTGCCTGCGTAGACCGGTACGCGGCCCTTTACCTGATCAATGACAGTGGCAAGGATCTCTTCCTTCTCCTGGAAGGACAGGGCGTAGGCTTCGCCGTTGGTGCCCATGGGGAAGATGCCGTGCACGCCGCCTGCCAGCAGGCGCTCCACCTGCTCGCGCAGAGCCTGATGGTTGACCGTCTGCTCAGGGTCGTTGTTCATGGGGGTGATTACGGGAGGGATGATGCCCTTGATATCGCTGGTCTTCATAAGTCTTTACTCCTTTTCTGTTACATGATCTCCTGATACAGCTTGCGTGCGTCGTCGGCGGTAACGGGGCGCATATTGTTCACCAGCAGGCGCTGTACCTGCATACCGGCGTTGACCAGACCTTCCAGATCCTCGGCAGGCACGCCGAACTCCTTGAGGCTGGTGGGGATATCCAGATGCTTGACGATGTGCTCCAGACGGGCGATCATCCATGCAGTCTTTTCCTCCACGGTGGTGCAGGTCTTTTCCTCGTGGCAGCAGCGGTCATAGGCGGCAGCCAGACGCTCGCGCACGGCGGGGTGCTCGCTGTTGAAGCGCATGACCGGTGCCAGCAGGATGGCGTTGGATACGCCGTGTGCGATGTGGTACTTGCCGCCCAGCGGGTAGCTCAATGCGTGCACAGCGGTGGTGCCGGAAGCGGTGATGGCCAGACCGCCGTAGTAGGCTGCGATCTGCATCCGGTTCTTCTCTGCCATGGCATCGGGGTCATCGCAGGCTTTTTCGATGTTGTTCAGGATCAGGTCAAGGCCTTCCAGTGCGTACAGATCGCTGAAGGGGTTGGCCTTGTTGCTGGTAAAGCACTCGATGCAGTGTGCCAGCGCATCCACGCCGGTAGCGGCTGCGATCTTGCGGGGCAGGTTCTTGATCATGCGGGCGTCCAGAATGACGTAGTCCGCGATCATGTTCTCGTTGACGATGCCCACCTTCAGCTCCTTTTCGGGCACAGCCACGATGGCGTTGGGGGTGACCTCGGCGCCGGTACCGGCGGTGGTGGGGATCAGCACAATGGGCACGCACTTCTGTGCCATGCCAGGGTTATCCAGCAGCTCCTTCACGCCGTAGGCGTCGGTCACCAGCACGCTTGCCAGCTTGGCAGCGTCCATCACAGAGCCGCCGCCGCAGGCCACGATGAGGTCTGCACCGGAGACCTTGAACTCGTCCACCAGCTTCTGCACAGCCATGTAGCTGGGCTCCGGGGGCAGCTCGTCCAGCACATAATACTCTGCGCCGGAGGCCTTGACAGCCTCTTCCGGCAGGGCGAACAGGCCAGCGCCCTCAATGCCCTTATCGGTGAACATGGCTACCTTTTTTGCGCCGCGCGCCTTGATGATGGCGGTGATATTGTCCATAGCGTTCTCGCCGCCGTAAACTGCGTGCGGCATTTTAAGATTGTACTGGGTCAACATACTGATCAACCTCCTGAATGATGTTCTGATCTATAAAAAGGATAGAAATTCCGAAAAGCTTTTTCAGCGGCTCTGGGCTGCGGTGGGGTTATACAGACCCACAGTCTCCCGCTTTGTGCCCAGAACGTCCTGCTCCGAGAAGCGGACGTACTTGATGCCCTGCCGGGTGCGGGCAGCGTAGGCCAGATGCAGCATGCCGTCCCGTCCCTGCATCAGGTAGGGGTACTCGTACTGCTTGTTGTTGGTCTTGTTCTCATCGCCCATGTAGCCCTCGCCGCGCTCCATCCAGCGGATGATGGGGAAGGTCAGGCCGCCGTCCTCCGAGAGCGCCACCGCCACCGGGCAGCGCAGGCCGGGCCATGCAGCCTTGCCGGGCACGGGGTTCGGGGTGCAGGTGGGGTTATAGGCAATGGCGATGCGGCCGCTCTGCAGCTTGACCGCGCTGATGCTGGAGTTGTTGTTGGGCAGCGGGGTGGGTGCGGGCACCGTCCAAGTCTCGCCCCAGTCAAAGGACTCGCTGCGGTGGATGCGGTAGGCCTCGCGGTTGCGCATAAACGCCACCAGATGCCCCGGTTCCAGCTCAATGACATTGGCATGGACATGGCCGTTGCTGCCGGGCATCATGACCATGCGCCAAGTTTTACCCTCATCGTCCGAAATGCGGAAGGCGGTGGGGTCGCCGGACAGACCCTCGGCAGAGTCGGTGCACAGCCAGTTGGCAAAGATCCAGCGGCCGTTGGACAGCACCTGAATGGGCTGGCGGCAGAAGGTGCCTTCCTCCGGGAACACGGTGGTGTAAGCGCCCCATGTCTTGCCGCCGTCGGTGCTCTTCTGGCAGCGCACCACGGCGGTGAACTGCATATTGTCCTTGCCCTCTACACGGTCCAGCTGGGCGGTGTACATCGCCCACACGGCGTTATCCGGGCCGTAGAACAGCGAGGGGTTCTGCTCGCTGCGGGTGGGGTCGCCGGAGATATCCACCGGCTCCAGCCACTTGGTACCGTCATGCGGCAGCACCGAGCAGATGATGTGCACATCTGCGCTGCCCTCATAAGTACCGGCGAACCAGCAGCAGAGCAGATCACCGTTGGGCAGCTCCACCATGGCAGGTGCGTGGGCGGTGGGCCAGCCGCCGGTGGGCAGCAGGGCCTCCAGCGTGCCCATCTCCTCGTTCTCGTACACGGTGCCGTCCCAAGTCAGGCCGGGCAGTTTTGCATAGGTCATGGTCGTTCTCCTTCTGTTACATTTATCTTCTGTTCCAGCCGCAAAGGGCTGTCTGCTTCCATTTTCAATGCTTTGCAATGCGGTCTGCCAGCTCCACCAGCAGATCCTCCTGCCCAAAGCCGCCGGACTTGGTAATAACGTAGCGGGTGCGCCCCTGATAGGCGAACCGCGCCAGCACGATGCCGCTTTCCAGTTCGCACACCGGTTCCAGCTCCCGTGCGCCCACGCTGTTCATGCACTGCAGCAGGGTGTCGCCGCCGGTGAGCAGCAGCGTACCCAGATGTTCGCTGCCGAACAGCGCCCCGAACATCTGCCCGACGCTGCCGGAAATGCCCACCCGCAGGCCGTCCAAGTCAATGCCCCGGGCGGCGGCGTAATCGGCGGTAAGCTGGTTGCCCCCGGCGTCATTGGTTTCAATAATGCAGCGGGGGTTTGCAGCCAGCATCTGTTCAATTTCTGCCAGCGCAGCCTTGCCGTCGGCGCTTGCCCAGTAGCCGGGCTCCAGCTTCTGCCGGGGGGTCAGCCGCAGGCGGGCAAAGCCTGCCTTTTCGGCGGTGTCCATCTGCCGCAGGGTGATGGGGTTCACGCTGCCGCAGAGCACCAGCAGCCGGGGGTCCAGCTGCGGGACTTCCACCACGCTGCCGTCCGAAAGCCCCAGCAGCTCCGGCAGAAAGGCAGCAAAGCCTGCGCAGCCTGCCAGCACCGGGGGCGTTCCATTCTGAAACAGCTGTCGCCCGGCTGCTTCAAGGTCTGCGGCGGTGGCAGCGTCATACACCAGAATGCCGGTCTTGTCCGATGCCGTCTCACCGGGGCGCAGGTTCTGTGCGGGCATGTCGGTCTGCAAATGGATCAGCTTTGTCACCTCGGCGCAGCGCACCGGTTCGAAGGGGTCGATGCCGAAGGGGCTTTCGTTCACCGGCACACCGTCGATGTAGTGGACGCCCTTTTTTGTGGTGCGTCCGATCTGCGGGAAGGCCGGCAGAAAGGGCAAATTGCGTGCGCCGCTTGCTTTGAGCAGGGCGGCAAGCTCTGCGCCGATGTTGCCGCGCAGGGCGGAATCCGTCTTTTTATAGATGCAGCCCACGCCGTTTTCCACCGCGCTGCGGGTCAGCCTTGCAACTGCCTCGGCAGCCTTTGCGGCGGACAGATGCCGCGTTTCGGTATCCACCACCAGCACGGTGCTGCTGCACGCGGAAAGGTCTGCCTGCCCCACCACGACCTGCGTGGGGATGCCGTGTGCCGCAAGCTGTACGCCGGTGTCCAGCGCACCCGTAAAATCATCTGCAATCATCAGCAGGCGAAGCATTCGTTCGTGCCTCCTCACTTGTTTTTGTGCTTTCATTATGCCGTATCCACCGCGGGAATGCACCCGGCGTAAGCGGGAAAAGCGTTTCATTTTAGCACGTTTTCAATTTTCTTTTTGTTTTGTTGGCAAAAACGTTCTATTTTGAAACCATATTCTGTTTTCTTTTTGAACCAGACCTTTTATAATAGTTTCAAAGAGAAACACGGAGGGACGTTTTATGGTCGAGACTCACACCCGCATTCTGGGCATTGCCCCCTACGACGGAATGCGCACCGCCATGGAGCAGGCGGCGCAGGCCTACCCCAACGTTGAGCTGGAGGTGTACACCGGCGATCTGGAAGAGGGACAGGCCATCGTGCAGCGCATGGCCCCCAACAGCTACGACTGCATTATCTCCCGCGGCGGCACCGCCACCCTGATCCGGCAGGTGACCGACCTGCCGGTGGTGGATATCCATATCTCGGTGTATGATGTGCTGCGCACCATGAAACTGGCAGAGAACTACACCAGCCTGTACGCCATCGTGGGCTTTCCCAGCATCACCGAACCCGCCCACACCCTTTGCAGCCTGCTGAACTTTGATTTGGACATTCTCACCGTCCGCAGTGCCGAGGAGGTGCGCCACACCTTGGAGCGGCTCAAGCAGGGCGGCTACCGGATGGTGGTCTGTGATATGGTCACCCACACCATTGCCCGGGAGATGGGCTTTGACGCCTTCCTGATCACCTCCGGCATCGAGAGCCTGCACAGCGCCATCGATCAGGCGGTGAACATCAGCACATGGTTCGGCCAGCTGCGGCAGGAGAACCTGTTTCTGCGCAGCATCACGCAGGAGCAGGGCGGCCGGGTGGTGGTGATGGAGCCGGACGGCAGCCTGTACTATAATAATATGAAGGACATCTCCCCGGAGCTGCACCGCTGTTTGCAGACCCATCTGCGGGAGATCCCCGCCACGGGCAGCTTAAAGTTCTATTACACCGAGCGCAGCCAGCTGTACAGCATCACAGCACAGGTGCTGCTGATGAACAATGTGCAGCGGTATCTGTTCTACTGCGTGCCCTCCCGCATCCCGCTGCATTCCAACCGCCCGGGGCTGCGGTCGCTGAACAAAGGCGAGTGCGAATATCTTTTCTCTAACAGCTTTTACAGCCTGAGCGGTGCCATGGGCACGCAGGACGCCGAGATCAACGCCCTTGCTGCCGTGCGCCAGCCCCTGTTCATCTGCGGCGAGCCGGGCACCGGCAAAGAGCAGATCGCCCGCTACCTCTACCTGCACAGCGCACTGGTAAACCGCCCCCTCGTGGTGGCGAACTGCGCCTTGATGAACGATAAATCATGGGATTTTCTGCTCAACCACTATAACTCGCCCCTGAACGCCAACGGCAACACGGTCTACTTCCAGAACTTTGAGGCTATCCCGGAACAGTGGAGCGCCGAACTGCTGGCTGCCATCGAGGAGACCGGTCTTGCCCGCCGGGTGCGGCTGCTGTTCTCCCGCTCGGTGCGCCCGGAAGAGCCGGTCTCGCCGGTCACCCGCCGCTTTATCGAGCGGTTGGGCGCGCTGACGCTGGAACTGCCCCCGCTGCGCAGCCGGTCGGATGAGATCCCGTCCCTTTCCAGTTTGTACCTGAACAGCCTGAATCTGGAGCTGGGCAAGCAGATCTCCGGCTTTGAGCCCCGCGCCATCGAGATGCTGCGGCAGTACCCGTGGCCGAACAACTACACCCAGTTCAAAAACCTGCTGCGCTCCCTTGCCACCCTGACGAACGGCCCCTACATCCGCAGCAGCAGCGTGGCCGACCTGCTCTCCAAGGAGCGCAGCCTGCGCAGCGCCCCGGCAGCGCACCCGGCGGCGGTGGTCAGCACCGACACCTCCCGCACGCTGGAAAGCATCATCGGCGAGGTGGTGCAGCAGACGGTAGCCGCCCACGGCGGCAACCGCGCCGCCGCCGCCCGGCAGCTGGGCATCAGCCGCACGACCCTGTGGCGGTATCTGGGTAAAATTGAAGCCGGGGAGCCTACCGACCCCACCTGATGCTTTTGACCCTCAACGGGTTCGTTTTCGGTGCTTCATACGGAGCACCGAAAGAGCGTTTTTCAAAAACGTGCAGCCTGCATCCATCGGATGCAGTTCAAGGGCTTGGGTGTTCCCCAACAAGTATTTTGCAACGCAAAAATGGTATATATATACGTGTGAAGACACCTCTTGTTAGCACTATGAGGCTGCTCAAAACGCCTCCCAAATTTGACAATCATTTTGCAAGAATGATCGTCCGTTTTCAAGCTCAACTTGAAGCAGACGGTTGTTTTTCTGCTCGGAAAAGTTCCGAGTTTGCATTCCGTTGCAAACAGAACGAGCTATCCAGCCCTCTCTTTTTACCAAGGTTTCCATCATTTTTTCTTGCAAGCTGCCGAAAGTAGCGCGTTTTCAAAACTTTTTGTTGACACGGCTCGATTTTTGTGGTAATCTATTCCAACAATTTAATATAACATATTTTACTTAGAGTTCCAGCTCGGATTCCAAAGG
>ERZ772865.3545-NODE-3545-length-11646-cov-7.692693_pt1 | contig 11646 bp, 6 predicted proteins | sample MGYA00512133_ERZ772865 | MGnify/ENA primary metagenome ERZ772865 (study PRJEB29015, sample SAMEA2737722) | human gut metagenome | biome: human gut; feature: human-associated habitat; material: faeces | place: China | collected 2012 ...
TCCATTCCGCTGCAGTGCGATCCGCGCGGAGCGTTTCTTATCGTATGGAAACGAAGTTTCCTATACGATAAGAAAACAGGCGGATGCTCATTTTGAGGAACATCCGCCTGCTCTGTTTCTTCATTTGTAACAATAGAAGGTTCGCGGAGCGTGCATTCTATTGTGTGCGACACCGGCATCTTTGCAAGGTGTACTTTTTATTGTTGAATGGAACACCCGGGTCAGATTACTCCTCGCCGTTTTCTTCTGCTTCGGCTTCCTCGTCCAGTTCTTCGTCGATGTCCTCGTCCAGAATCGCTTCCTCTTCGGGCAGTTCTTCATCGGTTACATCTTCGTCAGTGGTTTCTTCCAGCAGCTCGTCATCCTCTTTGGATTTCTTTTCCGCTGCTGTAGCTTCTGCAGCAAGTCTCGCTTCCTCTTCTGCTCTGGCTGCGCGCTCTGCTTCCTCAGCGGCAATCATCGCATCTGTATTTAACTTGACATCGCGGTAACGTTTCATACCGGTACCAGCAGGAATCAGCTTACCGATAATAACGTTTTCCTTCAGACCGATCAGTGGATCAGCCTTACCCTTGATCGCTGCTTCCGTCAGAACCTTCGTGGTTTCCTGGAAGGATGCAGCAGACAGGAAGGAGTTGGTTGCCAGAGCAGCCTTGGTAATACCGAGCATTACCTGTTTGCCCTCAGCAGGCTTCTTGCCGGCTGCGATCAGCTCTTCGTTTAAGTCCTCGTAATCCAGAACGTCAACCATTGTGCCGGGCAGATATTCGGTATCGCCGCTTTCCTCGATGCGGATCTTCTTCAGCATCTGGCGAACGATAACCTCGATATGTTTATCACAGATATCTACACCCTGCAGACGGTATACACGCTGTACTTCACGAAGCATGTAATCCTGAACGGCGCGGATGCCCTTGATCTTTAACAGATCGTGCGGGTTTACAGAACCCTCTGTCAGCTCATCGCCGGCCTCTAATTCCTGACCGTCAACAACCTTGATACGGGAACCGTAAGGGATCAGGTAAGTCTTGCTCTCGCCGGTTTCCTTATTGGTAATGATAATTTCCCGCTTCTTCTTGGTATCCTTGATGACAGCAGTTCCGCCGAACTCTGCGATAATCGCAAGACCCTTCGGCTTTCTTGCTTCGAAAAGCTCCTCGACACGGGGAAGACCCTGTGTGATATCGTCACCAGCGACACCGCCGGAATGGAAGGTACGCATCGTCAGCTGTGTACCGGGCTCACCGATAGACTGCGCTGCAATAATACCAACTGCTTCACCAACCTGTACCGCTTCGCCGGTCGCCATGTTCGCGCCGTAGCACTTTGCACAGATACCGCTCTTGGAACGACAGGTCAGGATGGTACGGATCTTCACTTCCTCCACAGGCTCGCCCTTCTTATTGACACCTGTTTCCATAATCCGTTTTGCACGGCCGGGTGTGATCATGTGGTTTGCACCGACGATCAGCTCGCCGTCCTTATCATAAATGTCTTCACAGGAATAGCGTCCTGTAATTCTGTCTTTTAAGCCTTCGATGGTTTCCTTGCCGTCCATGAACGCTTTTACAGACATGCCCGGAATCTTATCCTTGCCTTCTGCACAATCGATCTCACGGATGATCAGCTCCTGGGATACGTCTACCATTCGACGGGTCAGATAACCGGAGTCCGCAGTACGCAGAGCGGTATCGGACATACCTTTTCGTGCGCCATGGGCAGACATGAAGTATTCCAGTACGTCCAGACCTTCACGGAAGTTGGACTTGATGGGCAGCTCGATCGTACGACCGGTTGTATCCGCCATCAGACCACGCATACCTGCCAGCTGCTTGATCTGCTGGTTGGAACCACGGGCACCGGAGTCCGCCATCATGAAGATGTTGTTGTATTTATCCAGACCCTTTAACAGTACATCGGTCAGCTCTTTATCGGTTTCCTGCCAAGTCTCGACAACGGCACGGTAACGCTCTTCTTCTGTGATCAGACCACGGCGGAAGTTTCTGCCGATCTTATCTACAGTTTTCTGAGCCTCAGCCAGCATCTCTGCCTTCTGTGCAGGCACAGTCATATCGGAAATGGATACGGTCATGGCAGCTCTGGTGGAATACTTGTAACCGATTGCCTTAACGTCATCCAGAACCTCTGCGGTCTTGGAAGCGCCGTGGGTGTTGATTACTTTTTCCAGAATCTGCTTTAACTGCTTCTTACCAACATGGAAGTCAACCTCCAGCTTTAAGAAGTTTTCCGGCTGGGTACGGTCTACATAGCCCAGATCCTGAGGCAGGATCTCGTTGAAGATAAATCTGCCCAGTGTGGATTCTACGAATCCTGTTACGGTCTCGCCCTCTGCATTGACCTTGCTCATGCGGACATGGATGCGGGAATGCAGGGTGCAGGCTTTATTTTCATAAGCCAGAATGGCTTCGTTTACGCTCTTGAAGTATTTTCCTTCGCCGACAGAACCGGGACGCTCCTGGGTCAGGTAATAAATACCAAGGACCATATCCTGGGAAGGTACGGCTACCGGTCCGCCATCGGAAGGCTTCAACAGGTTGTTGGGAGACAGCAGCATGAAACGGCACTCTGCCTGTGCTTCCTGAGAAAGCGGAAGGTGTACAGCCATCTGGTCACCATCGAAGTCGGCGTTGAACGCGGTACAAACAAGGGGATGCAGCTTGATTGCCTTACCTTCTACAAGGATCGGCTCAAATGCCTGGATACCCAGTCTGTGCAGTGTAGGTGCACGGTTCAGCATAACCGGATGCTCTTTGATGACATCTTCCAGAACGTCCCAAACCTGCGTATCCAGCCGTTCTACCAGCTTCTTCGCATTTTTGATGTTCTGGGAAATGCCTCTGCTTACCAACTCCTTCATTACAAAGGGCTTGAACAGCTCGATTGCCATTTCCTTCGGAAGACCGCACTGATAAATTTTCAGTTCGGGACCAACGACGATAACGGAACGTCCGGAATAGTCAACACGCTTTCCTAACAGGTTCTGACGGAAACGACCGGATTTACCCTTCAGCATGTCAGACAGTGATTTCAGTGCACGGTTACCGGGGCCGGTTACCGGACGGCCTCTTCTGCCGTTATCGATCAGAGCGTCTACCGCTTCCTGCAGCATTCTCTTCTCGTTGCGAACGATGATATCCGGAGCACCCAGCTCCAGCAGTCTCTTCAGACGGTTGTTACGGTTGATGATTCTTCTGTACAGGTCATTTAAGTCAGACGTTGCAAAACGTCCGCCGTCCAGCTGTACCATCGGGCGCAGATCCGGAGGGATTACCGGTACGGCATCCAGAATCATCCATTCAGGGCGGTTGCCGGACTCACGGAACGCTTCTACAACTTCCAGACGCTTGATGATTCTCGCACGCTTCTGTCCGCTTGCATCCACCAGTTCATTTTTCAGGTCAACCGCTTCGGTTTCCAGATCGATGGCCTGCAGCAGCTCCTTAATGGATTCTGCACCCATGCCGACACGGAAACGGTTGCCCCAGGTTTCTCTTGCATCCTGGTATTCTTTCTCGGAAAGAACCTGCTTGTATTCCAGATTGGTGTCGCCCTTGTCCAGTACGATATAGGAAGCAAAGTAAAGCACCTTCTCCAGAACACGGGGGGACAGATCCAGGATCAGTCCCATCCGGCTCGGAATTCCCTTGAAATACCAGATATGGGAAACCGGCGCTGCCAGTTCAATATGTCCCATACGCTCTCTGCGGACGCTGGACTTGGTTACTTCAACACCACAGCGGTCGCAGACAACGCCTTTATATCTGATCTTTTTATATTTGCCGCAGTGGCACTCCCAGTCCTTGCTGGGTCCGAAAATCCGCTCACAGAACAGACCGTCCCGTTCGGGCTTGAGTGTTCTGTAGTTAATCGTCTCAGGCTTTGTTACCTCGCCTCTGGACCACTCACGAATCTTCTCCGGGGACGCAAGTCCGATCTTGATCGCATCAAACGTCATCGGCTGATAAACTTCGTTTTTTGTTTCAGACATCTTGGCACTCCTTTACATATCTTCGATTCGGCTTACTCTTCGTCAAAAGATTCCTCAAATCCGTCCTCTGCAGCATCTTCGGTGTAATCATCATCTGCGTTCACCAGCTCCTGTTTCTCGGAGTCGAATTCCTGCTTCTGATAACCCATCTTGCCCAGATTTTCTTCTTCGTTGTAGTTGTAGCCCTTGGAATCTCCTTCCATCTCATAGCGGTAATCCGTATCGCTGTAATCGACAGTTTCCATGATCTCAACTTCTGTATTATCCTCCCGCAGCACTCTGACATCCAGGCCGAGGGACTGCAGCTCTTTGAGCAGTACCTTGAAGGATTCCGGAATACCGGGTTCAGGGATGTTGTCGCCCTTGATGATCGCTTCGTAGGTCTTGACACGTCCTACTACGTCATCAGACTTCACAGTCAGGATCTCCTGCAGGGTGTAGGATGCACCGTATGCTTCCAGTGCCCAAACCTCCATCTCACCGAAACGCTGGCCACCGAACTGAGCTTTACCACCCAGAGGCTGCTGTGTTACCAGAGAGTAAGGACCGGTAGAACGTGCATGGATCTTATCGTCTACCAGATGGTGCAGCTTCAGGTAATGCATGTGACCGATGGTTACCATGCTGTCGAATTCTTCGCCGGTACGGCCATCCCGCAGTCTTACCTTACCTTCCTTGGAGATCGGAACGCCCTTCCAGAGCTTTCTGTGATCGCGGTTTTCATACAGATAATCCAGAACCTCAGGAAGCAGCTCTTCGCCATGCTTTTCTTTGAATTCATCCCATTCCAGGTTTACATAATCGTTTGCCAGTTCCAGGGTATCCTGAATATCTTTTTCGTTTGCGCCGTTGAAAATCGGGGTTGCTACGTTAAAGCCGAGGGCTTTTGCAGCCAGAGAGAGGTGAATCTCAAGGACCTGACCGATATTCATACGGGAAGGTACGCCCAGAGGATTCAGCACGATGTCCAGCGGACGACCGTTGGGCAGGTACGGCATATCTTCTACAGGCAGTACACGGGAAACGACACCCTTATTACCATGACGGCCTGCCATCTTATCGCCGACAGAGATCTTTCTCTTCTGTGCGATATAGATACGAACCGCCTGATTTACACCGGGAGACAACTCATCGCCATTCTCTCTTGTAAATACTTTGGCATCTACAATAATACCATATTCACCGTGAGGTACCTTCAGAGAGGTATCACGCACCTCACGCGCTTTTTCACCGAAGATCGCACGCAGCAGGCGCTCCTCAGCTGTCAGCTCGGTTTCTCCCTTGGGAGTTACCTTGCCGACCAGAATATCTCCGGCACGAACCTCAGCGCCGACACGGATAATACCTCTGTCATCCAGATCCTTGAGCGCTTCGTCGCCGACACCGGGAACATCTCTTGTGATTTCTTCCGGTCCGAGCTTCGTATCACGGGCTTCTGCTTCATATTCTTCAATATGGATGGAGGTATAAACATCATCCATAACCAGACGTTCACTCAGCAGTACAGCGTCCTCGTAGTTATAACCTTCCCAGGTCATGAACCCGATCAGAGGGTTCTTACCGAGTGCAAGTTCGCCTTCGGATGTCGAAGGACCATCTGCAATTACCTGTCCTGCTTCAACGTGGTTGCCTTTAAATACGATCGGTCTCTGGTTGTAGCAGTTGGACTGGTTACTTCTGGAGAACTTGGTCAGGTGGTATTCGATCTTCTCGCCGTCATCTGCCGTCATACGGATCAGATTGGAGCATACATAGTCGATGGTACCGGACTTCTTTGCAACAACGCAGACACCGGAGTCAACGGCTGCCTTTACTTCGATACCGGTTCCGACTACAGGAGCCTCGGTTGTCAGAAGCGGCACTGCCTGACGCTGCATGTTGGAACCCATCAGCGCACGGTTCGCATCGTCGTTCTGCAGGAACGGAATCAGTGCAGTCGCAACGGAGAATACCATCTGAGGGGATACGTCCATGTACTCGAAAACTGTCTTCGGATATTCGGATGTTTCATCCAGATAACGACCGGATACGTTGGCATTAACGAAATGTCCTTCCTCGTCCAATTCGGAGTTTGCCTGCGCCACATGGTAGTTATCTTCTTCATCCGCTGTCATATATACAACTTCATTGGTTACGCGCGGGTTTTCCGGATCGGTTTTGTCGATCTTACGGTAAGGCGCTTCAATAAAGCCGTATTCGTTGATCTTTGCATAGCTTGCAAGAGAGTTGATCAGACCGATGTTAGGACCTTCTGGTGTCTCGATCGGGCACATTCTTCCGTAATGGGAGTAGTGTACGTCTCGAACCTCGAATCCGGCACGGTCTCTGGACAAACCACCTGGTCCTAATGCGGATAAACGTCTCTTATGTGTCAGCTCACCCAGCGGGTTGTTCTGATCCATGAACTGCGACAGCTGGGAAGATCCGAAGAACTCTTTCACTGCTGCGGTTACCGGTTTGATATTAATCAGGCTCTGTGGAGAAATTCCTTCCTGATCCTGGGTGGTCATACGCTCACGAACCACACGTTCCATTCTGGAAAGTCCGATTCTGTACTGGTTCTGTAATAACTCACCTACGGCACGGATACGACGGTTGCCTAAGTGGTCAATATCGTCATCATTTCCAATGCCCCACTCCAAGTGCATATTGTAGTTAATGGATGCAAAAATATCTTCCTTGGTGATATGCTTCGGAACCAGTTCAGATACGTTTTTACGAATTGCTTCCTTGATATCTTCCAAGGATTCATTTTCATCCAGGATTTTCTTTAATGCCGGATAATATACCAGCTCAGTAATACCAACTTCCTTCGGTACTACATCAACATAGGTAGTGAGGTCTACCATCATATTGGAAAGAACTTTTTCATTTCTTTCTTCTGTAGCAATATATACTGCCGGAACAGCTGCGTTCTGAATCTCTTCTGCAAGCTCTCTGGTCAGCTCTGTTCCTTTTTCGATTACCTCTCCGGTAGTCTCAAGAACAACATCTTCAGCCAGCACTTTTCCGCGTAAACGGTTCTTAAATGCCAGCTTCTTGTTAAATTTATAACGGCCTACTTTTGCCAGGTCATAACGTCTTGGGTCGAAGAACATTGCGGTAATCAAGCTCTCTGCACTGTCAACAGAAAGAGGCTCGCCCGGACGAATCTTCTTATACAATTCCAGAAGACCTTCCTCGTAGCTTGTAGCAACGTCTTTTCCAAAAGATGCTAAAATCTTTGGCTCTTCGCCAAATAAATCTATAATTTCCTGGTTGGTTCCCAGTCCTAATGCACGCAGTAATACTGTGATTGGCACTTTTCTGGTACGGTCAACACGTACATAGAAAATATCATTAGAGTCTGTTTCATACTCTAACCATGCTCCACGGTTCGGGATTACGGTACAGGAATAGAGTTCCTTACCTACTTTATCATGCGCAATGCCATAGTAAATACCAGGGGAACGAACCAACTGGCTTACGATAACACGCTCTGCTCCATTGATAACGAAGGTTCCTGTCTCTGTCATGAGAGGTAAATCGCCCATAAAAATCTCATGTTCATTAATTTCATCTGTTTCTTTGTTATACAGTCTGACTTTTACCTTCAAAGGAGCTGCATAAGTTGCGTCTCTCTGTTTACACTCCGGAATTGTATACTTCACATCATCCTCACATAATGTGAAATCCACAAATTCCAAGCTAAGATGTCCGCTATAATCCTCAATCGGAGAGATATCTGCAAACACTTCTTTCAGGCCCTCGTCTAAGAACCACTGATAAGAATCCTTCTGGACCTCAATCAGGTTTGGCATTTCCAATACCTCTTTTTGTCTTGAGTAACTCATACGTATGCCTTTTCCAGCCTTCACCGGACGTATTCTGTTTTTCTCCATTGACGTTTCACCTCTCGTTTTTTATTCTCAATCCACTAAATTTCAGCAAATTATATTCTTTGGGCTTCATTTCCTAAAAAAGGATATAGTAAAGCCACCTCACCACAATAGTGCAACGTATATGATACCACAAGTAGTTTTCTAAAGTCAAGCATTATTTTCGCACAATATGCATATATTTTTCAATATTGGGGAATAATTTTCATTCTCGCAGTGATGCAGCCTGCCATCTGCGTTTTTTTATAGCTGTCTAATATCAGAAAAAGCAGCCATGAAATGCTTTTTTCTTTGCATCCCATAGCTGCTTTTTTCTTTACCCTTTTTTCTTTATTTTTCTATTCTATTACATATTTCATTATCTATTTTATTGATTCCGGTTTTATTTTAAGTCCACATCCAGTTCTGCAATACTTTCACCTGCACCATTTTTGTTGGTTACGGATATATGGATTGTACTCTCTCCATTATAAAGCAGCATAATCCGTTCACTCTGGCTTCCATCCTCATTTGGGGTAAACCGGCCGCCTAACCACCACATTGCATTGCCTGCTTCGTCGGTAATAAATATATCCGGGTCATTATGTGGGTCATTGTACGGTGCGCCGGTAATATCCGGGAGCTGCATGTCAACGATCAAGACGGCACCGGTTTTGATTACCTGACTTACTGCAACACCATTATCTTCTTTATTTACTGCGATAGTCTCATTCTTGGAAGTATCCACATGCACCGGGAAGGAGAGCTGCCAGTCTCCGCTTACTTTTGTGGTGGTCTGATATTCTCCATTTTCATCCCATGCATCGGAAAGATAGCCTTCCAAGGTGTCTATGCTCCAGGTTACGGTAAAATCTTTCAAGTCCGAAATATCAATCGGATTATCATTTTCATCAGTCAATGTTGATAAATCAATTTGTTCCATCTTCACATAGCTTCCGTCCTCTGCCTTTTCAAAAGGCTGCCCGATTGCCGACTGAATCAGGGTTTCATTGATAGAAACATTTTCCATCACCTTATCACTCTGCGGTCCCATAATCCAATCTGATTCATTCAGTTTTTCATTGTCTGTGCTAAGGGTGGTTGTGTAGTAAAGCAGGTAACCATCGCAATACACATCCGAAACGCTTATCTTTACTCCACTCTGGTCTGTTTCCAGCACACACTGATTATCCGAAACCAATTCCGTGGACTCTTTTCCAATGGTAGAATAGATATCCGAAAGTTCCTTTTCATCTTTATCTCCCTGTGTTGCGCCAATCAGTTTTCCGATTGTGTTGCTGTAGATGCTGTCTGCCAGTGCAGAATTAGAAAATCCTGCTACTCCTACTGCAACCGCACAGGCTGCTGCCATTCCTGCCGCAATTTTTCTTATATTTTTATTTTTCTTATTCCTTGTTTCCCTATTCATACGTTTTACCTCCATCCGGATTCTCGTTTTATACCGTTCCTTTTCTTCGGAGGATAACTCTTCTACTTCATATTCATTCAAATCAATTTCCGCATCATTTAACATTTCATAGATTTTATCGTCTTTCATCTCTTCATGCCTCCTTCTGTTTCAAATACATGTTTCTCATTTTCCGCTTTCCTCTGGATACCCGGTTGTAAATGACATCTCTCGGAAGTCCGGTATCTTCGCTTATCTGCTCTACAGATTCTTCCTCTACAAATAATTTCATAAATATTTTCCGGTCAAGAGGTTTCAGACACAAAAGCAATTGTTCTACTTCATGGCTTAATTCCCCTTCTATCAGTTGTTCTAACATCCTGTCATTTTCCGCCGCTGTCACATCATCCATACAAAGCTGTTCCAAGTCCCGCTTATATTTTCTAAGATAGTCGATGGCTTCGTACCGGGCAATGGCTGCCGCCCAGTTCTTGAAGCTATTCTTCTTATCATCAAAGGATGCTGCGTGTTCCCAGATGGAAAGCAGCACATCGTTCATGCATTCTTCCTGTTTCTGTGGCATGGTAAATAAGTGTTTCCGGATGACTGCCTTAAGCAATCCACCATACATATCTATGACATAAATCAATGCTTCTTCATTATGCAATTGTAATTGCTGAATATAATTCTTCTCTGTTATCTTCATTGTTATCCTGCCTTTTGCTTCATGCACCATGGTTTGCATTTTTGCAGCTACACTTATTATTACGAATCTGATGTCTTAAATCTATCACTTTTATAAAAATATTTTTCTATAAAAAAGCAAAGAACCTTCCAGCATTTCTGCCAGAAGGTTCTTCTTGTTGATGTCTCATTCTACCGGAAGCTGTCCCAGTCTTTCTGCATAAATAAATATGTAATTAGTGGGCACAATACTGCGCTGATGATACTTTTTACCACTCCAACCCCGCCAAAGATGTTGATTACCAGACCGATTGCTGCACATGCAATCATCAGATAGAATCCAACCTTCTTCTGTGCAAACAAAATCAGGCCGGCACCTACGATAATAAGCACTTCTGCAATGAGGCTGACAATCAGCAGTGGCTGAATGAGCATTAACGGAATCATCATTACTCCGGAAATGATATTGATTACAAATACAATCCAGAGCCATACCTTAAGTCCTGTGTTCATAACTAATCTCCTATTCTTATATTGTTTTCAAGTTACGCTACTATTATTACATATTTTCTTTTTACGTCAATAGGTCTAAAGTCCTATAAACTACAAGAAAATCGGATCCATATTTCTATGAATCCGATTCCTATCATTTCTAATTCAGTTGTGAATCAAAAATTATTTTAATGTTACTTTAGCACCTTCAGCTTCTAATTTAGCTTTGATGTCATCAGCTGTAGCTTTGTCAGCCTGCTCTTTAACGATCTTAGGAGCGCCATCTACTAAGTCTTTAGCTTCTTTTAAGCCTAAGCCAGTAGCTTCACGAACTACTTTGATAACCTTAACTTTGTTTGGTCCAACTTCTGTTAACTCTACGTCAAACTCAGTCTTCTCTTCTGCTGCTGCTGCGTCTCCACCTGCTGCTGCAACTACAACGCCTGCTGCTGCGGATACACCGAACTCTTCTTCACAAGCTTTTACTAATTCATTTAACTCTAATACGCTTAACTCTTTGATAGCGTCAATCATCTCAGCTGTTGTTAATTTAGCCATTTTAATTTACCTCCGTTTTTGGTTTTGTTTTCAATAAATTGATTGGTTTGCAGATTATTCTGCTGCTGGAGCTTCCTCTGCAGGAGCTTCTACTGGAGCTTCTTCTGCAGGTGCTGCCTCTTCTGCCTTAACTTCTACGTCTGCTGCGCCGCCTTTTTCAGCGATCTGATTAATAACACGAGCGAAGTTTGCAATAGGAGACTGAATACTTCCAAGGAATTTGGAAAGTAATTCTTCTCTGGATGGGATTGTAGCGATTGCTTTCATTCCATCTGCATCATAGAAGGTTCCTTCTACTACGCCGGCTTTAATCTCAAGTGCAGGAGCTGTCTTTGCAAATTTAGCAATTACTCTTGCAGGTGCTGTTGCATCTGTTGTTGAAATTGCGAATGCGTTTGGTCCTTCCAATACGTCGGAAAGGCTTTCGAAATCAGTTCCTTTGATTGCAAAATTAACTAATGTATTCTTATAAACTTTATAAGCAACACCAGCTTCTCTTAACTGCTTACGCAGCTGAGTATCTTCTGCAACGGTAAGTCCACGGTAGTCAACGACTACTACTGACTGTGCATCTTTAATCTGCTCAGAAATTTCCTGTACGATAGGCTGTTTAAGTTCTACTTTTGCCACGAATCGTG
>ERZ772865.3546-NODE-3546-length-11644-cov-41.709638_pt1 | contig 11644 bp, 12 predicted proteins | sample MGYA00512133_ERZ772865 | MGnify/ENA primary metagenome ERZ772865 (study PRJEB29015, sample SAMEA2737722) | human gut metagenome | biome: human gut; feature: human-associated habitat; material: faeces | place: China | collected 2012 ...
CGTAGCGGCTGCGGTAGTTCCATGTCAGCGTCACCAGACGAACGCCTGCGTCATACGCTTCATCGAGCGCGCCCTCCCGCTCGGGCAGCAGCTCCGCACCCTCGATGGAGAGCAGCGCCGCCGCCTTGCCGTTTTCCGCGGCGCGGGTCAGCTCCTCGCCGCTGCGGCACAGCGTCAGCCAGTCCTCGTTCGCTCGGAACTCGGCTTCCGCTGTCGCGAGCAGCCGCGCAAGGCGCTCGTCCTTCGGCGTGTCGAGCAGACAGTGCCTCCCGCTTTTCTGCGACTCCGGCGGATACGCCCCGCAGAACAGCGCAAAAAACTGCACATAATGCTCGTATTTCAGCGCCGCCTGCCGGTTGATGTGCAAGTCGTTCTCGCGCAGATGCTTTCCGGTCTCGCAGCATTCGTACAGCGTATCGCAGTGAAGATCAAACAGTTTCATTCTCATCCTCCAAACGCATTCTCGATCTGCCGGATGCGCGGCAGACCCGCGCCTTCCTCGCCGTAGACCTCAATGACATCAAAGCGCGGCTGCTTTCCGGTGGGGTTCTGCTGGAGCCACGCCTCGGCGGCGGCGAGAAGCCGCGCCTGCTTCGCCGGTCTCCTTCTGATCTCTGCTGACCAGAATAAAATCATAATTTCCGTACTTCTTCTTCAGCTGCTCATAGTATTTCGCAGCCTTCTCCGACAACTCCGGCTGACCGATGGTCCTGCCGTAATTCCCAGTCGCTCCCTTCGTCTGTTTCGCTTCAGAAGTGCCGGCCGTGCCTGCAGCATTCGTTGTATCCTTCGTTGTCTTGTTTTTCGTATTCTTGCTGTAATCACTCTGCGCAGCATATGCAGTGATGCTGCTTACTCCTACATCTGTCATACTTATCTCCTCCTTGAAAATAGATGCCAAATCCGTTTGTTTTCACAGTTATCTTACTATGTATATCGTCTTCTTTTCTGAATACATTGATAGTAATAATGCCAAAAGACCACATTTCCGATCCTTGTCATCGATCAGAAATGCGGTCTTTATATTATATTTTTTCTTACTGATTCAAATTGTTGATCGTATGAGATAACTGTCCGAGAATCTTCTTGATTGCTTCACTGGAGACTGCCATATCTCTCGCCAGCTTCTGGACCTCCGTTGCTACCACAGCAAAGCCCCTTCCCTGATCTCCTGCCCTGGCTGCTTCAATGGATGCATTCAGTGCCAGAATCTGCTGTCTCTTGCTATAACCGTCGATTTCCTTCGTTCTGTCTTCCGCTTCTGCAATCTGCTGTGCAGCATCTGCAATACCGCCTTTTAATTCTCCTACCAGATTTGTATTTCTACGATGAGCATAGCTTGATCTCACAAACATGTTGATCACATCTCCCAGCAGATTTGCAGATGCATCTATTTGCTCCTTAGTCTTCACATTTACCTTTTTCAGGGCCTTGATATATTTATCCTCATCAATGCCAAGTTCTCTTGCTGTCTGACGGAACTTCTCCTCATCCGGATTCTCCGGCAGCACCTGTCCTCCGATAATACTTCCCAGCACGGTTCCATCCTCCAGTGTGATCGGAATACCGAAATCCACAAGTCCCGCATGGCAGGGATACACACCATGGCCTTCTCTGTCACACTGCTCGCAGCGCTTTTTCCCCTCTGCGCTTCCTCTCGTCAGATCAATACAGAACTCCGTAAAATTATAACAGTCACTGATGTATTTTCCGTCTGCACCCACAGCCACGGTTGCCAGTCCTGTACTGCTTGCCCAGTTCTTCATGATTTGCTCAAATTTGTCCATGTCACAAAAATCCTGAATCTTCATATAACTTCCTACTTTCCCGGTTGTCTTAACCGCTGAACGCATCAAATCCGGGGGCTTTTTGTCCCGGTATTATCTTATATTTGCATAAAAAATTATACCACATTTTTCAATATTTTTCGCCCTTTTTAATATTTTTACAGATATTTTTTTCCACATTATCTGCCTGAATGCAGTATTTTGTATGGCTCTGAATAGTTAACAGAAATACATGAAATGTAGAGCCATCTATAGTATAATTATCTGGATACAAATATTGAAGCAGATCAAGCGAAAAAGGAGGTACCGTTAATTGAGGAAAACGAAGCTATTCATAAAAATAATATGTGTTCTCATTCTGATATTATCTACAGCCCTGCTCAGTGCCTGCTCCGCCAGCACCTCCGATAGTGCAGAAAAATACATTGTCCTGATCGGCGAAGATCCTGAGATCACAGAAAAACTTTCTGACATTGATCTGCTTGTCATAGATGCGGAATATTTTTCCCAAAATGACATTGCCCGTTTAAGAGAAAATGGTATCCATGAAATCTACTCCTATATCAATATCGGATCGATCGAGAGCTTCCGGTCCTATGATACAGACTTTGAGAAATATACTCTGGGTGCCTATGAGAATTGGCCGGAGGAAAAATGGATCGATGTCTCAGCTCCGGAATGGCAGGCATGTACAGCTTCCAGAGTAGACTCTCTGGTGCAGAAGGGTGTGGACGGCTTTTTTGTCGATAACACGGATGTATACTATAACTATCCGCAGGAATCCATCTATGACGGAATCCTTACAATTCTGGACTATATGAACCATACAGGCAGAAAGATCATGATCAACGGTGGGGACTGTTTTGTAAAAAAATATCTTACAACAGAAAAAAACGTTCTCATCGATGGGGTAAACCAGGAGAACGTTTTTACTGCGTATGATTTTTCAAAGGATGTCTATACTAAAAATGATCAAAGCACGCGTGAGTACTATACTGAGTATCTGGATCTGGCTATGTCACACGGCTGTACCGCTTACACCCTGGAATACGCAACGGATCCCACCATCCGCAGACAGGCAGCCGCCTACGCTGGGAAGCATGGATACATCTGCTGCATTTCTGATAATATCGGGTTATGTCTGGGAAGATAACATATTCCTCTCAAGCGCCATCATAGAAATGTAATCATACAAGTCTCCAGATGCTTTTGTTTTGTCTGCTCATCTGCATCAGCAGCCGTGCACAGATCACAATGATAGCATAGATTGTAGCCTCCCTGACTTCTGGTATCTTCTGTCACAGCAAAATATCCTGCTTTTAATTTCACGGTCTGCCCGTTTAGAAAATGAATTTCCCTCTGCATATAATCCGCAGGGCTATTTTGTACGGTAGGTACCATGGAATTATACTTTCCTGTAGTAATATAATCCAGCTGGATTTCCGTAAAATAGTTCTTCAGATTTTCCTGGTCTGCAGCTACTTTTGCCTTATGTATATAAGACAGATACTGCGGTGCCAGTACTCCCACCAGCACTGCCATGATAGCTATTACAATGATCAGCTCTACTAATGAAAATCCCCCGTTTCCCTTCTTTCCTGTTGATTTTTTCATGACTTTTCTCTCCATTACATTACAATACATTCCGCAGGCATCAAGCCCACTGATTTTTATCCGTCATGATTTTATCATTTCCAAAGTAAATGTCAATAAACTGTTTATTAAATTATAGGAAATTATTCCTGTACGGAACTCTTCAGATCCTCTGCCAGCAGATAAATATTATTCAGAATCTCCTTACACTTCTTCATGCTTTCCACGGTCTCTGCGGTCACACGCATTCCTTCCGTAGATGCCGCAGCCACCTCCTCACCGGTGGCTGACAGATGGGTAATATTATCCGATATCGCAGATGTGGAATTCAGAATTTCCTGTATACTCTGTTCCGCAGTATGGATATTGGCCAGCAATGTCTCCACATTCTTACCGACATCCCCAAACTGCTCTCTGGTCTGATCGATAAGGGTACTCTGACTGCTGACAGCTTCCACGGAGCTTTGAATGCTTTCATTGGCCTTCTGCGTATCCTCGATCAGATACTGGATGATCTCCGTGATACGTGCCGTAGCCTCTTTCGTCTGCTCGGAAAGCTGCCTGATCTCATCTGCCACAACAGCAAATCCCCTGCCCGCTTCTCCTGCTCTCGCCGCTTCAATGGATGCATTCAGTGCCAGCAGGTTCGTCTGATTGGAAATATTCAGAATAGAACCGATGAAATTCTGTACTTCGCCTACCTTCTCCGTCAGATTACCCACTACCTGTACAATGACATCACTGGCTTCCTTCACACGCTGCTCCTGCGCTTTCAGTTCCAGCACCACCTTCTGGCTGTCGCTTACCGTCCTGCCGGTCTGGTCAGAGGCTGCCACCATTTCATTGATTTCTTTACCGGCTGCATCAGTATTCTCCTGAATCTCTGTACACATCAGTGCCTGCTTCTGGATTGCGTCTGCTGTACTCTCAGTGCTGTCTGCGATATCCTTCATGGAATTATGGTTGATATCAATGCTTTTCTCCAGTTCCTCCAGCATTCCCATGGCTTCTCCGAAATTCTTCGTAATATTCTCCGCCACGATAGTCATTTTCCTGTTGCTGTCTGCCTGCCTGTCAGCTGCCTCCCGGATTGCCGTCATATTCTCATTGAAGAAGATGATCAGCATTTTGGTAATACTGATGGAAGCATAGGCTGTAAGGAACAATACAAAGAAAGACTGGAAATCATTTACAAAGGCTCCACCGGCCGCCTGCCCTCCATTCATTTTCATGTGCATGAGGATCCTGATCACATTGGCTGCCAGTACCACCGTATTGGCGATCATCATAAGCCGCATGTTCATGTATACCATCACGGCAATGACCAACGGAACCGCATATGCCCAGGTCTCTTTTGCAGAATTGAGCAGTATGACAACTACATACCCCACAGCCATGGCCGAAGCGATCATCACCTCTCCGATATGTGTCCGCTTCTGGAACAGATACCCCAGAACCGACATTATAATGACCAATACCGATGTGATCAGCTGGATCAGTATTTTTCCTGAATTTCCATCCTTCTGTGCTGCCAGTGCTGCTGCCATTGTCAATGCGACATAACCAAATATAATGACTGCTGCCAGCATTCCCCGCCTGTTTGCTCTTGCATATTGTTGTTCTGTCATAAGAAATCCCCCTTAATCTGCAGATATCATCTGTTTTGTAAATTTATGTTATCAGTATAGCACAGACCTCCGGGAATTCCTATATTTTTTACCCATTTAGAACGAAAGACCCGCATGGTCTCCCAGGCAGGTCTTTCTTCCGGTCATATATTTAGTTTTATCAGTGCTTTATTATTCGCAAAGCTTGGAAAATGCATCCGCTACGAACTGAACCTTAGGTCCGATGATTACCTGTACGGAGGTCTTACCGGGTTTCATGACACCGGCTACGCCTGCAGATTTGATCACCTTATCATCCACTGCGGTAATGTCTTTTACTTCCAGTCTCAGTCTTGTGATGCAGTTGTCAATGCTTGCAATGTTGTCCTTGCCGCCGCAGCCTTCCAGAATGGTTGCTGCGATTGCTGCGAAATCATCATTTGCCAGCTCAATCTTCTTCTCTGCTTCTACATCATCATCTTCTCTACCGGGGGTCTTCAGATCCCATTTCTTGATAGCGAAGAGGAATACGAAGTAGAATACAACAAATGCTGCGATACCCAGAGGGATGATCAGCCAGATTCTGGCTGCTGCAGGCAGGGAGGATGAGAAAAACAGATCCATCGCACCTGCGGAGAAGCTGAAGCCTGCACGGAAGCCAAGAGCAACAGTGATCATGGTGAAGATGCCGTACAGTGCTGCATAGATCACATACAGTCCGGGAGCTAAGAACATGAATGCAAACTCAAAGGGCTCGGTAACGCCGCAGATGAAGGAACAGATTGCTGCGGAAGCTACCAGACCGATCGCTGCCTTTTTCTTGGCGGGCTTTGCACATTTTACCATTGCCAGAGCTGCACCGGGGATACCGAACATCATACAAGGGAAGAAGCCGGACATATACATTCCAAGGCTCCAGGATACATCAGCGCTTGTCTCACCTGCCCAGAAGCGCTGCAGATCTCCCAGTCCGATGGTATCGAACCAGAATACGTTGTTCAGTGCGTGATGTAATCCGGTAGGGATCAACAGACGGTTCAGGAAAGCATAAATACCTGCGCCGACTACATCCATTCCTATGATAGCTTCACCGAGAGCTACCAGACCGCCGAACAATAAAGGCCATACGAACAGCAGTACAACAGATGCCAGAATAGATACTACACCTGCTATGATAGCTACGCAGCGCTTGCCACTGAAGAAGGACAGCCAGTCAGGAAGCTTGGTATCCTTGAACTTGTTGTAGCACATGGAACCGATAATACCGGCAATAATACCGATAAAAGGATTCGCAATCTTATTGAATGCCAGTGTCTTGGTAGCATCCTCAGCGATGGAGGGCATAATGGTCGTAACAAATCCGGTAGACAGAAGTGTTGTGAGCATCAGCCAGGAAGCCAGAGCTGCGATGGCTCCGGTACCGTCATTTTTCTCTGACATACCGACACCTACACCAATGGCGAACAGGATCGCCATGTTGTCGATCAAAGCACCACCTGCTTTTACGAGGAACAGACCGATCAGATTCGCTGCACCCTGGATCTCACCACCCTGCATCGTTGCCGGGCACAACCGGTAACCAATACCCATGAGGATACCGCAGATCGGCAGAACCGCTACGGGAAGCATTAACGCTTTACCCAGTTTTTGAAGAAACTTCATACATTTCTCCTCCTTTACATTATACTAAACCGGAACAGTTCCGGTCAGTTTCGTTAGTTGATACGGACGTACCGCTCTTAAGAGATCTGGAGCACGTCCTCGCCGGGAGATACCTCTCCCTCTTTCAGAATACTGATCTTATTATATTCATCGGTATTGCAGACCAGGATCGGAGTGATGATATGCAGTCCGGCTTCCTGAATCTTCTCCAAATCCGCATCCAGCAGAAGATCTCCCTTTTTGACATGGTCTCCGGCAGCAACATGTGCCGTGAAGGGGGCTCCCTTGAGTGTCACGGTATCCAGTCCGATGTGGATCAGAAGCTCCGCTCCCTGATCCGTTGTCATGGTGATCGCATGGAGCGTATCAAATACCACGGTCACCTCTCCGTCTGCGGGAGCATATATTTTCCCTTCAGAGGGGATCACTGCAAATCCATCTCCCAGTATTTTCTCGGAAAATGTAGGATCCGGTACCTCCGTAAGAGCAACTGCCTTCCCCTTACAGGGAGATCCGATACAATTCCCTTTTCGTCTACCTTTCAAAAAATCTAACATGTGAACTCCTTTCCGTCGATATATACCGCTGCAATGTTCAGTTCCTGATCCAGGAGTACGAAATCGGCCCTCTTACCAACGGATATACTGCCCACTTCATTGAAAATGCCGATCTCCTTCGCCGGATTCTCCGTGGCACACATCACTGCCGTCTCTAACGGCAGACCGACTGTTTTTACTACAAATCGCATACAATCCATCAGATTCGTCGCCGATCCGGCGATTGTGCCGTCATGCAGGGTAGCCAGATTGCCTCTGACGGTAACCGGCTGTCCTCCCAGAGTATATTCACCATCCTCCAGCCCCGTTGCACGCATACTGTCACTGATCAGTATCATGCGGTCAGCGCCAAACATCGCAAACGTTGCACGGATCACTGACGGATGAATGTGTACACCATCACAGATCAGCTCCGGATGACATTTCTCTGAATCTCTCACTGCTCCGATCACACCGGGCTCCCTGTGGTTCAGCGGTGGCATTGCATTATACAAATGTGTCGCATGAGATGCTCCATGTTCAATGGCTTCCCTTGCTGTATCATAACCGGAAGCTGTATGCGCCAGTGAAATGACCACTTCTCCTTTGGCTCTGTCGATAAATTCCATCGCTCCCGGCTCCTCCGGTGCGATATCTACCAGCTTGATCAGCCCGTTCGCCGCTTTCTGCAGCCGGCTGAAATATTCATAATCGCAGTGCATGATATTTTCTGCAGCCTGAGCACCCTTTTTCGCCGGACTGATAAAAGGTCCTTCCATATTGATGCCCACCAGGTGGGATCCACCGGAATACTCATAGCTGCCGGCATTTTTCATGACCTCCAGCAGTTCATCCTTAGGTATCGTCATGGTAGCCGGGCAGACACTTGTCACACCGACGGAGGCTTCATATGATGTGATGACATCCAGTGCTTCCTTCGTACCGTCACACATATCTGCGCCCTTACAACCATGGAAGTGGATATCCACCAGTCCCGGTATCAGATACATGCCTTCCGCATCCACAACAGCTTCCTCACCTGCCGGATCCCCGGTACAGCTTACGAACCTGCCGTTCTCCACGGCTGCATCCCCTCTGACAAACCGATGCTCCTCTGTATATATATTTGCATTTCTGATTCTCATGACCTATCAGCTTCCCCTTTCTTATTCAGAAAGCTTACTAAGCGCTGCTTCGTCTGCCACCAGCGTTACATCATTATGAAGCTGTAATACCGATGCCGGCACCTGCGGTGTAATGGGGCCGAAGAAAGCTTTCTGTACGATCTCCGCCTTGTCTTCGCCGCTGGCTACGATCAATATTTTCTTCGCCTGCATAATGGTCTTGATTCCCATGGTATATGCCTGCTTCGGGACATCCTCCGCCGATGCGAAGAATCTCTTGTTGGCTTCGATCGTAGACTCTGTCAGGTTCACGCAATGTACCTGCTTGTCAAAACTCTCTCCCGGTTCGTTGAAACCGATGTGTCCGTTATGTCCAATTCCCAAAAGCTGCAGGTCCACACCGCCCAGTGACTGGATCAGTTCCGTATATCTACGGCATTCTTTCTCCGAATCCGGCTCCATTCCGTTCGGCAGATGTGTATTTTCCACCGGGATATTCACATGGTCAAACAGATTCTGGTGCATAAAATAGTAATAACTCTGATCGTTTTCCCGGCTCAGACCTTTATATTCATCCAGGTTCACCGTCATAACCTCAGAAAAGTCCAGGTCTCCCTTGCGGAACCATTCCACCAGCTGTTTGTACAGGCCGATGGGTGTGGATCCCGTAGCCAGTCCGAGAACACAGTTCGGTTTCATGATAACCTGTGCCGATACAATATTTGCAGCCTTTCTGCTCATATCTGCATAATCTTTCGCTTTGTATATTCTCATGAATCTCTCACTCCATTTCGCATATTTTACTACGGACATTCAGTACCATGGACGGTGCCACACTGAGTTCATCAATTCCCATCTGTACAAATCGTGTGGTCAGTGTCGTATCCGCTCCCAGTTCTCCGCAGATGCCGACCCATTTTCCATGCTTATGTGCTCCGTCAACCGTCATCTGTATCATACGCAGGACTGCCTCATGATGTGGATTATAGAATCTGTCCAGTCGGTTGTTCTGCCTGTCGATAGCCAGGGTATACTGTGTCAGATCATTCGTGCCGATACTGAAGAAATCAACATGCTCCGCCAGCTCCTCACTCATCATGACAGCCGCAGGCGTCTCGATCATAATTCCCTGTTCCGGAATTACGTAAGGAAGCTTTTCTTCCTCCAGTTCCTCAGCCACCTCAGCCACGATTTTCTGAATATCCAGCACTTCCTCCACGGAAATGATCATCGGATACATAATGGCCAGTGTTCCGTATTTTGCCGCCCTGAGAAGTGCCCTCAGCTGCGTCTTGAAGATCTCCGGCTGCTCCAGACAGATCCGGATTGCACGGTATCCCATGGCAGGATTATCTTCCTTGCCCAGTCCGAGATAGTCTACATTTTTGTCCGCGCCGATATCAAGAGTACGGATAATGACCTTTTTCCCTGCCATCATCTGCAGCACCTGACGGTAAGCATTGAACTGTTCTGTCTCATCCGGAAGAGAATCCCTTCCGAGATATAAGAATTCACTGCGGAACAGGCCGATACCCTCCGCATCATTCTCCAGTACATATGCCACATCCGATACGCTGCCGATATTGGCATATACATTGACCTTGCGTCCGCTCTTTGTCACGGATTCCCGTCCCTTGTAATCTGCCAGCAGGCTTCTCTGTCTCTGCTCTGTCTGCTGTGCCGCTTCTGCCTGCCGGAGCTGCTCTTCCTCCGGATCCAGGTAAAATACCGCTTCCCTGCCGTCCACAATAGCACGGGTTCCGTTATGGATTTTCTCCAGTTCCAATGGTACCCCTATCAGTGCCGGAATATTCATCATACGTGCCAGGATCGCAGTATGGGAATTCGTTGAGCCATGTACTGTGACAAAGGCCAGGATCTTACTCTTATCCATCTGTACCGTCTCACTGGGTGTCAGATCATCTGCCACAATGATCGACGGCTCCATGGTACTCCAGTCAATCTGCTCCTCCCCGGACAGATTGCGGACGAGCCGGTTGGAGATATCCCTGACATCCGCAGAGCGGGCCTGCATATATTCATCATCCATGTTGGCGAACATCTCTGCAAAATTATCACCGGTCACTGCCACCGCATACTCTGCATTCACTTCTTCGTTCTGAATCATGCTGTGAATGGCATCCTGATAATCGTCATCCTCGAGCATCATCTGATGCACCTCAAAAATGGCTGCATTGACTTCTCCGACCTCCTGCAGCGCCTTCTCGTATAACTGCCCCAGCTGCGTCATCGTACGTTCCTTAGCCGCATCCAGCCGTTTCAGTTCTTCCGCTGTGTTGTCGATATGGATCCTCTTAACGAGGCTGTCCTTTTTCTTCAGAACACTGACAGGTCCGATCGCTGTTCCCTTATATACGGATTTTCCAATATATTTTTCCATTTTCTACCTTCCAAACTCCGTTGCGCAGGTCTTCTCCTAGAGGTTCTCGCGGAAAAACTTCTGAAGCTCTGCTGCGGCGGTGTCTTCATCCGCTCCTTCTATCGTGACTTCCACGTTGTCTCCGTGCTTCACACCCATTCCCATGATCGCCATCAGCTTGCTTGCTGCAGCTGATTTCCCCTTACAGGAAAGTGTCACTGTGCTCTGATACTTTTTTGCCTCCTTGGCGAGCAGTCCCGCAGGACGTGCATGCAGACCGATTTCATCCTTAATAACATAGCTGAACTGTTTCATCGACAACATTCCTCCCTATTTTATATTTCTTGCTTTAATTATGTAGCATATTGTACATACTTTTTGCCTGTCGAGCTTATTATATATACATATTACCCACTTTTTTATTGTTTGTCTACATCACTTTTGATAAATTGTATATTTTTGAACATTATCGTAAAATTTTGTAAACTTTTCAATAAAAATTTATAGAAAAAGGATGCCTGCTTATCTGGCACCCTTTCTTGGATCATTCTTTTGGTTTTGTTATTTGCTGTACTGTGCATCCGGCTACTGTTCTTCCAGTTCCTCATAGAACCGGTAATTATTCTTGCCGTTCTGTTTGACATAATACAATGCTTTGTCCGCTTTTATATAATATTCTTCAAAGTTGTCTCCCTGTCTGCACATGCACAGACCGCAGGACCCGCCGGGAGCTTTGTTGATGTTGTCCATTTTCCCTAATCTCCTTTAATTGCGATAATTATTAATTTGCCGTCGGTACCTGTTTTTTTAAGGTACGGATGATTCTCGGTACCATAAACACGATCGTTTCCGATTTCGGGCTGCTGATGCCGAAAATTTCGTTGGGGATGCCGATGATCAGGAAATTTTCTCCCAGTTTGCTGCGAATGTTGAACTGGGTGATCTGTCCTTCGGT
>ERZ772865.3555-NODE-3555-length-11625-cov-3.292308_pt1 | contig 11625 bp, 9 predicted proteins | sample MGYA00512133_ERZ772865 | MGnify/ENA primary metagenome ERZ772865 (study PRJEB29015, sample SAMEA2737722) | human gut metagenome | biome: human gut; feature: human-associated habitat; material: faeces | place: China | collected 2012 ...
TTGGTTAATTTTGTAGAAGAAAAAACACTTGTAATCATGGATGAACCAGAAGAGCATTTACATCCACCGCTTGTATCAGCTTTTATTCGGGCATTATCAGAGTTAATGAGTTACAGAAATGGAGTTGCTATTATTGCAACCCATTCTCCTGTTATTGTGCAGGAAGTGCCTAGAAGATGCGTATGGAAAATTAGGGGACATGGGAAGTATCGAAAATTTGAACATCCAGAAATTGAAACTTTTGGAGAAAATCTGGGGGAAATAACTACAGAGATTTTTGGCTATGATGTTGGAAGCACTGGATTTCATACAATTCTAAAGAATGTTGCTGATAGGAAAAACTCATATGAAAAAGCTCTCAACGAGTTTCAAGGAGAACTTGGAAAAGAAGCCAAATCAATACTTCGAGCGTATATGTATGATAAGGAAAACACTTAATGAAAAAGTTAGAAAAGCCACAGTTTGATATGGAAACGATTATAGATAATTGTTTGGTTCATATGCAAAATCCTCGAAAAAAGAGAATCACATTAGTTAAGGAAAAAATAAAGAAAAAAACAGGCGGGAAAATCTTCCCGCCTGTAAAATCGTCTGGACACATATCATATATAAATATGATTTTTATATTTTTGAATTATTCGATTGATTTCAACCGGATTAGAACAGACCTGTGATCTTTCCGTCGTCTGTTACATCAATTCCATTTGCTGCCGGTACTTTCGGCAGTCCAGGCATGGTCATTACTGCACCCGTCAGAGCGACAACGAATCCTGCACCGGCACTGACATAGACTTCTCTGATATGGATATCAAAATTCTCCGGTCTTCCAAGCTTCTTCGCATCATCTGACAGGGAATACTGATTCTTCGCCATACATACCGGGAAATCTGAGAATCCCATCTCTTCGATCTTTGCGATCTGCTTTGACGCAGCCGGTTCATACACCACATCTCTTGCACCATAGATTTCCTGTGCGATCGTACGGATTTTATCTTTCAGAGAAAGTTCTTCACTGTAAAGTGGATGGAAACGGCTTTCCTTTGTCTCCAGCGTCTCCAGTACTTTCTCAGCCAGTGCGATGCCGCCTTCTCCGCCTTTTGCCCATACTTCTGAAAGTGCAAATTCACAGTTATGGTCATGACAGAATTTTTCAATAAATGCATTCTCTGCATCCGTATCTGATACAAAAGAATTCAGCGTAACAACAACCGGCACACCATATTTCTGAATATTTTCAATATGCTTTTCAAGATTTACAATTCCTTTTGCAAGTGCATCTAAATTTTCTTCTGCAAGATCTGCCTTTGCAACACCGCCATTGTATTTTAATGCACGTACTGTTGCGACCAGGACAACTGCATCCGGCTTCAATCCTGCCATCCGGCACTTGATATCAAAAAACTTCTCGGCTCCAAGATCTGCACCGAACCCTGCCTCCGTCACTGCAATATCGCCAAGCTTCAGGGCCATCTTTGTGGCACGCACACTGTTGCATCCATGTGCGATATTGGCAAACGGTCCACCATGGATCAGTGCCGGTGTATGTTCCAGTGTCTGAATCAGATTTGGCTTGATTGCATCTTTCAAAAGTGCAGTCATGGCACCGGTTGCCTGCAGATCATCTGCTGTCACCGGATCTCCATTAAAATTATAAGCGACAATAATTCTTCCCAGACGCTTCTTAAGATCAGCAAGATCATCTGCAAGGCAGAGAATTGCCATAATCTCGGAGGCGACTGTAATAACAAAATGATCTTCTCTTACCATTCCGTCGGTCTTTCTTCCAAGACCAACTACAATATTCCGCAGGACACGGTCATTCATGTCCACGCAGCGTTTCCACACGATCTGACGTGGATCGATCCCCAGGGCATTCCCCTGCTGGATATGATTATCAAGCATTGCTGCCAGCAGATTGTTGGCAGAAGTGATGGCATGAAAATCTCCCGTGAAATGAAGATTCAGATCCTCCATCGGAACCACCTGTGAATAACCGCCACCGGCTGCTCCTCCTTTGATTCCAAAGCATGGTCCAAGAGATGGTTCGCGTAATGCGATCACTGATTTTTTGCCAAGCTTTGCAAATGCCTGTCCAAGACCTACAGAAATTGTCGTCTTTCCCTCTCCCGCCGGGGTCGGATTAATGGCTGTAACAAGAACCAGCTTTCCGTCCTCGCGGTCCTTGATCCGTTCCCAGAGTTCATCAGAAAGCTTTGCTTTATACTTTCCATAAAATTCCAGTTCATCCTCTGCGATTCCTGCACCCTCTGCCACCTCTCTGATGTGCTTCATTTCTGCTTCCTGAGCAATCTGAATATCTGTCTTCATTCCTGTTTCCTCCTTGTTCATCCCTCTTATTTTCAATAACATCCTCACACTTTCATGCAAGTTCTGTAAACTACGATTCCTGCTTATTTTCCGCTATGTATGCGTCAAATTCTTCTTTTGACATAAGAACTTTTCTCGGCTTTGTCCCCTCTTCGGGACCGACAACTCCTGCTTCTGCAAGCTGATCCATGATCCTTGCAGCACGGTTGAACCCAATCTTGAACATTCTCTGGAGCATTCCGATCGAAGCCCTGTCTTTGTCAATGATCAGTTGTCCTGCTTCTGTAAAATAGACATCCCTGTCATCTGTATCCTCCGCAGATACTCCTGAAATGGATGTCGGAACATCAGCAGTCATCATATGTTCTTCCAGTTCATTACTGTAAGCCGTACTTCCATTTTTGTCAATCAGATAATCTACAACTTTCTGAACTTCTTTATCAGAGACAAAGGATCCCTGCACCCTCACCGGCTTTGGATAACCGGATGGATAGAACAGCATATCTCCTTTTCCCAGCAGCTTTTCTGCCCCGTTCATATCAATGATCGTACGCGAATCCACTCCCGATGAAACTGAAAATGCAATTCTTGACGGCATATTTGCCTTGATCAGTCCCGTGATGACATTCACTGACGGACGCTGGGTCGCAAGGATCAGATGAAGCCCCGCCGCACGTGCCAACTGTGCAAGACGACAGATCGCCCCCTCCACTTCTCCGGGAGCTACCATCATCAGATCTGCAAGCTCATCAATGATGATAATGATCTGTGGAAGTTTTTTCTTTGCATCTTCTCCGGTCTCACCTCTCAGGACTTTTTCATTGAATCCTTTCAGGTCCCTTACATTGTACTCAGCGAAAAGCTTATAACGCTTTTCCATCTCGGCAACTGCCCAGTTCAAAGCCCCGGCAGCCTTTTTCGGATCAGTTACAACCGGAATCATCAGATGCGGGATTCCGTTATATACACTCAGTTCTACAACTTTCGGATCTACCAGGATCAGCTTCACATCTTCCGGATCTGCTTTGTAGATAATGCTCATGATCAGGGTATTGATGCAGACAGATTTACCTGAACCTGTCGCTCCTGCGACAAGGAGATGCGGCATTTTTGCAATATCTGCCACAACAACTTTTCCTGCAATATCTTTTCCAACTGCAAAGGAGATCGGTGATCTGCTGTTCTTGAACTCATCGGACTCCAACAGATCTCTCAGCATAACGGCTGTATTTTCACTGTTCGGGACTTCAATCCCGACAGCAGCTTTTCCCGGTATAGGAGCTTCGATCCTCAGATCAGCAACAGCAAGATTCAGCTTGATATCATCTGCCAGCCCGACAATCTTGCTGACTTTTACTCCCTGTTCCGGCTGCAGCTCATACCGGGTCACAGACGGACCACAGCTTGCATTGGTGACATGAACCCCTACTCCAAAGTTCTGAAGTGTCTGCTCCAGCTTTAATGCTGTGGCACGCAGATGTGCATCGGAATCTCCACCGCCCTTTTTCCCTTTTACCAGAAGATTCATCGGTGGAATGCGGTAAATCTTCTGCGGCTGCTCTTCCATTGCTCTGACAGACTGCTCTACACTGGCTGTCTCGGCTGCAACTGCCTGTGCATTTTCTTTCGTATTTTTCCTGTTCCGTCTGGCCGGCATCTCCTGCGGATCAGATGGCATCTGCATTGCATCAGGTACTCCTTCTTCAGCAGATCTTTCTGTTCCGGTCATCTCTGTCTCTTCTGCTGTAAGCGGTTCTGCACGGTTAATAACAAACCGCCCCGGATCCGATTCTTCGCTATCTCCTCCGTCAGGGACTGCCCCTTCCGGGGTCAGTTCCTGGATCTCAGGAGATTTTCTCCACCTTCTGCTTTTTCTCTCCCGCGGTACTTCCTCTTCTCCTTCCCCATGTAAAAGAGTCGTTGCAAAAGAAACTCCTCTTGCCTTTTTCTCTTTTCCACCAGGAGCTCCTGCTCCGCTCTCTTCTGTCTCCTGAGCTGTCTGCCGCTCTCTTTCTTTCCTTTCCCGCTCTTTCGTACGGATCACTGCGGTTTCCTGTCTCTTTCTTTTTGCCTCTTCATACGCGACTTTGCTTTTCCGTCCGATGGGAGACAGAAGAGAACGCTCTGTGATCAGGATAATACTGATGATTCCCAATACAACCAGGATCACACCGGCACCGATCTTTCCAAAAAGCGGACAAAATAACCGAATCAGACAGCCTCCTGCGAAGCCTCCTGCATTCTTATGCTCACTGGATGTGACATAATAAGAAAATAATGTTGCATTCTTATCGTATGGATGGAACAAAAGCTCAATCATTCCGCACAGGATCAGAAATAATGCAGCAACTGCTCCTAATTTTATGTAAGCATGGGAATTTCCCTTATTGGAAATTCCAAATGCAACTGCTCCAAATAAGATAAACGGCAGAAAATATGCCATAAATCCGAAAATGCCAAAAAATACCGATGACACCGTCTTGCCTACAATTCCACCCAGTCCAAAATTACTGAGGACAAGAAGGATACACACTGCAAGCAGTCCCAGAATGATGATCTCCCCTCTGATCTCATCCCGGTTCTGACTTTGTCCGGATTTCTGCTGCGTCTTCTTTGCCGTACTTTTTGTATTCTTCTTTCCTTTTGTTGACTTCGCAGCCATATAATTCCCCCTTATTTTCACATACTTATTTTAGTATACCATCAATTTTTTTTAGTGTCATCAAAAAAATGATCCGGTTTTTCCTGCTTCTTTTTTCTTCTCTCCTCATCGATCAGTTCATGAAGTTTCTGAAACGCTTCATGAATCCCTCCCACTTCATCGATCATTCCCTCTCTGACAGCCTCCTCTCCCTCCAGCATTGTCCCCACATCTTTCACGAGCTGCGTTGAATCCAGCATCAGCTCCACGATCCGTTCCTGGGAGATATGAGAATGGGTCGCAATGAAGCGGGTAATGCGGTCCTGGGTACGCTCCATATTTCGATAACTCTGGATCACTCCGATGAACATTCCAGACGAACGCACCGGATGAATAATCATCGTGCCTGACGGGACAATAAAAGAATAGTCTGCAGATACAGCCAACGGTCCTCCGATAGAATGACTTCCTCCAAGGACCAGTGATACGGTCGGTTTTCCAAGGGATGCAATCATTTCTGCAATTCCAAGTCCGGCTTCTACATCCCCGCCCATTGTGTTTAAAAGGATCAGTACTCCTTCGATCTCATCATTTTCTTCTGCCTCCGCAAGCCGCGGGAGCAAATGTTCATACTTTGTAGCCTTTGTATTTCCAGATACATTCTCATGTCCTTCAATCTCACCGATGATCGTCAGAAGCTGAATCCCATACGGGTTTCCCTTTTTTCCCAGTTCCATCGTCCCCATTTCGCGGATCTCTTCATTTTCCTTATTTCTCTGCTCCTGTTTTGTATCCATTTTTTCTGTTCCCATAGATTCCACCTCCTGCAAGTTCTGAACCATAGTATGAACAGATTTATAATAAATATGTAGGAATACATACAACAGTCCGGGGCGGAACATACGATCTGTATAGACACTCTGCCACTGTCAGTTTTTCCTTCATACCCCGGTATAAAAAAGAAGATACAAATGTATCCAATTTACACTTGTACCTTCTCATCGTTATTAATCTTCCAAAGCCTGCTTTACATCAGCGATCAGGTCTTCAATATTTTCAATTCCAAGACTGAAGCGGATCAGATCCGGCTGTACTCCTGCCTCCAGAAGTTCCTGCTCATTCATCTGTCTGTGTGTATGACTTGCCGGATGCAGGACACAGCTTCTTGCATCTGCCACATGCGTCACAATAGCAACCAGTTTCAGCTTATCCATCATTTTCACGGCAGCTTCTCTTCCACCCTTTAATCCAAAAGTGATGACACCACAGCTTCCATTCGGCATATATTTCTGCGTCAGATCATAATACCTATTGCCAGGTAACGACGGGCAGTTTACCCATGCTACTTTTTCATGTCCCTGCAGATATTCCGCCATCTTAATTGCATTTTCACAATGTCTTGGCATACGCAGATGCAGACTCTCCAGTCCAAGATTCAGGAGAAATGCATTCTGCGGTGACTGGATCGATCCTAAATCTCTCATCAACTGGGAAGTTGCTTTTGTGATATAAGCACCTTTTCCAAATTTTTCTGTATAGATGATTCCATGGTAAGTCTCATCCGGTGTTGTCAGTCCGGCAAATTTATCTCCGTAAGCAGCCCAGTCAAAATTACCGCTGTCAACAATCGCACCGCCTACACATGTTGCATGACCATCCATATACTTTGTTGTGGAATGCGTCACAATATCAGCCCCCCACTCAAACGGACGGCAGTTGATCGGGGTAGCAAATGTATTATCTACGATAAACGGAACCCCATGCTTATGTGCCGCCTTTGCAAATTTTTCAAAATCCAGAACGACCAGTGCCGGATTTGCAATCGTCTCTCCAAATACTGCCTTTGTATTATCCTGAAATGCTGCTTCCAGTTCTTCTTCCGTGCAGTCTGGATCAACAAAAGTAGCCGTCACACCCATTTTACGGATTGTATGAGCAAAAAGGTTATATGTTCCGCCATACAGGGCAGATGCACATACAATATGATCTCCCTCTTCTGCAATATTCATAATGGCATAAAAATTAGCTGCCTGACCGGATGAAGTCAGCATTGCCGCTGCTCCGCCTTCCAGATCACAGATCTTTGCTGCTACTGCATCATTCGTCGGATTCTGCAGTCTTGTGTAAAAATAACCGGATTCTTCCAGGTCAAATAAACGTCCCATCTGCTCACTGCTGGTATAACGGAATGTAGTACTCTGATAAATTGGAAGAACTCTTGGCTCTCCATTTCCCGGTTCATATCCTGACTGCACACACTTTGTCTCAATTCTGTAATTGCTCATTTCCTCTTCCTCCTTGAAATTTTCTTAAAAAATGGAGCAGGCTGTCAATTTCAGCTTGCTCCATATCTTTTTAGTAGGTTATTTATTCATTCCAGTTATGATATACATCCTGCACATCATCATCTTCATCAAGCAGATCCAGTGTCTTCTGGATGTTCTTGATATCCTCTTCTTTTGTAAGGTCAACATAAGTCTGAGGAATCATCGTAACTTCCGCAGAAGCCATCGCAATTCCCTCCTCTTCCAGCTTCAGACGTACATCACTGAAATCCTCCGGTGAAGTAAGCACTTCGTAGCTGTCCTCTTCTTCATTAAAATCTTCAGCACCCGCATCCAGTGCAAGCATCATCAGATCATCTGAGTCCATATCACACTCTTCTTTATCGATAATAATCTGTCCCTTTTCATCAAACATAAAAGATACACATCCCGGAGTTCCGACATTTCCAGCTCCCTTTGTAAACGCATTTCTTACATTTGATGCTGTACGGTTCTTATTATCCGTCAGAGTCTTTACGATGATGGCTGTTCCGTTCGGACCATATCCCTCATATGTAATACGCTCATAATTATCTGCGGAACCTTCACCGGCTGCTTTCTTGATATTTCTTTCGATCGTATCATTCGGCATATTGTTCGCTTTTGCCTTTGCGATCACATCACGAAGTCTGCTATTATTCACCGGATCAGCACTTCCACCCTCTTTTACTGCAATCGCAAGCTCACGGCCGATCTTTGTAAATATCTTTCCCTTTGCTGCGTCATTCTTCTCTTTTTTGTGCTTAATATTCGCAAATTTAGAATGTCCTGACATACTTTCATTCTCCTTTTCTATCTGACTTAAATCAATTAAGACTTGTACTTCCTCCTGCTCTCCGCAACCAGAGCATTATCTTAATAAGTTTACCACGCTTTTTCTCATCTGTAAAGTCCACGTTCCTGTCTTATGTAGGCAGATTCAGGCTGACACAGATCGCCTCGTCTACTTTTTTCATCATTGCAGAATCTATATGACATACATATTCTTTCAGTCGCTGCTTGTCGATTGTACGGATCTGCTCTAACAGGATCACAGAATTTTTTACTATATTATAATCCCTCGTACTGATCTCGATATGCGTCGGAAGTTTCGCTTTATTCATTTTTGAAGTGATCGCCGCACAGATGATCGTAGGGCTGTGCCGGTTTCCGATATTATTCTGGATAACCAGGACAGGTCGTATCCCTCCCTGCTCTGATCCGACCACGGGGCTTAGATCTGCGTAATAAATATCTCCTCGTCTGACCATTTGTTTTCACTCTCCGATATCTCCGTTATGTTAAGCTATACTTAAGTATCTCCGGATTCATCGGATGTATTCACAAATTCTTCAGATTCGTCCTTTAAAAATAATCTGTCTGCGAAATGATTTTTCCATTCTTCAGGTAAACACGTGGGATTCTCTTACTCAGGCAGCATACAAATTCATAATTGAATCTTCCACTTAATTCTGCAAGATCCTCCACCTGGATCTGTTCCTCCTGATCCCGTCCGATCAGAATCACCTCATCCATAAATGCCACATCGGGGATTTCCGTTACATCAACCATAAACTGATCCATACAGACTCTTCCAAGAATCCTTGCCTTTTTCCCATGGATCAGCACATACCCTTTATTTGACAGTGATCTGGGATACCCATCTCCATATCCCACCGGAATGGTTGCAATCTTCATCTTTTTCTCTGTAATATATGTGCCACCATAACTGATCGATGTACCTTTTCCTACTTCCTTTACGAAACTGACATGACTGACCAGACGCAGAGCCGGACGCAGACTCACCGCATTCTGATCCACGTCGTCTGATGGATACATTCCGTAAATGGAAATTCCCGCTCTCGCAATATCATGCTTGAGATCTGGAAAATCAATGATTCCGGCACTGTTGTCACAGTCAAAATACTGGATCGGAACATTTCGTTCCTCCATCAGTTCTTTCATCCATAAAAATTTCTCATGCTGCTTTAACGTATAAGATTTATCCAGCTCGTCGGCTTTTGCAAAATGCGTAAACATTGCCTCTGTCTGCACATTCGGAAGCCTGCTGATCCGTTCAATGGAAGATGCACTTTCTTCCGTTACCGGGAATCCGATCCTTCCCATTCCGGTATCAATCTTAATATGAAAATACGCAGTCTTTCCAAGTCTTTGTGCAGCCTCTGACATTCCCCGTGCCATTTCTTCAGTATAAACCGCAGCACGAATCTCTTTTTCTACCATCTCCTCGTATTCGTCCGGGAAGACACATCCCAGTACCAGAATCGGCTTTTTGATCCCCTGTTCACGCAGGACACCCGCCTCTCCCATACATGCAACAGCATAGCCCCAGATATATGGCATCTCTTCAAACATTTTCGCCAGCGGAACTGCCCCATGACCATATCCGTCGGTCTTGATGACTGCGATCAGTTTTCCGTCTTCGCCAATCCGCTTTTTCATCTGCTCCATATTATATGCAATGGCATCCAAATCGATATATGCACAAACTCTGCTGTATTTCTTCATTTAGTTACACTCCTTTGCTTTCTTCATCGCTACCTGTATTCCATGGATCAGATCCCTTGCGAGAACACTGTAACCACCTTTTTTATCCCTTGCCTCATCTCCACCACAGGCATGCAGAAAAACGCCTGTCACTGCACTTTGAAATCCATCCATTCCCTGTGCGAGAAGTCCGGTGATCACACCCGCAAGCACATCTCCCGAACCGCCTTTTGCCATGGCTGCATTGCCTGCCAGATTAAGGAAGTTCTGCCTGTCTTTCTGGGCAACTATCGTCCTGCTGTCTTTTAAGACACAGATACACGGGGATTCCTCGGTAAACCGGTGAAGTACTTCAAACCGCCGTTCTACAATTTCTGATACAGAGATTCCTGTCAGCCGGGACATTTCTTTCATATGAGGGGTGAGGATCATATTTTTCCCAAGTTTTTTATACAGATCTTTCCTTCCTGCAAGAAGGTTCAGTCCATCTGCATCAATCACGCAGGGACACTTTGCTTTCTCTATTGTATGCAGCAAAATCTTTTCTGATCTACTGCTTTGTCCTAATCCACAGCCGATACAGATGACATCTGCCCACCCGATCAGTTGATCCAGTTTCTCTTCATCATACTCTCTATAGCAGGAAATGATCGCCTCTGGAAGAAGTCCCTGAAGTACCTGCCTGTTCTCTTCTGCTGTATAGATCTGGACAAGTCCGGCACCAACCGTATACGCTGCTGTAGCTGAAAGATAAGCTGCTCCTGCCATTCCCGGACTGCCGGTGATCATAAGGACTCTGCCAAAACTGCCCTTATGCGAATCCTCTTTTCTTTCCGGCAGCAGATTTCCCAGCTCCTTTTTATCATAGGTCATGCAGACACCTTTCTGTTCAAAAAAGTACTCGGGATCAATCCCGATCGTTACCGGAACAACCTCTCCCGCACAGATCTGTCCCGGATACAAAGCACAGCCACGCTTCTGACATGCCATAGATACTGTCAGTTCCGCCTGAAATGCAATACCAAGCACCTTTCCTGTAGCAGAACAGATTCCTGATGGAATATCCACTGCAACCTTCTGTGCCGTCTGCCGGTTCATCCATCCGATCACATCTCTGTAGTGTCCTGCAACTTCTCTGCACAGACCAACGCCAAAAATTGCATCAATGATCACAGTATACTCTTTCTCGGGGATTTCTGTAAACAAATTAATCCCGAGATTTTTGTCGATCTGAGCCTGCAATCTGCATTCTTCCGTCATGGAGCTTTCTCTTCCCGTAAAAAGCACATCCACATGGCAGCCCTTTTCAGCCAGAAGTCTTGCCACAGCAAATCCATCTCCGCCATTATTTCCACTGCCGCATACGATCAGTGGTCGCCTTAAATCCTTTTTCTTTTCTTCCAGTACTTCAACAATTTTTAATGCTGCCCTCTCCATAAGAACCACAGAAGGTACACCGATCTGCTGGATCGTATACTGATCTGCTTTCTTCATCTGTTCTCCGTCCGGTAAATATCTCATGAGCAGTCCCCTTTCTTTTAAAGACAAACTGCTGCGGACCGGTCCAGCTATGACCATACCCGCAGCAGTCCTCTGCTATTTTTGAATTTCATTGTGCTGGCTGATATTATAAGACAATTTCATCAGACTGTCAGCAAGATGTACACTCTCCACAATGACATCCTTGGGAAGTGTAAGATCCGTATGTGCAAAATTCCAGATGGCCTTGATCCCATTCGCTACCAGGACATCCGCTACTTCCTCCGCTTTTGACTTGGGAAGCGTAAGAGCGAAGTCCAGGGGCAGGTCCAGATGCTCACTGCTGGCGCAGCAGCAGCCGCCGGA
>ERZ772865.3556-NODE-3556-length-11623-cov-4.827455_pt1 | contig 11623 bp, 9 predicted proteins | sample MGYA00512133_ERZ772865 | MGnify/ENA primary metagenome ERZ772865 (study PRJEB29015, sample SAMEA2737722) | human gut metagenome | biome: human gut; feature: human-associated habitat; material: faeces | place: China | collected 2012 ...
AGAACAAGGAGGAAGATACAACACAGGACATGCCCGCTCGAGGAGTGTAGGAGCGAAAGCTCCTGCCGCCTTTTTTTTCAAAAAATTGACATGATTCTTAAAATATTGATATTGACGGAAAACGTTTTCTGATCTATGATATGGGTGTATTTAGAAAACGTTTTCCAACAGAGAGGAGGAGGAAGCTTGGCATCCATAAAAGATGTGGCGAGACAGGCAGGCGTGGCGATCTCCACGGTGTCGAAGGTGCTAAACGGCTATGAAGGCGTCAGTGAAAGCACGAAGGACAAGGTAAATGCGGCGATCGAAGCGTTGAACTATACGCCCAATGCGGTTGCAGCAGCACTTTCCTCCAAACAGTTCGGGCGGGTTGCCCTTCTGTTAAAGCTGGAGGAAACAGTTGGCTGCGTGGATGAGATCAACCTGCAGTATCTTTCCGGCGCGATCCACCGGGCAAAGGAATTAAAGCTTGATGTGGTGACGCTGTTTTTTTCCATGGTAGCGGATATGGGACTGGATGAGCTGACCAGCTATTTAAAAGCTCAGAGCGTCGAAGGAATTATCGCATATGGGATGAATGAGGAAGATGAATTCCTAAGAGAGCTGATTGCGTCTGGTGCGTTTAAAATCGTGCTGGTTGACGCACCCTATCATGACAGGAATACGTCTTCGGTCTGGATTGACCAGAAAAATGCCCAGTACGAAATCGCAAAAAAGACGATCCTCGGCAATGAAAGCTGTACAAAGGTCCTTTATATCGCAGGGGATAAAAAGTCCTTTGTAACCGGAGAACGGATTGCAGGGATGAAGAAGCTGGCAGAGGAGCTTGCGCTGGAGCTGACCATCGAATACGGAGATTTCAGTGAGAAAAAAGCGAGGGAGCTGACCTTCTCTTATGCAGACAGAATGGATGTGTTTGTTTGTGCATCGGATCTGATGGCCATCGGCGCGATGCGGGCATTGATGGAGCTGGATGTGTTCCATCCGGTTTGCGGCTTTGACGGAATCCCGCTCATGAGCTATGCGGGCAAGCAGATGAATACGGTGCGTCAGGATTTTTACGGCGTGTCGGCTGCTGCGGTGGAAGAGGTTGACCGCCTGCTGCATCTGGAAGAGGGAAGAAACGTAGTGCTAGGATATGAACTGGTGCGGATGCGCTACCAGGACATTGTAGAGTAAACAATAGAATGCACGCTCTGCGAGCATTCTATTGTCATGAATCAAAAGTTGCCGCCAGGCGGCAGAAACGGAGGAAAGAATGAGACAGGAAGAAACGATCCGGAGAGAAATTCTGGAGCAGAGAATTGACAGGGAGCTGGAAGCTCTGTCTGAGAAGCTCTTCGGCAAAAAGCTGGAGGATGCAAGCGATGAGCAGGTTTATGTTGCACTGCTGTATCTGGTAAAGGGACTGGAAGAGGCAACCGTACCCAACGACGGTGACAAGAAAATCTACTATATTTCTGCCGAGTTCCTGATCGGTAAGCTTTTGTCCAACAATCTGATCAATCTGGGAATCTATGAAAAAGTAGAAAGCGTATTAAAGAGCAAGGGCAAGGAGCTGTCCAGAATCGAAGAGATCGAGCCGGAACCGTCTCTTGGTAACGGTGGTCTGGGACGTCTGGCTGCCTGCTTTATGGATTCCATTGCAACCCTGGGTCTTCCCGGCGAAGGCATCGGTTTAAACTATCACTTCGGTCTGTTCAAGCAGGTATTTAAGGATCGCCTTCAGACCGCAGAAAAGAACGACTGGATCGAGAAGGATTCCTGGCTGAATAAAACCGATGTTTCCTTTGATGTCTTTTTCGGTGACAGAAAGGTAACCTCCCGTCTGTATGATATTGACGTAGTCGGCTACAACAATGGTGTCAATAAGCTGCGCCTGTTCGACATCGAGAGCGTAGATGAAAGCATCGTAAAAGAAGGTATCACATTTGATAAGGAAGCCATCGAAAAGAACCTGACCCTGTTCTTATATCCCGATGATTCCGATGAAGCCGGCAACCTGCTTCGTATTTATCAGCAGTATTTCATGGTCAGCAACGCTGCACAGCTGATCCTGATGGAGATGAAGGAAAAGCAGTACGATCTGAGAAAGATGTACGATTATGCAGTCATCCAGATCAACGATACCCATCCGTCCATGATTATTCCGGAGCTGATCCGTATCCTGGTAAACGATAAAGCGTTTACAATGGACGAGGCAATCGAGGTTGTCAGCAAGACCTGCGCATACACCAACCACACCATCCTGGCAGAGGCTCTGGAAAAATGGCCGCTGTCCTATCTGGAAAAGGTGGTTCCTCAGCTCGTTCCGATCATCAAGGAGCTGTCCGCCCGTGTTGCTGCAAAATACAGCGATCCGAAGGTACAGATCATCGACGATCAGAACCGCGTGCACATGGCTCACATGGATATCCACTACGGCTTCTCCGTAAACGGCGTTGCTGCGATTCACACCGAGATCTTAAAGGATACCGAGCTGCATGCATTTTATGAGATTTATCCTGAAAAGTTCAATAATAAGACAAACGGCATTACCTTCCGCAGATGGCTGCTTTCCTGCAACCGTGAGCTGGCTGCCCTGATTACCGAAAAGATTGGAACCGGCTATCAGAAGGATGCGATGGAGCTGGAAAAGCTGCTTGCATTTAAGGATGACGAGGAATTCTTAAACGATCTGGTAAAGATCAAAAGAGAGAAGAAAGAAGCACTTGTTGCTCATATCAAAGAGCACGAAGGCGAGGAATTAAATCCCGATTCCATTTTCGATATTCAGATCAAACGTCTGCATGAGTACAAGAGACAGCAGATGAACGCACTGTATATCATCCACAAATATCTGGAGATCAAAGGCGGTAAAAAGCCTGCCCGTCCGCTGACCTTTATTTTCGGCGCGAAGGCAGCTCCGGCTTATGTCATTGCGCGGGATATCATCCATCTGCTCTTAGTCCTGCAGCAGATCATCAATAACGATCCGGATGTAAAGGACTACATGAAGGTTGTTATGGTAGAAAACTATAACGTAAGCTATGCAGAGAAGCTGATCCCTGCCTGCGATATTTCCGAGCAGATCTCTCTGGCTTCCAAGGAAGCATCCGGTACCGGCAACATGAAGATGATGTTAAACGGTGCGGTGACACTTGGCACAGCTGACGGTGCAAACGTTGAAATCCACGACCTCGTCGGTGATGACAACATCTATATCTTCGGCGAAAACAGCGAGCAGGTTATCGATCACTATGCAAAGGCAGACTACGTGTCCAGAAGCTTCTATGAGAAGAGCCCTGTGATCAAAGCAGCAGTGGACTTCATCGTAAGCGATCAGGCGCTGGCAGTTGGTCATAAGGAGAATCTGGAGCGCCTCTACAACGAGCTGCTGAATAAGGACTGGTTCATGACCCTGCTGGATCTGGAAGACTATATTGCAACCAAAGACCGTATGTTTGCAGACTACGAGGATCAGGAAAAGTGGAAACGCATGATGGTGGTAAATATCGCCAAAGCCGGATTCTTCTCTTCCGATCGTACCATCGCAGAATACAACCGCGATATCTGGAAATTAAAATAAGGATATCAGGAGAAATCGGAGATTTCAAATGACAAAAAGGGCGAAACGTCAGAAGACCGACTGTGCTTGCACGGAGGTTCTGATCTTTCGCCCTGCATGGCGTGACAAAACATATCGTTCAAAGGATGAGAGGAAAAAAGAATGAGAAGAAGCGGTGTTTTATTACCGGTTACCAGCCTGCCATCCCGATTCGGCATCGGAACCTTTTCCAAAGAAGCCTATGCTTTTGTGGATTTTCTGAGTGAAGCGGGACAGAAGCTGTGGCAGATCCTGCCCTTGGGACCCACCGGATATGGAGATTCCCCATATCAGGCATTTTCTACTTTTGCGGGCAATCCTTACCTGATCGACCTGGAAGAGCTGATCGAAAACGGATGGCTGACAGAAGAAGAATGTGAGAATACAGACTGGGGCGGCAGCAAGTCCTATGTGGATTATGAAAAAATGTATCAGGGACGGTTTCCCCTGCTGCGCAAGGCATACCACAACAGCCATATCGCAGAGAATGCTGAATTTATTGCATTCTGTGAGGAAAATGACTGGTGGCTTTCTGATTATGCGTTGTTTATGGCGATCAAGGACAGTCAGGGCGGCGCAAGCTTCCTGGAATGGGACGCACCTTTAAAGCTGCGGGAGCCTGAAGCAATCAGACGCTGCAGACATGAGCTGTCCGATGAAATCTGCTTCTGGCAGTTTTTACAGTATTTATTTGCAAAACAGTGGCAGGCACTCAAGGCCTATGCCAATGGAAAAGGGATCTCTATTATCGGAGATATCCCGATTTACGTTGCACTTGACAGTGCAGATACCTGGTCTCATCCAGAGCTGTTCCAGCTTTCTGAGGGCTGCGTGCCCAAGGCAGTTGCAGGGGTTCCGCCGGATGCCTTTTCTGCCACCGGTCAGCTGTGGGGGAACCCTCTTTATGACTGGGAATATCACAGAAAGACAGGCTATGACTGGTGGATCTTAAGAATCGGTTATAGCTATCGCCTCTACGATATCGTCCGCGTAGATCATTTCCGTGGCTTCGAGGCATATTTCTCGATTCCTTACGGAGAAGAAACCGCAGTCAATGGTCACTGGGAAAAGGGACCTGACTTCGAACTTTTTGCAGCGATGAAGATGAAGCTGGGCAAAAAAGAGATGATCGCAGAGGATCTGGGTGTTATCACACCTCCTGTCCGCAAAATGATCAAAAAATGCGGATATCCGGGCATGAAGGTATTGCAGTTCGCATTTGACAGCTACGACAGCGAATACCTGCCACACAATTACGATAAAAACTGTATCGTTTACACCGGAACCCATGACAACCAGACGACCCGCGGCTGGTACGAAGAAAACAACCGCAAGGTGCAGAAATACATTCGTGAGTACCTGCGGGTAAAAAGCGGTAAGGATGTGGTGGAAGCGATGATCGCAACAGCGATGTCCTCAACCGCAGGAACCGCAGTGATCCCGATGCAGGATTGGCTCGGACTCGGACGAGAAGCCCGCATGAACTTCCCGTCCACCCTTGGAGACAACTGGAAATGGCGCCTGACGGACGGACAGCTGACGGATGCACTGGCAGCACATATGAAGGACGTGACAGAGACCTATTGCAGGTGATCTGCCCTGACAAACAAGAAATCCCGGAGAGCTGCAGCTCTCCGGGATTTCGTTTGTGTTGACTGGAACTATTTTTTCCCTTTGACTGGTTTCACGATGGCGGATAACAGCGAAAAGTAGGGGATAAAAGAAACGGAAAAACAACGGGGAATGTCACAGGGCACGGCGGCTCAAATTCGAATTATGATAGGCCGGATTCTTGGTCACATCCTGATCGAACCAGTCCGGCGGTGTGAATGCGTTTGCTTCCTCGACGGATGGAAATTCTACTTCTGCGATGATAAGCGGCGCCAGAGACTTCTCAAAAACATCCAGTTCGATGGTATAAGGATCCCAGGGGATCAGATATCGTTTTTTGGAAATACAGATGCCGTCAGCTTTCGGAAGCAGATGCTCATAGGAGGACTGATTGAGCGGAAGATTATATTCTTCCCGCGCCATCAGTCCTTTTCCTTTGTAGGTCAGATAATATTCATCATCCTGTCTGCGGATGCGCAGGACGGGGTCGGTGTTTAAATAGGCCTGCTCGATGAGGTGGAAGGGATAGCTGTCCAGATTTTCCGGCAGAGCTTTGACTGTGAATTTTCGTTCGATTTCCATAGGGGGCATAGCGGTACTCCTTTGTGTATTTTAGATGCTCGATAGGCTTAGTATAGCACAGATACGCAGGATTTGTGAATTTTGTTGTGGAAGCACCCTTAATTTTAACATTCTTTAGAAATTATTCATACTTTTTCCCTTTTATGGAACAGAGATTTCTGCTAAGATAGGAATGGTTCAAATGGCAGGCTGCGGAAGCACTCGACGGAGGAAGGTGACGTTTAAGCAGGCGGCTGCCAGACATCAGAAAATGGACTTAAGAAGAAAGGGGACATACAGATGGCGAAAATTGGTGTATTTTTTTCGGCTGGTTATGAAGAAATAGAAGCGTTGACAGTGGTGGATCTCTGCAGACGGGCGGGCATCGAGGTGACAATGGTTTCCGTGGATGAGACGGCGGCGGTGACCGGTTCCCATCAGATTACCGTGCAGATGGATCAGCTGCTTTCTGAGACAGATTTTGATGCGTTCGATCTGCTGGTGCTTCCGGGGGGAATGCCTGGAACCCTGCATCTGGAAGCCTGTGATGGATTAATGGAACAGCTGGATCGTTTTTATAGCGCTGGCAAATGGGTTGCAGCGATCTGCGCGGCCCCGCAGATTTTCGGACATCGCGGATATTTGAAGGGGAGAAAGGCGACGAGCTTCCCTTCCATGGAAAAGGAGCTGGACGGCGCCTTTGTGACGCACGGTGCAGCAGAGGTGGATGGCAATGTGATTACCGGACGCGGCATGGGCTGTGCGATCGATTTTGCACTGAAAATTATCGGCTGCCTGATTTCGGAAGAAGAGGCGGCAGCGCAGGCGGAGAGAATCGTATACGAAAGGTAGACAGAATTTACAGATGAATATTTTATTCTTTTTGACACCAAAGAGCGAGGTCGCTTATGTGGAGGAAACTGATACACTGCGTCAGGCGCTTGAAAAGATGGAGCATCACGGCTATGCTGCGGTCCCGCTTTTATCTACGGAGGGCAAATATCTTGGCACGCTGACGGACGGGGATGTGCTCTGGGGATTAAAAGAACTGAATTTTCCCAGCCTGTATCAGATGGAAGAGATTCCTGTCATGCAGGTGAACCGTTCCCGGGACAATAAGCCGGTTCATGTGGATGTGGATATGGAAGGACTGCTGGAAAAGGTCAGCGCCCAGAACTTCGTGCCGGTTATTGATGATGAAAAGGTCTTTATTGGGATCATTACGAGACGGGACGTGATTCATTATCTGGCGAAACAGTGCCGCAGTCGGGAAGAAGCGGCGGTGTAAAAGAAAAAACAAAACATCGTGTCGCGGTAGAATGGAGCATTTATGGCACAGCGGTTTTACTGGAAGCAGTATGTGACGGATAAACAGGTTACTTTCTATATCGCCGATCTGGTTTTGAAACCGGGAGAGCAGATCGAGGCGCACTGTCATGATTATTATGAATTTTTTGTCGTGTTGAAAGGCACGTTTCTGGAACGATGCAACGGACAGGAACTGGTGATGCAGCCGGGGATGGGACAGCTGCTCGGACCGGACGATGTGCATACCCTGTCAAATCCCTTTGACGAGCAGAATCTTTTGTACAATATTGCGGTGCGAAAAGATCGTTATGAACAGCTGACAACGCCGCTGTTTGGCAGCGGGAACGGGAGCAAAGATGCACCTGTTTTTGACCTGGGTTCGGAAAGCCTGGAAGGATTCCGTGAGAAAATACGTCTGCTGCATCAACTCTGGGAATCCTCAGGGGAAAAGGAATTTCTGCTCCAGAGCATTTGCTGTGATGTCCTGGTAAACATCTTATTAAAAGGCAGGGAAAACAGTGCGCCGGACTGGTTGTCTGAATTGTATGACAGAATGCAGGAGCCTGAAAATTTTACGCAGGGACTTACACGCATGTTGGAACTTGCGGGCAAAAGTCAGGCGTATCTGAATCGGGCTTTTTATAAGTATTATGGGCAAACGCCGACGGCGTTTATCAATTCCTGCCGAATGACTGAGGCATGCCGCCTGCTCCGCAGCACTGAAGAAAAAATTCTGGATATCGCTTACATCTGCGGGTATGAGAATCTGTCGTATTTCAACCGACAGTTTCGGGCTCGATACGGCCAGACGCCAAAAGAATACCGGAGTCAGAAGCGGTTCTTTGAATGACAGATGATATTTTGAAGTCTCTTTTCAGAAAACAGAATATTTTCACAGAAAAAATATATTAGGTCAATATAGTATCAGAAACGGGAAACAGGTGTTAGCGGTGTTTCCCGTTTTCTTTTATACTGAATCCAGAAGCTGTGGAATGAGTTGATTTGAAATCAAAACAACTGTATTTATGGAAAAAGAAATGTGGAGGGACAAAAATGTATCATCCGAACAGAATTTTAGAGCGAGAACTGGAATTTACAAAAATCTATCGGGAAAATATCGGGCAGCCTAAAGCGGTGCGGGAGAGTCGCTGCATGGATGCACAGATGGCGACGTACTTTGTGACGATTCAGCCGCAGGATCTGATTGCCGGAAGGATCAGCCGTCCGTATGTGGTGTTCGCACAGTGTATGGAGGGCGACGGCATCGATAAGACCGGTTATTGTATCGATGTGGCAAACTGTGAAAAAGAGCTGAAGAGAATGAAAGCGGACGACTCCTATTCCGAGGAGGACTGTATGCAGGCAGAAGAGATGATCCAATTCTGGAAAACAGAAAATACAAATACAAAAATCCGGCAGCAGTTCCCCAAAAGCTGGGCAGGTTCGATGGGCGGTGACGATTATGTGCATGATAATGCGGCAATTCATCCGCTTTACCGGCTGGCTGGCGTAAATCTTGATTTTAAAAAGCTGTTCCGGCTTGGCGTTTGCGGTTTGCGGGATGAAGCGCTCAGACTGGCACAGGAGACGCAGGATTCGGAGAAAAAGAATTTTTACGAGGGCGTAGCTTCTGTGCAGGAATCCCTTCGTCGGGTGATGGGGCAGTATACAACGGAGGCAAAGCGTTTGGCTGGACAGGAAAATGACAGGGTGCGGCAACAGGAACTTTTGCAGATGGCAGAGTGTCTGGAACACATTCAGACTGCACCACCGGAGAGTATGCAGGAGGCGATTCAGCTGCAATGCCTCTATATGCTTGCGGCGCGGGCAGTAGAGATCGGAAGAATCGACGATTATCTGGGGGAATTTTACCGGAAAGATTTGAAGACCGGACGGATTACACACGATCAGGCAGTGCGTTTGCTGGACAATTTTTTCACAATCATCGAAACCCAGTGCGGACGGGATACGCGGGTGATTATCGGCGGCATGGGGCGCGAGCATGAAAAGAGCGCGGACGAATTTGCTATGCTGGTGATGGATGTATTGGAAGTGCGCAGGGAACATTTTTATCCGCAGATCAGCCTGCGTTATTATAAAGAGATGAATCAGGATATTTATGACCGCGCGCTGCGGATTCTTGGCAGCGGCATGACCTTTCCGATGCTGTATAACGATGATGTGAATGTGCCTGCAGTGATGCGGGCGATGGATGTGCCCAAAAAGGCAGCGGAGCAGTATTCGTTCTTTGGCTGCGGAGAATATATGCTGGCGGCACAGAGTATCGGAACGCCAAATACAGCCCTGAATGTGGCAAAGGTTCTGGAGCTTGTACTGCATGATGGAATCAATCCGGCAACGGGAATTTTGTCAGGACCGCTGGCAGCTGGGCAGGAATGCAAAAAGCTTCAGGACATTATCTGCTATGAGGAGCTGGAAGAGTTGTTAAAAACTTATCTGACGTTTTTTATCGAGATTGCAGGCGGTTTTGAAGAGCTGGTGTATGACGTGGATGGAAAAGAAGCAGAGTTTTTACAGCTCTCCTGTCTGCAGGACGACTGCATGACGCGTGGACGCGGTATGCTAAACGGCGGTTACAGGTATCTGGGCGGAACGGTGGAAACCTATGGAAATATCACGCTTTCAGACAGTATGGAAGCAATCCGGAAAGTTGTATTTGAGGAAAAGCGCTGCACATTACAGGAGCTTGTAGAGGCGCTCGACTGTGATTTTTCGGGAAAAGAGATGCTGCAGCAGGCGCTTCTTGACGCGCCGAAATTTGGGAACGATAATGAAGAGGCGGATGAAATTGCGGTTCGGCTGCATGAGTTCATCTGTCAGACGATCCGCAACCAGAAAAACCGGACACGGCTGGATTCTTTCCTGGCGGTGTTGATCAACAACAATATGAATGTGACGCTGGGGCAGTTTACCGGCGCGACGCCGGACGGCAGAAATGCGCATAAGTTTTTGTCCAACGGCAACAGCCCTTACAACGGACAGGATAAAGAGGGACTGACAGCGCTGATTCTGTCGTTGACTAAACTGGATAATTCAATTCATGCGGGCGGAAACCAGAACCTGAAATTCGCGCGCAGCATGTTTGAAGGCGATCTGACGCAGATTAAGAGCGTGCTTGGAACGTTCTTCGATCTTGGAGGGCAGCAGGTGAATTTGAGCGTTGTCTGCCAGAAAGATCTGGAGGATGCGCTGGTGCACCCGGAAAGCCATGAAAATCTGGTGGTGCGGGTCGGCGGATTTACAGCGAGGTTTATCGATCTGGATAAAAAAACGCAGCAGGACGTCCTGACGAGGACGGCATACTGCTAAGAAAAAAAGCGAGTGGCATCGTTACTGCCGTGCAGTGTCGGAAAAACAAAATATGTCCAGTATCGCTGCGCAGTGCTGTGATGCCGGAAAGGGAGGATATAGTTTGGAAGCGTTGCTTGTAGATATTCAGAGGGGAAGCCTGCATGACGGACCAGGTGTGCGGACGACATTCTTTTTTAAGAGCTGCCCGCTGCGCTGTCGGTGGTGCCATAATCCGGAGAGTCAAAATCCCGGAAAGCAGCTGTCGTTTCATCGTGAGAAGTGCGTTGGATGCGGGCGCTGTGAAACGGCATGTCACAGTAATGTACATTGGTTGACGAAAACCGGGACAGAACAGTTTCGGCATCAGGTTTATTTTGAACATTGTCAGTTTTGCGGGAAGTGTGTGGAACAGTGTCCGGTAAAGGCACTGAAAATTATCGGAACACCGTATACAGAAGAAGAGCTTTTGAAAATTGCACTGTTGGATCGGGCGTTTTATGAGCATTCCGGCGGCGGAATTACGTTGTCGGGCGGAGAAGTGCTGCAGCAGGCGGATTTTGCAGCCTCCTTTCTTTCGTTGTGCAGAGAGGAGGATCTGCATACCTGTGTGGAGACGAGCGGGTTTGGAACTACAGACGCGATGGAAAAGCTGCTGCAGGAAACCGATCTGCTATATTTTGACTGGAAAGTGAGCACTGAGGAGGACGCAAAAAAATGGATTGGCGGATCGCTTGTCCCGATTTTGAATAATCTTGCTCTGGCGGATAAAAAAGGGGTACGGACAGTTTTACGCTGCCCGATTATCCCTGGAGTCAACGATAATACAGTCCATTTTCAGACAATCTGTGATCTGCTTGGGCGATACCCTTCGATAGAGCAGGCGCAGCTTTTGCCGTATCATTCGTTCGGTATTTCCAAAGGAGGAAATATCGGGCAGCTTCAGCAGGAATTTCCGGTTCCGGGGGAAGAAGAAAAGAAAAACTGGATTTCCTGGTTTGAACAAAATGGAAAAGAAGAAGGGAAACGGGTGGTTTTGGAACACTAGAGACCGGGAGTGTGCAGAAGACAGTGTAAAATTCCTTGCCCACAGCCTGTGAGTTTGATATACTTAAATGCAATCAAATTGAAAAATGGCGAGTATGGCGTCGGCGCAGCAAACGGTTTTCATTCGTAACTGTTCAGTACCCTCTCAGTTACGCGCAAAAATCCATTCCAAATCGGCTATGCCGATAGGATTTTTGCCTT
>ERZ772865.3564-NODE-3564-length-11581-cov-3.234340_pt1 | contig 11581 bp, 10 predicted proteins | sample MGYA00512133_ERZ772865 | MGnify/ENA primary metagenome ERZ772865 (study PRJEB29015, sample SAMEA2737722) | human gut metagenome | biome: human gut; feature: human-associated habitat; material: faeces | place: China | collected 2012 ...
AGCACCGTACAAAGCGGTGCTGCCCCGAATTTGATCAATGGCCCATTTCTGTCTATAGCCGAATTGCGCATTTGGTGGTATAGTTCCGGTATAAAGATAAAGGAGTGAGCTTTATGAAAGCCCTGTGGAAAAAGTTTCAGGTTAGCGCCATTGCCGTCAGCGTATGTATGCTGATTCTCGGCATTGTGATGCTGGTGTGGCCGGAGATCTCCGCCGTGACCATCTGCGTGATCCTTGGCGCGCTGTGCGCCGCAGCCGGTGTGTACAAGCTGGTTCGCTACTTCCGGCTGGGATTTGCGGGGGTGTTCTTCCGGTTTGACCTGGGTGCCGGTATTCTCTACATTCTGGCCGGTCTGCTCCTGCTGATCCATCCCCAGGATGCCACGGCAATTCTGCCCATGGCTGCCGGTATCTACATTCTCTTCGGCAGCGTCATGGATATTCAGACCGCTGTGGAGATGCACCGCTTCGGATTGGGCAACTGGGTTCTGTCTCTGATCCTCGGCATTCTGAATACCCTGCTTGGCTTCTACCTTCTGTTTAACCCTTTCAGCGGTGCCTCTGCACTGATGATGGCCGTGGGCATCTGCCTGATCGTCGGCAGCATTCAGAATCTCTATTCCGTTTTCTGCATCAGCAAGGCCATCCGTGACAGCAAGAAGGACCGGATCATTGATGTAGAGTGGAGCCCCATGGACTTCTGATCCCCCGTAAAAAAACATCCACCCCATGCAGTTTGGGATGGATGTTTTTTTAGGATCGTTTTTCCCTGGCAACGACCACAAAACGGCCGTTGTCCGTATGGGATGCGCATGTCACCAGCGTGATCAGCTTGTCTCCCCGCTTGGCAGTCAGGCCGTCCTGGGTACAGGTCGGGGCCACTGCAGGAATTTCAGCTTCCGTATGTGCCTTTTTGGCAACGGTCTGCTGTGCAACCAGAATCTCGCCACAGACAGAACACTTTTTGCCCTCGGTCAGGCCCTCTTCCTTGCAGGTAGCTTCTCTGCCGGGAATGGACACTTCCGTGTGCACGCCGGTTGCGGGAATCGTAATATTGTCCACGAGCACCTCGTCACAGGCAGAGCAGTACATCTGCTTTATTCCGCTTTTTACACAGGTAAACCCATCTGATGCTGCATAAATGTTTCAGCTCCTAGTATTGGAATTTTAAGGAACCTTTGAAAAGTCCACAGCAGACCGATCATCCGACGCAGAGGTTTTCAAAGGCTCCAGGAAAAAGCTGGCCTTCTTAAAAGGTTCGCACTCTCTGCTCTTCACATTATATATCAATTTTCAGGGAAACCTTGAACATTTTGTATTTTTTATATATGCGCTTACCGCTGCCGGAACGCAGGATAGCCTTCTTTTCATTTCGCAGTTGATTTTTAGACAAGTTTATGCTACAATTTGGATAATTGTTTCGGATGAAGCAAAGATTCTTATTGGAGATGACACCTATGTGCGGAATCGTTGGTTTTACAGGGAAGCATTCGGCCGCGCCGATTTTGTTGGACGGCCTTTCCAAGCTGGAATATCGGGGCTATGACTCTGCCGGTCTGGCCGTGCGGGATGGAACGGCGCCGGTGCAGATTGTCAAGGCCAAGGGCCGGCTGAAAGCATTGGAGGAAAAAACGGACTGCGGCCGCGCACTGCCGGGAGACTGCGGCATCGGCCACACCCGCTGGGCCACCCATGGCGAACCCAGCGAGGAAAACGCCCATCCCCACTGCTCAGATGACGGCAACGTAGTCGCCGTCCACAACGGCATCATTGAAAACTACCAGGAGCTGCGGGAAAAGCTCCTGCGCAAGGGCTATACCTTCTACTCCTCCACCGATACGGAAGTGGCCGTGAAGCTCATCGATTACTACTATAAAAAATACGCCCACACCCCTGTGGACGCCATCAACCACGCCATGGTCCGCATCCGCGGCTCCTATGCTCTGGCCGTGCTGTTCCGGGACTACCCCGGGGAGATTTACGCCGCCCGAAAGGACAGCCCCATGATCCTCGGTACCAAGGATGGGGAACAGTACCTTGCCTCGGATGTGCCCGCCATTCTGAAATACACCCGCACGGTGTACTATCTGGGCAATCTGGAGCTTGCCCGCCTGACCCCCCAGGGCATCTCCTTCTTCAATCTGGACGGGGACGAAATTTCCAAAGAGCCTGTGGAGATCCTGTGGAATGCGGAAGCCGCCGAGAAGGGCGGCTATGAGCACTTCATGATGAAGGAAATCCACGAGCAGCCCAAGGCCGTGGAGGATACCCTGCGCTCCGTCTGCACGGATGGCTCCATTGATCTGGAAAAAACCGGGCTGACCAGGGATGCTGTCGCCTCCTTCCGACAGGTATGGGTTATCGGCTGCGGCTCTGCCTACCACGTGGGCGTGGCCGCCCAGTATGTGCTGGAGGATCTGGCAAAAATTCCCGTCCGGGTGGAGCTTGCCTCGGAATTCCGCTATCGGGACCCCCTTGTGCCGGAAAACACTTTGGTGGTTATCGTCAGCCAGTCCGGTGAAACCGCCGATTCTCTGGCCGCCCTGCGCAAGGCCAAGGAGCAGGGGGCCAAAACCCTGGCCATCGTCAACGTGGTGGGCTCCACCATTGCCCGGGAGGCGGACTACGTCTTCTATACTCTGGCCGGTCCGGAAATCGCCGTGGCAACCACCAAGGCCTACAGCGCCCAGCTGCTGGCCGTCTACGCACTGGCCATTGCCTTCGCCCAGGACCGCGGACAGCTGACGGACGATCAGGCCGCCGCCCTGGTCCGGGAGCTGGAATCCCTGCCTGGGAAAATGGAGCGGCTGCTGGAGGACGAAGAGCGGATTCAGTGGTTTGCCTCCAAGCAAATCGCCGCAAAGGATATCTTCTTCATCGGTCGGGGGCTGGACTATGCCATCAGCCTGGAGGGCAGCCTGAAAATGAAGGAAATCAGCTACATCCACTCCGAGGCCTACGCCGCCGGAGAGCTGAAGCACGGCACCATCAGTCTGATTGAACCGGGCACCCTGGTGGTGGGCGTACTGACCCAGCAGAAGCTCTATGAGAAAACCCTGAGCAATCTTCTGGAATGCAAAACCAGAGGCGCCTACCTCATGGCTCTGACCACCTACGGCAACTACAGCATGGAGGACAATGCAGACTTCGTCCTCTACATCCCCAAAACCGATCCCCACTTTGCCCCCAGCCTGGCAGTGATCCCCTTGCAGCTGTTGGGCTACTATGTCAGCGTCGCCAAGGGCCTGGACGTGGACAAGCCCAGGAATCTGGCAAAGAGCGTCACCGTAGAATAAAGCAGCACCGCGCGATTTGGAAAAGCTCAAATCGCGCGGTGTATTTTTCATTTTGAGGGACGCTTTCTGCACTTTTGGGCCCATTGCAAGCCACATTCCAGCAGCAGTATTCCTGCCGTAATTCCGGCACCCAAAAGGAGCACCCTTCCGCTTGCGGAAAATGCCGTATCCCGCGCTTGCGCCAGCGCTTGAAACGCATCCGGGAAGGCGGCAAGTCCATTGAAAACGGTGTCCAGCGCAGTACGGTAATGGGACAGCGCAAAGATATTCTCCTCCGGCAGCAGGGAACCGGGCAGCAGGATCTTGCTGAGCGTCCCGGGCAGCAGGCACAGGCACAGCGCGGCCAAGGCGCCGTTCACGCAGCGCAGCAGCCCCGCTTTCGGCATCCGCCAGGCGGCGATCAGAAATACCAGCCCCGCCAGCAGTACCGCTGCCCCACCGGCAATTCGGGGCAGCTGGTTCAAAAACTGCTCCGTATCGCCCAAGCTGAAAATTCGTTCCGCAAAACCGGTCAGCTCAGAAGCGGTCTTTGCCCGCTGCTCCATAAAGGGAACCGGAAAACTCCGCATTTCCATCAGCGCCGCGTTTCCTTTGGCCTCAAAGCCTACAGCCTCCAGGGGAAGCTGCGCATCCTTTGGAAGCTCTCCCCCGAAAATCAGCAGGTAAGTGTCGTCTCCCCACTCCTGGGATTCCAGGGGCAACACCTTCTCCCCGGCCCTCGGCTGGCGGGTCGCGGAGAAGACATAGGGCGTGTCGGGGAAGCCCGAAACGGACACGCATTCGCTGGTTAGGCTCCAGCCGCTGACCTCGCGGATGCGTTTGCCGCTTTCCCAGCCGGTGCCGTCGTAGATTTCGTACAGATGCAGCCCCTCCTGGTCCGCGAACAGCGAACGCGGCGGCAGCTCCCGGGTCACAGCCTCGTGGGCGGCTTTGGTGTTGACGGGTCCCTGTTCTACCTGGGTCATCATGGTGGCCTCGATCCAGCCGGACACGATGGTGCAGGCAATCAAAATGTACAGGATGAGGCTTCCGAAACATAGGGCTTGTTTTTTCATTTTTCTCCTCCCAGAGCGATGCCCTCTACCAGCTCCCGGTTAAAATAGGCGAACAGGAACAGGGGCGGCAGAGCGACCAGAATACAGCACACCAGCTGTACGGTGGGGTTCTCCGGCGGCACCGAAGCCAGGGCTACGGAAATGGGGTAGCGCCCGAAATCCTCCAGATAGACCATGGGCTGCTCCACCATATTCCAGCCGTCCAGGAAGGACAGCAGCAGCGTGCAGATCAGTCCCGCCCTGTTCATGGGTACCGCGATACGGCAGATCAGCTTCAGGGTCCCGCAGCCGTCCAGCCGGGCGGCTTCGATGATCTCATTGGGCACGGCCTGGAAGCTTTGGGTCATAATGAAGGTGCCCAGAGGCACGAAGATCATGGGCAGCACCAGCGCGTAGTAGGTATCCAGCAGCCCAAGCTTGTCCAGCATGATGTAGTTGGGCACCAGCGTTACCTGCAGGGGCATAATCATCAGCACCATCAGCAGGAAGAACAGGACGTTCTTCCCGGGAAAGCGGCATTTGGCAAAGCCGTAGCCCGCCAGGGTGGATACGACTACCTGTCCCGCCGTGATGCACAGGCACAGCCCCAGGCTCTTCCAGAACCGCAGCAGATACTGTTCCTGGGCGAGAAATACCTGATAGTAATAGGAAAGCGTGAAGCCGTTCTGGGCGGAAAGCAGGCTTTTGGCGAATACGTACAGGAAGGGAATCACGGAAAGCGCCGTCAGCAGAACGGCGGCAAAGGAGGAGAAATAGGCGGGGCGTTTACGCATCCTTGTATGCCTCCTTCCGCCTGACCCAGCGGTAGCTCAGGGCGAACAGCACCGTCAGAACCAGAAGCAGCAGCACGGAGGCCACCGCCAGCTTTGGGTAGTTCAGCTTGTCAAAGGCGTTGTTGATAAAGTGCTGGAGCATATAGATGCTCTGGTCCGGGTGGGTCCCGCCGATGAGAAAAATCTCCCGGAAGCATTTGAAAGCGTTGATCAGAGAGAACACCGCGGCAAAAAACACACTGTACCACATCTGGGGCATAGTGATATAGCGCAGCTGCTGCCATGCCGTGGCGCCGTCCAGAGAGGCGGCGGCATAGTGATCCTCAGGGATCGTGATAAGGCCAGAGAGGAGCAGAATCACGCTGTAGCCCGTATTTTTCCACAGGTACAGGGCGATCACCACCCAGAAGGCTGCCTTGGAGTGAAGCCAGTCCGCTACGGGCAGCCCCAGAGTGTACAGCCCTCTGTTTACAAGCCCCGTCTGGGCAAACAGCAGCTCCACCAGCAGCACCGTGCCCACCACGGGCATAATGTAGGGCAGCAGCAGGACGGATTTCAGTGCCTCATGCTTCCGCGCGTGGTTTTTCAGCAGCAGCGCGATGGCATAGGACAGGAGAATAATCAGGGGAAGGGCCACAGCCAGAAATTTCAGCGTGTTGCCGAAGGCCAGCTGGAACACGCCGCTGCGCAGCATACTCCGGTAGGTCTCAATGCCAACGTTTTCCCGGGATCTGCCCGTGCCCCGCTGGAAGGAGTTTTGCAGCACCATCAGAAAGGGGACCGCGTAAAATAGCCCACAGCCCGCCGTCAGCGGCAGGACCAGAAGCAGTCCCTCCCGGGCGCAGCGCCGTGTATTTTTGGATACCTGTTTCATATACTTTAACCCTCCGCCAGATGCCACCACAGACCCTGATAGACCTGCTGTGCCAGCGCCTCAATGTCCGCGTCCGTGGGCGTCCCGTCAGCCTCGTTCAGCTGGGATAGTGCGTACTCCAGAGAATCCGCCCCGGAAATGGTCACGGGGAAGCGCACCTCGTCAATGTCCCAGGAAAGGGCGGGAATATCGGCGTCGGTGATCTGGAGGCTCATAATCGCCCGGCAGATCGAGGATGGCTTGGGCCGAATGATAAATTCACTTATGTCGCCTGCCCCCTGGCATTGGTATCTCAGGCAGTTCCATAGGGAGGCCGTGGAGCCAGTTACCAGCACGGGCCAGCTATTTTCTACCTGCCCGTCCGTCTGACTGTTCTTTGGTGCGTACGTTTTCTTGCGGAGCTGCGGGCGGTACAGGCCGCCCTGAAATTCCTCCGTCAGAAATTCGCGCAGGAAGCGGTATGCCAGCTCCTGGTTCCGGCAGCTACTCCCGACTGCGCCGAAATAGGTAACGGCAGCCGCGATTTTGTTGTCGGAGGTCCGCATCGGGAGCATCCGCAGCGTGTGCCCAGCTTGCTTTGCTACGGCAACGGACTCCAGCGCCCCAGTCAGATTGGATGTAAAAACGGGATACACCGTAAGCCCAAGCAGATTTTCAATCCAATGAATGCCGTGTGCGATATAGTCATAGGTGCTGTTAAAATCTTCAAAAGACCCAGTAAACGGATAAATAATATAGACGTCATCCTCGTCATTGGAGGAGGTCGATGTCAGCCATTGCTTGTACCTGGTATAATGGGTTTCCTCCCACGCGTCCATGATCGCCGTTTTCTGCCTTTGCCCGAGAAACGTGCTTTGCTGATAGGTGTGCAGATACCGCGCGATCTCTTCCACGGATATCTGCACTCGCTCGTGATCGTAGTCCAGACAACTGGGCAGCAGCCGCGTATCAGTCGGGAGAGTCAGGCCGCCGGCGACCTCAGACCAGTTGTCCCGGGAAAGAAGATACTCCGCCATGGAAATGCAGTCGGTATTCATCGCTTCCCCGTCAATGCCGCAGCGGTCAAAGTATTCCGGGATCGTCAGAAGGAGCGGGATGTCAAAGCGAAGCGGCAGAATAAGGCGCTTGCCGGAGACGCATCCCGCGGCCATGACCTGCTGCTGAAAGTCCTCCTTTGGCAGCGCGTCGTCTTGACTGTAGTAAGGCTCTGTGTCCGCGAAAAGGCCAACGCGCATAGCCTGCTCTATGTCCGAAAAAAGCGGTTCAACGGCTAAAGCTGAGGTCGAAATGTTTGCGGCGCGCTCGTCGTCATCGTCCAGCAGCAGCCGGTTTCCGGTGGGAAGGAGGTAGACGTCCGGCCCGTCTCCGGCCATGATCTTTGTCCGTAGGCGCTTCAGCCGGATTTCCCGTTCCTGCGGGTCTGTGGGGAGAATATCCAATTGGACGGTCAGACCCGGATTTTCCTTTTCCATGCGCTCGGCGATGATTTCCGCTTGGAGATTCATACCGTCCCTTGTGCTTTGCTCCGTCAGCACCCACAGGCTGGTCTGTTCCCGCGCGCCAGCCGCACCAAGACTGCCGCAGCCGGACAATATACATAGGAGGATTGCCAGGATCCCCAAGAAAGTTCGTTTTCCTCTGCGCATTTCAGAAATTCTCCTTGTAAAAGGAATATTATCTCAAAGAGAGAGTTTCCAGATAGAGAAATGTCATTGCGGAATGGTCCGCAATGACATCTGTTCATGGCCGTTCTAAACCATGCGGGCTTTCAGCAGAGCAGCGCTGATTTTCCCTTGACGCTTACTTGAAAATCTTATTGCAGGAGTTGCAGCGATAATAGATGACTCCATTTGTGCGCCCGAAGTATATAGCATTACCTCCGCAGTACGGACACACCACAGCGGGAACTCTGGGCTGAATCGTATCCGTATGGACATGAGACGTTTCCGCCTCTGCCATGGCAGGCAGGACGAGAACGGACATCAGCAGAATCAGGGCAAGAGCCAGGGTGAGCAGCTTTTTACAGGTTTTCATACACATGCCTCCTATGTTTTTACCAGAGTGTAGATTTTCAACGAGACGCAATGTAGAATCCCATCTGAGTGTATAATAGCACGGTTTTGTTGCTTTGTCAAGAAAAAGTTTTTGGTAGCGCACATTTGTCTTTTGATAATGCACTATCCCTCCGCCAGATGCCACCACAGGCCCTGGTAGACTTGCTGTGCCAAAGCGTCAATGTCCGCGTCCGTGGGCGTCCCGTCCGGCTCGTTCAGCTGGGACAGGGCGTGTTCCAGAGAATCCGTCCCGGGGATGGTAACGGGGAAGCGTACCTCGTCGATCTCCCAGGAAAGGGCGGGAATGTCGGCGTCGGTGATGGATGCCCGCTGTATTTCCAGGGATATCTGATTACCGCTGGTCCAAAGGTCAGAACCTAAGCAAAGCGCCTGGTACTGTGTGTTGTCCCACAGGGCCGCCGCGGAACCGCTTGTGCGAACCGGCCAGCTGTTTTCTACCTGACCGGGGCATTGGGGGTCCTCGCAATTTGACGCAAAGCTCTTTTCCACGCGCGGCCGATACTGGCCCCACTGGAATTCCTCCGATAGAAACTGCCGCAAAAAGCGGTACGCAAGCGCTGGGTCCTGGCAGCTGCCGCCAACAGCCCCCCAATAGGTGATGCTTGCGGCTACGGAGTTATTCGCCGCGCGCATGGGGTACATCCTTATAGAGGATCCTCTATGGAAAACAGCCTGCGCGGCTTTTTCTATGCCGAGAGTTGTCAGAGAATCCGCTAGAGAACAGCTGTACAGGGGAATCCCCAGGGAACTCCAATGGACCCCGAAGCTGATGTATTTTGAAATGGTATTGACATCCGCCATCTGGTTCAAGCTTTTGTTATACACAGCGGAAAGAAAATCCCTGTCCAATTCCGGAATCAGAGCGTTGGATATCTCCCTGGCGGAAAAGATGATCTCGTGTTCAGACGGGATTGCCGCGGACTTCCATTTTTGATAGGTGCGAAGATACCGGGCGATCTCATCGGCATCCGCGCTTAATTTCTCGGTGGAGTAGTCGAAGGGTGGCGACAGGAGAGACATATCCTTTGGAAGCTGAATTCCGGCCGACACATCTTTTCCATTCTCCCGCGCAAGCAAGTGCTCGACAACAGAACAGGCATCCTCCTGCATTTGCAGGTCATCCAGCCCAAAGGAAGTCCATTGGTCGGAATCGGAAAGCAGAACGGGAATATCAAACCGCAGGGGAAACAGATAACGTTTTTTGCCAAGAGTACCAGTGTCCATGATCTGGCTGTTCAGCGCGTCCTTTCCCAGTGTCCTATCCGCTTCATAGTAGGTCTGTATGTCATAGAACAGGCCCGAACGCATGGCCTGTTCGACGTCCTGAAACAGAGGGGCAATGGATATTTCCCGAAATCGCAGAAACCAGCTTTCAGATATGCGATAATCCTGCGTCAGTGTTCCGCCGGTAGGGAGCAAATAGACGTCCGGTCCGTCTCCGGCCATGATTTTGGTCCGCAGCTGTTTTAACCGGATTTCCCGCTCTTGCGGGTCCGTTGGGAGAATGTCCAGTTCCACGGTCAGACCCGGATTTTCCTTTTCCATGCGTTTGGTAATAATTTCCGCCTGAAGATTCATTCCGTCGGAGCAGGAAGCCTCTGTAACGACCCAGAGAACCTGTCCTGTTTCGGAGACAGTGTGCCGTGTACTGCAGCCGCAAAGAAACAGAAGATGTATGAATAGCAGCAGATAAAAGAACGTTGTCTTCATCTTCGGCCTCCTTTAAATTCAGAAATAGCGGAAGCGCTCAAAAGCTCCCGCTATTTCTTGGATTTGCTCAGTTTTCAGTTTACAAAATAAGACAACCGTCCGCACACAGTACATTCCGCTTTGGTGTAACGTGGGGTTGTGTCAGTCATCCCTCGAAAAACCGTCGGTCCACCACAATAATTGCATGGGCCAATAGCGTATCGTGGTGCGGCCATGGCAGGCAGGACGAGAACGGACATCAGCAGAATCAGGGCAAGAGCCAGGGTGAGCAGCTTTTTACAGGTTTTCATACACATGCCTCCTATGTTTTTACTGGAGTATAGACTTTCGACGAGACGTGATACCAACCTCGTCTATGTGCATGGTAGCACAGTTTTGTTGCTTTGTCAAGAAAAAGTTTTCTGATAGCGAACATTTGTCTTCTACAAAAGCACTATCCCTCCGCCAGGTGCCACCACAGGCCCTGATAGACCTGCCGGGCCAGTTCGTCGATATCCACGTCCGTGGGCGTTCCGTCTTCCATATTCAGCCTGGATAAGGCACTTTCCATACTGTCCGTCCCGGTAATGGTAATCGGAAAGCGGACTTCGTCAATGTTCCAGGACAGGGCCGGGATCTCCTCATCCCGAAATTGCAGCGCTCTTGCCGCCGCGCCAACCTGGTTGGACTCCTTCCGCTTGGAATAGACCGTATCCCGGTTCTGATAGCGCAGGGTCTCCCACAGGGCCGCGGCAGAGCCAACCGTCCGGACCGGCCAGCTGTTCTCCACCTGCCCGTGGCACTGGATCTCTGCGATCTCCCGCTTTTTCTGGGTATCCTCTCTGGGGCGGTATTGATTCCACTGGAATTCCTCCTCCAGGAATTGCCGCAGGAAGGCATACCCCAGCTCCGGCACTTTCGTTCCGCTGCCGAGGGCGCCCCAGTAGGTCACACTGGCCGTCACGCATCCGGCAGAATCCCGGAAGGGATAGCAGGCCAGGTTCCGCTCCTCTCCATAGATAGAAGCATAGGTTTTTTCCACAGTGAGGGTTTCCAGCGCCTCTGCCATGGTGCAGGAATACAGCGGGAAGCCCCTGGTGCTCCAATGGACATCCACGCTGATGTACTGGGAAAGATCGTTGAATACGCCAATAGACTGGCAATTATCCCGGATCGGCCCTTCCAGGACCCAAAGCCCGATCTCGTCCAGCCCGGACAGATACGCCTCGATTGCCGTATCCACCAGCGCCTGCTCCCCGGGGACAGCCGCCGCACGCCAGCGCTGGTACAAGCACATATAGTCCGCAATGGTTTGCTGCGTTGTCTGGAGCGTTTCCGTGCCGTAATCAAAGGGCTGAGAAAGCAGGCTGAGGTCTGCCGGAAGCCGCAGACCGGTGACGATAATGTCATCTCCTGCATTTTCCATCAGTGTCTGAGAAAGGGTCAGTCCATCGGACTCCAAAAGAGCCTCCGATAGGCCGAAGCGCTCCCAAAGGTCCTTGTCGGTAAACATCACCGGGATGTTGAACCGCAGCGGCAGCACATAGCGGCGGGAATGAACGGTGCCCGCATCCATGATCTCCCGCTTCAGCGCGGCAGTATTCAAATCATCGTCGCTTTCATAATAGGCGCTGATGTCCAGAAACTGCCCGGAGCGCATGGCCTGGGTCACGTCCAGAAACAGCGGTTCCACCTGTGTTGTTTGGGTTACCCGGTGGTGATATTCATTTACATAATCCGTTGTGAGCGTACCGCCGGTCGGCAGCAGATAGACATCCGGCCCCGCTCCGGACATAATTTTTGTCCGAAGCTGCGTTAG
>ERZ772865.3566-NODE-3566-length-11579-cov-3.771173_pt1 | contig 11579 bp, 6 predicted proteins | sample MGYA00512133_ERZ772865 | MGnify/ENA primary metagenome ERZ772865 (study PRJEB29015, sample SAMEA2737722) | human gut metagenome | biome: human gut; feature: human-associated habitat; material: faeces | place: China | collected 2012 ...
ATTGAAACCGAGTCCTGGTGGTATTGCGAAAAAACTCTTACGCGTCGTACCTTATATAGGTACGTGGATTGAAACCGGTCTTGAAGTGCAGTTAACTAAAGCACAGGCAGGTCGTACCTTATATAGGTACGTGGATTGAAACCCTTTTCCAATACATCCATTTTTATAAAGCACAGTCGTACCTTATATAGGTACGTGGATTGAAACATTAAAGAAAACATCCTTTGTCAATACGGAAGAAAGTCGTACCTTATATAGGTACGTGGATTGAAACTCTGTACAAAAGAATAACAACAACTCCACTCAGTCGTACCTTATATAGGTACGTGGATTGAAACGATCACATTGGTTATCAGCCTATATACCTTAAAGGTCGTACCTTATATAGGTACGTGGATTGAAACCAAGCGTGAAAAATGGGCTGAAGCTTATGCTCAGTCGTACCTTATATAGGTACGTGGATTGAAACCTTACCCTTAACAAGCTCAATATCTGACTTTTGGTCGTACCTTATATAGGTACGTGGATTGAAACATCTTAGTTTGGATCGGAAACATCATCGGCATGAGTCGTACCTTATATAGGTACGTGGATTGAAACATTTTGATTGTACCGCGCAGTTACCTATTTCTCGGTCGTACCTTATATAGGTACGTGGATTGAAACATTTTGATTGTACTGCTCAATTACCTATTTCTCGTCGTACCTTATATAGGTACGTGGATTGAAACCCTGTTACGCATTTTAAGGATATACTTAAGGTCGTCGTACCTTATATAGGTACGTGGATTGAAACAAATATAGAACATCAAGATATCCAATACGCTAAGGTCGTACCTTATATAGGTACGTGGATTGAAACATGGTCAAGCCTCCTCAATTGTTTTATTGTTGATGTCGTACCTTATATAGGTACGTGGATTGAAACACGGTACGTTAACCACTTAGGCAGAACACTGTCGTCGTACCTTATATAGGTACGTGGATTGAAACAAGAGAAGGATTGCCTAAAATCTCATCTCTACGGTCGTACCTTATATAGGTACGTGGATTGAAACACGACTGATTTAGGCCGCATTACTCCGGTATTTAGTCGTACCTTATATAGGTACGTGGGATTGAAACATTAAAATACTCACGAGATTTTATCCAATTACCGTCGTACCTTATATAGGTACGTGGATTGAAACAATACTATACGGATGAGTTTTGTGACCCCTTTAAGTCGTACCTTATATAGGTACGTGGATTGAAACACGGATGTAGATACGATCAAAATCCAAGGCCTTGTCGTACCTTATATAGGTACGTGGATTGAAACTGATAAAACAGGAATAAAACACAAAAAACCGTTCCGTCGTACCTTATATAGGTACGTGGATTGAAACAGGATTGTATGTAAGTGTAATAAAAAGAGGTGCGGTCGTACCTTATATAGGTACGTGGATTGAAACTATTGTGGCAGGAGAAGATGATCCTGAAAAATGGTCGTACCTTATATAGGTACGTGGATTGAAACTTGAGACGGATAAAACACTTGGAGCTAATGCTATGTCGTACCTTATATAGGTACGTGGATTGAAACTTGACAGTGATAACAGTAGCGTAATAAGTTTGCAAGTCGTACCTTATATAGGTACGTGGATTGAAACTGTAAAGGATAGACAGGATAATGCAGGGAAAGAAAGTCGTACCTTATATAGGTACGTGGATTGAAACCATAGCGGTAGGAGTAGCCATAATAGGCCTGCGTCGTACCTTATATAGGTACGTGGATTGAAACCTGTTTGTCTCTTACTCCTTATTCCCAATTCATGTCGTACCTTATATAGGTACGTGGATTGAAACAGGAACGGGTAAACATACTTGAATATGCCGCTTTGTCGTACCTTATATAGGTACGTGGATTGAAACTTTGAATTTACCCCCTTTAGAGGATATGGAAGCGTCGTACCTTATATAGGTACGTGGATTGAAACAAGGTGCTGCCTATGCTAAAACTCTCGCTGAGAGTCGTACCTTATATAGGTACGTGGATTGAAACGACTGTCTGAGTAATAGGATTAACAATAATGTCACGTCGTACCTTATATAGGTACGTGGATTGAAACTGACGGTAATTTAAAGGACGGTCTTACCGTTTGTCGTACCTTATATAGGTACGTGGATTGAAACCGTTATATGTTTTATAACATATAGTCGGTTGTTGGTCGTACCTTATATAGGTACGTGGATTGAAACAATGGACGAGCCGTTGAAAGAGCTGTCATACTTGGTCGTACCTTATATAGGTACGTGGATTGAAACAGTTGACAACCGGTACGCGTGTCCTTCGGAGTCTGTCGTACCTTATATAGGTACGTGCATTGGCCAGAAGTTGATACACGTGTCATAGCCGTCGCACCCGTAAAGGATGCGACGGTAATGTTATTGTTGTAATTCAGACACATTTCAATCCAAACGCACTATTATAACCAACTCAATCTGTAACACCTATCACATCAACAGTAGTTCCTCTACCCAAGCACCGTCCAAAACCAATCCGGCCCGTTCATCATAACACCTTCCATCTTCCAATATAAAAATCCCAGCATACACTCCCACTGTTCCCTGTTTACATAACTGTTCGAAATCCCATTTTCTAATGGATACGCTATACTGCTGTAGCTTACGTAACAACCAAAATTCCGGGCCAATCCGCTTCAGTTCCTCCAGTAAGGTTGCACCATCACCATAGCCGACCAAGATGGATACCGAGTCTTTATCGTCTATCAACCGGAACTTCTCTGCAGCAGTTGCAAACATAAAGTGCATTTCTGCAAAACCTTTATATAACAGACCTTTTATATTAGCCTTATCAAAGGTGTTACAATTGCTATAGAATAAGCTGAAATATTGAGCCATACACTCCGGAGAAAACAAGTCGCTCCCATCGGAAACAGACAGTATCTCCCGCAAAGCAGCCGCTCCCTTTCCCATCAAACCACGCAAAAGAGTATTCTCCAAATTAAAGACAAAAACCTGACCTAATTTACCCACATGATTCAATTTGCCTTCCCGGTTACATCTTCCTGCCGCCTGTATGATTGAATCCAGACCGGCAAAAGCACGGTATACTACAGGGAAATCAATATCTACCCCGGCTTCAACCAACTGCGTACTTATCACACGGACTGGTTCATTGTCCTTCAATTTCTGCTTGATCAATTTTATAACTTCCATGATATGCGCGGAGCACATCATACGCGACAAATGTAAAGTTCCTTCAGGCATCCGCCGGTAAAGCTCGCGCGCGTCCTTACGGGTATTTACAATACATAGCACACAATCATACCCGGACAGCTCGTCGGCAAGTTCATCGAAGTTAGTGGTTGTGCCTGGTTCCGGCCAATGCAGCTCCACCCGTTTAAAAGCCTCAAACAAATTATCATGCACAGAAGTAATTTCTGTCACGGGAGTTTTCAGTCCGTCAAAAGCCCCCGGTCCTGTTCCGATCCGACCGGAAAAAACGGGTAATGTGGCCGTAGTAAACAAAATACTGGCTTTAAAAGAGGCTTGCAAGCTCTGCAAGACATCCAGTATGGGGTGCAAAAACTCAACCGGTAACATCTGCGCCTCATCCAGAATAACAACAGAGTTACAGATATTATGCAATTTCCGGCATCGCGAAGTGCGGCAAGCATACAGCGATTCAAAGAACTGCACATTTGTCGTCACAATGATCGGAGCATCCCAATTTTCCGTTGCCAGCAAAGAAGGGGACCGTTCGTCGTTACTATCCTGTTGCAAATTACTATGATGCTCCACCACATTCTCCGCTCCGAAAATATCCCGGAGCACGGCAGCCGTCTGTACAATAATACTCGTATAAGGAATAACGATGATAATCCGTTTTTTTTTGTAACGAACGGCGTGGAGGAGTGCCCAAGCCATCGACGCCAATGTCTTTCCCCCACCTGTCGGAACTGTCAGGCTAAAAAAGCCGGGAAGGCTCTCGGCCATCTTCCGGCAACGGGACAGGATAGCCGCCCGTTTCTCATTGATGAAAGATGCTGGTGCATTTGCCGTAAGCGATTCCATATAGACATCAAACCGATCCTTCAACGTTTCCATAGAATCATATTGCCCACGCCTGGCTGCTTGTTCCGGATGCATAAACCGCTCCGTATCCAAGTAGTCGGCATCAACCAGGCAAGAGAACAACATGCGAATCCATTGATGTATATCCTTCTCAAAATCATCAATCAAAGGCTGGTCTAACGAAGCAACCACCTCTTGCATCTCTTCCGGTGCATCTTTCAGCATCTCCTGGTAGCAATCTGTTTTAGACAGACGTCTATTCAAATTGGCCTCCCCGGAAGAAGTCCAGTCCAGCAATCCCGAATGATGTCCGGCTATACAATAAGCCAATGGAGGATAATAACCCGGCAATTTTTCTCTCGCCAGAATCGCTCCAGCCGAGGAATGGTCGGGTTTATCCACTACTTTCTGTTCCACTGCCATGCCGGATGCGTTACGGATATAAGGTTGAAAACTATTCTTTGTATATTTCCCCATATCATGCCACCAGCCATTCTGCTTTCCCCAAGCCGCCGCCCCGAAAACAGATGCAAACGATTCGCTTAATGTGGCCGTACCGACTGAATGTTCCTTCACCGTCTGTATCCGGAAAGCATCCTCTTCTACTCTGACATGCGCTATAAAATCTTGTTCTTTCATCATTTCATATAATAATTTTCTGCTATCCATTCGCCATTTGCAATAGCGACCTATAAGTAACTATATAATAACCCATTACTTCATTGCAAACTCTTTTTCATTTGCAATAACATTTGTTATTCACCCTACATTATCCCACCTTCACCACCGAATAGCAAGTTCCTTTCATCGTGCGGCGTGAAGGGATCTTATTCTTCTGGAGCAGGCGGCCGAAGTAGGTCAACCGTTTATTGCCCAACTTAATGCCACTTTCACTTTGCAGATACTGGAGAATTTCAATGGCGGATAATTCCAGACTCTCCTCTCCCGGCCGGGCGGCACGAAAGTACTGAAGAAACAACTGTTCTTCGACAGGCAGTTGCTGGAATACTTCATTGTTACGAGTTGTCGAGAACTCCTCTTCGGAAGTAAACCAATAACGTTCGCCATTCTTTAAAGCAGCCACTGCCTGGGCATACAACTGTTCATAGTTTATTGACGTTGAATTATCTATCGTACCGGATATCTCGATACAGATAAAACGCCGGCTTCCGGTCGGATCGGTCAACAGATCGTAATTGTTGCAGGTCGCGATAAAAGAGGCATACCGGTGCAATGCCTGAATACTTCGCTTATAAGGCTGGCGAGCGTTGACAACCGGCTTTTGCAAGACATTCTTTAAAAAGCTCTGGTAAGCGGAACTGACCGAATCGAATTCATCGATATTGATCAAGGCAAAACGAGTCAGCATCAGTTCGGCATCCCGTTTGTTACTGAAATCAATGCTATCCGTATAATACATACGAAGCGAAGGCGGCAACAAATTCCGACACCAGGTGGACTTGCCACATCCCTGCGGACCGACCAGCAAAGGCAACGAGCTGTTCGCATGCAAATGCTCGCGCCTGTACCAATGGGCAGTCATACTCAGGAACCAGATATAAAACAGATTGCGCCACTGGGCATTAGCGGTCGGCAGCGTATCGGCCAGTGCACGTATATGATCCTTACCGTCCCACTCCGGCAAATATTCCAGATAATCTTCCAACGGATAAAAGACCGGAACCCTGTCGGAATAAACATACCGCTTCACATCGCGATCCCAAAGAGCCAGCCCTTCGGCCTGCGCATTCAGACCGATGCTATTTAGAACCGTTTCGGTAACCGGGGCAAAATGGATATAGTACGAACCTCTTGCCCGGAACTCCACTTCGCCTGCCAGCATATTCCGCCGGAACTCATACCGCCGTTTCATAAACTCGTCCGTCTTTATCGAAAGCAGTTGCTCGGCAGGCATCACCGGCTTCTTCCCGAAACACTTCGACAGTTGGTACACCATGTGAACCGTCTCCCGGATCTCCTCTTCAAACAGTTCGAGATTCCGGCTAATCTTTGTCCAGCGAACCACATCCTCTTCCGGAATACCGGAGCGAAAACAATTTTCAGCCAACCTTGTCAGGAAAGGCCTGACCTCTTTTCCTTCATCCAAGCCACCCGTCTTTTCGAGGGCGTCCAACATACAGGCATTATAAAAACGGGAAACGATACGACTGCGGTCATATCCGGGCATCATGCGCAAAAGCGGATCTTCCTCTTTGGCCACCACCTCCCGATAGGTCGGTTCGGCAGGCATCTGCATCGGTTGCTCCTGAATCAACGGTGTGGCCGACGGATTATAATATAAACCAGGATCAAAAGAATGGCGGCATCCTCTTTCCAACGATGCCTCCTCCCCCATCTCTATATGACGTTGCAGATGAGCCTGATAAAAGGCCACTGCACGCCTGTAGGCCACCGCATGAAACAACTCGGCCAACTCCCTCTTTTCCGGAAGGGAACCGTCGGGCAACACAAAAGGAACCAGTATTTTCACGCTCTTCCCGCTCGAACCGACAAAGGCAGCCATTGTCTGCGGGGCTAAGGAAGCGAGTCGCTTCACCTCCACGGCCTCTTCCCTATCCGCCAGATTGCCGACATCCATCAGCACCAGCCCGTTATACACCTGATACTCTATCCTGCTTTCCTTTTTCCTGAACCGGGCGGCAAAAAGCAAAACAGGAATATCCGTCGCATGAATGTTCCGATCGCCAGGCATTGAAGAGGATAATATCCCCCGATGTTCATTCACCACCCTGGCTTGTTCGCCGGATCTTATCGCAGTCATCACATCTGGCAACTCTATATTTTTCAAAGACTTACCATTACTCTTCACTTGTGTTATTTTCATATCCGGACTCATTTGTGCAACTTTTGTTTTATGACTAATGACAAACTCCATTGCAAACTCAAAAAGATATTTGCAATGGAATAACAAACTATTATACAAATTATTACCTGGTAAGATTGCAAATGGCAAATACTTCCCGTAAACTTTATGTATAAAACCTATTTCATCCTCGTAAACTCAATACTTCTCAGCCTCTCCTTCAGTTTCGGGCTGGGTTTGAAGCCAATTCCTTTCAGCTTAATAGATTCGGCACGGATTTTCAACGGATCTTCCACTTCACGGTTGGGTCGGGCAGTTACGGAAAATGTTCCCAAACCGTCGATCGTCACGGTATTGCCGCCTTCCAGAGCTTCCGCAATCAGAATAGTCAGATTTTCCACAAGTCCTTTCACTTCGCCGTAGGAAAATGTACTGGATCCGGCTATTTGCTCGGCTAAAGCATCCAAATTCACATTGTCATAGCTTACCGTCGTTACCGAATACTTTACCGTCTTATTATCAGTAATATTGTCATTGATTTTTGTCAGCTTGTATCTTACCGCCATACTATTATCTTTCTATTAGATTTAACATTAACACGATTTATCTCAAAGGTTACCATCCTATATCTTATTAGTAACCACTCAGTAACAACAGCCTGTACAGGATAATCGGTCAAGATGTACAGGATGGTTTACCAGGGTGTACAGGATAACTAACTAAGAGGTACAGGATAGCATTAGCAAGTCAGCGCTAAAGGTATAAAATATAATAACACAAACAATTGTTCTTCAAGACTTATTTACTATACCTCCCAACATTTCCGCCATCAGTTGATTCATCCCGGTATTTGGACAGCAAGCATATCAAATCCCCGTCCCCAAACGTGAAGTGTCTACCTCTTTTGCCTTTTTCTCTTTGTAGCCACCGAAACTATACCGTAATGTCAGTGTCACATTCCGGCTATCCTGCCACAGTTTCATGCGGCTTTTCTGCCCCTGTTCATCCACACGGGTAACGGGATTGCCTCCCTCGAACAAATCATTACCCCGAACCGTCAGGCGCATCTTCTTTTTCGCGAATGTCCAGGTCAGACCGGCCGACACGTTGTATATCAGATCGACATCATACAATCCCTGTATGACCGGAGATATACAATAGCCCCGCAACTCCAACAACAAGTTCCGGTCTTCGGTCAGGTAGAAGGTATTGTTCAATTCGGCCCGGCCAAACAGTTTTTTACGGTCGAAAAAGACATCATAAAGCGTCCCTTTGTTATGAATGGCACAGCCCATCAGCGTCAGCCTGGAACTCATAAAATCAAAAGGCCTGAAAGGGATGACGGCGACCGCTCCGTACATATTGTAGATATCCATATTCACTGTCTGGAATACGGACCTCAACTCATCGTGGCGCTGGTACGTCATCTGTTGTATTTTATCGGGCTGTATATTTGTAAATAAGCCGAATACATACTTGCTCTTCAGGACATAATTCAGTTGCATCGAATAAGAGAGCTGCGGCTTCAGGTCCGGGTTCCCGATTATAGAACTGTAGACATTCATATAATAGGTAGTAGGAGTAGTCATCCAATAGGACGGATAGGTTTTATCACTCGAAAAGGAAAACATCAGCATACCGGACGGAGCCACCTTGTAAGTAAAATTCAATTGAGGGAAAAGGCCGGCCCTGTTCCATAATGTCTTTTTCTTTCCTGCCGAATCGACGGATGCTTTATAATACTGCAAGGAAAGGGATGCATTCAATGAAACCTTTTTCCCGAATTGTTTCGTAAAACTGGCAAAAGCACCCATTGAATAATCTTTTTGTTTAAGGCGGAAAGTTCCTTCAGGAGCATTCCCACCATTGATCGACTGACCGGACTCGTTACGGGTATCGGAAAAAGAAGCATCTACTCCGTAATCCAACATCCATTCTTTTTTCAATTTACGACTGTCGTTCATATAAAGATCAACACGTTGTACCTGCTGGGAAGACAGAGTTGAGATTGTCTGCTCTTCCTCTTTTTCAAAGTCATTAACCAAATGTTGCTTGTCGTCATTCTTATAAAAAGTATAATCCATCCCGGCTCTGAACCCTTTATGACCGATATAATCCATCCGGGCATTATGCAGATTCGAAGCGCCGGACAATTCCAGCTCCGTCTCTACCCGCCGGATATCGACAAACTCGGTCAACGCGCCTCTTCTCGATACTTTATCCGGGTCGTAAAAACGGCCGGTATAGGAAAGTGACAAGCGGTCTTTACTTTTCAAATCGAAATCGAAAGCTCCCCGTATATTGTGAGAAAGGCTTACATTATTATACCAGTCATCCTGCCTAATATCGTACGGGCGATCGTTTACAGTCGGTCGGGCAATCATTTCCTCTTCCTGGCGTCCATGATCATAAGCGGCCGAATAAGAGATATCAGCCGAGTAATTCTTCCCGATATACGAAAGGTTCGCCTGACCGGATGGAGAAAAGAAATAACCTTGCTTACCCGTCAAAGAGATTTCCCCCTTCAGCACGTCTTTCAAAGATTTGTCATTTTCTATTACGACATTGATGGATGCACCTTTCACGCCAAACCGGGGAGGCGTGCTATACATCACATCTATTTGTTTTACTTTGGATGAAGATGTGGATTTCAATAAGCCAGCCAATTGTTCCGCTGTCATCGAACTTTTGCGTCCGTTGATCAGGATCGAGGTCGAAGGGGTTCCGATAATCGACACCTTATCCCCATCTTTTTGTATACCGGGCAATTCGCCTATCACATCAAAAGCGTTATCGACCGGTTTATCTTTTACCAGGTTCGGAATGTCGTACTGCAACTTGCCTTCCGACACTTTCACCAGCGGCCGTTCCGCTTTTACAAACACCTCCGGAAGATCTACGGTTATACTGTCGTTCACGAAGATGTGTTTCTTTTCCGTTGCGTTCTGCCCCCATCCAGGTACTTGCCCTGCCAGAAAAACGGTCAACAAATAATGATAGAAATGCTTCATCGTATTATTTTTTCTTGTAAAGGTTATATTCGGAAACGAGAGTTCCAAACTTTGCCTCTTTTTGGTAAGACTATATAACATCCCCCCGCACGAATGTTATTTAGTCTTACCAAATAAACCGGATCAGATAAACTTTCCCTACATTTGTTTACATGAAATCTTCGTTCAAATATGTAATCGTTCTGGTCATCCTGTCGTTGTCCGGCCTCTTCATCTATCAGCTATTCTGGATAACCGGCCTCTACCACTCACGGCAAAAGCAGAACCAGGAAGAGATCCGGATGGCGATCAAAAATGCAGATCATATCGAACTGTTCAATCGGGCCGATTTCCTCAGCAGGGTCACGCACAGGCAAAGAGAGACATCCGCCATTGCCGATACGAAAGGCGGTGCGGCTCTCAGTACCCGGTTTCCTGACAAGGATTCGGTTATTCCCGAACTGAGCGTGCAGCCTTTAGATACGAATATCTATCATCCCCGATACCGGAGCCAGACACTCCGTAACGAAGCGGGTAAAATGCTAAAAAGCACGGCAGTGGAGGTCGGTAACGATTTCAGGTCGTTAGGAGAGTTAGGCTTACAGATGCAGCAAGCTCTACATGAAGTGATCGATTCGGTCAAACCGGTCGACCTTGCAAAGTTCGACAGCATCCTGTCCTCCCACCTGCAAAAGAGGGGGCTGGATATTCGCCATCATACCGAAATGTGGAATCTGGAAGACAGTTCGATCATCGCCTCATCCGTTCCGGCAGACCTGGACAAGACAGAATACGACCTACACAAATGGGAATACACGACCTATCATAAAAGGGCTTATCTGGTTTATACCGAACCAACCCGGTGGGATACGATCCGGATGATGTCGGGCATCCTATTCTCTTCATTCCTGATCCTGTTGATCCTGATCCTCTCTTTCGCTTATATGTTCTGGTTCCTGATCCACCAAAAGACAGTGGAACAACTGAAAGATGACTTTACGCACAATGTCACGCATGAATTGAAAACCCCGATAGCAATCACCTATGCAGCAATCGAAGCCATGATCCATTACAACATAACCGGAAACAAAGAAAAGACAAACAAATACTTGCATATCTGTCACGAGGAAGTGCTACGTCTCGGCAATATGGTCGAGCAAATTCTTTCACTCGGCCTGGAACGTAAAAAGGATTTCAAACTTAAATACGAAAGAGTAGACCTGAACGGGTTGCTCGATAAAATCGTCGAACAACAGAGCATCAAATCCTCCAAACCCTTTCATTTCTGTCCAGGCAGCACAATGAGTAATTTTTTACAATACTCTCTATTTATGACACTTACTATAATCGCACCTGTCTGTCTGAAATTTTTCATCCCATAATGATGTGAAAGTTCTATTTCAATATCATCATTTAATGCTATTCCTGCTTCATATAGCATACCTTTTGCATCATGTATAACACTTCTTGCAAGTTTAGTAGGTGTGATATGTCTTGTTTCAAATAGTGCTTCGTTTGCCGTATAATCTCTTGATACTTCTATGCCATCATTAAACTCTCCACTATTCATCTGTTTTTCCTGACAAGGCATTGCAAAAAATACATCATCAATTCCGATTGTGTCTCCTGCTTTCACATCATGTTTAAGATATACTCCTCGCATAAGTGAATTGAGTGAATCTATC
>ERZ772865.3575-NODE-3575-length-11541-cov-3.895351_pt1 | contig 11541 bp, 10 predicted proteins | sample MGYA00512133_ERZ772865 | MGnify/ENA primary metagenome ERZ772865 (study PRJEB29015, sample SAMEA2737722) | human gut metagenome | biome: human gut; feature: human-associated habitat; material: faeces | place: China | collected 2012 ...
TCAAAGCATCAATTGTTCTCTGAATCAGATCTTCCAGTGTCCATCCAAGCATAGCCGTGACTCGCCGTTGCATGGATGATCTTCTCATCGATTCCCCGTTTTTTCATGATCTCCTGCGATTTGATACAGTGTTCTTCCGGATATTTTTCAAAAGAAATTATCTCTTCTTTATCTCCGAAATGAATTCCGTCCTCACTTTCTACATGAAGCGTACTGGTCTCACGTCCTTCATTAATATAATCATAATCACCGTCAATCTTTACATTCCCGGTGAAAAACAAATGAAGTTTTTCACTCTCTGCCAATGCAGATCCGGAATAGACACCATGACAGTCATAAGGAGAATCCGGATAAAGAGCTGTCCCTTCGTATTTCCAGTCTACCAGATCTTCACTTGTATAATGTCCCCAGAATTTCAGTCCGCCTTCCACATCAAAGGGAGCGTATTGAAAAAACACATGATATCTGCCTTTATACCAGCATAGTCCATTCGGATCATTGAGCCATCCGACCGGCGGCATCAGATGATGTCCAAGGCGGAATCTTCCTTCTGTCAGATCTGCGTTCTTTTCAATTACTTTTATATTTCTTTCAAGAACTTTAGTTAGCGTACTCATTTCACAATCTCCAATACTTTATCTGATGGTGTTACCGAATCTTCCGACAGAATTTTCACATCTTTATAATCATCCGAATTCGTTACAATAAGAGGAGTCGTCACATCGTATCCTGCTGCCTTAACTTTCTCCATATCAAAGGAAATCAGAAGCTGGCCTTTCTTTACGTGATCTCCATTCTTTACATGAGATGTAAAATATTTTCCATTCAATTCCACTGTATTGATCCCGATATGGATCAGAAGCTCCATACCACTTTCCGTACTTAAACCAACTGCATGCTTTGTATCAAAAACAGTCTCAACCACAGCATCACATGGAGCAACAACTTCACCCTTCGATGGAATTACGGCAATTCCTTTTCCAAGTACTTCCGAAGCAAATGTAGCGTCATTTACCTGGGAAAGCAAAATCGCAGTTCCTTCTGATACACTATAAAGCACAGAATCATCTGCATTGCTTTTTTCTGTTGTTGATTTATCTCCCACAGCTTCAACACTTTCTGTCTTTTCAGAAACATTAGTGTCCTTATATCCAAACAACCAGGTAAGTACAAAGGCAGCACCAAATGCAATCACAAACATAAGAATATAAGAAACCGGATTATTCAGACAAAGAAGAATTCCAAAGATACCGGTTACGCCAGTTCCCGTAGCCCCCAGTCCTGTAACAGATGCAAACAGTGCACCAAATGCACCACCAATACATCCCATCACAAATGGTTTTCCAAAGCGAAGGTTAACACCAAAGATCGCAGGTTCAGTAATTCCCATACAGGCACTTAATGCAGACGGAACTGCCATTGATTTAATCTTCTGATCCTTTGTCTTAAGTGCTACTGCAAGAGTGGCTCCACCCTGTGCAATATTCGCTGCAGAAGCAAGAGGCAGCCAGTAAGTAACTCCAAATTTAGACAACTGTCCAAGATCAATGATCGTGTACATATGGTGAACACCGGCAACCACCGTCGGTGCATAAAACGCACCCATAATAAAACTTCCGATACCAAATGGCAATGCGATCAGCCACTGAATCCCATTCAGAAGTCCGTTCTCAACAGTGACAAAGATAGGTCCGATAATGGATAATGTCAGATATCCTGTTACAAAGACACTTACAAGCGGAGTAACAAACAGATCAAACATTGCCGGCACTATTTTGTGAAGTCTCTTCTCAATCTGAGCCAGTACCCATACTGCAATGATAACCGGAATTACATGCCCCTGATATCCGACCATATCAATAGAGTAAAGTCCAAACCATACTTTCTGAGTTGCTTTAACACCTTCTGTGGCAACTGTCCATGCATTCTGGAGATTCGGATGAATCATGATCATACCGATAACTGCACCAAGATACAGATTTCCGCCAAATACCTTTGCCGCGCTGATCGCGATCAGGATCGGCAGAAAAACAAATGCCGCATTCGAAAACAGGTGAAGGATCGTATATGTACCGGACTGCTCCATTGCAGGATAAACCTCACAAAGTCCTTCCAGAATCCCCACCAGCAGACCGCTCGCTACGATTGCCGGAATGATCGGAATAAATACATCTCCCAGTGTCTTTACTGCACGCCTCCAAAGGCTCGTCTTTGTGCTTGCTGCCTGTCGGACTTCTTCCCTGGAAGATGCGTTGATGCCCGCGATCTGGATAAATTCGTCGTAAACCTTGTTGACCGTTCCTGTCCCGAAAATAATCTGCAGCTGTCCGGACGCGAAAAAGACTCCCTTCACACCGTCGATTGCTTCGATTGCTTCCTTGCTGCACTTGTCATCGTCTCCGATGACCAGACGCAGCCGCGTCGCACAGTGCGCAGCGCTGATGATGTTTTCCCCGCCGCCTATGTTGTCACAGATTTGCTGTGCTGTTTTCCTGTAATCCATGGTACCCTCCGCCCTCTGTTTTCACGACATTTTGTAAATTCACGTTTTCGCCAAAAAGAGTATACATCTTTTCAGGCAACTTATACAAGCAGCTCCGACAATCCTTTTTTTAGATTGCCGGAGCTGTCTCTACGTCTTTATGAAATTGAAATCACTCCTCTTCGTCTACAGATTTTGTTTCTGCAACTGTTTCTTCCAAAGTGCTTTGCGCAACATTCTCCCGGATTTTGATATCGCCGTTTTCTGCGGATACCCGGATGACAGCACTGCCGGGTGCCTGTTTTCTGTACTCTACTGCGTCTCCGTTCTCATTTTCCATCATCTCATATCCCGAAAAATAAATTTTACCATATTCTGTGTAGAGATCATATCCATATGCATCCGCCTTCTGCATTCCGTATATGTTCGTATCCCCGTAACTGTTTTTTACATCCAGCGTGCCCTGCGTTCCTGCAAAAACAGTTACCGAACCATTCTCCGCTTCCAAAGACGCCTGTGTGCTTTCGATACAGCCAATGTTCAGATCTCCATACAAACCGGTGATTTCTACCTTATTACCGGTCAGATTTCCGGTCTTGATGTCACCGTCTTCGTCGTAAATACTCAGGTCAATTCCGTTCCAGTCCTCCATTTTAATCTCACCATAGCTCGTCTTTACAGAAAGCTTCTCTGCAGAAAGATTCGCTGCAAGATCGATATCCCACGGTGCATCGACCGAAACCTCTTTCAGCTTGGCACCCTTCGGCACTGTGATTTTCACATAAGAATCATCCTGCCGCCGTTCTCCTTCTTCTCCCCAGAGCCGGAAATACCACCGATTTCCTTCCTGCGTTTCCCCGAAATCGCCTTCTTTCACTATGAGTGTTCCATTCTCCACCTGACACACCGGTTCTTCCCGATCGCCTGCCAGAAGATATTCAACACTATAAGAATCGCCTTCCTCCAAAGAAAACTCTCCGTATTTCAGATCAACCTCAATTTTTTCAAACGCTGCCAGCTTCTTCTGTCCGGCATAATCCTGTACCGTCTCCGGGCAGGCTGTTGTCTCTTTCAAATGAATTCCTTCGTTATCCAGATAAAACACCGGGCTTCCTCCCATCGCAATCCCAATGCCAATACAGATGCCGCCTGCTGCCAACAGACCTGTCGAGATCAGAAGCGTCTTTTTCAATGTTTTATTTTTCATCGCTGTCCGTCTCCTTTCTCTCCAGCAGGTGAAATCCGTTGCTGTCCGTTTCAGCAGCAGATGTGCCCGTCATCTGTTCGCCGGGCGCTGCCTCAGGTTCCGGCTCTGCGCTGCCGGCTTTTTTCTTTCCGCCAGCCTTGCTGCGGATCCATAAAATTCCTTTCCAGATCAGCCACACCAGTCCGATCAGCAATGCTGTGCCCAGGATTGCTGATCCTGTCATCATAAAGCCGCTGCCCAGAATCGCAAAGCCGCTGCCAACCGCATGAAACATCGAAACAATTCCTGTCCCGATGAAAAACAGTCCGCCCAGAAGCAGTGCTGCCAGCACAAGGATCATTCCGATGCCGCAGGCTGCGCTGCAGATCAACAGACCGAGCACGCAGGCACCCAGTGCTACTGCAATGCCGACTGCAGCGGCAAGCAGTCCGAACCCTACCGGAACCACCACCGGCAGGGCACATAATCCGAGAAGGATCACCAGTACGATCTGCCAGGGCTTCCAGTTTGATTTTTGCTGTGTTACAGATTGTTTTGTTTTTGTTTCGTTCATTGCTATTCCTCGCTTTCTCTTTCTGAGTACAAGCATACCGACACAACAAAAAAAGCTCCCGCTGAAACTGTGGAAGCTTTTCCAAAACAATTCTTAAATTTTTCTAAATCGCAGTTTGACGCGTCGTCCCTCTCTCCTCTGTACGAAAACCCATTTTAATTTCTTTTCCGGCAGGATTTCCATTCATCAGCTCCAGCAAAAGCCGCGCCGCCTCCTGTCCGCTGGTCTGGTAAAAAAAGTGCACGCTGGAAAGCTTCGGCGCAACGATCCGCCCGGAAACCGTGTCGCCCACGCCGGAAATCGCAACCTGCTGCGGAATCCGGATCTGATGCTCCTGCAGCCAGCCAAGTGCGCCGAGCGCTACGGAATCCGTTGCCCCAAATACTGCATCAATCTCCGGATGCCGCTCCCATAAGCGTCCCATTGCCTCATAGCCGTCCTCAACAGAAAAAGCACTTTCCTCATAAAAGCTGTTGTCCCAGTCTATTCCCTTTTCTTCCAGAACATCCAAAAATCCACGGAAACGTTCTTCCCCGGCTGCATGATCTCGCTTCGTCACACCAAGACACGCCGGATGCTTCGCATCCTTTAACATCATACGCGCGGATTCCTTTGCTGCAAGATAATCATCCTGATAGACGCAGCTGTAGCCTTCCAGCTTCTGTCCCAGCACCACGACCGGAACCTGCAGCGCGCGCAGTGCACGCTTGTGTGCCGGTGTGAAAATCGTCCCGATCAGGATAATCCCGTCCACCTGATTTTCAGAAAAGAGCTTTAGATACTCCACTTCCTCGCGTTCCTGGTTTTCCGTGTTTGCCAAAAGCAGCCAGAAGCCCGCCTGCTTTAACTCCTTGCTGATCCCGGAGATCATCCCGCTGATGGATTCGGAATTGATCTTCGGGATGATCACACCAATCTGCTTCGTCTTTTTGGTACGCAGCATCTGCGCCTGCGCAGACGGTTTATAACCGGTCTCCTCGATCACTCTGCGGATCTGTTCCCGCTTTTCTGCACTGACATAGCCATCGTTAAAGTAACGGGAAACGGTGGCCCGGGAGACATTTGCCAACTTTGCAATTTCATTTATGTTCATTTCAAAAAATCCATCCTCAATCTCTGCAGCATTTTTCTTTTGTGAGATTGATCTCAGTATAACATCCCGTCTGAAAATCTGCAAGCAGAATACAGCGCCTTATCCCAACACCTCCCGGTATACGCGCAGCACATTTTCTCCCATGACCTTATCACGCTGTCTGGCGGTAAGCCCTGCCTTTGCAAGCGCATCCTCCAGAACCGGCATTGCGTCTGCGCCCGGGAGCTCTGCATGGGTCCGAATTCCGTCAAAATCGCTGCCCAGTCCCAGGCAGTCCTCTCCGCCGACTTTTATGATATGTGCCGCATGGCGTGCCACGTCTGCAGCTGTGCCCGGATAGTCTTTTTGGGCATTTAAAAAGGACGGACAGAAGTTCAGTCCGGTCACACCGCCTTTTTCTGCCAGCAAACAGATCATGTCGTCCGTTAAATTGCGCACCGCCGGACAGATTGCGCGGGCATCGGAATGGCTTGCGACAAAGGGACGCTTCGCATGGGACGCCACGTCATAAAAGCCCGCGTCCGACAGATGGGACACATCCACGATCATTCCGAGCCGCTCCATCTCTTCCAGAAATAAAAATCCGAACTCTGTCAGCCCATCCTTCGTATTCGGAACCGTCCTATCCGGCTTGCCATCCCCGGAAATGGCAAAATTCGGAAAACCGATCTCGTTTGGAAAATTCCAGGTCAGCGTCAACATTCGGACACCTCTGTCATAAAATTCCCGCAGCTTTTCCAGGCTGCCCTGACACACCGCACCCTCTTCGATTGTCAAAAGCGCGCTCATGCGCCCGTTTTTCTGATTTTCCAAAATGTCGTTATAGCATCTGACCTGACCAATCTGCTCCGGAAACAGTGCCATCTGCCGATCAAAGCAGTCCGCCAGTGTCAGCGCCTGCTGATATGGATCTTCACAATTTTCTATACAGACGAACAGTGCAAAATTCTGAAGCAGGTAATCCCCCTGTTTCATCTTATCCAGACGAATATGCAGTCCGTTGTCCTGCAGTGTCCACCCTTTTTCTTTGTTTTCATAAAGTGCTGCGATCGTGTCGCAGTGCATATCAACAACTTTCATAAAATCCTCCATTCCGCAGGCGCTTTGTGCCGAAGGTGTCGCGTGGAAAACGTCCAGTTCGGCTCTGCGATCCCAGCTACTTTGTGATGCCTGCGTCACAAATCGCTGTGTGACGAAAAAACCGGAACACACGTCCTGTGAGCCTATCACATGCGCATATTCCGGTTCTTTTATCTGTCTCTGAAATTCGTCTTATTTCTTCTTTGTATCTGCAGGTGCTTCTGCGTCAGCCTTTTCCACCTGTACGATCGCGCTCTTCTGCATCGGAATACGGCAGTTTTTGTTGTTGCCGAACTCAACGATAACGGTATCGTCTGTGATGTCGATGACGATTCCGTAGAAGCCGCTGGTGGTCAGAACACAATCACCGATCTCCAGAGTAGAAAGCATTGCGCTGGTCTTCTTCTGCTCTTTCTTCTGCGGACGATACAGTACGAAGTAGAAAAATACACCAAAAACTACCACATACATTAAAATAAGCGGAATCATGCTGCCTGCGCTTGCTGACTCAGATGCTGTCAGTAAAATACTCATTTTCTATATTCCTCCTGGTTTATAAAGTAAAACCCTGCCCTGCAGGATTCTCCATGCCCGGTCTCTTTACCGTAGCCTATTTTCCATCATACACAATTCTTTGCATGCCGTCAAGTTTTCGCTTCTTATATGCTGCAAATTCTCCCTTATCCAGTGCATCCCGGATTTCTGTCATCATCGTATTATAGAAATACAGGTTGTGCATGACGCACAGGCGCATGCCCAGCATCTCTTTTGCTTTTAACAGGTGACGGATATAGGCTCTGGAATACCGTCTGCAGACAGGACATTGACACCCTGGCTCGATGGGCTGCATATCCAGCTCATACTGCGCGTTGAACAGATTGATCTTTCCGAAGTTTGTATATAGATGTCCATGACGTCCGTTTCTGGTGGGATATACGCAGTCAAAAAAGTCCACGCCGCGTTCCACTGCCTCCAAAATATTTGCAGGTGTACCGACTCCCATCAGATAGGTCGGTTTGTCTACGGGCAAGTAGGGAACTGTCTCTTCCAGAATATGATACATTTCCTCATGAGTCTCACCGACTGCAAGACCGCCGACCGCATAACCGTCCAGATCCAGGTCGGTAATCCGTTTGGCATGCTCTACTCGGATATCCGAGTAAATTGCACCCTGGTTAATGCCGAACAAAAGCTGCTGCTTATTGATCGTATCGTCCAGGCTGTTCAGGCGAGCCATCTCTTTTTTGCAGCGTTCCAGCCATCTTGTCGTCCGGTCTACGGAAGGCTGCACGTAGCTTCTCTCCGCTTTTGCAGGCGCACACTCATCGAATGCCATTGCAATGGTAGATGCGAGGTTTGACTGAATCCGCATACTCTCTTCCGGTCCCATGAAGATCTTATGCCCGTCGATATGGCAGCGGAAGGTTACCCCCTCCTCTTTGATCTTCCGCAGACCAGCCAGTGAAAACACCTGAAATCCGCCGGAATCGGTCAAAATCGGCTTATTCCAGCTCATAAAGCGATGCAGTCCACCCATCGCCTTGATCTTTTCATCACCGGGACGCACATGCAGATGATAGGTGTTGGAAAGCTCCACCTGTGTGCCCAGTCCTTCCAGATCCTCCGTAGAAACCGCACCCTTGATCGCAGCAACGGTTCCGACATTCATAAAAACCGGTGTCTGGATCGTACCATGCACAGTTTCCATTACCGCACGTTTTGCACGTCCCTCCTGTTTCAATACCTTGTATGTCATCTTTTCACTCATCTTAATCTCCATTCCAGATTTTCTTTAATTTATCATCCGCTTTTTGGAAAAAGCCTGCGATCGCCGTACTTTTTTCAAAGGGTGCAAACAGTTTTTGCCGAAGCAGCTCGATCGCTGTACATACCAGGTAGATCGCTGCTATCACCCCAATACAGGCAAAGGGCAGATACCAGTGTCCAAGCCAGGCAGCACCGTCGATTTTCGTCCAGAGGCTCTCCCGGATATAGTAGTGATCATGGATCAGGTAAACGCCAAAGGACGCACCTGCAATCCGATTGATCAGGCCTGCGCCTCTTCCCGGTGCAATCCTCAGATTCAAAAATGCAAGAAACAAAAAAATCGACGCAGCTGTCACCAGAATCGAGCTATAGACATAAAACACACTATACCCCCACATCAGATCGTCCAGAAAGCTGATCGCGCCAAACGGAGAGGACAGCAGTGCCTCGATCACAAACCGGCTGAGGGGAATCAGCAGGGAGGTTCCAACTGCAGGCAGGAACCATTTCAGGAATTTTCCATCCGGCTGATAATACAGACGGATATAGGCTCCGCACAGATAAATCGTCAAAAACCACGATATACTTACACCGCCGGCGGTATTAAGGGCCGAAGAAAAATAAAAAATGTTTGGCCACACAGACACCAAAGCCAGAGCCAGAGCACACGCACAGGCAAGCTGACGCTTCGTCAGTGCCAGGATCAGCTTATTCATCACCGGTGCCAGCACATACATGCCTACATACATGGAAACAAACCAGTAAAAATCCGATGAGATCGGTAAAATCGAATAGACCAGATATTCCAAGTCATGGGGTACATCTGTAAAAATCCAATAAATCGCCGTAATTCCCAAGGCATAAAACAGTACCTGAACCGCCAGTTTTACAAGCTTCCAAAGGCTGAATCTCGATTCCGTCAGAAAGTAGCTGCTGATCAACAGATACAGATTGATACAGGTAAAGGAAACGCCAAACAACGTCCAAACCAGATAATAAGAAGCAGTCCCCCTCTTCGCAGCTCCGATCAGATTTCCATGGTTCATCAGGTGTGCCGTCACAACAAATACCATGGCGAGAAGCCTGAGAAGCTCCAGATTCGCCTGTCTCGTTTTTTTCATAAATCAGATATACCCCGTTTCTCTAGAAAATCGTTTTCACCATGCATAGATAAAAATTAGTATAACAGATTCCCTTGTATCCGTCAAAAAAATGTTTTATACTATAGGGAAAATTCCCTTATCGAAAGGAGTGTGTTTCATGTCCGGTTCTGTTTTTGGCACCATTTTCCGCGTTTCCACATGGGGAGAATCCCATGGCAAGGCGATCGGCGCTGTCATAGATGGCTGTCCGGCAGGTCTTCCCTTATGCGAGGCGGATATCCAGCCTTATCTCGACAGGAGAAAGCCCGGCTCCGGCAAATATGTCACTCAACGAAAGGAAGCTGACGAGGTTCAGATCCTCTCCGGCGTTTTCGATGGAAAAACAACGGGAACTCCGATTTCCCTGCTCGTCTATAATACCTCTCAGCGATCCTCCGATTATACGGAAATCGCCCAGAACTACCGCCCCGGACATGCAGACTACACCTTTGATGAAAAATACGGCTTTCGTGACTATCGCGGCGGCGGCCGTTCCTCCGGAAGAGAAACGACCGGACGTGTTGCCGCCGGTGCAATCGCCATAAAGATCTTAAACCGGCTCGGTATCGATGTCTGCGCCTATACCCGTTCAATCGGTCCTGTTTCCATTCATCCGGATACCTTTGACCGGGAAGCAATCACTCAGACCTCTACTGGTATGCCGGATAAAAAAGCTTCCGCCGACGCAGAAGCTTTTCTCGAAACCTGTATCAAAAATCAGGATTCCTCCGGCGGTGTGATCGAATGCTGTGTGACCGGTCTTCCTGCCGGGATCGGCGATCCGGTCTTTGACAAGCTTGATGCAAGGCTTGCTTCAGCGATCATGTCCATCGGTGCAGTCAAAGCTGTTGAAATCGGTGACGGCATTGCAGTGACTTCCTCAAACGGTTCCACTGACAATGATGGATTCACAGTCAAAGACGGTGAAATCATCAAAACCTCCAACCACGCAGGCGGAATCATGGGAGGAATCAGTGACGGCAGTGAAATCATACTTCGTGCCCATATCAAACCAACCCCATCCATCAGCCAGCCGCAGCAGACCGTAACCAAAGATAAAGAACCTCTTTCTCTGGAAATCCATGGCCGACATGATCCGGTCATTGTCCCAAGAGCAGTGGTTGTGGTAGAATCTATGGCAGCAATCACACTGGCGGATGCGCTCTTTGTCAATATGAGTTCCCAGATGGATAAGGTTCGGGATTTTTATCGGAAATAATTCCAATTAATCCACGCAAAAATACCTTCACTTGAATTCTGAGCTGATCTCAGTTTCAAATGAAGGTATTTTATTATCTGCCTATATTGCTGATTCTATGTAACGAATCTGTTATTCTTCCGGAACCGGCCAGATTCTGATACAGTTTGGCTCTGTAATCTTAATCGGCTTGCCGTTCATCACAATAATATTCTTCTCATAATCCACTGTAAAAGTAGTCAGTGTATTACTTGCATGATTAGCCAGCACCAGATGCTTATCATCCGGTAAAAGTACCAGATCTTTCGGATATTCACCACTGATCGGAAGTGTAAACTTCCTTGTCAGCATACCAGTCTCCTCATCACGCTCAAACATGGAAACTGTATCCTCACCTGCTGTTGTACAGAAAAGATGCTTGCCATCATTTGCAAGAGAAAGACCGGACGCTGCATTATGTGTATCATGAACATCCTTCTTCGCACTTGTCTCAATCGTCTGGATCAGTTCAAACGCCGGAACCTTACCGCTTCCATCATATTTGTAAGCCCTGATCTCATTACTGAGTTCAAAGAGAATATAAGCAAACTTACCATCATCGCTAAAACGAATGATACGCGGGCCGCTCTCTCTCGGACATCTCAGGATGTCTACCAGTTCCAGCTTATTGCGCAATTTGTTGACACGGTAAATCTTCACCTGATCAATTCCGTTATCTACTGCACAGAGATATTTATTATCCGGAGTAGGACGTACACAGTTTACGTGAGGACGGAAGTTACGCTCTGCAACACTTCCGAGTCCTGTATGGAATACGCCATCCATCAGGCTTCCCAGTCTGCCGTCCTTATGAGTATGTACAACAGTCACCTTACCGTCATGATATCCGGCAACATAAAGATACTTACCGTCAACATCTGTAGAAAGGAAACAGCCTCTCATTCCATCAATATTTACACTGTTGATACGTGACAGATCACCGTTTTTATCACGTTTAAATACTGCAACACCCTCATCCT
>ERZ772865.3583-NODE-3583-length-11512-cov-3.010387_pt1 | contig 11512 bp, 9 predicted proteins | sample MGYA00512133_ERZ772865 | MGnify/ENA primary metagenome ERZ772865 (study PRJEB29015, sample SAMEA2737722) | human gut metagenome | biome: human gut; feature: human-associated habitat; material: faeces | place: China | collected 2012 ...
TTGCATTGTTTTTTCCTTATTCGCTTCTGCCCCGCCCGTGGTTGACCCGAACGCCGCGGCGGTTTCTATGGTATGGAGCTATATCGGGGAGCTTGTATTTAATATGTTAGTCCTCGTGGGCGCGGTTAAAATGGCCGACCGTGTTGTGCGTGAAATGATGGGACTGTAATTGCTTTCTGCGGATATTCGCAGGAGGCTATTTTTATATGTAAAGGAGCGATATTCTATGAACTCATACGAAGAAAAGAAACAAAGACGAATCGACTACTACAACGAGAAAGCGGAAAAGTTTGAACAGGAAAGCAGCCGCCTTGCGCACGAATCAAGCAAAATGGTTGAGGCGATCCCTATGGGACAGCCGCTTATGCCCGATCACTATTCCTACAAATCGGATAAGAACTACCGTGATCGCGCTTGGGGCAAAATGGAGAAATCCGTTGAGGCAGGTCAAAAAGCGGACTACTACCGTAGCAAAGCCGAGGCCGCTGAAAACAATTCCGCTATTTCCAGCGACGATCCCGAAGCTGTTACGAAACTGAAAGAAAAATTGCAGCAGCGGCAGGAACAGCAAAGCTATATGAAAAAGGTCAACGCTTACTACCGCAAAAACGGTACGATGAAAGGCTTTGAGGGTATTTCCGACGAAAAAGCGGCGGAAATCGACGAGGCCGTGAAAAGCGATTATTCGTGGATTAACGCCCCCTATGCGCCCTATGAGTTGTCGAACAACAATGCGGAAATTAACCGTCTGAAAAAGCGGATCGAAAGTCTGGAACGCCGGGAGGAAACCGGCTTTGTCGGCTGGCAGTTTGAGGGCGGCGAAGCTGTTGCCAACACGGAGGAAAACCGCTTGCAGCTACTTTTTGATGAAAAGCCCAGCGAAGAACAGCGCAGCAAATTAAAAGGCTGGGGTTTCCGCTGGTCGCCGTCCAATAAGGCGTGGCAGAGGCAGTTAAACAGTAACGCCATCTACGCCGCCGGGCAGATTGATTTTATAAAGCCCCTTGACGGCAGAACGCCCCGTGAATTGCAGCCGAAGCCCAAAGCCAAAGACGAACAGGAACGATAAGGAGGCGATATTTTGGAAGTTAAGATCAACCGTGAAATCCGAAACTATACGGAATCCATGTTTTTCGGACTGTCTATGCGGCAGTTCGTTTTTTCTTTGCTGGCGGTCGTTGTCGCCGTGGGACTGTATTTTCTCTTAAAGCCGTATGTCGGGACGGAAACGGTGTCGTGGATGTGTGTTCTCGGCGCCGCGCCCTTTGCGGCTATGGGATTTATCACCTACCACGGCATGACCGCAGAGAAATTCATCTGGGCGTGGATTCGCTCGGAGTTTTTAGAGCCGAAAGAGATTCGTTTTGAATCCTCGAATTTCTACTATGAAGCGCTCAAAGACAAAATTGATACAGGAGGTAAAGCATGATTAAGACCTTAAAAAACCTGCTGAAACAGGACAAGGAGCGATATTCCGTCCCACGCAAGGTGCAGGATGTTATCCCCATTCAGCGTATCTGGAAAGACGGTATCTTTCAGGTGGGCAGCCGCTTTTCCAAGACCTATAAATTCACCGATATAAACTACCTTGTGGCGAGCCGTGAGGACAAGGAATCTATGTTTCTTGCCTACTCTGAACTGCTCAACAGTCTGGATTCCGGGGCGACTACGAAAATTACAATCAATAACCGTAGGCTGAACAAGGCAAATTTCGAGCAGTCTATTTTAATGCCTATGCGGGGCGATTCCCGCGATGTGTACCGCAGGGAATACAATCAAATGCTGCTTGACAAGGTCACGGGCGCAAACAGCATTATGCAGGAGAAATATATTACGATCTCCGTTGCCAAAAAAGATATTGAGGAAGCCCGCACTTACTTTTCCCGTGTTGGCGCTGATCTGATCTCCCACTTTGCCGCCCTCGGCTCAAAATGCAGCGAACTGGACGCCGGGGAAAAGCTGCGCGTCCTCCACGACTTCTACCGTCAGGGAGAGGAAGCGGCGTTTCATTTCGACCCGCAGGATATGATGAAAAAGGGGCACGATTTCAAAGATTATATCTGCCCCGATTCCATTGAAAAGAATAGCGATTATCTGAAGCTCGGCGAGAAATATTGCCGGGTTCTTTTTCTGAAAGACTACGCCAGCTATATCAAGGACAGCATGGTAACGGAGCTCACCGACTTTAACCGCAATATGATGCTGTCGATTGATGTTGTCCCCGTTCCCACCGACGAGGCGGTGCGGGAGGTGGAAAACCGTCTGCTCGGCGTTGACACGAACATCACCAACTGGCAGCGCAGGCAGAACGCCAACAATAATTTTTCTGCGGTCGTGCCTTATGATATGGAATTGCAAAGAAAAGAAACAAAGGAATTTTTGGACGACCTGACAACGAGGGATCAGCGCATGATGTTTGCGGTGATTACGATGGTAATTACCGCAGACGATAAGAAACAGCTTGACAGCGACACCGAAACGGTGCTGTCCGTTGCAAGAAAGCATATGTGCCAGCTTGCCGTTTTGAAGTTCCAGCAGTTCGACGGCTTGAATACGGTTCTCCCTATCGGTACAAGAAAAATCAATGCGTTTCGTACTCTCACTACCGAAAGCCTTGCGGTGTTTATGCCGTTCAAGGTACAGGAGGTGCAGGACAAGGGCGGTATTTATTTCGGAGAAAACGCCATCTCTCACAATCTCATTATGTGCAACAAAGCAAATCTTCTCAATCAGTCTGCTTTCCTGCTGGGCGTTCCCGGTTCGGGCAAATCCTTTTCCGCAAAAGAGCTTATCGCTTTTCTGATTCTCAACACCGAGGACGATGTGCTGATCTGCGACCCTGAAAACGAGTTCGGCGCACTGGCGGCGGCTTTGGGCGAGGAAACGGCAACCGTTATTCATATGGCGGCAGGCGGCAAGGATCGCTTGAACGCAATGTATATGGTAGACGGCTACGGCGAGAACAATCCCATTGTGGAGAAATCGCAGTTTATCATGTCCCTTGTAGAGCAGATTGATAAAACAGGCGTTGGCCCGCAGCAGAAATCCATTATCGACCGCTGCACCGCCCTTGTGTATCAGGAGGCAGAGGCAAACGGCACGACCGCTACTCTCTGCAACCTGCGAAACAAACTGTTGGAACAGCCCGAAGAAAAAGCAAAGGAAATCGCCCTGTCGCTGGAACTGTTCACCACGGGTTCGCTGGATATTTTCGGACATGAAAGTACCGTCGATCTCGACAACCGCATTGTTGTCTTTGATATTCACAGCTTGGGTGCGCAGTTAAAGCCCACGGGACTTTTGGTTATTACCGATACCATTCTGAATCGCGTTACCCTCAACTGGAAAAAGGGCAAGCGCACCCATATTTTTATCGACGAATTTCATGTGGTCTTTGAGAACGAGCAAAGCGGTATTTTCTTTAACTCCGCATGGAGGCAGTTCAGAAAGAGAAACGGTTATCCCACGGCCATTACGCAGAATGTGGAATATCTGCTCGATTCCGTACAGGCGAGCACCATGCTTTCCAACTCGGAATTTGTGGTTATGCTCAATCAGGCGTATTCCGACCGTGCCAAGCTCTCGAAGCTGCTCAATATCTCCGACGAGCAGATGAGCTATGTTACCAATGCCGACGCAGGCTGCGGACTTATCAAATACGGCTCGGCGCTTGTACCCTTTATCAACCGCTTTCCAAGAGATACAAAATTATATCAGCTTATGACGACGAAACCCGGCGAGGGTGTTTTCGGCGGGAACACATCAAACTGACAGGAGGACAATCGAATATGAAAAGCAAATATCTGATGATCGGGGCGGCATTTTTTTCCGCCCTTTTCCTTTTCTCCGGCGTTATGCTCTGGCGGCAGTATGCAGACGAAAAGCAGAGCGCCGAAGCCTTTGACAAGATCGCCGCGCTTGTGGAGGCCGAAACGCCGTCCGCCGACGAGCCGCAGGAATCTGAACCTCCGCAGCCTGAACAAACCGCTTTTGAAAAGTACGCTGTGGTGTATGAACAGAACAGCGATTTTGTGGGCTGGATTTCGATAGAGAGGACAAACATCGACTATCCCGTTATGCAGACGATTGACAACCCGAACTACTACCTGAAACACAGCTTTGAAAAGCAGTACAGTGATTACGGCGTGCCCTATGTGCAGGAAAACTGCGACCTCGGTTTATCCGAAAACTGCGTAATTTACGGCCACCACATGAACAACGGCAGTATGTTTGCCGATCTCTGCAAGTATGCCGACGAAGATTTTTACAGGCAGCACAAAACAATCCGATTTGATACGCTTTCGGATTTTGGCGAGTATGAAATTGTGGCGGCGTTCAAGACCGCCGCCTATTCCGAGCAAGGGTTCAAGTATTACCACTTTGTCAATGCGGACAGCGCGGAGGATTTCGACGCCTATATCGCAAAATGCAAGGAGCTTGCTTTATACGATACGGGCGTTTCTGCCGAATACGGCGATAAGCTGATTACGCTTTCCACCTGCGAATACAGCCGTCAAAACGGCAGAATGGTCGTTGTTGCAAAACAGGTTATTCCTCCCGCCGTGGAGGTGGACGGCGATGAAACCTAAAAAATATGTTGTTTCGCTTTCTGGCGGCAAGGATTCGACGGCTATGCTTTTGCGGCTATTGGAAGAACAGCGCCCGGTTGATCTGATTATCTTCTGTGATACCGGGCTTGAATTCCCGCAGATGTATGAACACCTGAACCGTTTGGAGGCATATATCGGCAGACCGATTATCCGTCTGAAAGCAGAACACGATTTTGAATACTACTTTTACGATTACACCCCAAAAAGAAAAAATCCTGCTCTTTCAAAATACCGGGGAATGAGTTGGGCAGGCCCCCGCAACCGCTGGTGTACGGGTATTCTCAAAACCCGTGTCATTGACGCTTATCTCCGTGATCTGAAAGAACAGTATGAAATTATGGAGTATGTGGGTATTGCCGCAGACGAAACCCAACGCATAAAAACTGCCTGCTATCCTCTTGTGGAATGGGGAATGTCCGAAAAGGACTGCCTTGATTATTGCTATGCAAGAGGTTTTGATTGGGGCGGTTTATATGAGATTTTCAGCCGTGTTTCCTGCTGGTGCTGCCCGCTCCAAAGTTTAGAAGAACTGCGGAAGCTATATCGGTATTTCCCGGATTTATGGCGGCAACTTGAAGAATGGGACGAAAGCACTTGGAGGACTTTTATCAAAAATTATTCTGTCCGTCAGCTTGCCGCCCGGTTTGTCTTTGAAGCTAAATGGCAGGCCGCAGGCGGCAATATCCGAAGCAAAGCGTTTCACGCTGCTTTACGGAAAGAATTATCCCGGCTCGGATCGGAGGTGACGCTATGCCGGACATCAAAACAAAAAATGTTGTCAAAGGAACAGTAAAAACGATTGATAAATCGGCGGTTGCCGCAGAGCGGATGAAAGATGCCTATATCCGCACAAAGGACAAAGCGGAGCACGGCGTTTATTCTGCAGAGGGTTCAGCCGAAGAATATGCCGCAGACCGTATTTCCGGCTGTGCTGATACCGTCACCCGTGAGGCTGTTCGGCAGTTTGACAAACAAGGCCGCCGTGGGGTTCAATCTACCAAAAACAATATCTCCAAAGCAAAAGAGCATTTTCGGCAGCGGCAGGCTCAAAAATCCATTAAGACGCTGGAGCGTGGCGAAAAAACGATCAAGCAGACGGCAAAATCCACGGGTAAATCTACAATTAAAACGGCAAAGGGTTCAGTTAAGACCGCACAGAAAACGGTTAAGACTGCCGAACAGACCGCCCGAACTGCGATTAAAACGAGTGAACAGGCAGCGAAAGTCGCTCAAAAAACCGCACAGGCTTCGGCTAAAGCGGCAAGGACGGCAGCACAGGCGGCGAAAGCCACCGCCAAAGCGACCGTTGCCACGATAAAGGCGGCAGCCAAAGCCACGGTTGCGGCGGTCAAGGCGATTATAGCCGGAACAAAGGCCTTGATTTCCGCTATCGCCGCCGGCGGTTGGGTTGCCGTTGTGATTATCATTGTGGTATGCCTGATTGCCTTGATTGTCGGCTCGTGTTTCGGTATCTTTTTTTCGGGCGAGGATTCGGGAAGCAGTATGACAATGCAAAGCGTGGTACAGGAAATCAACACCGATTACCAAACGCAGCTTGACACCACCAAAACGAATATCTCCTATGATGTTTTGGAAATGTCCGGCTCCCGTGCCGTCTGGCCGGAGGTTTTGGCTGTTTATGCGGTTAAGACTACTACCGATCCGAATAATCCGCAGGATGTCGCCACTATGGACGCTTCAAAAAAAGCGATTCTAAAAGATATATTCTGGCAGATGAATACCATATCCTCACGAACCGAAACAAAGACCGAGGAAATTATCACCGAAACGGATGACGGTCACGGCAATATTGTTGAAACGAAAACGACGGTCACACGGACTTATCTGTATATATCGGTGGCTCATAAGACCGCCGGAGAAATGGCAGATAAATTCGGATTCAATGCAGATCAGCGCAAGCAGCTTGCGGAACTTCTTGCCGAAGAAAACCGCAGTATGTGGAGCGCGGTTCTTTATGGCATTTACACCGAGGACGGACAAATTGTTTCCGTTGCTCTCTCGCAGATTGGCAATGTGGGCGGTCAGCCGTATTGGAGTTGGTATGGCTTTGACAGCCGTGTGGAATGGTGCGCCTGTTTTGTTTCGTGGGCGGCGAATGAGTGCGGGTATATTGATAGTGGTATTATCCCGAAATTTGCAGGCTGCACAAACGGCGTGCAATGGTTTAAGGATAGAGGTCAATGGATTGACAACAGCGCCACGCCGTCGCCGGGTATGATTATCTTTTTCGATTGGAACAACAAGGGTTCGTCCGGTCCGCAGGACGGGCTATCCGACCATGTAGGAATTGTCGAACGAGTTGAGGACGGAATTATTTATACCATAGAGGGCAATTCCGGGGATTCCTGCCGGGAAAATCATTATGCCGTAGGGCATTATGAATTCCTCGGTTACGGAGTGCCTGCGTATTAAAAAATCAACCGCCTTTTTTGGGGCGGTTGGTACATAATTATCAGGAAACAAAACGCAGACTATATTTCTTAACTTTTATGTGTTAAAATATACGATACGGCAGTAAAGGAACGCTATTGAGGAATTAAAAACAGTGAAAAAATAAATTTTCAATCTACTATCTAAAATGCATCCGAAATTCTTTTTTTCGTGTTATAGATTATTGAGAGAGTGTCTTATAATTTAGGAGGTCGTATGAGTAAAGAAATTGAAAAAATGACCGCCATTTATGAAAAGCATAAAAACACAATGTATGCAGTCGCATTGAAAATATTAAAAAATCCGCAGGACGCAGAGGACGCAGTACATAATACAATCCCCCCGATTATGCGAAATTTAGATGCGATAAAAGATGTTGACAGCAAAGATTGTATATATTATGTGACAATGGCGGTAAAACATATGTCGTTTAATATGATACGGGACAGACATATTCAAACGGTCTCCTTGTCAGACATTGAGTATGAATTTGCAAGTGATGAAAGCATTGCTGAAAGTGTTATTATAGACGAAAGCTGTAAAATCATCTATCAGAATATAAAAAGTATGCCTGCCGAATATCGGGATGTGCTAATCCTCCATTTGTATTACGAATTATCCACATCGCAGATTTCGGATTTTCTGAACAGAAAGCACGGCACCGTAAAATCACAACTCACTCGTGGAAAAAAGCTGCTGAAAGCTCGATTAAAGGAGGATGGATATGAACGATAAAAAAATCAAAGAAGCAATGAAACAGTATATCGAAACACAGGCTGATAATATTTCGTCTGAATCAGAAGAAAAGCACGACCTTACTTCTCTTGACGAAAAGGTTTATGCAACGCTCGGCACAAATCAAAATAAACACAAAACGGCTGCTGTATGGTCTTTTAGAAAGATAAGCGCGTTAGCTGCCACTTTTGTTTTGATTATCAGTTTAAGCATTACTGCTGTATTTGTTCTCAATAAAGAACCGGAACATATAGTTCAAGAAGTGATTTATTCAATCACTATTTCATACGAAAATGAGCAATACGGTTATTTTTCAAATCGCTTGGTTATTGACAAATACGGACTTAACAATATTTCGGACTTAAAACAGAACCCGGATTTATTTACGGGAATTTTAACCGAAACGGACATTATACAGACAGATAGCGTGATCGACAAAGACAGTATCATCGGAGCCAAGATATATCCATATAGTGACGAGGTTATCATTTTGCAGGGCGATGGGCAATTTTACTATTTTGAAAAAATAGTAACTGATTAACAATATGAAATCAGCACCGCAAAGCAGGCAGTTTTCTTTTGAAAAATGCCTGCTTTTTTGCATCCGATATTTCGCCTTTTGTGTTTATATAAGTAAGGCATGAAAGCCTAAAACAAATTATGAAAGGATGCAAAACTTATGAAAAAGACCATTTTTACGCTCTCGCTCTTGCTGATCGCAGCTACCCTTATTTTTACGGGCTGTTCTTCCAAAGGAGATTTTGAGTTGGAGCGCTCCAAAGGAATTAAGATTACCTACATTGACGAATTTGAAAAAACAACAATCTTGCCCGCCCCATTGACCTCGGAAGAAATCTTTAACAGTTACAGCGATACGATTGTACGAGGTACAATAGAAACAGTACGCAATATTCAAATCGACTACGGCAAAGGTGAAATTGCTCAAAAAGCACTTGCTACCATAAAAATCACAAAGGTTATTTCGGGAAATGCAAAAGCAGACAGCACGGTAACGGTTTTGCTGCCGAAATGTGTGGATAACGCTTCTGCAAATGACTCGTCTGTTGTAATCTCGCATTTGGAGAATGGAACAGAGGGCATTTTCCTTTTGAAAGAAGTAACAGAACAGAGCTGTGCGGAAATCAACGGAAAAACTTTTTACTATGACGATATTTGCGAATATTCTATGTTCGGAGAAGATCATTTTGCTGTTATCTTGTCCGACGGAGCTATTCGTTTCAATGCTGATCTGTTTGACGGTAAAATCACCAGCTTTGCCAATCTTGATGAAGCAGAAGCTAAAATACAGGCAACCATTACAAAGGAATGATTGATATGCCGATACTGAATGTTTGTGATCTATGCAAAACATATCAAGCGGGAGAGGCAGAGGTTAAAGCACTTGACAATGTATCTTTCGCCGTAGAAAAAGGCGAGTTTGTTTCTATCATCGGTCCGTCGGGATCGGGAAAATCGACCTTGTTACATATCCTTGCCGGTATTGACCGCCCCACCTCCGGCAAGGTGTATGTAGATGGTGAGGATATATATGCCAAGAGCGAAAAGGAGCTTGCCTATTATCGCAGACGAAAGGCGGGCTTAATCTATCAGTTTTATAATCTCGTTCCCACTTTGACGGTTGAGGAAAACATAACGCTCCCTTGCCGCCTTGATAAAAAGAAAACCGACAAAGAAACGCTTGACCGATTGCTGGATACGCTTGGAATGAAAGAGCGAAGAAGTCATCTGCCGAGCCAGCTTTCAGGCGGTCAGCAACAACGCTGTGCCATAGGCAGAGTTTTATTTACAAATCCTGCGCTTATGCTTGCCGACGAACCGACAGGAAATCTTGACAGCAAAAGTGCAGCAGAGGTAATGGAGCTTCTGGGGAGTGCAAATAAACAATACGGTCAAACGCTCATTATGATTACGCACAATTTGGAGCTTGCAAAGTTGGCAGACCGTATGCTTATCATCAAGGACGGTAAGCTCTCGGAGGGATAACTATGGGTGTTTGTATTAAACTTGCAACAAGGAGCTTGCGGAAAAATAAAGGGCGAACGCTGATAACACTTATGGGAATTGTATTGTCCGTCCTCATGGTGTGTACGATTTTTACGCTGTTAAATTCTATGCTCGATTCTGCGATAGATTCCATTATCGAAAAGGACGGATATTGGCATATTGCCGTGTATAACACCACCGCAGAACAAATAGCAGACCTTGAAGCGGCAGAGGGCGTTTTATCCACCCAAATGATCTCCATTGACGAAAATGATGTATTCCGCATTACACTTAAAAATCCAGACGAGGTGTACGAATTTGCAAGCCGATATTTAAGTGAAACAACAGAATATTCGTATCACACGGAATTGCTTTCCTATCTCGGGATTTCACAAAGCGAGAGTATTAAGAGCCTAATAATGGGGATTGCCGCCGCTTTGCTTCTTATCATCGCTGTGGGTGCAATTTCTTTGATATACAATGCCTTTGCTATATCCGTTTCCGAAAGGACGAAAGAACTCGGACTTTTATCCTCGATTGGTGCAACCCAAAAAGATATTCGCACGATTGTATATTCCGAAGCTCTTTTACTTGGGACGGTTGCGATACCGATCGGTATAGTCCTCGGTCTTTTGACTTCTTGGGCGTTGCTTGATATTTTCGGAGCATATATGGGGAAAGTACTCTATGTGAACATTGGTATGCGGCTGCATATAAACGGATGGCTGCTTATGATAACAGCAATTTTCGGTTATCTGTTGGTGTTACTATCCGCCGGTGTTCCTGCTCGCGCTGCTTCTAAAATTTCGATAATAGGCAATCTGAAAGGTGAAAAAGGCGTGATGAAAGTAAAGTGCAGTAACTTTACTTCTTCTGCTGAAAATTTGCTTGCAAAGCGTACTATAAAACGAGAAAAGAAAGCGTTTCGTGCAATAACATTTTCGCTTGCAATCAGTATCTTTCTTTTTGTGTCTGCAAATGCGTTCAGCCTGTATATGCTCTCATTTGTAGAAGCAGAACGGAAGAACATAGGCTACGATCTGCGTATGAACTATTCTATGGAGTTTGGCACGAAAGAATTTGATGAGCTATACAGCTTTGTAAAATCGCAGGACGGCATTGATGAAGTCGGTTGGTTTGCGGAAAGTCCCTCACATTTCCATAGTGTTTTACTTGATTCGGAATGGATAACTGACAGCTACCGAGGCTCGGATTGGGCTACACTTAAAGAAAGCTCCGAATTATATAAAGCTCCGTTTTATATATTCATTATTTCAAATGAACGCTATTCCGAGTTCCTTTCGCAAAATGGACTTAAAAATGATAATTCCGTTTATGCGAGTGCCTTTTATGATGAAATCGACGAGGATAGTAAAAGCACGAGTTTTCCTATCTTGAAAGACGGAAGCTATCACGCCGATGTGCGTTATATGAGTGAAGCAGCGAGTGAACGGCTCAGCCAAGATATTAACGCAAATCCAAATGACCGCTTTGATTATGAGAATTATTACGATACCTTTTTCAGCGTTAATTTTACGGTTGGCAACTATGACTTTCCGCTTGAATTCAGACCGAATTACGGAGGCATCAGTATTTTGATTCCCGAAAGCCGTATGCCTGAGTTTAATGCAGAAATCACAAGCAAGGAAATAATGATACAATCCCCAAACTATGCGAACATTCAAAAAAACACAACGGATTATTTAACGAGC
>ERZ772865.3589-NODE-3589-length-11490-cov-4.420463_pt1 | contig 11490 bp, 6 predicted proteins | sample MGYA00512133_ERZ772865 | MGnify/ENA primary metagenome ERZ772865 (study PRJEB29015, sample SAMEA2737722) | human gut metagenome | biome: human gut; feature: human-associated habitat; material: faeces | place: China | collected 2012 ...
TTTTGAGTGGCAAGTTTGTGTTTTAGTGTCACTAAAACCTATGCGGCAAGCGGATGGAACAGCCACTCTCAAAAAATCAATTCATGAACATTGAAAGTTAAGATAAATATGAAGGAGAAGAAACTTGGCGGTCGCCCTAAGTTGGCGAACTATCAGAAACGTACCAAATGTTTTCGGGTAATGTTTACCGAGAACGACTATATCTATATCCAATCCAAAGCGGAACAGGCAGGATTGTCTGTCAATGAATTTTGCCATCAGGCGGCAATGGATTGTCAGATCTGTCAACGTATCAGTCCTGAAATGGTATCGGCAATCCGTGATCTTTCCGGCATCGCTAATAATGTCAATCAGATTGCCCATCAGATGCACACTTATGGTTTAGAAGCAGTCAAACAACAATGCTTTTCAATCATATCAGAAGTCGGTAGAATTATCACTCAAGTAAAGAACAATAGCCATGATAGCGAAGATTAAAACAAGAGCAGATTTCGGAGGAATAGTAAATTACGCCAATGACCAAAAGAACAAGAAGAAATGTGCCATACTTTTAGCACACGAAGGTGTCTGTGCCATCAGTAATAAAACCATAGCCGATTCTTTTCAGATACAAGCGTCCATGCGCCCGAAAGTAAAAAGTCCGGTGAAACACGTATCACTTGCTTTTTCTTCGCAAGACATTAGCCGTTTCCCCGATAACGAAGAAGGAGATGCGCTGATGGTGGAGATAGCCAAGAAATGGATGGAGCAAATGGGGATTAGCAATACTCAATATATCATAGCCCGACATCACGATACGAAACATCCTCATTGTCATTTGGTGTTCAATCGGATAGACAATGAAGGCAATCTCATTTCCGACAGCAATGAAAGAATACGTAATACTAAAGTATGTCGGGCTTTGACTAAAGAATATGGATTGTACTTTGCCCCTAAAAATAGTAAAGCCAGAAATAAGAGTCGTTTACGTCCTCATCAACTACGGAAGTATAATCTCCGTTCCTCTACTCTTGATGCGTTAGCAATATCTCACTCATGGTATGACTTCTTTCATGTTCTTAAAAGTCAAGGGATAGATTTGCGATTTAATCATGCTGAAAACTCTGACAAGATACGTGGAGTCTCCTTTTGTATGGATGAATTTAGCATTGCAGGTTCTAAACTTGATACTGACCTTAGCTTCAATCGCCTTTGTACAACACTGGGCAGTGTGACCGCAGAACTTATTTTACAACCTCACCAATCCATCACTTCCGGTGCAGGTGGAGGAACCAGCAATGAACAAGGATGGCGAGATGACAAAGACAAGGAAAAACAAAGATATGACCCTTTTTATAAACCCTCCAAGACGTAGAAGATAATGAAAGAAGATGTAGTAGCTGCGAATCTTGCAAATTTGCGCCAAAGTATTAACGAGCTAAAAGAGTGTATTGAAAAACAGAATGTCACTATTCCCAAATCGGAACAATCTGTAGAAGTGAACATTGACGAGAAAACCATCTATGATGTGGTAGCCAACAGTTTCTGTGTTTGCTGGAACGAAGTTTTGTCTGTGGTAAGGAATCATATCTGGAAACAGCAATCGGACACGTTGACATTTTCATTGTGGTTCCCAAAACTTGTTGAGTTATTCAAGCAGAAGTCCAAACTCCTTGAATATCTTTATCGGCACGTTTGCGATTACAATCTCAACCGCATGAACATCGAGGCTAATACCGATTGCATATTAAAACGGCAGGATGAGATACTTGCCAAAATCAATGAGCTAAAAAGTCCTGTAACGGTTATTCCGCCAAATATCAATGGGATGTTTATACGTGGCTATCATATTAAACTTCGCTATGTTGTAGTTCTTATTGTCATCATTGTTACGTGGGCTGTTGCAGCGTCAGTTAGTAGTACGAAGCATAGAGAAGAAGCCTTTGCATATTATTCGATGTATCGGGCGGTGAAGGAACAATGTGAGAGGTTTATTGGGCAATAAACAAATTACTCATATCATGGTTAGTATTTGGTAGGTTGATGTTATTATTACCTACTAAATCTAACTATTTACGGAATATTCCTATTTAAAAACGTATCAAACCTTTATATTTTTATACAATTGCATACATGTAGCCTGCTGATTAAAAATCACTATATCAAATCTGCTACAGGTCCACATGGGACACCATATCTAACCATGTTTGCTAATCCTCATGTGCGTGTGATGACCACATATAATAGAGAACACTTACTTGATAAGAATTCATGGACAGTTGCTTAAACGCCTGTAATTGATACTTGTAAAGAGCAAATTTGGGTACAATGTCTAATGGGATATTTGCACTCTCTTTTGCTGTCTGCCGAAATTAAAGGTGTCTTTAGCGATATATATGGGCTCTTAAACAGACTGTCCTGTTTATTCTTTATGAACCAATAGACCGCATCGCTTACGGTCTTCTCCTTGAATCGGGATGTAGCTTTAATATACTCAATAACTGAATCCCGTACTTCGTAAGTTATTGTAATAGTAAATGTTAAAAATCTAAAGTTGGTTTAATTTTGCAACTCATCACAAGGTCAAAACATTTTTGGATGGTCGTAAAACCTATTCCTTGATATTCAATCAGTGAAATCATTGACTTTATCTGATCTTCATTGATTGCCTTATCAATAATTTCAATTTGCTTCGTCAAACGATTACCCATGATATTTTTTTTCTCTGAGTACGAAATACAGTTCCACTTCTCTTTGAAATTATCAAATATGTCATCTGGAGAAAGTGGATCATATTCATATATTTCAATGGTTATATTGCATTTCTCCAAATACTTATACATAAGATCAAGTACTTCAACCTTGTTCAAACCTCCATTATGGGTTCCCAAGAGAGGAAAGGCTATTGAAGTTATCCCTTTTTCTTTATATGTGTCCACGAATTTTTGAAGACCTGCTTCAAGATATTCAATCTTGCTTGGGTATTTCCAGTGAAATTTTGTCGGAAAGTTAAGCACCCATTGAGGGCATGATTCTGATTTATAGAGCCAAAGCTTTCCTATACCAATTAACTTTGACTGACATAGCTCTTTGTATTTTTCGAACATATCTGGGTATCGCAACTTGAATACAAGCGCAATACCTTTCCCCATGACACCTACACAGTTAACTGTATTTACAATAGTCTGCATCTTGGTGTTGAAGATATTACCTTTATGAAAAGTTATATTAGCCATCGACTTCTGATTTTAGTAGATTATATCGTTCAATATATTCTGATGACATGACAATGATGCCTTCTTTATCATCAAAGACTTTCTCGCCATCTTCATATTCAAACATGTGTTCAAGATATTTTAGACCACCAGCATCTTTTGTATATGAAGATATATCGCATTGATACAAGATCATCTTATATTGAAGAAGAATTTTTTGCGGAATATTCAGAGCCTTTGCATCCTCTAAAATTTCATTTTTTAAGTCTTCTGTACTGAATTTTCTCTGAAAATATGTGCCCATATTGTCATTTTTCAAAAGAACTTCTGTTAGCTTCAATTCATAATCAGTGAAAGGAGTCAGGTTCCAAAGTTCATTTATTATAGATAATGTGTGCTCATGTTGATTTGCACGGTCAATAGCTTTCCCTATATCGTGTACAGCGAGCACAATACGCATTAGGTCAATACTCATATAATTTGTATCAAAATTAAATGCATATTTCTCAAATTGTTTACAAACCAACATTGTGTGTGTTTTTACGACATAATGTCTCACACGTGTGTTGTAAAATCCTTCAAGTTTAGGCATTACTAATTCTAATGATGTAATCAGCTCTTCTGGCGAATAGGCATCATCTTCAAAACTTATTCCTAGGAACTCCTCTAAGATATTGGAATCTGTAATTTTCTCTTCATGCACTTCCGGTTTGTATTGATAAACAAGCCATCTTGGAGAGCGTGCATTTGGATTCATATTAACATAGTAAATATCAAAAGGTACATTACCACATTCTACTGATATATATTCACGTACCTGTATTACATGCCCTTTTATAGCCTTAATGAATGAAGACGGATTATTATTCACTCGTATCTTGTTGATTTGAGCACTCTCAATCTGGAATATATACTCACCAATATATGAAGTCTTTATATTTATTCTTTGCTTTGAAATATCGAATTCCAATGGAGGGTTCTCTTTTTCAAATATACTTTCTACGTCGTCGGCGCAATAGATGTGTTCACAAATAGGGTCATGTTTGAATATTGACTTCAGTTTCTTCGGGGTCGTAGCAAATTATTTGATAGTCGTTTAATTCCGAAAAGTCAAATTCATTCTTAACAAGAAATTCTTGTTGTTTTTTTTCTTGAACGACTTTACTCCATCCGCTGCTGTACAGATTTACAGAATCAATGTTATTAGGGTCATCTACAACTTTATATACTCTTGCCCAACCTGTTTGCATATTACCAGTACTGTAATAGCATAGATTGGAATGTTTTGCCAGAACTTCTTGGAGATCAAATTTGAAGAAAACTGGCATAGGACACATCGGAAGACCGTTATTTTCTGCCTTGCTGAAATACTTTGTGCCACGCTGCTTTCCTAAGCATTCGTTATAGAACTGCGTTTGTGTTCCAGTTCTATAATAGAAACGTGCAAATGGATGCGCTTTTGCAGATCTATGCACAACAGATCCTGCTGCATCATATTTCAGCAAACCAAGTTCATTTGCTCTGTTCCTGCTTAATATTTTTCTTGTCTTGATGACTTCTATTGCATTAAACATATGGGTAAAATGGTATACAAATGGCTTATACTCACGTTCTTTAAGGTTATTATAGAACTCAACAAGGTTAAGTTCACTCGTGTATGCTTTTTCAATTCCAGATGATCTGAAAGCTGGGTTCTCTGCCAAAGCAATCCAATCCCATCTATATTTGTAGCGGTCTATCAATTCTTGAGTGAATACAATAGTTCCATTTTGGGAAATTCTTTTCCAGTCAATCTTATTCTCAAAAGCATCAAGGAAAGTCTCATCTATGACAATATCTCTTCTTTTACAAATAACAGACCAATTTACCCTATCTTTGAACTGTTTAAGGTTTTCCATAGATGGAGTAAGTTGGGGATCCGAAGAGACAATTGTCCAATCAAGGTTATCTTTGAATGTTTCAAGAACTTTGGTTTTGCTCAAATCGATATGACTGCTTTTTGTCAGAATTGCCCAATTGAGTTTGTGCTTGTATAAAACTATCACTTCGTATAGTAGTTCCTTACGTTTAGAAATACTATCCCAATCAAGATCCTTTTCCTTCAGTAGGTTCAACGTTCTCAAAGTAGGAAAGAAGCTATCTTTTTGACTAAAAGATTTCCAGTCAATATCCTTGTCTACTAATTTCGGTAGCATATCTTCTTCGAATACAAGATCAGTTCTTCCAATGAGTTCTTTCCAATCCCATTCCTTATCTACGAGTTTTATTATTATCTCTGCTGTAAATGGAATCTCTTTACGCTTAGATAGGTACTGCCAATCCCATGATAGAGACTTATTGTCAAGAATGAATTCTGGAGAGAATTTGCAATCTTTTCTGGAAGAAAGTTCTTTCCAATCCCATGAAAGTGTTTTATTTTCTTGAACAAAATCAGCCGTAAGTAAGAATCCTTTGTTTGAAGAAATTGCAGTCCAATCCCAACTATATTTAAGGAGGTCTGACATCATTTCCATTGTAAGCTTCATGTCTATTCGCTTCGACAAAATGCCAAAGTCTAAATATTTATCGAATCTACGAATGCGTTTTACAATTTCAAATGGACGTTTCAGGTTAAAACTGAAGCATTTGCTATGTTCAGATAAATATGCCCAGTCCCATTCACTTTCTCTGGATTGAAGAATACTGTCGCACCAGTTAATTGATGCTAATGTAGAAAGATATTTAAAATTCCAGTTGTATGCTTTATCCGAAAGGATGCTAAGAACTACATCTTCCCAAACAGAAAAGTCTTTAATGGCTTTTTTATCCCATAATAAGATTTTATTAAGAGCCTTTGATGCCGATAGAGCATCCCAGTCAATAGGAAATTCCGTATCCTTATATTCAGTTAGAATCTTATTGATGTCGAAATCCTGTCTGTTATATACATCAGAATAATTCCACTCATAAACAACCGAAACGTTTGTCAGTTGAGAATTAGTCTTAACGATATTGAAAATATCCTCGGTGCTAAATCTAACAGTTAATTTGCACCATAGGTTCTTTCTAATCTCTTTGTCAAGCTGAGAAAAGATGATAGCAAGTTCAATTCTAAGATCTGACTTACCCAAGTCATTTTCAGTTAAGACATCTGTGATTATGTAGTCCCAATCCCAATGCTGGAAATACTCAGGAAGGTTGTCAGTGATGAAATCATGATCTAAGCGCTTAGTCAAAACAGACCAATCCCATCGATCTTCATAATCATCAAGACAATCTATTATCTTGTTAGTATCTGCATTGTTAGAAATGTAGTACCAATCAAGTTTGTCTAAGACATTGAGCTTATCAAGGGCTGCGAAGTTTAGAGTTGAACAGAAATTCTTTGTAATCATATGCCAATCCCAGTTAGGATCGGTTATATTTTTAAGTATTGTGACCTTTTCTATGCAATCAGTAAGTTTATCCCATACTTTCTGCTCGGTTACCTGTTGTTTGAAATCTGCTCTATTGTATAGAGTAGTTAGATGATCGGCTGCAATTAATGGTATAGCAATGCCTAGAGACAATTCAGATACGTGTCTCTCGATAAAATCAACATCATTAGTTATGATGTCCCTGCCCGATAACACAGACCAAATCCATTTGAATTCGGGATTCAGGTCAATTAAGACATTATCGGTAATAGATTTAGATATGTGTTTCAGACCCTTGACAGAGAAAGAGCTGTCTTTATAGTGCTCGAATACCTCAGAAGTCCATGAAATGCCTTTATTACATTCAAGACCTTCCATGTTGTTTTCGGATTTCCACATTACAAAGCCTAACTTCTCATGCCAATCTATCAGCTTTATAGTCCATAAATATTCTGCTGTGTTGGCAAGATAGCGATTTTGTAGCCACTCTTTCTTCTGAATAACAGCAAATGTAAATTCGCTTGAATCACAGTAGGCATCAGCATATTCAGAAGACATAAACGCTCTTGACATCACCGTCTCAAACTGCAAATAATTTGATAATGCAGATACGTTTTTAAGTATGTATGATAAATCTGATTCAGTCGAAATATACTGCCAGTCCCATCTTTTATCAGGATGATTAACAATGACATCAGGATATGTGCTAAGGTATCTCTCAGATACAGAGTACATATCAAATGGAACATTCGCAATATTGTTGATGACAAACTCATCATCGAGTTTCGATAAAATAGTTTCCCAATCCCAATCTATATCTTTATGCAATTGGGGAATGACAATTACTCTTTTAATGAAGTCTGCGCTTCTCTCAGCAGACAATGTCTCGAAGTCCCATGGATAAGAAATTGCAGAGTCAACTATAAAGTCATCGTCAAAACGTGCTGACAGTACGATCCAATCCAAAGAGTCCTTATATTCTGTCAAGTGAGGAACTAAGTCGTCTGTAGGGCATACGTCAGAAATCATATTCCATTGAGAGCCATTTGCTTCTTTTGCAATTTCCGTAAAAAGTCTTTCGTCGCTCCAATCAAGACGGCTGTTGCTAAGAAAATCATCAAGATTCCAAACATCTTTATATGGAATCATAGATTGATAATCTAGTACTTCTTCGCTTTCGCGTACCAGATACAGATATTCTCCAATGTGGATTTTTTTGTTTATGTATAACTTATTGCAATCTTGTAAAAGAAGGTCGTTAGTATGTCTTGATATAGTACCATTATGAAATACCAACGGATATTTCTTTCCGTTAATCTCATATAACCTAAAATCAACATAAATCTCACCCATGCGAGATTCTGTACTCTTTTCGGCTTTGAAAATGTTGACTTCACTATTGCATTGTAAAGACAATCGAGACACCAACTCAGAAGGTTCGCCATAAATGTATTCTTTCAGTTCCGGAAAATCGAAGTCATCATAGCTCAGAATCTGACTGTTTGGGATTCCTGTGACTATTCCCAAAGCATCGCGGAATGGGAACATCTTGTATTTTATGCTTTCTTTTGGTTCAAGGTCAAAGCTTTCCATCAAGGCAACAGAGCCACTATGGAAGGTGTATTTCATCCCCATTTTTAGGGCAAGACATCCGATGTTAGACAAACAAATCAGATGGTCTTTTCTGTTGATAAGTCCATACGAAGCGACCTCGGAAAGTATTCCTTGAAAAATACCTTCCTCACCCTTGTCTGCATAACGTTTTGGATTAGCATCGAAGTCATTTTCTACATTGAATCCTAGTGTTTTAGCAAGTTGATTCTCGTAGATTCTTCCATTTTTTTCCAGAGTCAGCAGTATGATTCTGTCCAGTTTGGTCAAAGGATATGTGGTGTAGTAATTTACATTGCACATAGTCCTTGCCAATCTCCACTCACGGAACATGGTGTCTGTCGTGCGTGAAGAATATATAAACTTACCTTCTTCAATTATCGTCTTATAATCCATACTCCTGAGCTGTTATAATTTTACCATATTTGTTATTTGGATCACTAATTGTCGTATAGACATTGTCATAGATATCCTTTGTTCTGAAGAGCTTGCTGTCGCCTACGATTATTAGCAATCGCTTTGCTCGCGACAAGGCAACATTTAGACGGTTCGGTGACTGGGCAAATCCAAGGTCTTCCTGAATTGGATAACCCATTCCTGGGTAGTTCTCGAAATTGGGCTTCTGACCCTTTTCTGTTTGTATACAATGGCTTCGAACCATTGAAACAATGATGATATTTCGTTCCATGCCCTGGAATCTATCTACAGTGCTTACTCTAATAGGTATCTGAGAATTATCAAATTCTCTAGTCATTTCCTTTAACAGACGAAGTTGTTTACCATAGAATGAAATCAAGCCAATCTGCTTGTCTTCCACACTTGCCCAACTGTCTGTGTATTGATGAAATGACTCAGATTCATTAAGTTGAGTCAATAGTTTCTTAATGATCTGTACTTCGCCATAGTTTACTCGTGATGTGCCGTCCAGCATCTCTGGACTTGAAGAATCAATCCAGAGTACATGGGTGTCAGGAGTAATAGGTCCTGCCGTAATCCCATGATACCTTGAAGCTCCATTATTAATGAAGTCAAGATCGTTCACACCTAAATCTTTTGGTGTCACTAAACCGCATTCCAGACCGCCTTCGTCTTTGTAGAATTGCTTGATGACATCATTTATGGCTGGATGCATACGGAACTGATAATTGAAGACACCCTTAAGATTAGAGTCAATCTGATTGTATAGTCTCTCAAAATGACTTACCTCAAGAGTTTTGAAGTTCTTAAGCACGTAACTTCGCAACTCTTTCATTTTCTGCTTTTCTTCATCATTCTTTTCTCGCTTGATACTATAATCAAAAGAATTGATGAAGGACTCACGAGACAACATAGGAGGAAGCTGCCTATGATCTCCAATAATGACGTTTTTGACACCATAGATCAATGGCAATGACAATTCGGCAGGAGTAGCTTTGCTGGACTCATCCTGTATGACCATGTCAAATCGAATCTTAGGGTTGTACTCCCCATCTCTTTTACTGAAAATCTGCCTATAGATGCTATAGAATTTGGTCGGCTTAAATCGGTTCCGCTTTCCTGATTCCATAGCTTCTGACAGAATAATATTCTTCTGACCGATTGAGCTGCATGTAGCACCAATGACGTTGCAATTAGACACATAGTTTTCAAAGAAAAGGTTCTTTAGCTCAGGAGTTGGCTCATCAAGTAATTCTTTCCATAACTCTTGAGCTTCTGATGGCATCTTTTCCATATCCATGCGTCTGCTTATATTTTCCATCCAATTCAGTAATATAAGCTTTTCGGGTACTTCATATACTGAATCTTCGATAGTTGTTACGGCATTGTCTTCTTCATCATCGTCATCGAGGTCAACAGTGCCTTTTTTCTTTCTCCAATCTTCGCCTTTTGCCCATCTGTACATGGCTGTGTAAGAAAATTGTAAGCCTTCGGATTCCAAGCGAGATTCGTCGCCTATGCGAATAGGCTTAATTAGATTATGCTGGTCATTGACAACTCTGTCAATAGCATTATCTACAGCAAGGTTAGTCTCTGACGTAAGAAGTATTTTTTTATCAGGGAACTCTCTTGTGTGTTGCCAAATCATTTCTGCAATAGCTGTAGATTTACCTGTTCCTGGAGGTCCTTGTATCAAAGCCAAATCTGGAGCAAGGAGTGCTTTAGCTATTGCAACTTTCTGAGGTTCATTATTTTCAATTTTTTTATTGAGAATATGTTTGCTTATTTCCTGTAGTTCAAGTTTTATATTCTCATCGAAATCTTTTATACCCGCAGCCTTAGATGCATCAAATATAAAATCTCCTAAAGAAACATTCTCTATTTCCCTTCCTTCGATAATCCTATTTAATGATTCTTTTAGTCGTGCAAGTTTTTCCAGATCTCCAGACAAATCAGGTGTGATATACTCTACATTGGATTCTTCAAACAGCTGTTTTGTAAATTCATAGTTGTCACCAGAAATATCCAAAACAATCTCTGGATATGCTGAAATTCGAATCAACTTACCGATTGGAAGATCTCCTGCTAAGAAATCTGCGCTTTTAAGTTCTTGAACAGCTTCGATTCGTTCCTCATTACGGCTTTGTTTGTCATAGAAGTATAATAACTTTACGCAGTCCGATGGAACATCAGAAATCGTACACGAATAACGAGAAGAATCAAAAGAGTTCAACTTATGGGCAAGATGAGACTTAAAAGCAAGAAGATCTTCTATTTTCGTAAATTCTTTAAAGAAAGATAGCTCCGTACCTTTCTTGACGAGTTCTATGTTTAGATCCTCAAAAGCATTACGGAGTTCTTCCATGATTCCAGTCAGCTCAGCTTTCTTGTATTTTATATCAAAGTTACATTTGTGACCTCGTTTATACAGACCAAAATCAATAAAGCCAAACTCTCGACTCAGCTGAGTCAAGAGCTCTGGAAGACTAGTTTCTTTCCAATTGAAGTCAATGCCAATTGATGAACCGTTTCTTTCTATGCCAAAGCTCTTGTTTCTAAGCTCAATGTGGATTTGATCATTAAATCGATCGAGTTCTTCGGTAGTAGCCCATGTTCTATTTTCTTTGTATTCATAAAAATAGCGTTCGGCTACTACATAGTTTCTCTTGCCAAATACCTTGTCGATAATTTTGCGGTCAAGCATATATTCGAAATGAAAATCATCAGTGATATTACTGTTAAAGTATTCTGTATCAGAAAACATTTCGGATGTTTCCTCATCCTCTATTTCTTCTTCAAATTCGATGTTGGTTTTTGGCGCCTTCAGCGCCGCAAAGTTGTCATCGTTGGAGGCAAAGCTCAAGTCATCAATA
>ERZ772865.3592-NODE-3592-length-11482-cov-3.275925_pt1 | contig 11482 bp, 10 predicted proteins | sample MGYA00512133_ERZ772865 | MGnify/ENA primary metagenome ERZ772865 (study PRJEB29015, sample SAMEA2737722) | human gut metagenome | biome: human gut; feature: human-associated habitat; material: faeces | place: China | collected 2012 ...
CCTGCAAACATTATAATTAACTCAATACTATTGATAATATCTTTTTTGTTTAACTTTAAAACAGCTGTTATGATACCTAAAAGCATAATTAGTGCAAATGTGTTTGCATAACCAATCGTGCCTGAAAATCGTCCGTTTTTATAATCAGATTTTTAAAAAATCCTGACCCTGCCAATCCTGTCAGGCATATGATGCTTGCCATATGAGGAAGCATTTGAAGCAGACTCTTTCTCTCTTTTTTATCTATAAGTAAAATGAGTGCCGCAAAAATAAGAATTGAACATTTTTTGACAGCTCCTATAAAAGCCATACCACTGTCAGTTGCATAGAAAATGCTCACCCCATAAAATAATGTCAACATCTCTGAAAATATAATACCTGAATTAAGCTCAACTTTACTGCTGCGCTTTTTGTCACCTTTAACTTTTACAAATGCATATACAAAACAAACCATTACAAATCCGCCCAAAATAGCACTTGTATATTCATAATATCCACCTGCCCATATCAAGCTTATCAGCATAATAAGCAATATGAGCTTTTGTACTTTTAATTCTTTTTGCACATTTATCTATTTGGTTTAATATTTTATTTTCGCTCGACAGTAAAAAATCATCTGCGTTTTTTAGTTTTTCGTTTATTTTGCTTGTGTATATTACCATAGTTTCACCGTCAGTCTTGTTTATATTTTTCGATTAAGGCTGTAATTTGGTCAGTCAGCTTGCCCAATTCCTTGTTAGGACATCCCCTCGAAGCTTCAATAACAGACATAAGATTTTGACCTGCAAGGTAAAGTCTGTCATAAACCGAATTATTGCGCTCAATTTTATGCAGCTTTTTGTCATAAAGCTTGCGAGGTCCGACATCAACCTGCCTTACAACGTCGCCAAGCTCAAAGCCATCGCCGGAGTAAGGTGCAAGAGCCGATATTTCAAGCTCGTTTTCAATCGATTTTGCAAATTCGTCGCAAACGGTATCGTGACCGTGATTTACAAAAACAACCTTTGGCTTTTGCGGTATGCTTGCAAGCCAGGAAAGGAGCATATTTTTGTCTGCGTGGCCGCTTATGCCCTGCATTTTTTCAATATTTGCGTTGATTTGCACTTCCTCGCCGAAAAGATTAACCTTATTGGCACCTTCAATAATCTTTCTGCCAAGTGTTCCTTCGGCTTGATATCCTACGAATAAAACAGTACATTCCTCTCGCCATAAATTATGCTTTAAATGGTGCCTGATTCGTCCTGCTTCGCACATTCCGCTTGCAGATAAGATGATTTTCGGCGTCGGGTCGTCGTTTATCATTCTTGATTCGTCGCTTGTTACGGCAAGCTTAAGATTGTCAAATTTAATAGGATTAATGCCGTTGTTGATAAGTTCAAGCGTGTCGGCGTCAAAATATCTTCTTAAATTTTTATCGTCATAAATTTCCGTTGCCTCAACAGCCAGCGGACTGTCCACCCAAACAGGGAAGTTTGCATGATTTTTAATAAGCCCCTTTTCTTTGATTATTCTTATTAAATAAAGAAGCTCCTGTGTTCTGCCGACTGCAAATGAAGGAATAACAACGTTTCCGCCACGGTCAAGGGTGGATTGAATAATTCCTGTAAGCTGCAAAACATAATCGGGTCTGTCGCCGTGAAGCCTGTTGCCGTAGGTGGACTCGATAATGACGTAATCTGCCTTTTCTACGGGTGGTTTTTGAGGATTTTTTATAAGCGGTCGGTTGATATTTCCTATATCTCCGGAAAAAAGAATGGTTTTTGTAATTCCGTTTTCCGTCACTTTAATTTCTATTGACGCACTGCCCAAAAGATGACCTGCATCAATAAATTTAATTTCTATTCCGTCAAAAATTTGGTAGCTCTCGTCATATTCGCACGGAGTAAAATATTTGAGCGCATTTTGTACGTCTTGCGTGGTATAAAGCGGCTCAATCGGCTCTTTACCGCTGCGCTTGTTTTTTCTGTTCTTCCATTCTGCCTCAAATTCCTGAATGTGCGCCGAGTCCATAAGCATAATTCTGCATAGTCTGTCAGTCGCACTTGTTGTATAAATCGGCGCAGAAAAGCCGTTAGCCGACACATAAGGAATATGACCTGAGTGGTCAATATGAGCATGGGTTAAAAGCATAGCGTCAATATCATTCGGCGATACGGGAAGTTCAACATTTTCGTAAACGTTTTCGCCCTGCTCCATACCGCAGTCTATCATTATTTTTTTGCCGCAGGCATAAAGAATGGTACAAGAACCTGTCACCTCGTGTGCTGCGCCTACAAAATACAGTTTCATAAATTTACCCCCTTTTTCTAAAACTGTTTTAAAATTATATTGCTGTCATTTGGCTTAATATCGCTTATCTCAAATGAATTTAATATAAGCGCCGTTGCATTTTTCAGCTTTTTTTCATCATTTGAATAAAGTGTCATAACAGTATCGTTTTTGTTTATGTAATCACCTTTTTGACACTTGAAAAGTATTCCTGCCAGTGGGTCGATATTGTCCGTTTTCACATTCCTGCCTGCGCCTAAGATAACACAAACATTGCCGATTTTTTGAGCGTCGATTTTTGAAATATAGCCTTGCTTTTCCGCCTTAATTTCAGCTTTATATTTATCAAATCCGAATTTATTTTCATCTTCAATATAGCCCACGTCGCCGCCCTGAGATTTAACCATTTGCTTCAGCTTGTCAAGCGCCTTGCCTGAATTAATCATTTCTTTTGCAATGATTTCAGCCTCTTTTAAATCAATTTCTTTGGCAAGACTGATCATATTTGCGGCAAGTGCTATGCAAAGCTCGGTTAAATGCAAAATATTCTCGCCTTTAAGTATTTTTACCGCTTCCGCCACTTCTAAGCTGTTGCCGACTGCATAGCCTAAAGGTGAACTCATATCGGTTATAAGCGCTTTTACATTTCTGTCGCAATGCCTGCCTATGCTTACCATTTCGCTTGTAAGAAGCGTTGCACTTTGAATATCTTTCATAAACGCACCTTCGCCGCATTTAACGTCAAGAACTATATTTTTAGCCCCTGCGGCAAGCTTTTTGCTCATAATTGACGATGCAATCAGCGGCATACAGTCAACCGTGGCGGTAACGTCCCTCAAAGCGTATAATTTTTTGTCACACGGCGCCATATTGCCTGTTTGACCTGCAACGACTAAGCCTATATCCCTTGCCTGTTTTTTGAAGTTTTCAGGACTCATAGCGGTGCAAAAACCGGGGATAGCCTCAAGCTTATCAATTGTGCCGCCCGTGAAGCCTAAGCCTCTGCCGCTCATTTTTGCAACAGTACAGCCTGCCGCTGCCGCAATCGGCGCAACAACAAGAGTAGTTTTGTCGCCCACTCCGCCGGAGGAATGTTTGTCAACAGTCGAGTTTTTAAATTCGCTTAAATCAAGCATATCGCCGCTTTTCGCCATTGCAAGTGTAAGTGCGGCAGTTTCCTCATTTGTCATTTTGTTAAAATATATTGCCATTGCAAGAGCCGATGCCTGATAATCGGGGATATCGCCGTTTGTATATTCTTTTACAAAAAAATCAATTTCCTCTTTTGTAAGCGCCAAGCCTTGCTTTTTATGCTCAATAATATCTGCCATTCGCATAATGTAACGCCTTCTTTATTTGTCTAATTTGAATGAATAGGGGAGAAGCTCGCCTAAAGTGTAACTCTTAATTTCTTTCCCGTTTTCTAATATAATCACAAAATCCTTGCCGCAAAATTCGCTCATAACCTGCCTGCAAGCACCGCAGGGGAAGCAAAAGCCATCGCTTGAACCCGAAATTGCGATTTTTTCAAATTCCTTTTCGCCCTCGCTTATTGCTTTGAAAAAAGCAACTCTCTCGGCGCATACAGTTAATGGATATGATGAATTTTCAATATTTGCACCTACATATATTTTGCCGTCTTTGGTTAAAAGAGCCGCACCGACTTTAAATTTTGAATAAGGGGAATAGCTTTTTTGCTTTGCATTTTCTGCAAGATACATTAATTCTCTGTTTTCCATATTCTTACCCTTTTACTTTATTAAATCTATTACATTTTCGCCTTCAAGCTGTTCGTTAATGCCGAAAAGCGAAAGTGCCGTGTTGCAAACAACGCCGAAGCCGTCAACGGTTTTTAAATTTATGTTTTTGAGCGATTTTGAATATATGATAAGCGGCACATATTCCCTTGTGTGGTCCGTTCCTTTATATCCGGGGTCACAGCCGTGGTCTGCCGTTATCATTAAAAAGTCATCATCATTAAGATTTGCGCAAAGCTCAGGTAAACATTCGTCAAATTCGCTTATGGCTCTTGCGTAGCCGTCAATATCTCTTCTGTGGCCGTAAAGCATATCGCAGTCAACAAGATTTGTATAGCAAAGACCGTCAAAATCTCTTTTTGAAATTTCAAGCGTTTTCGCAATGCCTTGCGTATTCCCCGTTGTGAAATAATGCTCGCTCATTCCTCTGTGCGCAAAAATGTCGTAAATCTTGCCCACTGCAATGGTATCCTTGCCGTGCCTTTTCAGTACGTCAAGCAGTGTGTCGCCGGGTGGTTCGAGTGAAAAATCATGACGTCTCGCAGTTCTGATAAAATTGCCGTTTTCATCCTTGATAAACGGCCGTGCAATAACTCTGCCTACTGCGTATTTGCCAACGAGTATTTTTCTTGCGATTTTGCAATAATTATATAATTCCTCATCGCTTACTATATCCTCGCAAGCCGCAATTTGAAATACACTGTCAGCCGAGGTGTAAACAATTAAAGCGCCTGTTTTGATATGCTCGTCGCCGTAATCTTTGATTACCTGAGTGCCGGAATACGGCTTGTTTACAATAACTTTTCTGCCACATTGCTTTTCAAATTCATCAATAACCTCACTCGGAAAGCCGTTTGGAAATGTAGGCAAAGCCTTTTTTGAAACTATACCTGCCATTTCCCAATGACCTGTTGTGGTGTCTTTGCCGATTGAAAGTTCTCTAAGCCTGCCGTATGATGCGTTGTGCTTTTCCAAACTGTCAAGCCCAACTCCGTCAATAGCAAGAAGCCCCATTTTTTTCATATTCGGCGTGTTAAAATAAACGGATTTTGATATTGTTTTTATAGTGCTTGCGCCTTCGTCACCAAAAGCCGTTGCGTCGGGAGCAGCACCTACGCCAAAAGAGTCAAGTACAACTATAAAACCACGCATTGTTATCCCTCTTTCATAATTTTAACAAGTCTGCTTGTGCCGAGCCTGTCAGCGCCTAATGAAATAAACTTTTCACCGTCACTAAATGATTTTATTCCGCCTGCCGCCTTTATTTTTTTGCCGTTAATATGCTCTTTCATAAGCTTTATATCATCAAATGTTGCACCTGATGTGGAAAATCCCGTTGATGTTTTGATGAAATCCGCATTCGATTGTGAAACTATTTCGCACATTTTGATTTTTTCGTCGTCGCTTAATAAACAGGTTTCAATAATCACTTTTAAAAGCCTGCCGTCGCACGCTTTTTTAATCTCATTTATTTCATTTAGCAATTCATCATATTTTTTGTCCTTTAAAAAACCGATGTTAATTACCATATCAATTTCGTCTGCGCCGTTTTTAACGGCATCGCTTGCTTCAAAGCATTTGACTTCGGTTGTGTTATATCCGTTTGGAAAGCCTATAACTGTGCATATTTTTATTTTATCGCCGGTATAAGCCTTTGCCGCTTTGACAAATGACGGCGGAATACAAACGCTTGCACAGCCGTATTTTATGCCGTCAATGCAAATTTGCTTTATTTCCTCCCACGTTGCGCCTTGCGCCAATAAGGTGTGGTCAACGTAAGATAATATTTCATTTTTATTCATCGGTATAACTCCTTTTTTTCAATTTTACGTAAAATTTTCCTAACTTAATTATATCACTTTGCCCTCTCATTTCAATAACTAAAAATAAACATTTCCTTAACTTTTCGACATATAAATAAAATTGACATAAGCATTTTATTACAAAATCAGCGTATTGTTGCAAATAAGCTTAAAATATGTTAAAATTAATAAGTATGTAATTTTATATTTTTAATATAGATTTCATTTGGAGGTAAAAATGGGTATATCTGAAAAAATACAAAGAATTATAAAAAAAATACTCAAATATATTTCTCGTATGTTTTCCAAAACGCCGAAAAGAAAGTTTTATTTCGGTATGTTTTATAAGCACTGCAAGGTTAAGGATAATGTCATTTTGGTTGAGTCGTTTCACGGTTCAAATATTTCTGACTCTACCCTTGCGCTTGTTCGCCAAATTCTTAAATCCTACCCCGGAAAATATAAAATATATTACGGCACGGAGAATAAGAAAAAGCACGCCGAGTTTATAAAAGAAATCGGGCTTGACGTTAAGCTTATTGATGTAACGACATTTAAGTATACAAAAATTCTTGCAAGCGCAAAGTATCTTATCAATAACAGCTCATTTCCGGTTTATTTCGTTAAAAAGCCGGAGCAGGTTTATATTCAAACTTGGCACGGCACTCCGCTTAAAACGCTCGGCAAAAAAATGCGCCTCGGCATTGAGTCAATGTATAATGTTCAGCATAATTTCCTGCAGGCTGACTATATAACTTTCCCCAACGATTTCACCCGTGATGTTATGATGGAGGATTATAACCTTAACGACCTTTATACAGGCAAGGTTGTTATGGCGGGCTATCCGAGAAATGAAATATTCTTTAAAAAAGAAGAGGGAGAGGCACTTAAAGCAGAACTTGGCTTAGCGGGAAAGACCGTTTATGCTTATATGCCGACTTGGAGAGGCACAAGCAACCACGATATCAACACCGCTTCGTATGAAAGCAAGGTTAAGGAAATATTTAAGGTTATTGATAATAAGCTTAGTGATGACCAAGTTTTCTTTGTCAATTTCCATCCGATTTTGAAGGATTCAATTTCGCTTAGCAATTATAAGCATATCAAGCCTTTCCCAAAGGGTGTTGATAACTATAGCTTTTTGAATTGCGCAGACGCACTTGTTACAGACTATTCATCTGTATTTTTTGATTATTCAATCACTCAAAAGCCGATTATCCTCTTTATGTATGACTATGATGAATATATGCACGACAGAGGAATGTATTTGGACGTTGCAACGCTTCCTTTCCGTAAGATTTATGATGAAAAAGAGCTTGCAAGGGTGCTTAGTGATGAAAGCTTTATGAGTGATTCGTATACCGATACCGAATATTTCAAAACGTTCTTTAAGTATGATGCACCGGATATAAGCCAAAGGCTTCTTGACCTTTTGTTTACGGGTGAGAGTGACAGCCTTGAAATCAAGGACTATTCCTTTAATAAGGAAAAGAAGTATAAAGTTATTCACCCTGAAATTGTTAAGGAATATGCTCATCTTAATTCAATTTCAAAAATTGCAAAAGACGATACAATTGTTTGCTTTGAAAAGAAATGGTTTAAGGGTGAGGTTGGCCCTGCGCTTTATGATAATTTCAACGATATGTTCAAATATGTTGTTATCACAATGACAACTCCGAGAACGTATATTGAGGATGCACTGTGCCATTTAGGCGTTAAAAAAGTTAAGGATGCTGTTCATAAAAGAGAAATTCAGCGTACATTCCCAAATCTTAACATTGACCCTAAGTTTATTACAGATATCAGCGCATTTGATGAAAATTGCTTTGTTGACGAGCGTGATATTGTTCATCTAAATACAAAAAATGTTGCAAACGGCAACAAAAAAATTGCTGTATCTCTTAATGCCAAGGGGTACGAATTTGAGCAAATAGCAGTTTTAAACAATAAGCGTGTTATTCAAAAAACACTTCCTTTGACTGAGGAAAACAGGCAAACAAAGAGTTTTGAAATTCCGCTTGATATTCTTATTGAAAAACTCGTTGTTTACAATAAGCAAAGATATAATGTCGGTATTATTGCATTTGATAAGAAAAAGGGCAGAAAATGTATAGTTATGCCGTCAATTAAAAAGGCAAAAGATGGTGATATTTCCAAAAGATTTTGCGAACCGCTTTTTGCAACGTATACTCTTCCGAAATCTTATTTTGATACGGACCTTAAAAAGCTGGTTGACGCTAACAGTGAGCGTACAAGAAAAATGCTCAAGCTTTATGATTTAACGCCTACTGCTTATGAACTTGCGACAAGTCCGTTTTACAATGATAAAAGAGAGTTCACCCTTTATTTTGGCAAAAAAGATGATGCACTTGAAGCGATTTATCCGCCGTGTAAGCTTACTTCTCTTAAAACTAATGGCAATCGCCTTGAACTTGCGTTCAATATTCCGAACGACCAAAACGCTAAGTTTGACGGTCTTGTTCTTAAATACAGGAGCGTTATTGAGGATATTCAAATTCCGTTTGATTGTAAGCTTGAAAAGAAAGAGGGCTTTACAAGGGTAAATGCAACTCTCGAATTTAAGGGTGATATGCCGCTTAAGGAAATATTCTGGGACGTGAGGGACGTAGTTGAAAAATACGGCGCAAAGCAATATGTTAAGCTCGGTTATAACGGCTATGCGATTAAGCAAAAGCTTTATTTTTCAAATGTTCAGTGTGATGTTGACGATAAGCATATAATTTTCCCTTATTTCACCAAAAAAGGCATTATTAATTTCTGCTTTAGGGAAAGAAGCGAATACGATACTGCCGAGGTTAAGCGCAAGGAAGTTTTGGCATATATTCTTTATATTCTCTCAGGTCTTTTCCTAAGCCGTAAAAATATATGGATTGTTTATGAAAAATTCTGCAAAATAAGGGAGAAAACAGGTATGAAGCTGCGAAACCCTTTGCTTCTGCTGCTGACGGCCACGATTTGGGGTGTGGCCTTTGTGGCGCAGAGCGTCGGCATGAATTATGTCGGCCCGTTCACCTTTGTGTTCGCGCGCAACGTCATCGGCGGACTGGTCCTGCTGCCGGTCATCGCGGTGTTGGGCAAAAGCAGCGGTCCGCATCCGAAGCAAGCGCCCGAGGAGCACCGCAAAGCCCGCAAAACGCTCGTTATCGGCGGTATGTGCTGCGGCACGGCGCTGTGCGCGGGCAGCATCACCCAGCAGTTCGCGCTGCTGTATACGCCAGTCGGCAAGGCCGGATTCCTCACCGCGTGCTACATCCTGATCGTGCCGCTGCTCGGCCTGCTGTTCGGCCGCAGATGCGGTGTGAAGCATTGGTGCGGCGTTGCGCTGGCAATGGCCGGGCTGTACTTCCTGTGCATGACGGGCGGCAGCTTCGGCTTCGCGATGGGCGACCTCATCGGTCTGTCGTGTGCGCTGCTGTTCTCCATCCATATCACAGTCATCGACCATTTTTCACCGATGGTGGACGGCGTGAAGATGTCCTGCATCCAGTTTTTCTTCTGTGCGATCTTATCGGGCATCGGCATGCTGATTTTCGAGCATCCCACCTGGGCGAACATCCTCGCGGCATGGAAGCCCATCCTGTATGCCGGTGCGATGTCGTCCGGCGTGGGCTATACCCTGCAGATTGTCGGTCAGAAGGGCATGAACCCGGCGGTAGCATCGCTTATCATGAGTCTGGAGTCGGTTATCTCGGTTATCGCAGGCTGGCTTATTCTCGGTCAGGCGCTGTCCGGTCGAGAAATTTTCGGCTGTGTGCTGATGTTTGGCGCTATCGTGCTGGCACAGCTGCCGGAACAGGATCGGGAACTGCTGCTGCGGTTCTATTTCTACCGCCAGTCCGTGCGGGAAATTGCCGGCGAAATGCACATGAAAGAATCCACCGTGAAAACCAGAATGTACCGCAGCCGGAAAAAACTGCGGCAGCTGTTCACAGAAAGGGGTTATGGCTATGAGCAAATGGAACTTGTTTGAGATTTTTTCTCACCTGCACGTTACCGGAGAAGACCTGCCGAAAATCCGCCGGACAGCGAGAATTTCCAGGCGGGCTGTCCGCAGCCGCGTGCTGGCATCTCTGGACGAAGAAGCCGCAGCCGGCGTGCCGGCACGAAGTCACGCTCCGCACTGGAAAATGGGACGGATTCCGGCGGTGCTGATCGCGGCGGCAGTGCTGGTCAGCGGCAGTGCGATCACCGCGGCAGCGGCAACCGGCGGCTTTTCCCAGCTGATGCAGCTGGTGTTTGGAAAAGACGTTTCGTATCCGTCCACGCTGGAAGATCTGTACACTGTCCCCGAAGTGGAAGTGACGGACACCTGTGACGGCATCGACTGTCAGGTGCTGGGCGTGTTCGGCGATGCGTGCAGCGTCAATGTGGTGCTGGAGTTTTCCGGAGTGAATGGGTTCACTCTGTCGGAAAATGTACAGCTTTTCGGGGAATCTCCCTGGATCTTAGGAGACGGCGTCGGCGGCTGGAGAGGCAGCACCGATTATACCTATGATGCCTCCACTGCCGAAATCGACGGACAGCTGGTCGGATTATTGATCGACGAAAACAACGAAGCGGATAAAACGGAACTCCGTATACAAAACTGGACCGATGCGTTGAAAAAAGAAATTTAATACCCTGATCATGGATAGTTGCATTTTATCCGGAGACATGAAAATATTCGTACACCATATCTACGAATTACAAAAAGGTATACGGTACATGGCATTGTGTACGATAGACAAAACCGATGAATCTTTTGCCATACAAAGATTAGAAAAATCAGGTCTTGAATATGAAATCTGTCCCATCAATGCCCACCGACTGAACTTGTTTTTCGGAAAAAAAGAATGTATCGATATTGTCCGGTTAATCTGCAACCGTCCATTAAACCTGTTAACCCCCGAAGAAGATTTTATCCTGGGTACCATGCTGGGATATGATGTGTGTCAGCAATGCGAACGTTATAACCATCGTAAAACTTTAATCCAAAGTGCCTGATAATTAATCATAAGGACTCTTCAGAAATCAGCATCAGTTCAATTATACACTTTTTTTCTCCCTTTATATAGGAATAACAAACTTCCTCGCATTTTTTCAAAAGGAAGGAAAAAAACGGATGATCGGCCGGTAACATGTTCCATAATTCCCGGGCTAAAGTCATTTCAGAAATGCGGGCACAAATCCCGTCATCACAACCGGCTTCCTTCGCCAAACCGATGATAAAATCGCGGTTCATAACTACATTCCGGCTATGCGTATCCCCATGCCCCTCGGCCAATTTCACCGCTTTGCCGATCATAATCCCCATCGTTACCCGCCCGATACCTTCTTCCTCTATGATTTTCAAGGTCTCTTCGATATAATTACCATAATGGACAAAAGCCTGAGGTATCATTTCAGGGAAACGTTCCCGGAGGATCCGCTCACTTTTAGCTCCCGAATTAATGACGATATGCCGGCATCCCAATGCTTTAGCTACCTGTATTTCTTTACGGATGGTCGCAACGAAAGCTTCGGACGAAAAAGGACGGACCACTCCGGAAGTATATGGTGCAGCATATTATTTTTCCTCCTTCAAAACTGTCTGAAAAAACGATTGCAGCGGCAGTGTCGCACCGGAATGCCTGCCATTCGGCACCTGCACAAGAT
>ERZ772865.3594-NODE-3594-length-11479-cov-3.782738_pt1 | contig 11479 bp, 9 predicted proteins | sample MGYA00512133_ERZ772865 | MGnify/ENA primary metagenome ERZ772865 (study PRJEB29015, sample SAMEA2737722) | human gut metagenome | biome: human gut; feature: human-associated habitat; material: faeces | place: China | collected 2012 ...
CCTGTCGCGCCCCGCAAGGGGCGCGGCGAAAGAAAGTCCCATCCTTTTCTCCGGCGCCACGTGCGGCGAAGAAAATATTTCTCGGCCTGCAACCGTGCGCGCGGCAGGCCGACAGGTTTTCCGAAAAAATCACACCGGGGCGGTCATAGACCGCCCCGGTTCGTTGTATTCCCGGGGGTGTGTCCCCCCCGCTGTGCGCGTCAGATCTGCTCCTCGACGTCCTTGTCGTCGTGGTATGCGATGAGCGCGTTGTAGATCTTTTCGATGAGCTTCATGTCCGCGTTGGTCATGTATGCCAGAAACAGCAGACCAAAGAGTGCGGCGAGCACGATGAGCACGATCCAATACCAGGCCATATTCGTTCCTCCTTACCAGCTGAGTGCGTCTTCGTAATCCAATAGAGTGGGGTCAAGCGGCTTCTCGTTGAGCACCGTGACCATATACTGGCTGAATGCCTCGCGCATCTCGCGGCGCGAGACCGTGCGCGGGTCCATGACGTCGTGCGGGATCCAGATGAGATGGATGCCACGCTCGCGCGCCTGATCCTCAAACAGGCCGTGCAGACCGCCGACGTTCTTGCACGACACGTGGTCGTACATGATGACGATGTTCGTGTGGAACTTCTCGCACATCTTCCAGCACTCGTCGAGCAGGTTGACATAGCCGCCGTTGGTGTGCGAGCGCATCATCATCTTCTCATAGCAGCGCACGAGATCGGCCAGCGCCTGCTCTTTGTCGCCGATGGTGATGGGCTGGTAGCTGAGCATGGCCTCCATGTCGTTGACGCAGGTGACGCCCCAGCAGTGCTGCGTCCAGTAGGTGAAGTTGGTGTAGTAGTGCGCGGGGCATGCCCAGACGAGGCAGCGGTATTTCGGCTGGGGCGCGTTGGCCGCCTTGTCCTGCTCGTAGCCCTTGAGCATCATCTTCGTGACGCGCAGGTCCGTCTTGTACATGAACTTGTCCATGCAGGCTGCCGCCATGAACTCATATTCGCGCTGCAGTGCCAGCGCCGCACCGCAGACCTGTGGGTGCTCGGTGCAGTTGACGTCCCACTTCTCGATCATACAGTGCGAGCTCTCGTTGTACATTTCGGCGTTTTTCCAGAAGGCGTCCCAGTCCCATTTGACGCCGAACTGCTGCTCGAGAAATTCGATGCCCTTTTTCAGGTTCTTGACCGCATAGGTCTGCACCTCCGGTTCGTTGACACGCTGCGGCGGCGTGATCTGGAACGAGGGAAGCTCCTTGAAGTGCCGCGTGAGGATGTTCGTCTGCGAGATCGCACCGTCGCACGGCATCGTGCCGGTGAAGTAGCACTTGCCGACGCGCGGATAGTCGTCCACCACGGCGCAGCCGCTCTCGGCGGCGGGTTCGGGGCAAACGTCCGCCGGCAGACCGAGGTGCTCCATGGCGTCGATGTAGAACATGCTGGCGTTCTGGTCGACCTCCGACGGCAGACCGATGGCGAACATGGCGATGTCGATCCACTTCACGGTGGGGAACCCCATCATGATCAGGTGCGGGGTCATCTCATCGAACATGACGGTGTTCTCGCGCAGCTTCGCCGCGTGCTTGCTGTTGGGGCGCAGGTTCTTGTCGCGTACGATGATGTCACGCACGCCGAGGACGGAGTTATGCAGCACGGAGAAAAACTGGTTGTGTGCATAGCGCAGCTCCTTGCCGCGCAGCCCCATGGTGTGGCGGTCGACCATGTGCGCTGCGGTGAGATAGGACACCATCCAGCGGTAGCGCAGCATGGCCTTGACCATCAGGATCGGGTGGCAGCCAAGCTTTGCGGCCATGAAGCCGTAGAGATACAGCCAGCGGAAGAAATCATAAAAGGTGTCTCGGAAGCCGCGCCATTCGCGGGCGCGGAAGGCGCGGTGCTCGGCGGAATAGAAGCGGCCGAGGCCCTTGCCGGTTTTGGGGTTGTAGGCCATGTCAGTTGTCCTCCTTTTGCGCTGAGCGCAGCTGCTTCATTTCCAGACTCTCCACAAAGGCCTGCACGCGCGTGCGCAGCTGGCCGCTCTGCCCCGCGATGTAGGGGCGGTCGATGGAGAGGATGTGGATGCCGTAATCGCGCGGCATGATTTGGTTTGCGATCACACGCTCATACGACCAGTAGGTGCAGAACTTCATCTGTTCGTAAATCGCGCCGTCGGCCTTGAAGTCGTGCACGAGCTGGGCGACGTGGTCGTTGCGGTACTGGACGCGGTGCAGCGCGCTCTGGCGCGGGCACTCGGTGTGCTGCAGGTACCAGCGGCACACCTGCGTGAGTGCATCCTCGCCGTCCGTAAGCACGATCTCCTGACGGCCGGGGAAGCTGCCGTAGCAGTAACGGTCAGCGACCACCAGCGCGCCGCAGCTCTCGATGAGCCGGATCAGGTCCGGGTCGTCGATCTCGGAGCCGACGACGGCGACGCGCACACGGTAGTTTTTCTGCGCATCGACCTCGCGCGTCTTTACCTCGGCGAGCGTCTCGCGCAGCAGAGGCAGGATCAGCCGCTTCGGGCAGACGTAGCTCACGAGCACCAGCACGGCGTATTCATAGCCCGTGATGGGCGGGGTGTCGAGCTTGCGCGTCTCGCCGATCTCGGTGAGGATGCGGCAGACCTCGTTGTGCTCGCTGACCGCGGTGCGGATGGCAGCGTCCGAGGTATCGACGCCGTAGTTTTCGCGCATGGGCTTGAGGATCTTGCGCGAGACCTGCTCACAGATGTGCTCGACGCAGTCGGCATCGTCGGAATACGGGATGTCGAGGTTGCAGTAGAAGAATTTGTCCTTGTCCGCCCCCTGCGTGTGCATGATCTCCATGTTCTCGACGGCGCGGTTGTTGGCCTCGCACACGTCGACGCCCGCCATGGCGTGCAGGAAGCCGTAGTTGCCCTCGAGCGCGCGCTCGAGGATCGCGCGGGAAAACTCGCAGCTGTTGTTGGCCATGTAATAGGTGGCCAGCTCCATGGACGTGGTGTGCGGCGCGCGCAGACGCACCGAGAAGCAGCTGCCCAGATTCAGCAGCACCTCCGGCGCGTGAAAGCAGGTATAGCCGATCGCCAGATCCCCTTCCGCTTCGGCCTTACGGACGAGCTCGTTGTGTGCATCGTCCAGCAGGCGCTCAAAGTACATCAAATGCTTCAGTTCCTTCATTGCGGCCCTTCTTTCTTTTGATATCTGTCTTCCTTCTCTGCTCGTGTCAGCCAAACTGACATAATCGGGTATACACAAATCCCGATCGCTCGGGATCTGCTGTGTATGTGGTTATTTGCCGCTGAGTGCGCGCACGAACATCTGGCTCAGGTGGCGCATCCGGCTGTCGTAATCAAGCGCGCTCGCGCTCGGCGAGCCGCCGATAGACAGGCGCTGCATGATGCCGAGGATTGCGTCGTAGGAGTTGTAGTAGATCTCCCGCACGTCGACCTCCGGGCTGATCGAGCCGTCGGCAAGTCCCTTGCGGATCGCCTTGGCCATCGGGCCGCCGGAGGTCTCAAACGGCTCGGGCGGCTGGTTTTTGATCTCGTGGAGTCTGCCCGCGGCATGCAGCGTCAGCTCCGCGTCGAGCGTGAAGCGCATGCCGTTCGGGTCGAGGCGGTAGAGCTGAGAATAGCAGACGAGGACGTTTTCCGCGTCCTGCAGGCCGGTCGTGCCGCCGTCGGCCACGGTGTGGGACATCCGGTCGATGCGCTCGAGGATGCGCTTCCAGTAGAGCAGGGACGCGGCCAGGACCAGATCGGCCTTGGTCTCAAAGTAGCGAAAGACCGACCGCTCGGTGAGCCCGGAGCGCAGCGCGATGTCCGCGACCTTGGTCTTTTCGATCCCGTTGGCCAGAAAACAGTCCAGCGCGACCTCCGTGACCAGCCGGATATTCTTTTCTCTCTGCTCCTCGTGCGGCAAGTGCGTTCGCCTCCTCTGTTCCTGTCAGTTACACTGACAGGAACAGTGTACCGCGAAAAGCAGGGAATGTCAAGCCCTTAACAGAACGCACAGAAAATAAAAATGTGCTGTTCAGCAGCCTGAGCGGCACATTGCAGCGCGCCAAAGAAGCTCTGCGAGGGCACTTGGCAGCTTTGTGCTACGTATGCTTTGTTTTAGGGAAAGAGCTCCTTGCTATCGGCCGCGGTCAGAATATCGCAGCCGAGCCTGAGCCACGCCATCGTGCAGCTGGAGCAGGAGCTCGGTGTGCCGCTGTTTGAAAAGAACGGGCGCAACGTGGAGCTGACGCAGTTCGGCGAGGTGTTTCTCAAGCAGGTGCGCCAGTCGCTGGAGATCCTCGACGGCAGCGTGGACTATCTGCACCGCATTGCCGCTGGAAACGGCGTGGTGCGGCTCGGCCTGCTGCGTGCGCTGGGGGTCGAATATCAGCAACAAGATCAAGGGCAACGCCGGTGAGCCGATAGACCTTTAGGAAAAGAGCTCCATGACCTCCACACTTGGTGTATGGATGCTAACCGGGTACGGGGCAGAAAAGGCTCCACACCTGATGCAGCTTTCCGTACATTGTGATCACCTCCGATCTATATCGTTTCGGAGAGCAGATCCTTTCACCCTACGGAGAAAAGGTGACTGCTTTGACCACCCTGCTCCGAAAAAAGATGTGCTCCTCAATATACGGCCACGAGAGAGGACGAAACTTTTATGGTTTGCCAGCTTTTTTCACCATACGGAGAAACATGGGCCGTTTTGACCAGTGTTTTTCAAACTTTTTCTTCACTCTCCGCTATACGGAGAAACACAGACCGTTTTGAGCGGGTGTTTCCCGCTATACGGAGAAAAACATGCTGTTTTGATCAGGTGTTTTCCCAAAACTTTTTCTGCTTCCTCCACCATACGGAGAAACTCATGCCCTTTTGTTAACGTGTTTCCCCGAAAAGATTTGCTTCCCTGATATACGGCCACGGGAAAGAGGAAAACTTAACCACTTTTCAAAAAAGGATTAGAAAACGTAAAAACTGCCTCCGCAAAAGCTGCGGAAGCAGTAGAAGTTTCAATGGTTTTGTGATACTATTATTTTGCTAGACCTTTATGGTGATAGACCGAAATAAAGGGCCCCTGTCGAGAATAATCTCAAGCAGGGGCTGTGCATCGTGTCTAATTAAACTGAAGGAGGATAAATGAAATGCCAAATTTTGATTTATCTCATCAGCCGAGATTTGAATTGGTGCATTATGACACTGACACACCAATTACAGAAGAAACGCTTACTCAACTTCTGAATGGACGCACTGGCATTACTCTCTGTATCCGTTCTGCCGCTGGCCACGAGAACAGAGGCGGACATTTCTTTTGCATAGAAGAACAAGCAGAAGGAAGCATCTCTTTGGAAACAATCGAAGGAGATCCGGTAGAGTGTTTTTCTGTTGCAGATATGGTATCATTCATTAATCATTGCTCCGGTTTACGGTACAGCCGTGAGATGCAACTGCATTGCCAGAATAACATCAATTTTCGGACTGATTGAGCAGATTGATCACATTTTTGGGCTTTTGATTGGTTGCAACAGAAATCAATTCTCCTTCACAATAATGGTACACTGTTGATTTATACTTTTCTGTCATAACCACGGCATAAGTTATCCTATGTTCCTGACATAACGATTCAATAATAGCCCTTATCCGACGTGTTCCCAACAGCGGAGACAGTATGTATAGAATCCCTCCGCTCTCATATCCGACCATGTTTTCATGGTACCGAACGGGGGTAATCTCCGTCAAAGATAGCTCCCTTAGCTGGGAAACAGCAAGAATCTTGAAACCTTCGAGTACGATCTCGCTTTGAAAACTCAAGTATTCCCGTTCTGTATCGAGTAGTTCAGGCGACTCAACCGGGCGATAAGGAAATTCAAGCTTCCATATCCGCGTCAGTTTTCCGTAATTCCCTTGCTCTTTTGAATATACGCCATCAGCGCAAGTGACTGCAAACCGGATATCAAAGCCCTGATATCCTCCTCCAAGATTTGAGGGCGGGTTGTTAAGCCAATATGTATCTCGCAGCAGTGTTAGTGAGTACGCGTGGAAAACATAGACTTTTACAATCTTGGGAACAGAATCCCAATTGCAATTCTGCCCTCTATCCTTAAACCAGTCCCATAGACATACAACCACGTAATCTGTGTTCGGGTCAATATCCTTTTTTAGCGTATCAAAATTAGCTGATTTTTCTTCTGCAACACACTGGAGGCACTTAATCTCGAGCCGTAATAAACGTTCACCAGTATTGCGCCTTACCTCCAGATCGGGAAAACGATTTGCTACAACGTAACTCCAAAAAACATCGTTTATTCCGAAAGAGCAAAGCAATTCGTTTGATATTCTGGCAAGCTCAAACTCTATCAGCACTCCCATTCGAGTTCGAACATCGGTTAGATTCCTTTCGTTGACAGGAATACGTTCATTCTGATAGAGCCCAAACCGTCTCCGCGAATCCTCTGAATTGAAGCGATCAACTATCTCAGGGAAATACTCATTTCTCAACCTCTGAGTCAATTCTTGTGAGGGCATGGCTGCTTCAAGCATTTGGTAAAGATTGTCTCTGTCCATTTTTATTCTCCTGACATCTTTTTTGCTGCATTGTTTACGGCTTTCTTTTCCAGAGTCTGAGCTTCAGACATTAACAAGGCCGCTTTTTCTCTGAGTTGAGCCGCAGATTCCAGCGAAGTATTCATTGAGAGCAATGCACTATCTTGTATGACGCGGGGAGGGACAGGGATTTTTATATTTCGTAAATCCTTATTCCCAATTCGTGGCCGACCAATTCCGGTAACGCGGCTCATAATCTGTCCATAGATGAAATCGGATCGAAGAAGTGCACACAGTAATTCGGGATCAATAATCGGCTTCCCATCAGCATCGCATCTCACAGAAAAAACTGAGCATTCAGATGAAACATAACCACCATCTTCGAACTGCATTACGGCAGTTTTTCTCAACGATGGCCTCATCTTTGAAAAGACAATATCCTGAGGATCGTATTTTTTCACCGCGCTTTTAATGGACGCTGCTGGAGTAATGACCCGGGTAACTTTACCAGTATATGATTCAATATTTGCAAGCCCGGTGAACTGAATTGTTGTTGCTTCACTATCTGCAGAAGGAATATATGTCTCGTTCTTTTCATCACATATTTCCGCAAGAGACATTAGCCTATACGGGCTTTGCTCTAATAGCTTTTGACTTTCTTTTCTATATGGATGATGATATACGTAATCCAACCTTAATGACTCATCGCCATCCAAATTCTCGGTGATATTCGCAGAAAAGCATTCTCCCTGCAAATTGCTATGCCCGTTACAATGGAGTTGCCATTGACTCAATATAAATGGCAGATCACTATTAAGCATTGTGCTGCCATCTTCAGAATAAATAACGTCATCATCTCCATTTGATTTTCTCCCCACACAAAGAGACCGTCCAAAGAATACGTTTGTCTGGGGAACCGAATGCAATGTCTTTTGCATAAACAGAATTGAGGAGCTTACGTTTGCATATGGCATGAATGCCGTATCAGGCAAATCAACTATTGCAAGTAGGTTGAAATGTGATAGTAGGAAATTACGAACATCGAGATTTGAGCTTGCATTCAAAACGCCCTGATCAATAATAATTGCGACGAATCCGCCATCTCGAAGGAGATTCCATGCTTGCTCCAAGAACAGAATACCTCTTCGACGTGAACTATGGTTTCTTCCGAGCGCGAAGTTTGATAAAATAACAGAATCGCTGTAGTCACTTCCAAAAGGCGGATTAGTAATAATAACATCAGCGCTTCCGAAATATGGATGGCTTTCAGGGCCTAAGCTTCCGCCATTCGCTAATGACATCACCTTGAAATCATCATTCCCGTGAATGAGCAGGTTGAGATTCGATACCCAAGCTAATCTATCGTCAACTTCTAATCCCAATAGACTGACTTCGGGACAGAGTTCCCCGACTTTGTTTAGAAATCCAGCGGTTCCGCAAGCCGGATCACAGACCACCCCTCGAATAAATGGAATCGACATTTGCACCATAAAATCGACGACTTGATACGGGGTAAAATACTGTTGATTATCGCTTTTGTCAAAAGTCCCCTTGATCGTATCCTCGTAGGCAAGTCCTTTTACATCAAGGCCAGCATTAGAAAAATCTACTTTGTCGAGCTCAATTCCACATTTAGCAGCAACCTCAGGAGCAAGGTGTATTGTCATAAATACATCAGGGACGGCGATCCCAGCCTCTTTAATGGCTGTTTCGTATGCGTTTTGCAGCCGAAGAAGGTATGCTTCATTGCTTTCCAACATCTGATGCATAAACAGACTGTCGTTGTTATGTTCTGCGTATAGTTTTAAGAACAAGAGCTTAGATATTTCATCAAACCGCGTTATGATATTGCTGCTCGCGTCACCATCTCTGATAATATTGTGTAGCTTGCTGATGGTCCGTTTGATCGACTTGCTGTCAACGGTGGGTAAAATAGGCTTTCCTTCAGAAGCATCGCTATCCAACATCATATTGCGAATGGCGATCAACTCATCCATATTATACATGCGATATCCATTGACTGGGTTTCGAACAGCAGAAAGCTTCCCGTCTTTATCCCAGTTTCTAAGTGTAGCTCTACTGACGCCTAAAAAGGATGCAGCCTCCATAAGTGACACTTGAGTAGCCATGTTTTATAACCTCCAAACATTACTAAACATATTATAATCCTCGTTTCGCCTTTTTGCAACAGCAAACTTCAAGAATCTACGATTTTGCGTAATAGTAGCTTAACCCCAAATTGAACGATACCCCTCTGTGAGAACGATTCCTCCGGGAGGAAGCTATCCGAAATGCCCATAAACGCAAAAACGCCGCTGCGGGAATTGATCCACAGCGGCGTTGCTTATTGGCAAATATATAAAAAAGTATGGAAATCAGGGCATATTTCCCGTTAAACTATCGTTCCGGACAAAAAGGAAAGGTCGGTAATTCTATCAAAATTACCGACCTTTTATGGTTGCGGAGACAGGATTTGAACCTGCGACCTCCGGGTTATGAGCCCGACGAGCTACCGAACTGCTCCACTCCGCGATATGAACTTGACCCCTCAAGGCTCATATACTATAACATATGAGCCTTGGGTTGTCAAGTGTTATTTTAGCGCTCGGAAACAGAAGATTCTTCCTTTTCTGAGACGTCCAGTGTCTCAACTGCCTCGGCGCGGCCATTTTGCAGCTTGAGCTCGGCGAGGATGTCTGCCAGCAGCTCATCCGTGGTGGGCTTGGCCGGGGCTTCCGGCTCGGGCTCTTTTTCTTTCTTGCGGTTGAAGCGGTTGATGATCTTCACCATCCAGAACACGACGAATGAAATACACAGGAAGTTGATGATGGACATGATCAGATCGCCGATCGGGAACACGCCGACGGTCACGCCGGAGAAGTCCAGCCCGCCGATGATGAGCGAGATGAGCGGATTGATGATGTCGTTGACGAGCGCGGTGACGATGGCCGTGAACGCGCCGCCGACTACGACGCCGACGGCCAGGTCAATGACGTTGCCGCGCGAGATGAAAACCTTGAATTCGTCGAGCCAACTGGGCTTTTTCATGATACAGACTCCCCTGTTTTTTCAGTAGTTTCAGTGCTTGGGCACGAGGACTTCCGTGCCGCCCATGTACGCGCGCAGCGCCTCGGGAATGACGACGCTGCCGTCGGGCTGCAGATTGTTCTCGAGGAGCGCGATGAGCATGCGCGGCGGGGCGACGCAGGTGTTATTGAGTGTGTGGGCGAGATAATTCTTGCCGTCCTTGCCCTTAATGCGGATGTGCAGACGGCGAGCCTGCGCATCGCCGAGGTTCGAGCAGGAGCACACCTCAAAGTATTTCTGCTGGCGCGGGCTCCAGGCCTCAATGTCGCAGGACTTGACCTTCAAGTCGGCGAGGTCACCGGAGCAGCACTCGAGCTGGCGTACCGGGATGTCCAGGCTGCGGAAGAGCTCAACGGAGTAGCGCCAGAGCTTCTCGTACCAGTCCATGCTCTCCTCCGGGCGGCAGACGACGATCATCTCCTGCTTTTCAAACTGGTGGATGCGGTACACGCCGCGCTCCTCGATGCCGTGCGCGCCTTTCTCCTTGCGGAAGCACGGAGAGTAGGATGTCAGTGTATATGGCAGCTTCTCCTCATCGTTGATTGTATCGATGAACTTACCGATCATGGAATGCTCGGAGGTACCGATCAGATAAAGATCCTCGCCCTCGATCTTGTACATCATGGCATCCATCTCATCAAAACTCATAACGCCCGTCACAACATTGCTGCGGATCATAAACGGCGGCACCACGTAGGTAAAACCGCGGTCGATCATGAAATCCCTCGCGTAGGAGAGCACTGCGGAGTGCACACGCGCAATATCGCCCATCAGATAATAAAATCCGTTTCCTGCCACCTTGCCTGCAGCATCCAGATCAATGCCGTTAAAACGCTCCATGATCTCGGTGTGATACGGGATCTCAAAATCCGGAACAGCCGGCTCGCCAAACTTCTCGATCTCCACATTGCAGGAATCATCCTTGCCGATCGGTACGGACGGATCAATGATGTTCGGGATCGTCATCATGATCTTGGTAACTTTCTCCTGAAGTTCCTTTTCTTTTTCCTCTAATTCTGCCAGACGGGCAGCTCCCTCTGCAACCTGTGTCTTGACAGCCTCAGCCTCGTCCTTTTTGCCCTGCCCCATCAGCTTACCGATCTCTTTGGACAGCTGGTTTCTCTTTGCACGAAGATCATCTGCTTCCTGCTGTGTCTTGCGCGCTTTGGCATCAAGTTCAATCACCTCATCCACAAGCGGAAGCTTGTGATCTTGGAATTTGTTCTTAATGTTCTGCTTTACAACCTCCGGGTTCTCTCTCAAAAACTTCAGATCGATCATGTCATTTCCTCCTAAATTCTTCTGTTCTATCCGCACAGGAACAAAAAAACCTTTCGCCCCTGTGTCAAATGTCCCCGTCATCTCTGACCGGGCACCACTTGCACATGGGACGAAAGGTTCTGCTTCCGCGTTGCCACCCATCTTGCCACAGGCATGTTCCTGCGACCTCTCAAACGTATGTTAAAGGATACGACCCTCGCAGCTTTCACTGCCGGCTCCAAAAGTGGAAAGATTCTATCCTGCACCGGTTCGCACCACCCACCGGCTCTCTGTCGCAGTCTTCAAACCGCAGCTTTCTTCATCGCCAATTCTTCCGCTATTATATAATGATTATCCGCAAAATGCAAGGTTAATATGCAGATTCGCCCGTTCCGCGCCCAGTCCTCATCGAATCCCCTGTGTTTTCCGCACTTTGTCCTTTATCTATTGCGCGGCATCCTCCGCAATCCACGCTGCCAGCGTCTTCGCGCGCTGTGCCCAGGTATGCTTCTGCTCCACAATCGCTCTGCCACGCTGCACAATCTCTCCACCCTGGGCGTCAGCCTGCGGAGCATGGGCCGGCTGACTGCTCAGACGCAGTCCGCTCGGGGCAACAATTCGCA
>ERZ772865.3620-NODE-3620-length-11409-cov-3.449005_pt1 | contig 11409 bp, 4 predicted proteins | sample MGYA00512133_ERZ772865 | MGnify/ENA primary metagenome ERZ772865 (study PRJEB29015, sample SAMEA2737722) | human gut metagenome | biome: human gut; feature: human-associated habitat; material: faeces | place: China | collected 2012 ...
GCCTTTGCATCGTGGATTGCGCCGCGGCCCCGGCTCTCTTTCGCCCTTGCATAAACGGTTTGCAGCATGGTCTCCGGCACGCCGGAGAGCTTGATTTTTTCTCTCATGTTATGCTTTCCTCCGATTGCATAGTCAGAAATTTTTCCGCATACCGGCAGAATTTTTCCGGGTGTACCATCACCAGCTCCGCATGGGCCATCTTGGGGATGCCATGGATGCGCGCCTTAGGAAAATAGCGCTTGATGAACCGGATATCCCGCCTGCGATCCTTCTTTTCGTCATCGCCGTACCAGTAGGTGATCTTCGTAGCGATTTTCGCAGGGGGCTTCGGAAGCGCATAGTTGTTGGCAGACCAGAATATATTGCGGATCGTCCGATCGGAAAAGGTTTTGAGATAGGCTTCCATGGCGTCGTACTCCTTTTTGGGGTCGTGCTCTGCGGGGGTGAACCGTTCCGGCGGAAAGGCCGCTTCCAGAATTTTTCGGCTGTTCGCCGCCATTTTAAAGGACACAATATCCCGCCAAAGCAGCAGCTTTCGCACCGGGTAGAGCAGCTGATAGGGCGTGATCCCGCCGTCGATGATGGCCCGGTCGATGGGCATTTCCCCCAATGCCAGCATACGGGTCAGGCAGGCACCGCCCATGGAGCAGCCATAGGCCCCACCCAGACGGGAGACGCCGTGGCTCTTCAAATAGGAGATCACCTCGTCCACGGTCTGCTCGACTGAGGTGAAATCCCCGGGATACTCCGGCTGATGGCCGTCATACACCACCTGAAAAACATGCCATCTCTGAGAAAGCAGCGTGATCGTGTCGGCAAAAGCCCATACAGGCTCTGCCGTGCAGGGGAAAAACAGCAGCGTCCGCTCCTGCGCCTGCCCGTGTTCCAATATCTGCATGGCTCACCCCTCCGATTTCACGCACTCTGCGTAGGTCAGCGGGAAGGATGCTTTCAGCACGGTGCTTTTCCGCACCGTCCAGCCGTTTTCCCGCAGGAACGAAAGGTAATCTGCACTCGTCCACTTGCTGTGCAGCGGAAAGCCTGCCAGCTTCATGAAAAATGCTTTGACCTTTCCGAAGAAAGCGTTATCCGCATGGGTAAAGGTGGGCGCGACCAACACGCCGTCGTCCTTCAGCACGCGACGAATTTCAGAGAGGGCTTTCTCCGGTTCCGGTACAATGTGCAGCGCATTGGCCACGATCACCACATCGAAAGACTGGTCGGCATAGGGCAGATGGAACATATCCTGCACCGAAAAATAGAGTTTCGCAGATTTTACGCCCTGTTTCGCCTGCTCGATCATCTCTTTGGAAGCGTCGGTAGCTTCAATATGGTCAGCAGAGCGGACGATATGCTTGGCAATCAGCCCTGTGCCGGTGGCCAGCTCCAGCACAGTTTTTTGCCGTACCACAGGGCGCAGCAGCTCGTACAGCCGCTCGTAAGCCGCTGCATCCTTGCGCATGAAACGGTCGTACCGTCCTGCGTTTCTATCCCAAAAGGTTTTTGGACTTTTCATCACTATTCCTCTTTTTGATTAGCATAAGCTAACTATCATATATAGAGACTTGTTAGAGAATGCTAACTGCGTTGTTTTTGAAAAGCCGCATTTCTGCGGCTATTCCTTTGTCCTTATAATAGCAAGCATCACTGCTCCTGTCAAGATTTTGGAGCACGGACCATTTCAAAATTCCGACAGCCGGACATTCTTTACCTGCAATCGCATTTGTGGGATGATTAATTTATGGAACAAAAGCCAATAAAGCCATACAAGCAGTTAAAACAAAAGCAGAAAGCAAAAATTTCCGACTATATGTATTTGGAAACACAATGATAACCGGATACAGCAGACGGTATCCGTAATTTTACAAGATGCGAATGGGGTTGTCTCAGGAAAAGCAGCCTGCGAAAAAGCAAAGGGGGCTGTCTCAAAAAGACAAAGTGCCCAATTAGAGGAAATGTCTGTCATTGCGAACCAGTCCGCAGACTGGTGTGGCAATCCCCCCGATTTTCGAACAATTACGTCCGAAAATCGAGGGGATTTACTTCTATCCGGGAGATTGCCACGCCAGTGACGTCGGTCACTGGCTCGCAATGACAGCTTCTTTTAGGCTATTTTGACCCATTTGAGACCTTAGTGAGGCAATCTCTGTGGGGCTATTGGCTGTTACAGCGCCGGTGGTGTCCACAGGTCGCTGCTGCCGCCGGAGGAGCCGCCGCTGCTGCCGCCGCTTTCCGGGGCGGGGGTTACCACCAGCGGAGTCTGGCGCAGGGTGGCGGAGGCGGCGTAGAACCGCTCCCCATCTGCCTGGACCAGGGCGGTTAGCCCTGCGTCCCAGAGTACCGTCAGGGGCTTGTTGGTATACAAAGTCTTGACCTCCTTGCCAAGGAGCAGATAGTGTTCGTAGAGCTTGCAGTTACTCCCCGCATACCCCTCCCAGGGGGTGAAGGTCTGGGCATCGGCCAGCCAGGCTGTGGGAATATAGGCGGTGGTGCCGTCAGATTCCAGGATGGCGGTGTAGCCCGGAAGCTCCGGGGCGGTGCCGGATTCCAGGACGGAAACCCTGTCCCCGTAGTCACAGAACCGGAGCACCAGGGGCACGCCGGAGACCTTCACCTTGGCCTCGCCGGTTTTCACCTTGTCAGCCAGGAGCCGGAGGGTGCCGGGGTGCATCAGGGTGATGTCGCCGCCGTCCTGGGGGCCGGAGCTGCCGGAGCCGCCGGAACTGCCGGAGCCGTTGTCTGCCGGGGCCTGATAGGGGTAGCGGCTCTGCTGGGCCAGGGGTACGAAGCCGGTCTGTTCCCCTGCCTGTACATACAGGCAGTTTTCCAGCTCCTCCAGTACCTCCAATTTGGTGTTGGTGGCCAGCTTTTCCAGGGGTTCTCCCAGGCAGGAGAAGTCCGGGTAGAGCCCCGCGTTCCACAGGGCATAGGCGGTGCGGCGCTCAAAGGGTTCACCCGGGAAGCGGAGAAACCCCGTCCCTACAAGCCCCTCCTCCTTTCCCGCCGTGACCTTGGCGAAGGTTTCCTCATAGCCCGTGACCTCCAGGGTCTGCCCCCCTTCCAGCAGCAGACGGATCACCGGGATGCGGTCCCCCATGACCTGGACTTCCCTGGTTTTGGGGGCGGTGGTTTCCGGGGCGGTGGTCTCCGGCGCTGTCTCCTGCGTGGTGGGGGCCGTGGAGGCGGGAGGCTCCGTTGTGGGGGCCTCCTGCCCTTTTCCGCAGCCTGCCGTCAGCAGGCACAGGGCCAGAAGCAAGGCCATATATTTTTTCATTTGGTTTCTCCTCCCTGCTCCGTCTTGCCGTAGACGGCATCGATGATTTCATGGATGTACTTGTAGCCTGCCGTGCCGGGCTTGTAGGTATTCTCGTTCTGCTTGGCGATATAGCCGATAGACCGGCTGACGCAGCCGCCGTAGAGGGTGACGGTTTCGCCGGTGGTCATATCCTTCAGCTTGATATAGGGCCGCAGGGTCAGCGTATCCTTGCAGTCCTCCAGACTGAAGCCCACCAGGACGTTGGTATACTGGATCATCCCGTTCGCTCTGCTGAAAATCGGGTCAGCCTTGCCCTTTTTGTAGGCGAAGTTGTGGCTTTTGCTGTTTTCCAGGGTGGGGGTCCCGACTCCCCGCATGACCACAGTGCCGTATTCTTCCAGGGTGTAGCCCCCCAGGCCCCGGGCACCAGTCAGGGCCGTTCTCGCATCCTCGCCGATGCCGGTGATCATGCGGATGCCCTTGGTGCCGGTAAGGCGGATGGAGCAGCCGGCGTAGTTCAGAAGATTCGCAAACTCGGTGATTTCCTCGGCCTTCGCGCCGCCTTCCTGACGGGTAATACGGAACACCTGCATACCTATGGGATAGTTGGTGCAGGAGCCCGTCGGGGTGCCGTCCTTAAAGGAGTAGACAGTCAGCAGATCGCCGGTTTCCGGCAGGTTGACATAACGCGTACCGTTCATTTCCTCAATGGGATATTCCTTCCCATCAACGGTCACGGTGGTCTTGCCGTCAAATTCCGGTTTGCCCGTCACATCCAGGTAATTGGCAGGTATCTCGACGGTGAAGGTAACTGTGCCGGTTCCGCTGTTGTTTTCCCCGTAGATCACCGTGAGTGTGTGTTCGCCAGGCTCCATCCAGACCTGCAAAAACTCCGGCTTCAGCGTCAGGGTAAACGGTTCGTCTATCGAACCGCTGACTGCCAGGAAACTGGGAGTCGCCGTGATGTGCATTTTGCCGTCCAAGAGGACTTTGGAAAATTTCCGGGTCTGGCCGTTGACGGTGAAACTCAGGGGGTTCCAGCTGCCCTTGTACCAGGTCTGGCCGTCGCCCTCGGTAATCGTCCAGGCGTCCAGCTGAGCTTCCAGCCGAACCAGCTTGTCAAGTTTCGTGCTGTCCACCAGGGTCTTCTGGTGGTCGGTCAGGTCACTGTAGGCTTGCCGGGCGGGCTTGATCTGGGTATCCTCCACGGTCTGCTGGTACGGCTCCACGGAATCCGGCAGGGCGGCGATCTGCGCCTCTACCGCCGCCACCTGATCCAGAACCTGACGCAGCTGCGCAATCCGAGCCAGCGCATCGTTAATTTCCTTCTTCTCCGGCTCGGTGGCATAGGTCACATCCAGACCCTTGAGGGTCGCTTCCACATCGTCCAGGGTGGCACGGTCGGATTTGCGAATTGTGTCTTCCAGAATGCTGTCCAGGGGCTGGGTCAGGTCGGAAAGGGGCTTCATGTACACGGTGATGGTGGCCTCGTTGCCGCACCGGTCACCCACCGTGAAGGTATAGGAACTGCCGTTGTTTGGCAGCCGCAGCTTGATCGGATTCTCATTTCCGCCATTCGGAACCTCTCCGATTGAGCCTTCCGCCATATACCAGTCCGGCATACCGTCGTCATGAATCTCCATCTGCTGGGACACATAGTAGGTTTTCCCATTCTCCACGCCGGAGAAGGTGGGCGGATTGCTCTCCTTGACCAGCTTGCCGGTGCAGGCGTAGCCCACATTATTCGCCTTGTCCAGCGCCTTGACGTAGAGGTAGTACTCCCCGTCCTCGGTGATAGACACCTTGCCTTGATTCGCCGGCCGCGCCCAGAAAGCGCCGTTCATTCCCTTCAGTTCCTCCAGGGTCAGGGGCTTGTCGGACAGGCAGTACCAGATGCTGGCCACGCCGGAGCCACGATCCGCTGCCGAAATCACAAAATCGCCGTTCACAAAGTCGTCCGCCGGATTCTTCTGGAAGCCCTCCCACTTGACATAGGCCAGGCTGTTTTCCGTAAGCTGTCTGCCCTGGATGGAGGCCTTGGGTTCCCGGTTGTCCGTCTTCACGCCGGTGACGGTGATGGTGATATCCTTTTCGGGGGCAGTCAGTTTGACCGCACCATCATTGCCGAGGGTCAGCTTCGTTTTCTCGCTTCCAGCTTCCGCCCAGATGCCAAAATCTGCGGCCTTATACGCACCCACGGAATTCAGTTGGAAACTCAGCTCCACATCCTCGTGCCAGCCCAGCTGGGTCTTGCTTGCCGTCAGGTTGTAGCCTTTCTGATTCTCCGGCAGGGTGACTTTCAGTTTCCGGCCGGACTGGACGGTGACCTCCTGAGTGGTGGAGGGCAGGTAGTTCTTCGTCTCTGCCAGGCGGATTTCATAGGTGACTCCCGGGGTAAGCGTCATAAAGGTCTGACCCTGGGATGCCCCTATCGGTTCAAAGGTCGTCTCGCCCTTCTCCCGGATTTCATAACCCTCTGCGGAGGGCAGCAGCTTCACGCCGCCGTCGCCCTTGCCGGAGATGGTTTCGTTGACCACCGCAATGTTGGCGGTCTGGGCGGCCTTTTGAATCGTGACTGCCAGGCTCAAACTGGCTGTGGTGTAGTTGGTTCCTCCTGTCCAAGTCGCATACAGCATGTAGGTACCGGCACGTGTCGGGTTCGCACCCGTTTCCAGTCTGATGGAACCGTCTCCTGTCAACCAATAGTAGCTGAACGTACCGTCCGGGTGATTGGAGGTGAAGTTCTCGGCCTTGGGGGTGGGAACCGTGTCGCCGTAGGTAAACTCGGTGGGATAGTTCTTGTTTACCAGAGTGCCCGGAGCCTTGGTCACGGTGATCTCAATGACCTCACTCAGGGTGTAGTCGCCCACGGTGACGGAAACCCGGTAGGTATGCTCGCCCGCGTTCACGCCCGCAGGCAGGGTGAAGCTGGCTTCGTCTTCCCCCATGGGGTCAGGGCCGTAAGACATCAACTCAGCCCAGGCGTAGCTGGCAGTAGCGCCCTCGCTCAGCGTGGCGGAAGCGGTCAGGGTCACGGTCTGGCTCTCGCCGTAGGGGACAGTGGTTTTGTTGGCGGTGAGGGTCACGCTCTTGACGGGGGCTTCCCGCACGACTACGGATCCCAAGGTCTGCTTCGTGGCCGCCTCTGCGGCGGAAATCCAGGTGCGCATGTCAGTCCTGAAGTAGGCACCGCCCTCGGGCAGCAGGTCTGCTACGGAGCCGCTTTCAACTGTCACCATGTCGAAGAAGATGCTTCCGGCGGTATCGGCAATGGTCACCTTTGCGCCGTTCCACACCTCCAGCTTCCCCATTCCGGACATGTCACTGCCGCTGTTTACGATCTGCAAATTGCTTCCCTGGGCGCATACCAGCTTGCCCGCCAGATTCTTGCCGTTCAGATCCAGAGTGCCGCTTATCCTATACACGTATTGTCCATTCTCGGGTACATCCTTCAGCAGCTTCAATGTGCCGCGCTTGCCATCGCAAATCTCGTCGAGTGCCGATAGGAAATCGGTATAACCGGCGGTCACGCCGTCCTTGGTCACGGTGGCCACAAAGCCTGTGGTATTGCAGTAGGTGCAGCGGCCGGAGCTATTCAGGCCGGTGTGGGGGCAGGGCTCGATGGTCAGGTTGTTAAGAATTTTGTCCTGGTCGGAGATGGCATGGTCATAGGGCAGGTATTCGCTGCCGCTCTTGGCCGCATAGCCGGATTTCAGCAGGCTCCCCAGGGTCATCTGGAAGCTCTCGAAGCTGTTCAGCCAAAGCTTGCCGATGGTGCCGCCCTGGAGCAGGATGGTGCCCTTGTTGTCGCTGCGCCAATTGCTGATATTCAGCTCACCCAGATGGCCGTTCCCGATGGGGCCGACCAAGTCGCAGGCATTCTCAAGGTCGACACACGTTACCGTTCCCGTCCAGCCGCTCATATCCAGCTGACCGCCGTCAATGGCCTTCACGTTGAATCGAATCTCGCCGGAGCCGGTGATGACGAGCTTCGCCTTAGTCCCGTCGTCGGTATTGCCCTTCACTTGGATGATCTGCCAGCCCGCCCGGGTAATATTGTGGCCGTTCAGGTTCAGGGTGACGTTTTTACCGCCTTCGATATTTGCGCTCTTCGTCAGAACAAGATCGCCCAGCAGCTTCACGGTGGTGCCGTCCTCAGCGTTATTCAGGGCGGCGGCCAGGTCGGAGGTGTAGCTGACGTTACCGTCCGCAGTCTCCACCATGACGGTCATGGTCAGGCCGCAGATATCGCAGGTGTAAACGCCGCCTTTTTCCGTTACGTCCTCGTGGGGGCAGGGATAGCCGCAGACGGTGCACTTGCCGTTTTCATAATGGTCGTGGGGGCAGATCTTGCCGCACAGATCGCACATGCCGTCCGTCCAGTGCTCGTGGGGGCAGGTGTAGCCGCAGGCGCACACGCCGTCCTCATCAAAGCTATCGTGGGTATGCTCCACCACGCAAACCGTTCTATAGGCAACCGGCATCCTGGCCCCATAGACATCGAACAGCGAGTCATCATCCTCATAGGCGAAGGTACAGCCCGGGGCCAGCAGGTCCGCCAGGGCACCGGTGTCGCAGTACAGCGCCCCGTACCTTCCGCCATCTGTGGGGTTCTGGAATTCGCCGCCGCTGATCTGGATGGATCCGTAAGCGCGCTCACCTTTCCATAGCTGAGGAGAATAGACGCCGCCCCGGATGGTCAGGCTGCCCTGGGACCTCACGTAGACACCTATGGCCGCTCCATCTGTATTGTGAACGCCGCCGGTGCCAACGCTGTCTGTCAGTGTCACATTGGCCGTGCTCGTAATGAGCAAAAGATCGTTACCCATTTCACCGGAAAGGGTATGGCCATGCCAGTCAACGGTGAAGGTGCCGCTGTCGATGTAGAGGTTCTTCTCCCCTGTCAGGGCCACGTCCTGGAAGAGGGTGAGGGTGGAGCCGGAGGCAGCCTTTGCCGCCTCAAGGGCATCGCCAAAGTTGGCGAAATATTGTTTCCCCGCTTCTGTGGCAAGCGTCGCCGCCACGGTATACCCGCAGGGGCAATGGCCGCTGCTATCCGGAGTGTGCTCTGGGTGGGCACCTACATGGAGCCCCACTGTTGCTTCCTGGTCGTCTCTCGGGTCATAGAGCGTATTGTCCGCGTCTTTATAATAGGCATACCCCGGAGCCAAAGAATCCCGCAGCGTAGCAGTAGCGCCCTCTTTAAAGTGTATACTGGAGAAGCTGCCGCCCTTTAGGATCAGAGTATTCTGGCCCAACAGCTGTAGGCCGTCGGTATTACCCTCAAAACGTCCGCCCAGAATTGTCAGCGTTACGTTTGCGTTATTGAACACCCCTAGGCCCATACCGGAGTATTCCCAATTACTCGTTCCGGCAATGGTGCCGGTCTTCGCCGGAGAGCCGTCCAGAATGGTGGTGGGCCCCTTCTTCACAATCAGGCCTGAAGGGCCTTCCATTCGCTTTCCATTCAGGTCCAGGGTCAAGGGCACTTCCACACAGAAGGCCTCTTCTCTTTCCTTAACAACACAGTCTGCCAACAGCTTCACCGTCGCACCAGCGCCGTTGCGCAGCGCTTCCTCCAGGGTCCGATAGCCGGTCACGGTGCCGTCTGCGGTGGTCACATTGGCCTCATAGACCTGGCTTCCGCATTTCTGGCAGAGGCCGGTTTCGTCGCTGACGGTGCTGTGGTCACAGCTGCGGCCGCAGTCGCACTTGCCGTTCACATACTTGCATGTGTGCGCCACCACCTGGATTTTGTCCTTGAGATTTTCCGGATTGGAGGCATCCACAATGCCCTGGTCATTCCGGAAGGCATAGCCATCGGCCAGCAGGGCCAGCGGCTGGGCACCGTTGCTTGTGTCGATTCCCTTTTCAAAGGTGCCGCCCCGCAGGTGGACAACGCCCTCCACGCTGCTGAAGGAAACCTTTTCTTTGAAGACCGACTCTCCCTGGACAGTGATATCCAGGTAGCTATTGTTGGTTGCATAGGCGGCCATAAAGGTCACGCCGTCCAGGATCAGCTTGCCTTCTGTCGCGGTGCTGTAGACGCACTGATTCAGCGTGCCGTTTTTCAGGGTGAAGCTGCCATAGGGGAAGTTGCCCATGTCCAATGTATTCAGGGTATGACCCTGCAAATTCAGGGTCACGTCCTTGCCGCTCCCATCGGTGTTGGACACGTTAACGATTTTGTTCGGCACGTCTCCCGTGAGATAGAAGTTCCCGCCGCTGTACATAAAGAGGCCGACATTGGCTTCGCCTGGTTCTGCATTTGCAATCAGGTGGTAGAGGCCGTCCTCTCTGACAAGCAGGGCATCCCCATCGCCTTTCTTCTGGCCGCATTGGAGACAGTTGCCCTCATGATCGACTCCAGGGTGGGAGCAGCTGTTGAGCCCGAGGGTAACCGTGTCCGTATTCAGGCTGTAGCCGTCGTAGGACAGGGTGCAGTAGATCCGGATGGACTGCAGCCAGGGCTTGCTCGCGTCCTGGGTCAGCATTCCCAGCTCAACCAAATCACAGAGCGGCACGTTCTCCCCGGTGTATCCTTCCATCACGGTACCGTCTTCCTGCTTCCACTGGAAGGCGATGAAGCCGGAGTGGCCATCCGTCAGGTAGGCGGACACGTGGACCTCCCCGGCCTCCGGATCCGTGCTGATCGTATCCACCGGCCGATCGTAAATGCAGATGGGCGGGCCGGAGACGGTAACCACGACGGTCCTGCTGGCCTCGCCGGCGCTGACCTTCAGGCCATAGGTACCCGCCTGTACGGTTTTGTCTGTCGTGACGGTAAGGGTCTTGCCGTCGGCAGAGGCCGCTGCCTCCAGGCCGGTATGGGTGCCGTCCCAGGCGAGGTTCAGGGCGGACAGATCCACATTCCTGCCGGATAGGGCGAAGGTAGCGGTCTTAGCCGTGGCCTCGTAGAGGTAGCCCTGCTGGGGCTGGACGGATATACTGGGGCTGGTGGAGAATTTACCGATGGCAACGGTCTTCTTCTCCGAATCCTGGATCTGGCTTATGGTTCCGTCCTCCATGTTCGCCTCCTGGGCATTCGGCTCGTTGGAGACCAGGATGTTCAGGCCATTCACGGAAACGGCACGAGGAGCGCTGTACATATTGATGCCGCACTTGCTGTTGCCTGTAGCGTAGAGGCTTCCGTCTTTTATTTGGAGGTCCGTGGTGACAATGCCGGCACGAGCGCCGTAAGCCTCCAGCTTACCGCCATCCATATACAGGTAGCGGACAGCAACGGCATTGTTCACGTCAGCATGGGCAATGACCGTACCGCTTTCGATGACCATTCCGCCGCCGGTGTAGCAGGTGCCGGTCCAGGTGCTGTCATAAATGGCGCCGGAGTTGTAGTAGTTGCGATCATTATTACTGCCCACCAGCTCCAGGCTGCCGGTGCCCTTGACGGTCAGCTTGCAGTTGTTCAGATCCAAAGGTGCGTCGCACTCGATCTTGTTGTCGCCCACCAGCGTCAGGGTGGTGTCCCCGGTGAGCTTGACGGGGGTGGTCAAGGTCCGGTTGTTCCAGTTCACCTCGCCGGAGATGGTTTCCTCCGTCGCCAGGGTGGACACCTGGCTGTTTACCCAGCCAAACAGGGCTTCCAGCTTCTCCACGCCAGTGATCTGCGCCTGCTGGGATTCACTCAGGGTCTCATAGGCAGAATACGCCGCTTCCAGCGCGTCCAGGTAGCTTTCGGACATATCCCCCACGTCCGGCAGGGCATCGATCATGGCCTGCACCGCCGCCACGGCCTCGTCCTCCCCGGGGGCAGCAGTCTCCTCGGCGGGGACCTCCGCGGCCTTGGGTGCCTCGGTAGGCTCCGTTTCCCCTTCCGTAGGCTCCGTTTCCGCCTCCGTGGGCTCCGTTTCCTCTTCCGTAGGCTCCGTTTCCTCTTCCGTAGGCTCTGTGGTGGGGTCCGTCTCCTCACTGGGGTTGGCAGCCCCCACCACCTCCACAGCCTGGGTGGGATCCGTAGGCTCCTCCGCCCAGGCAGGGGCGGGCAGCATCCCGACACACAGTGCCAGGGCCAGAATCAGACTGATGATCCGTTTCTTCATGGTTCATTCTCCTTTTGCGATAAAATTCCTAACCTTCCCCTGGGGGAAGGTGCCCGCCCCGGCGGGCGGATGAGGGGCAGGCTCCCTTGCGTA
>ERZ772865.3621-NODE-3621-length-11409-cov-3.329575_pt1 | contig 11409 bp, 7 predicted proteins | sample MGYA00512133_ERZ772865 | MGnify/ENA primary metagenome ERZ772865 (study PRJEB29015, sample SAMEA2737722) | human gut metagenome | biome: human gut; feature: human-associated habitat; material: faeces | place: China | collected 2012 ...
TCTCCCAACCTTCCCCTGCGGGGAAGGGGGACCGCCGCAGCGGTGGAAGAGGGGCGTTGCGGGAGTGAGCGGTTCGTATGTTGCGTTTTTTTCCACTGCTCCCGTTCATTACGCCCCTCCTCAGTCAGGGCTGCGCCCTGCCAGCTCCACTTTTTATGGTATAGCTGCCACCGGCAGCTATACTTGGATTCAATTCGCTGCGCGACGCACCGCCCGGAGGGGAAGCTTTTTCTCCCAACCTTCCCCGATGGGGAAGGTTAAGGATTTTTCAGCTCCCCTGATTAAACACGGGTAAACCTGGCTATACTCAGCCTCGGAGGTGCTGAAAAATGCGCAATAACAAAACCTTCGGAATCGGAGGAAAGGGCTACTACATAGCCCTGGTCCTGTGTGCGGCAGCTATCGGGATCACGGGCTATGTGTACCGGAACAATCAGAAGAAGGTGGAGCAGGTCTCCCTGCTGGAAACCCAGGAGGTAGCACTCCGGGCCAGTGAAACCACTGCGGCGGCCACGGAGCAGCCGGCAACGAAGGGAACCGCCCCCAGCCGGGCGGAAACCCAGCCGCCCCAGACCCAGGCGACGGTCCCCTCGAAGCCATTGAAAACCGGCCTGCCGGTTCAGGGCAGCGAGGCCGCCGTCTACTCCATGGACGCGCTGAGCTACAATGAGACCACCCGGGACTGGCGGGTGCACAATGGCGTGGACTACGGCGCAGAAGCGGGAACCCCCGTCCTGGCGGCAGCCGACGGGACCGTGACGGCGGTGAAGGAGGATGATCTCATGGGCTGCACCCTGGTGCTGCGCCACAGCGGCGGCTATGAGACCACCTATTCGGGCCTTGCCCAGATGCCGGAGCTGGCAGTGGGGGAGACGGTGGAGTTGGGAGAGCAGATCGGCGAGGTCGGGACAAGCGCCCTGGCAGAAACCGCCCTTGGCCCCCATGTCCACTTCTCCGTCACCTATCAGGATATGCCCATGAACCCGGAGGATTTTCTGAGTCTGGGATAGTGCAAAGTGTTGAAGGCTGTTAAATCCGCTATTGGCGGATTTAACAGCCTCCTTTTCCTTTATTCATTCAGCAATTCCGCATCAGACAATGTGGGGTCAAAACTGCCTTGAATGGTGGGTACAGAGCGAGTGTTGAGCACATAGCCGGCAGGCAGCGTAGTGGGGGTAAAGCCAGTGACTTCTCTAAAGACACGGTTGAAACTGCGAATTGTATTAAATCCACAGCGCAGCATGACATCTGTAATTTTCATAGTCGGGGCGCTGTCAAGCAGCTGTACAGCCTTTTCAATGCGTACTACGTTTAGGTATTGTGAAAAGGTCATGCCAGCCTGCCGCTTGAAATAGCGGGAGAAATAAGCATCAGACATATTCATAAATTGTACGGCATTCTGATATGTGATGTGTTCATATTCCAGATCAATATGGTTCAGCAATTGCTTATAGCGGGTTATTACGTCACTGAATTGCCACTGAGCTTCCCTTAATGGTTCTCCTCGAAAGACGTCAACTAAAATTTCTCCTATCATGGCTTCTGTACGGCATTCGAAGAAGATAGGCTGATTCTGGAGTTCATGTCTTATTTCAGACAGCTTTGGAAGAATGCCATACCGGTCCTCAAACACTGGGTTTTCTAATGCGAAGGGGGAGGTGATGGAATCATACAACTTCTCATTGAACAGGCAGACGAGTAGAAGACTGTCCGGGCTTGCGCTGATGTAATGAACGCGGCCACTATGACAGAAGATACATTGGTGCTTGGTAATGTTGAACATGGTATCATCCAGCATAACCTGAGCACTTCCCTCACGGCATGCTATTAATTCATGTTCCATGTGCCAATGTGAGATGTTGTGTAAGTTCCTGTATTTGCCTACCCAAACGTGCTCATTGCCTGCATACGCTCGTTTCTCAAATTTTGCTAACATTAGAGAGGTCTCCTTAATAAGTCAATAAATGTCTATAACAGAAAAAAGAAAGACTTTTAAATCATGAAGCAGTGGTGTAATATTAACACAAAGAATAGATAAAGACAAGCTGCATTTATGAAAAACGCCAATGTGAGACAAAAAGAAAGACAGGGCGAAATAATCAATGTCCATGTATGTTGTACGGTGATCGCGACGCCGTATCACAGATAGAAAGAACTAAAGGAGATAACAACATGAAAGAGAGTAAGCTGCCCAAACGATTTTGGCTGATCATTGCGGTCGCTATGATCCTCGTGAGTATGATTGGATCCAATTTGGTGCAAAGTGACGGCGGGAAAGTAAAAATTCACAAAGTGAATCTGGTGGTTGCTGATGGTGCGGAGCTGTATGCGCAGATGTACATTCCCGAGCAGGCCAGCGCAGATCATAAGCTGCCTCTGGTAATCGTACAGCATGGCAGTCAGCACAACCTGCAGATGCAGGACATGAATATGGTGGAGTTAGCGCGCCGGGGCTTTATTGTAATCTCCGGAGACGCCTTTGGACATGGCAGTTCTACGCCAAGAGGCTTTGTTGCCCCATCTATGAACTTTGCCAATATGCGCTATCTGCTGGAATACGCTTGCAACAACCTGGATTGCATTGACATGGACAAAATTGGTATCTGCGGCCATTCCATGGGCGCTGCCATCACCACAACCACGCTAAAGTACTATGTGGAACAGGAGGCCCGAGACCTGGGGGTCAACAAGATCAAGGCATGTCTGGAAATTGGTTATGACCCGGAGTATGTCCCCTATACCTTTGAGGGGATTGAAGAGCCAGTTTACGCGGATTCTGATTGGGGCGTTATTGCCGGCAAATACGACGAATATTTCTTCCGTCAGCCCGATGCGGGCAATGATCCTGCCCATATTCTGGAAAGCCAGGCGGCGCTGGACTTTATCCACCAGGTAGACCCTACAGCGGAGGGTCCTGTTCAGGAGGGCAAATATTATAAGGGGGAGATTAACGGTAAGGAGTGCTACCGTGTTTACTATCAGAACCCTGAGATTCATCCGCAGAATACATTCTCTTCCAATACTTCTCGTGATGTAACGGAATTCTTCTACACCTGCTTGGGTGTGCCGGATGGCTACAGCTACATTGACCCCAGTAATCAGGTTTGGTTCGGCAAGCAGTTGCTCAATGGCCTTGGGCTTGCGGGTATTCTATTGTTCCTGTTCCAGTTCGCTTCCTGGATTATGGATGCGGTTCCCTTCTTCTCTACACTGAAACGAGGAAATAAAGTTCTTCCGGAGGCACCCGCACTGGATACACCGAAAAAGCGCTGGGTCTATTGGGTAGGTTACGTGCTGAATATGCTGCTTCCGGCGGCACTTGCCATGCCGGTTATGCACTACTGGGTTGGCAAGCAGTCCTTTGCACCTATGACGGTTACAAAGTGGTTTGGCGAAGGTACAACAACGGAGATTGCCGCCTGGGCGCTGGTTGCATCTGCCTGTATTCTGGCCGTATTCCTGCTGTCTTATTTCCTGTTCAGCCGGAAGTACGGAATGTCTGCCGAAGGCTGGGGTTACAAAACCAGCGCACCCAACTTCTTTAAGAGCTTGCTGCTGGCCTTTGTGACGTTCCTGGCTGCCTATGGCTTTGTCTTTATTGCAGACTTCTTCTTTGTCACAGACTTCCGTTTCTGGCTCATTGCTATGCGTACATTCAATGCTAATAAGGTAATGTATTGGCTGGCCTATCTCCCTGCGTTCATGGCTTTCTATTTGGTCAACTCTCTGGTTGTTGAGGGTGGCAACCGAATCAAGGGAATGCCGGAATGGGCGGTCACGGTACTGAGTTGTCTGGCAAACTTCCTGGGTTTGGCGATCCTGATTTCTATCCAGTATATTGTTTATGCTAAGACTGGAACCTTTGTTTTCAACGCTATGCGGACCCACAACTTGTTCCCGTTCCTGGTACTGGTGCCTGTGGCAACCCTGATTACCAGACGGTATTTCAAGGAGACCGGGAGCATTTACCTGGGGAGCTTTACCATAGCGATGCTGTATACCATGATGCAGGTCACGCAGGTTTCTACCAACTTGGGCCTGATTCCCTAATGGCGTAAAGCGCACATCTTTGAACGGCTTCCTGGTGCCCTTTTTATTTCCTTGTTTATTTACGCAGTTGCGATAATAATTGTCGGTTGATTGTAAAATGAAATTTGGAACATGGTATGGAAAAAAGGAGAATCTATATGAAACAAACCAAAGGCTTATCTATTGCTGCTGTGATAATGGTATTCGTCCTTTTACTCTCTCTGGTGCTGATTGTTGGCACAGATACGGCCTGGGGAAAGGTGGAAACAACAAAACTGAATCTGACCAGTGCAGATGGCGATCAGGTCAGTGCAATGCTCTATAAGCCCAAATCCGCATCCGCTGAAAATCCGGTGCCTCTGGCCATGATCTGCCATGGCGGCAATGATATGCTGGAGCAGATGGGGGCCTATGCATTGGAGCTGGCACGCAGAGGCTATGCGGTTGTCACTTGGGATTATACGGGCTGCCATAATTCCGATGTGCCCACCGGAACCTCGGAAACCGCAAATGGTGAGCTGTCTGGCCTTCCCACTATGGGTGCGGAAACCGTGTGGAACACCGTCAAGTCTTTGAACTTTGTTGACTTCAGTAAGATTATTGCCATGGGTCACTCCATGGGTGGCCAGTACACGATGGCTTTCTCTCTGGCCAATCAGAAGGACGTATTTCTGCAAGTTAACTTGGGCATGAATGTCTATGGTTCCCCTGACAACCATGATTACAATTTTAACTTCGTCAACATCCTGGGCGTGGCTGATGAAAGTACTCTGGCGAGAACCGATAACAACGTGATGAAGGCATTCCAAGGTGAGCAGAACAAACGGATTTTCTTCGGTGACTATGAAACCGCTGCTGAGGAATTGCCGGATATTGAAATTGCCAAGGTCTATACTGTTACAGGAAGCGATGGTAATTCCTACACCCGCACCGCCTATATGCCCGAATCTTGTCATGCTTACTATCTCGTGACCAATGATGCGATTCAGACTGTTTTGTATGCCATTACCAGCAGTGTGGGTAAGGGAGTGGATACCGGTGTTGACTCCTATGCGGATCACAATAAGATCAGCACTGTCTGGCAGATAAAGGATATCGGCTTTGTACTACTTTTCTTGGGAACCGTTGGCCTGATGTTTGTTGTGGCGGCCGCTCTGCTGAAAACCAGGGCCTTTGCAGATCTGAAGCTGGAAGCTCGGGATTATCCAAGCCTGAAAAAAGGCTCTCCTGCCTGGATTGTGTGCCTGATCGTGCTGACGTTGCTGCCTGTAGTGCTGTACCGTCCCGGTGTCCTTTCCTCCAGCAAGTTCCTTGGAATGAATATCAGCAGCCTATGGCTCATTGGCGGCACAAATAATTCTTACATTTCCTGGCAGTGGATGCTGTCCCTGGCAATGTTGGCATTCTTCCTGGCCTACCATTTTGCTTACGGCAAGAAGCATGGCGGGACCCTGGAGAACTATGGCTTCGCCAGCGGAAACGAGGCAGGATTCCATTTGGGATATGTCGCAAAGGCGTTTCTCTTCGGCCTGGCGGTTGTAGGCAGCGGCTATCTTGCATTTAGCCTGGTCTGCGCATATACCAAGCAGGGTATGCATATTGCAACTTTTATGATCTCCCCTATCAATGTTAATCGTACTCTCTGCGTTGTGATGTATTTCCTGTTTCAAATTCCGTACTTCCTGACCAGCAGTCTTGCCATGAAGAGCATCGGCATCGACAAGACTGAGGATACCGGAAAGGGAAGCCTGAAGACTATTCTCATGGGTATGCTGGTTTCTATGGCGGGGCTGTTCCTGCTTTGGCTGGTGTTCATCCTCATTGTCACGAAGGGACATACGCTTACCAACGCCAAGTACTTTGCGACCAACAGAATGTACATCTACACGATTGCGATTCTACCGCTGATTATTGGCATGACTGTGGCAAATGCTCTGAATATCTATGTGAGCAAGAAAACGAAAAGTATCTGGACAGGCCTGTTTACTGCGTTGCTCTGGGGCTCCTGGATCATCATTAGCTGTGGCGGTATGACAAAGTATCTGTACTGAGCGAAGTGAAATAGAATAATTGCAATAAGCGCCTCCCTTTGACATTTGCAGACATCGGAGCAAACGGGATGTTTCCGGGTTTGCAGATGCCAAAGGGAGAGTTTCTTAGGGAGGCATTTATGAAAAACCACGAATTCTGGTTTATCGTTGGCAGCCAGACCCTTTATGGGCCGGAAGTGCTGGAAACGGTGGACGCCCGGGCAAGGGAGATGGCGGCTTATCTGACGGAAAGACTGCCATATCCTCTGGTATACAAGGGAACCGCCAAATCCGCTGAAGAGATTTCCGCGGTTGTGCGGGAGGCCAATTATCAGGAAAAATGCTGCGGCCTGGTTACCTGGTGCCACACTTTTTCACCCAGCAAGATGTGGCTCAGCGGTCTGGAGGCTTTGCGGAAGCCCTACTGCCATTTTGTGACGCAATATAACCGGGATATCCCCAATGACGAGATCGATATGGATTTCATGAACCTGAACCAGGCGGCGCATGGAGACCGGGAGCATGGTTTCGCGGGGGCAAGGCTGCGCCTGCCGCGGAAAATCATCGCGGGCTATTGGCAAAACCCTGCCGCGGCGGAGCGGTTGGGCCGCTGGATGCGAACGGCGATTGGCGTTGCCGTGTCCAGGAACATGAAGGTCATGCGTTTTGGAGACAATATGCGAGATGTTGCCGTGACCGAGGGCGATAAAATCGAGGCCCAGTTGAAATTCGGCTGGCAGGTCAATACCTGGGCGGTAGGTGATCTGGCGGCGGAAATGGCCACGGTTACGGAAGAAGAGGTCAATGCCCAAATGGCGGCGTATCTGGAAAAATACGATCTTGCCACGGAAAACAGGGAGGCCGTTGCCTATCAGGCCCAGGAGGAAATCGCCATCAAGCGGATGCTGGACCGTGAGGGCTGCCGGGCCTTTGCGGATACCTTCCAGGATCTGTACGGCCTGGAGCAGCTGCCAGGTCTGGCGGCTCAGGATCTGATGGCGCAGGGCTACGGTTTCGGCGGCGAGGGCGATTGGAAAGTGGCGGCGCTGCTGGCGGTCATGAAAGCCATGGGCAAAGACGAAAACGGCGCTTCCGCTTTTATGGAGGACTACACCTATCATCTGGAGCCGGGCAGAGAGTATTCGCTGGGCGCGCATATGCTGGAGGTCTGCCCCAGCGTGGCCCAGGGAAGGCCCCGGATCGAAACACATCCTCTGGGCATTGGCATGAACCGAAAGGATCCTGCCCGGCTGGTATTCAACGGCAAGGCGGGGAAGGGCATTGTGGCGAGTCTGATCGATATGGGTGGCCGGTTCCGGCTGATCGTTCAGGATATTGAGGCGGTGGAGCCGATTATGGACATGCCGAATCTGCCCGTGGCCCGGGTCATGTGGCGGGCCATGCCGGATCTGCTTACGGGTGTGGAATGCTGGATCACCGCAGGCGGTGCCCACCATACGGTTCTGAGCTATGACGTGACTGCCGAGCAGATGCGGGATTGGGCCGCGATTATGGGTATCGAGTATGTCCATATCGACAAGGACACCACCCAGGAGAAGCTGGAACAGCAGCTGATGCTGCAGGACATCGCCTGGAAGCTGCGCTGAAAGGGGAAACATATGGAGCTGAAGGATACGGTCCTCGGTATTGAACTGGGTTCGACCAGAATCAAGGCAGTGCTGGTGGACAGAAATTTCCGGCCGCTGGCTTCCGGCAGCTTTGCCTGGGAAAACCAGCTGGTCGATGGGGTCTGGACCTATGCCATGGACCAGGTCTATCAGGGACTCCGGGCCTGTTACGCGGACTTGAAGCGGCAGGTTCAGCAGCGCTTCGGCCAGACCATCCGGCAGGGGGGGGCCATTGGCGTTTCCGGTATGATGCACGGCTATCTGCCCTTTGACGCACAGGGAAACCAGCTGGCGCAGTTCCGGACCTGGCGAAATACCATGACGGAACAGGCTGCGGAAGAGCTGACTGCCCTGTTTGGCTTCAATATTCCCCAGCGCTGGAGTATTGCCCACCTGTATCAGGCCATGCTGAACGGGGAACCTCATGTAAAGGAGATCTCGTTTCTTACGACGCTGGCGGGTTTCCTGCACTGGAAGCTGACGGGAGAGAAGCGCATGGGCGTGGGCGAGGCCTCCGGCATGTTCCCCATTGGCCGGGGCAGCTGCGCCTACGACAAAGAGATGGTCCATAAATTTGATTCGCTGGCGGCGGAAATGGGCTATTCCTGGACATTGGAGCAAATACTTCCCCAACCGGTTCCTGCGGGAACCCCAGCGGGAGTTTTGACTCCGGAGGGGGCCGCACTGCTGGATCCTTCCGGAGATTTGCAGCCGGGAATCCCGTTGGCGCCCTGTGAGGGAGACGCGGGAACCGGTATGACGGCTACCAATGCTGTCCGGCTGGGAACCGGCAACGTATCCGCCGGAACCTCCGATTTCGCAATGCTGGTTACGGACCGTGAAATGGCAGTACATCGGGAAATTGACATGGTGACAACGCCCGCGGGGATTCCCGTCGCAATGGTACACTGCAACAACTGCACTTCGGACATCAACGCGTGGGTTTCTCTGTTTGAGGAATTTGCGGAGGCGATCGGTGCGCCTCAGGAGCCGGGAAAGCTGTATACCCTGCTGTTCCGAAAGGCGCTGGAGGGCAGCCCGGATGGCGGCGGGCTGGTCAGCTGCAATTTCTATTCCGGAGAGCCTGTTTTGGGCCTGAATCAGGGACGCCCGCTGATGGTCCGCAGTCCGGACAGCCAATTGAATTTGGGAAACTTTATGCGGACGCACCTCCTGTCTGCCCTTGCCGCACTGAAAATCGGGCTGGATATTCTGACGCGGCAGGAAAAAGTGAAGCTGACCAAACTCTATGCCCACGGCGGATTCTTCAAGACGCCGGAGGTGGGACAGCGGATCCTGTCCGCGGCCACCGGGACGCCTGTGGCCGTTATGGAAACGGCGGGAGAGGGGGGGCCCTATGGCATGGCGCTGCTGTGCGGGTATCTGCTGTGGCACCGGTCTGGGGAGACACTGGAGGATTTTCTGGAAAACAAGGTGTTTTCGGAAGCGGAAGCCCATACGGTTATGGCGGAGCAGCGGGAAATTGAGGGCTTTGCGGCATTTCTGGTGCGCTATCGTCAGGCACTGGAAATCGAAAGAACGGCTGTAGCTGTTTTGCCGGACTGAAAGGGGAAGCGAATATGCTGGAAGAACTGAAAGAGCAGGTCCTGCAAGCGAATCTCTGCCTGCCGAAGCTGGACCTTGTGACGTTTACCTGGGGAAACGTCTCAGGAATAGACCGGAAGCGCGGGCTGATTGTCATCAAGCCATCCGGAGTACCCTATGAGACCATGACCCTTGCGGATATGGTTGTGGTGGACATGGCGGGCAATACTGTAGAGGGGAAATGGAGACCATCCAGTGATACGCCGACTCATCTGGTGCTTTATGCCGCGTTTCCGGACTGCGGAGGCATTGTGCATACGCACAGCCGTTGGGCAACGGCCTTTGCGCAGGCAGGCGTGGAGGTCGTGCCCTACGGAACGACGCAGGCGGATGATTTTTATGGGGCGGTGCCATGTACCCGGGCGATGACTCCGGAGGAGATTGCCGGGGACTATGAGCGGGAGACGGGAAACGTCATTGCTGAGACTTTTGCGGGCAGAGATCCCGCCGAGATCCCGGCTGTGCTGGTTCGCAGCCATGGCCCTTTTGCGTGGGGCAGAGATCCGGCAGAGGCGGTTCACAACGCGGCGGTGCTGGAACAGACGGCGTTCATGAATTATCACAGCTTGCGGCTAAACCCGTCTTTGCAGCAGATTCAACAGCCATTGCTGGACAAGCACTATCTGCGTAAGCATGGGAAAAACGCTTATTACGGGCAAAAATAAGGCAAAGCGGCATCTTTCTGTTCTGAAAGATGCCGCTTTGCCTTGAATTCGTTTACTTCAGAAATGCAATGGCGTCCCGGTTGCCCACGGCGCAGAAGACGGCGCTGTCCTGGAAGGCGCGCAGCATTGTTACAAGCCCTTCCAGGTCTTCCCGGGTGGTGTGCAGAAGCTCGCGGCGGATGCGCAGAATGTCGGCATGGGAAACGCCCCGCAGGTAGCGGCTGCATTCCAGCGACAGGGCGGTGGAGGGGCCTACCAGAGGATCGGTGGTGTTGACGGTGCCGATGACGGTGCTCTCCAGGTCCTCGCCCTGCTTCAGCCAGTCCTCCAGGAAGTCTGCCATGGCGGCGAAGGCGGCCCTGGTTCCGGGCAGGTTGGGGTCACGGTAGGAGTAGCAGCAGACGTTGCCGTCAGACCCGGCCTTCATGCCCGTGCCGTAGGCGCCGCCCCGAACCCGGACGGCGTTCCACAGGTAGCCATAGGTCATCAGCGAGGCCAGTACGGAAACGCTGCCGGTGTAGCCGCTGCCGATGGCATAGAGGTTGGCGCCCAGGGCGCTGTAGCCCACATCGGAGGCGATCTCAATGGCCGCAGGCTTCTTCTCAAAGGCGGGAACCTGGGCGGGAGCCCCAACAGGGCTCTCCGGCAGGGCGGCGCGGAGGGTATCCACCGGGCCGCGGTCGAGCCTGCCCGTATAGGCGGTGAAGAGCCGGTTTCCGGCAAAGGCCTTTTTCGCCAGGGCAGACAGCGCATCGCCCAGGGCGCTGTCCCGGAAGCGTTGGGACAGGGCCTCCAGCCAGGTTACATAACTCTCACCCTCCAGGCACTCCCGCAGGGCGGCGTCCTTGGAGAAGGGGGCCATGGCCTTGTAGATGGCGAACATGTGGCCGCTGCTGACCAGGGCCTGCTTGTAATAGTAGCTGCCCTGGCCGATGATCTCGGCAATGCGGTCCGCCTCGTCATAGCGTGTTTCGGTCAGCAGTTCGGTCAGCAGGGCCAGGGCCTTGGGAGCGTTCTCCTCCAGCATGGCGGCGGAGACCACCAGATAGGGCTTGCATACATCCAGCTGCTTCGGCGGGGCGATGCGCTCGATCCCCGCGGCCAGGTGGCCCAGGTTGGCCTTGATGCGGGTTTGCAGGTCCTGGGCAGAGGTGCGGGCCGTGTGCAGCTTGCCGAAGCAGTCGGAGAGCACATTCAGCAGCCGCAGCTGCTCCAAATCCAGATCGGACACATCGAAGAAGAGCTTCAGGTACGTAATGCCGTTGGATTCGGTCTGCACCTGCAAAAGCCCGGCTTTTTCCAGCTTCACCGGGGTTTCGGGCACATCCTCGGCCACATCGGAAAGGGACAGCGTGGGCAGAGTGGCCAGGGCCTCGGGGGAATCCGGCGCGGCTACGACCGGCTCCATGGACAGCTCGGTAAAGCCGAGGTCGTCGGCCATGTGGAACAGGT
>ERZ772865.3628-NODE-3628-length-11391-cov-5.414167_pt1 | contig 11391 bp, 9 predicted proteins | sample MGYA00512133_ERZ772865 | MGnify/ENA primary metagenome ERZ772865 (study PRJEB29015, sample SAMEA2737722) | human gut metagenome | biome: human gut; feature: human-associated habitat; material: faeces | place: China | collected 2012 ...
TACAGATCGCCGCTACGATTGAGAACAATCCCAAAGCGATAAACAAGGATAAGATAAAGTATTCGGAAGGATCCATAGACTTACTTAACCTCTACAGTACGTGAACCGTCCGGATTCTCCGAGATCGTTACATCTACCACATCTCCGGGCAACAACTCATCTATTTTCTCCGGCCATTCGATAAAACATAAAGCCCCGCTATAGAAATAATCCTCTGTTCCGATATCCTCCGCCTCACTCAATTTATTGATCCGGTAAAAATCAAAATGATAAATCAATTCTCCCGTCGTATCGCTACGGTACTCATTGATAATAGCGAATGTGGGACTGTTGATCACGTCCTCCACACCCAATTCCTCACAGATCGCCTTGATAAAGGTAGTCTTACCGGCCCCCATCGGACCATAGAAGGCAAAGACCGTACGATCATCCATCCCGGCGATAAACTCCTTAGCCGCCTCATGGATCTTATCCAAACTTTCTATTTTCAGTGTGCTCATAGCATTCGTGTTTACAGTTTATATGGACTGCAAAGTTCGTGATATTTATGATATACGCAACTTTTCGGCATATTATCATTTCGGTTCCATCGTAATAAACGGCACCAACATCTCCTCCATCGAGATTCCTCCGTGCTGGAATGTATTTTTATAATAGGATACGTAGTAGTTATAATTATTCGGATAAGCGAAGAAATTCTCTCCGTAGGCGAAAATATACTTACTGCTTAGATTCGGGGAGGGAAGCCCTACTTTTTCCGGGTCCCGGATCTCAAATACCTCTTTTGGATTGTAGTTCAAGTTCTTGCCTACCTTATAGCGTAGATTGGTATTCGTATTCTTATCACCTATCACCTTGATCGGATTCGTTACCCGAATCGTTCCATGATCGGTCGTAACGATTACTTTTCCTCCCCGCTCGGCGATTCGTTTGAACAACTCAAGCGTAGAAGAGTGCTGGAACCATGATTTAGTCAAGCTGCGATAGGCCGCCTCGCTTTGCGCCAACTCACGGATCATCTTGCTCTCCGTACGAGCATGCGAAAGCATATCCACGAAGTTTAGCACAATCACATTCAATTGATTACGAGTAAGAGAAGGGATCGTACCCAACAATTTCTCTCCATATTGGGAATCGTGTACTTTATTATATGAGAAGGTATATTTCTTACGGAACCGATCGATCTGGGTTTGAATCAGTGGAGCCTCATTCAAATTCTTACCTTCCTCGCTCTCCTCATCCACCCACAAATCCGGAAACATCTGCTCTATTTGCGAGGGCATCAAGCCCGAGAATATGGAGTTGCGGGCATATTGCGTGGCGGTTGGCAGTATGCTATAATACAAGCTCTCGTCAAACGTAAAATACTCAGTAAGCAATTCTTTTACCACCCGCCATTGATCCAGCCGGAAATTATCGATCAATATAAAGAAAACCTTCTCGTCATTATCCAACATTGGGAAGACTTTCTTCTTAAACAGGTCGGGGCTCATCAACGGGCGATCGACCGGATTCTGTATCCAGTCCACATAATTCTTCTTCACGAATTTGGCAAAAGCGTTATTGGCCTCTTCCTTCTGCATACGGAGCATATCTGTCATTGCCACTTGGCTGCTTTCCAGTTCCAGTTCCCAGTACACCAGTTTCTTATAGACCTCCATCCAGTCGTCTGTGGTCAAGGAATCATTGATTTGCATACCTATACGACCGAATTCCTGCTGATAACCCACCGTGGTCGTCTCGGAGATAATCACGTTCTTATGGACATTCTTCTTGATAGAGAGAAGCAATTGGTTGGGATTTACCGGTTTGATCAAATAATCCGCGATCTTATTTCCGATCGCCTGATTCATGATACTTTCCTCCTCACTTTTAGTCACCATCACGACCGGCACATTCGGAGCGATCTCCTTGATATGCGACAGCGTCTCCAATCCTGTCAAGCCGGGCATATTCTCATCGAGAAAAATAATGTCAAACGATTGTTCCTTACAGCAGTCAATAGCGTCTTGCCCGCTCACCACCGGAACGACCTCATACCCTTTGTCCTGCAAGAACAAGATATGCGGTTTCAACAAATCAATCTCGTCATCAGCCCAAAGTACTCTATCTTTCTTCGCTGCCATAAGCTTACCTAGTTTATTTACAAATATATGGATAATCCTCCATATAACAACGAAAGAAACGGGATGTTTCGTATTTGATCTCGTAATTTTCCCAAATCCAGATAAGCGAATAGCCAATGAGGAGATCTCCTTCATCAACTCACGAACAGTACTCTCTCTTACTGACTAAGGTTCAAAAATATCCAATTTATCTACAACATCTACAACTATCCTTGTAATCATCTATCTTTAGACGGTTTAGCCTATGGTGGTAGATAAAAAACATCTACAATTATCAGGCCCTATCTACCATCATTTACTACTTTTCTATCTCTAAACAGAACGATCTCTCCACACTTGCCGCAATCATCATACGGTCTCTTCCTTATACAGACAAAACATTAACATATAAGCTTATACAGTTTTTATCCATGAAAAACTAAAGTTTTATACCGCTAAAACCTTTGTTTTCCGCTTAGGAAACTTTTGTTTCTATATAGGGAAACTAAGGTTTCTTCGGCACGAAACTTTTGTCTTCTGTAGGAATGAAGAAAATAGTTCCCTAGGAACTATGTTCATGACTATTTAGTGCCAAATGCCTTTTATGTTAAAACTCCAAAAGATAAGGCAAATATATTGATTTCTTTTAGCAAAACACAATCTTTTCTATTCTAAATCAATATTGTCTTATATTTTATTGACATAACTATATGATTTCAGGGCATAAAAGTCCCACCGGTTAGTCTATTTACGCTCTGTAGATACAATATGTGAATTAGGAAGAAGCGTAGTTTGTAAATACCGAATATAGTTCCTAGGGAACTTTGAAGAACTTAGTTTTACTCCAGAAGTCATGTAATCTTATTTTTATTACTCAGCTTATAATGGCAAAAGACAATTTTAACATTATTTACGAACGAAACTATCAACGATCGTTCATGTTCGCTAAATCATACGTACATGATGATATGATAGCAGAAGATATCGTATCCGATTCTCTTGTGAAGTATTGGAGACTGATCTCCACCCAAAAAGGAGAAGCAACAGAAGCTCTTTTACTTTCGATCTTGAGAAATAAAGCTCTCGACTACTTACGCCATAAAGCTGTACATGATGCTGCGATCGAAAATCTAGAAGAAATAAAAAAGCGAGAACTAAGCATCCGCATATCCACTTTAGAGGCTTGCGATCCAGAAGAAATTTTCCGGGAAGAGATACGCACAATCCTTCAGCGCACCCTACAATCATTGCCCGAACAAACTCGCAGGATATTCGAGATGAGTCGTTTCGAAAACAAAACAGTGAAAGAAATCGCTATAGAAACCAACCTCACCGTAAAAGGAGTAGAATACCACATTACCAAGACTTTAAAAGTATTACGTATCAATCTAAAAGATTATCTTCCCTTATTCTATTTTCTTTTTTCTTGACTTTTCTCGTTTTTCCACTAGGGATCTATCTTGCAGCATCGTTTATTATTTATAAAGCGAAATTAATAGATACCATGAAGGAATTACTGCAACGATACATAAAAGGAGAGGTTTCAGAGAAAGAAAGACTGAAAATAGCATCATGGTTAGACGAAAGCCCTGAAAACATGCGTGAATTTCTGGTTTTACGCAAATTATATGACATTTCACTTTGGCAAGCCAATACAGATAAGACAAATTCCGTAAAGAAAGTACATTATTCCATACGGAAGATAATGGCCGAGATCTTAAAAATCGCAGCCATCTTTCTAATCGGCTTTTGGGGAAGCAAACAACTGCAGATACAACAATCGAACAAGAAACAAATGCAAACCATTCATGTCCCTGCCGGACAACGGGCAGAGGTCACCTTAGCCGATGGTACGCATGTATGGCTAAACTCTCGCTCAACCCTAAAATTTCCTGAACAATTCAGCGCAAACACCCGAAACGTGGAATTAGACGGCGAAGGTTACTTCTCTGTCCAGCACAATGAAAATAGTCCATTTACCGTACATACCCAAAATCATGATGTTCAAGTATTAGGTACAGAGTTCAATGTAAAAGCTTACCATAACACATCCTTGTTCGAAACCGCCCTTTTAAAGGGTAGTGTAAAAATCAGTTCCCCTAATTTAAGAAATGGATTACAACTCAAGCCTAATGAAATCGTTAGTATAGAGAATAGGATGCTCAAGAAATCTACAATTAATAATAGCGACTATTTTAAATGGAAAGAAGGCCTGTTCTGTTTTGAGAATGAATCAATCCAAGATCTAATAAAGAAACTAGAACTTTATTATGATACTACGATTGAGATCCAACGTCCCTCATTGTTGAAACATCACTATTCCGGCAAATTTCGTATTCAAGATGGAATAGAGCATGTATTAAAAGTACTTCAGTTAAAACATAAATTCACATACATCAAAGATGACGATAAGAATCTAATAATCATAAAGTAAGAACAGAATGTTAACCTTATAAATCATGTATGCCTATGAGATAAAAAATATCAAAAAAGAAACGGTATATAAAAACCGGGAAATGCGGCAACACTCCCCGGAAAGAATCAATACCACATGCACTTAAATCATCAGTATCAAATTCAAGAGTTACAAATGTATGAAAAATCAAACAAAAAGAGTTATGAAGTTAACTTTTATAACACTATTTCTATCAACCACAGGAATGTTTGCATCTGTTAATTCGCAAAATACACGGGTCAATATCCATGTGAACAATGCAAACACTCAAATTGTCTTAAACGAAATCGAAAAACAAACAGACTATCTCTTTGTGTACGACACCAAAGAAATAGATCTAAATCGTAAGGTTTCCGTAGAGGCGCAAAATAAAACCGTAGCAGATGTGTTATCATCTGTCTTTACCCAAACAGACATCTCATATGCGATGGAGGGTAATAACATCATGTTAATGCGAAAAAACACTTCTGTTACACAACAGAGTAACCGGAGAATTACCGGTGTTGTGAAAGACGCAATTGGTGAACCTATCATTGGAGCAAATATCGTGGAGAAGGGAACCACAAACGGTATAATCACCGACATTAACGGAAATTTCAGCCTTATGGTCTCCGAGAACGCCATCTTGCAAATTTCCTATATCGGATATCAGACACAAGAAATCCCGACCAAAGGGCAGACGAACATCCAAATTACCATGAAGGATGACGCACAAGCATTGGATGATGTCGTTGTTATCGGTTATGGTACGCAACGCAAGAAAGACGTAGCCGGATCTATCTCTTCCATATCTACGAAGGATTTATCTATTCAATCATCCGGGAATATACAGAACCTTCTTCAAGGTAGGTTATCCGGTGTGTCCGTAACAACTTCCGGCGTAGCTGGCGATGCTCCTGCTATCCGTATTCGAGGTGTCGGAACACTGAATAATAACAGCCCGTTGTATGTCATTGATGGTTTTCCTACAAAAAGCGAGATCGCATCCCAAATAAATCCTTCAAGTATAGAGTCTGTACAAGTATTGAAGGATGCTTCCTCCGCCTCTATCTATGGTTCCCAAGCAGCTAACGGGGTTATCTTAATCACGACAAAGCAAGGTAAAGAAGGAAAACCTACCGTTGACGTAAAAGTAAACGTAGGCGTGCAACTTCCCACCAACTTGCCGGAAATGCTAAACTCCCAACAATATGGAGAAGTCTTGTGGAACGCAATGAGAAACGCCGGGTTAACACCACAGCATGACCAATATGGCAACGGAGCTACACCCGTCATTCCTGATTATATTCTACCGGCAGGAGCCATGGAAGGCCAGGTAGATCTCAGCACTTATAATACTGCGGAAAATCAATTTATGCGCGCTAATAAGATCGGAACTAATTGGGCTGATGAAGTTTATCGCCCCGCACCGACTACAAACATTGATATCAGCGCACAAGGAGGTGGCAATGGGTCTAAATATTTCTTGAGCGCAAACTATTATAAACAAGAAGCTCTTGTAAAATGGGCGGGCTATGATCGCTTCTCTTTACGAGCCAATTCTCAATTTAAGATTTTGAGCTTCGCCACATTAGGATCAAACCTAAGCGCAACTTACTCTAAATACAAAGGAAGCAAATCAGACCATGAGGCCGTACGTATGGCTCCGCTTATTCCGGTTTACGACGTAGCGTTCTCCACACGGTCTGTGGAAAGAAAGACCTATTCCAACCTTTCCACGATCCATTCACAACACATTCACAACCCCGTGGAAACCAAAACCCCCGCATTCCGACAAGGCTTTTCCGAGTTTTCCACAAGTTCCCCACCCCCTACTACGGTTACTACAACAAGTTCAATAAGATAGACCGGTCAGCAGGCAATTCTGAAGAACAGACCTACAATACGACCGGTGAACAAAAAGGAGCGATTCTGGTTTGAACATTGTATGCGATAAAACCCTTCTCAGTGCAGCGATCGACGGCGTTTCCAAGGCCGTCACCATGCGGTCAGCCATCCCGGTGCTGGAAGGCATCCTGCTGAAAGCCGAAGGTTTCCAGCTTACCCTAACCGGCTATGACCTGGAAATGGGCATCGTGACCACCATCGAGGCCAACGTCAAGGAACCCGGCGAGATCGTGCTGAACGCAAAACTGCTCAGCAGTATGATCAGCCGGATGCCCGCCGGTCAGATCAGCATCCTGTCTGCCGACAACGGCAAGACCACCATCAAGAGCGGCGTGGCGGAATTCGAGATCCAGTCCATGGCCGCCACCGACTTCCCCGACCTGCCCAACACCGGTGCCGAGGAGACCCTGACCATCCCCACCGGCGTGCTCCGGGACATGATCGACCGCACCCTGTACGCCGTGAGTCAGGACGAGAAAAAACCGGCCCATACCGGCGAACTGTTCGAGATCGAACCCGATAAGCTGACCATCGTGGCCCTGGACGGCTACCGTCTGGCCATCGTGGAGCGCCCGGTCACCGCCGTGAAGGACATCCGCATCATCGTGCCCAGCAAGACCATGACCGAAGTGGCCCACCTGCTGCCCAACGACGACGAAGAGCCGGTGCACATCTGTGCCAACCGCCGCTATGTGGTGTTCATGGCCGCCGGTTACACCATCATGAGCCGCCTGATCGAGGGCGAGTTCCTGAACTATCACAACGTGATCCCCGCCGGCAGCCGTACCCGGGTGACCCTTGACACCAAGGAGTTCATCGAGACCATCGAGCGTGCCTCTCTGATTATTACAGAGCGTTTAAAAAATCCCCTCCGCATTACCTTTACAGAGGGGAAAGTCGTGGTGCGCTGCCAGACGAATCTGGGCCGCGTGGTGGATGAATTCAACGCGCAGTGTGAGGGCGACGAGGTGGAGATCGGCTTCAACAACCGCTATCTGCTGGACGCTCTGCGCAACGCCCGCACCGAACAGGTGCGCATGGAGATCAGCGGTCCACTGAGCCCGGTCAAGGTGCTGCCCGTGGATGGCAGCGATTTCCTGTATCTGGTGCTGCCGGTGCGCTTCAAGAACGACTAAGAAAGGCGATTTTATGCAGAAAATTCTCATTCATACGGAATTTATCAAGCTGGATGCCCTGCTGAAATATGCAGGCCTGTGCGAGACCGGCGGCGAAGCCAAGGAGCTGGTGCAGGGCGGTGCCGTGAAGGTGAACGGCGAGGTGTGCACCATGCGCGGCAAAAAGTGCCGTGCCGGTGACGTGATCGAGCTGGACGGCCAGTCCGTGGAAGTCGGGCAGGGCCAGTAATGCGGCTGCTTTCACTGGAAGTTACGAATTACCGCAACATTGCGTCGGCCCGGCTGGAACCCGGCCGGGAGCTGACGGTCATCTGCGGCAACAACGGTCAGGGCAAGACCAATCTGCTGGAAGCCATCTGGCTGCTGACCGGCGGCAAGAGCTTCCGGGGCGGCAAGGATGCCGAGCTTGTGCGCCGCGGGGAGACATTCGCGGTGCTGGAAGCCGTGACCCAGCGCACCCGGCAGGAAGATCAGGAGCCGGATGACCCGGCCCGGGTGCGCATCACGGTGGGCACCCCGGACGCACCCCGCCCCGGCCGCTATGCCTCGGTGAACGGGGCTGCCCCCAAGCGGGCCGCCGGTCTGGCCGGCAGCTTTCCCGCTGTGGTGTTCGACCCCGGACACCTGAGCCTGGTCAAGGGCGCACCGGAGGGCCGCCGCCGGTTTCTGGACGCGGCGTTGTGCCAGCTGTACCCCGGGTATCTGGCCACTTACCGCCGCTACGTCCGGGTACTGCAGCAGAAAAATGCGCTGCTGCGGCATTCAGCCACCGGGCAGGAGCGCCCTTATGCGGAAAAATGTGCTCTGCTGGAAGTGCTGAATGTGGAGCTGGCCGCGCAGGGCGAGGTCCTGCAGCAACGGCGGCGGGATTACCTTGCCCTGCTGGGGCCGCTGGCCTGCGCCAACTATCAGGAGCTTTCCCACGGGGCAGAGCGCATGAGCATCCGCTATGCGGCCCAGTTTGCGCCGGGCGGTCTGGCCGATCTGCTGAAGCAGCGCCAGAACGAGGAGCTGCGGGCCGGGCAGAGCCTGTGCGGCGTCCACCGGGAAGATCTGGAACTGCTGCTGGACGATCAGCCTGCCCGTGTGTTTGCCAGCCAGGGACAGCAGCGCAGCGTGGTGCTGAGCCTGAAGATGGCCGAGGCCGCCGCTGCTGCCCGCATCACCGGCGAACACCCCGTGCTGCTGCTGGACGATGTGCTCAGCGAGCTGGACGAGGGCCGCAAGCAGTATCTGCTGACCCGCATGAAGGAAAAGCAGACCTTTGTCACCAGCTGCGATGACACCGCCTTCCTCAAGACGGACGGCGAGGTATACCGCATGAACGGCGGCGTACTGAGCCGCGCCTGACAGCATGCAGAAATGTTGCAAAAATGGATGCATGAAACCTGCATGAAATCCTGAAATATCCAATCGGAACTGCACGAGGAAAATACAGTATGTATATTCATCTCGGACGCGATTATGTGCTGAACGACCGTGACATCATCGGCATCTTCAATCTGGAGACCACCACCATCTCCCCCCGCGGGCGGGAATTTCTGAACTACGCCCAGAAGAACGGAGCCGTGGTGAGCCTTTCGGATGAGCTGCCCCAGAGCTATGTTCTGGCGGACGGCGGCGTGGTGGACACGGTATACCTTTCGGAGCTGTCCAGCGCCGTGCTGCGCCGCCGCGCCGAAAAGATGATCGAGTGAACGCTGTGCAGCCGCCCCTTGCGAGAACCCCGCAGCCTGCAGGCGTGGAAAGTGCCTGCCGCTGCGTTTCCAGAATAGAGAAACAACACGATATCTACACGAAAAACAAAAAGGGAGAAAGGAAATGGCAGAAGAAATCATCACCAGCACCAATGCCGAAACCGCTACCGACCACGAGTATAACGCCAGCGAGATCCAGGTCCTGAAGGGTCTGGAGGCCGTGCGCAAGCGCCCCGGCATGTATATCGGCTCCACCGGCGAGCGGGGCCTGCATCATCTGGTCTACGAGATCGTGGACAACGCCATCGACGAGGCACTGGCCGGTTACTGTGACCACATCGAGGTCAAGATCCTGAAGGACAACATCATCCAGGTCACCGACAACGGCCGCGGCATCCCCGTGGACATCCAGGCCGACACCGGCCTGCCCGCCGTCACCGTCGTCTACACCATCCTGCACGCCGGCGGCAAGTTCGGCGGCGAGAACTCCGGCTACAAGGTGGCCGGCGGCCTGCACGGCGTGGGCGCTTCCGTGGTCAACGCCTGCTCCGAGTGGCTCACCGTCAACGTGCGCCGCGACGGCCACGAGTACGAGCAGACCTTCCGCCGCGGCGACCCGGACGGCCCGCTGAAGTGCATCGGACCGGTGGCCGACGGGGTCACCGGCACCCGCGTCACCTTCAAACCGGACCCGGAGATGTTCCGGGATACCACCGTGTACGACTTCGACACGCTGGAAAAGCGCCTGCGGGAAGAGAGCTTCCTGAACGCCGGTGTCAAGATCACCCTGACCGATGAGCGCGAACTCTACACCCCCGTCCTCGAGGACGGCAAGGAGGGTGAGCCCACCTATCGCACCGAGGTCATGTGCTACGAGGGCGGCATCAAGAGCTTTGTCACCTATCTGGGCGAGAAGCGCAAGCTGGACGTGCTGCACCCCAATGTGATCTACCTCAAGGGCCAGACCGACCGCGGCATGGCAGAGATCGCACTGCAGTACAATTCCAGCTACAACGAGCTGCTGCTGAGCTTTGCCAACAACGTCAACACCCCGGACGGCGGCACCCACGAAGAGGGCTTCAAGGCCAGCCTGACCCGCGTGTTCAACGATTACGGCCGCAGCCACGGCCTGCTGAAGGACAAGGACGAGAACCTGTCCGGTGCCGATGTGCGGGAGGGCCTGATCTGCGTCATCTCGGTCAAGCTGCAGGAGGCCGAATTTGAGGGCCAGACCAAGGCAAAGCTGGGCAACACCGAGATCCGCACCCTCGTGTCCAACATGGTCTATGCAAAGCTGATGGAGTTCTTTGAAGAGAACCCCGGTGTGGCCAAGGCCATCTTTGAAAAGGCCACCCAGGCTGCCCGCGCCCGCGCTGCCGCCAAGAAGGCCCGGGAGCTGGTGCGCCGCAAGAGCGCGCTGGAGACCAGCCGCATGCCTGGCAAGCTGGCCGACTGCCGGGAAAAGGACCCTACCAAGACCGAGATCTTCATCGTCGAGGGCGATTCTGCAGGCGGTTCCGCCAAGATGGGCCGTGACTCGGCTATTCAGGCCATCCTGCCGCTGTGGGGCAAGATGCTCAACGTGGAAAAGGCCCGCGCCGATAAGATCTACGGCAACGATAAGCTGATGCCCGTGGTGCTGGCCCTGGGCTGCGGCATTGGCGAGGAATTCGACATCTCCAAGCTGCGTTACGACAAGGTGTTCATCATGGCCGATGCCGATGTGGACGGCTCTCACATCTGCACCCTGATGCTGACCTTCTTCTTCCGCTATATGCGCCCGCTCATCGAGCAGGGCCATGTGTATGTGGCCCAGCCGCCCCTGTTCAAGGTGCAGAAGGGCAACACCATCAAGTATGCCTACAACGACGCCGAAATGGCCGTGCTTTCGCAGGAAATGCCGGGTGCCAAGGTGAACCGCTACAAGGGCCTTGGTGAGATGAACCCGGACCAGCTGTGGGAGACCACCATGAACCCGGACAATCGCGTGATCGTGCAGATCACCATCGACGATGCCGAAAAGGCCGACGAAGCCTTTACCATCCTGATGGGCGACCAGGTGGAGCCCCGCCGCCGCTTTATCGAGACCAACGCCCAGTACGCAAAGCTGG
>ERZ772865.3650-NODE-3650-length-11346-cov-2.785581_pt1 | contig 11346 bp, 5 predicted proteins | sample MGYA00512133_ERZ772865 | MGnify/ENA primary metagenome ERZ772865 (study PRJEB29015, sample SAMEA2737722) | human gut metagenome | biome: human gut; feature: human-associated habitat; material: faeces | place: China | collected 2012 ...
CCTTATTAGAATATACCAGTTGGAAGTTATCTGCATTCGATGTCATCAGCGAACCCGAGGCAGCCAGTCGGGCAAAGCGTTCTTTCACTTTCAGGTCTGCGTCCGCCTCTTTCTTACACAAGTGGGTCAGTACCTTCAGTTCGAATGCAACCACGGTCTTTTTCCAGTTTTCAGTGTCACCGCCAAAGATAGGGTCACCGTCAAAGTCATCACCCGATGAGAATAAAGTGTAAGCCTCTTCCAAATCTTCCAATACCTGGCGCATCACCTCTTTCTGTGTATCGTATTTAGGCTTCTGAACTCCCTCTTCGCCTTTCAAAGCATCACTGTAAGGGATATCGCCCACTTCCAATGATTTATAAAACAGCTTATAGGCCTTCATAAATTTAGCCAAAGCAGCATACGAGTCCTTATCTCCATCATTGGCCGCATCAATCATCTTCTGGCAGTTTGTGAGAATGGTATAACCGTCAAAATCGGTTCTGCCAAACAAATTGTACTGTTCATCCGAAGCATTCTCCGACCATGCGATCTGCTTGCTCAGCATACTGTGGTATACAAAATTCTTTGCAGCACCCTGTTGTGTGATATTCAGGATAAGTTTTGTCGCCAACATGGGGGCTGTCACCTTGGTTGCGGCATCCGGGTTCGTATTCAAATCATCAAACTTGTTACAAGATGCCAGGATAGCGGCACTTGCTGTAAGTAAAAGCAACGTTTTATTTATTAGTTTCATAATTTCCATTTTTACAAATCAAACTTAACATTAAATCCGACATATCTCATAGAAGGTGAATTCAGGTCGTCCGAATCCACATCCGGGTCAGCATACTTAACCTCTTTCATCCAGATCAATAAGTTCTGTCCGATCAAACCGAGTGTAACGCCTTTCATATGCAGTTTATCACATACTGATTTGGGCATTGTGTACAACAATGAAAGCTCACGCAATTTCAGGAATGTACAGTCGTGAACGTTCTGGTAAACCTTGCCACCCGACCACGGATTGTAGTTCTTGATATAGCTTTCATACGAAACCTGTGTATCGTTCGGTGCAAACACACGCGTATCACTGATAATCTTTCCGGTTGTATCGTATTCAACCTTACCCGATACCACTTTCACACCCTGGCCCACATAGTTCTTTTTGCCGTTCACCACTTCATCATAACGCCATTTGTTATCACTATCGGGGTGTACACCGGTGTTCCACATGGTCTGCTCCGTACGAGAATAAGCCATACCGCCTACACGTCCGTCCAGCGAGATTCCCAAAGTCCATTCTTTATAGCGCAAGGTAGTGCTAAGCCCCCAGATCCAGTCCGGATATTCATTACCCATTACCGACTGGTATTTGCTTTGTACGGGATAACCGTTTTCATGAATGATGTTTCCCTGAGGGTCACGTTCCCAGTCATAGATGCCATACCAGTCCCAACGTTTACCGGCAGCTACCCAAGGTTTCTGTGTAGAGTACACCGGGTCAACCTTAGCATAGAAGTAACGGTCACGGGCCCAGTTAGCATTCACTTCCCAATTCCAGTCTTTTGATTGGATCAAAGACGCTGTCAACGAAACTTCCACTCCCCGACGAACCTGCTCTTCATCATAGTTCACCAATGTTTTGGTAAAACCGGACGATCCACTGATTGTAGCTTCACGTGTCAGGTTGTATTTCAGCTTGTTATAATAAGAAATATCAAAGCGCAAACGGTTGTTCCATACATTGAAAGCAGTACCGATTTCGTAAGAACGCGCAGCAGTCGGTTCAAGGGTTGTACTGCGAATCATTTCCGGATATACGGCAGTATTCATTCCGTCCCATACGTTGGTGCTTACACTGTAAGCCTGATTCGTATCATAAATGCCCAAGTCGCTCTTCGTTACAGTCCAGGCACCTCTCAGTTTCCAGAAGTTCAGCCATTCGGGCATCTTCAGCAACTGCGACATGATGATACTTCCCGATACAGCCGGATAGAAATAAGAACGAGTCTCTTCCGGTAAGGTTGACGACCAGTCGTTACGTCCCGTTGCTTCTACAAAGACCGCACTTTTATAAGCTAATCCTATTTTTCCGTAAATGGAATTCGTTTGTTTGCTGTTATAAGTTTTGCTGGTTTCGGCGGGGTCTACTGATGCTTTTAGTGAATAATACCCCGGAATGATTAATCCGCCGGCAGTGTTTGATCCTAAATAGTCATTCTGGTAATAGTAAATATTTCCTCCGACGAATCCGTCCACACTGATATCACCGAATTTATGTTCGGCAGTCAGCATAATATCATTATTGGTACTGAATCCTCTTTTTTGATAGACAGAATAATATCCTTTCTTCTCTCCTTTGCCGGTCACGGAACCTACCGGAGCTTTTGTTTCGCTTTTTTCCGTATACATATCAGCACCCGAACGCAGGGATAGCTTCAACCAGGAAGTAATATCATAAGAAGCATTGACAAAGGCATTGACTACATCATAATTGTCCGAACTCGTTAACTCGTTGGCTATATAATAAGGGTTGTCATACCAACCGCCCCGGTCCCACCAATTGGATTGTTCGTCTTTTATTCGCCAGTAATTCTTATAATCCCGTATATCGTATTCACTGCCCGACCATACCAGAAGATTGTAAATATAGCCTGTACCGTGATAGGCCGATCCGCCCATATTGGGATAGAATCTCTTGTTGTAAGTGATTCCGGCCTCGGAACTGAATTTTTTATATTTCATATCTCCTGATACGGTATAGGTTATTTTGTTTAATTTCTCGTTGGGCCATTGGCCTTTGTTGTAGACGTGTGTCAATGAGGTACGGATACTTCCATATTTACCTTTCTGAGTGACGCTTACGTTGTTGTTGGTGATGAAACTCAGTTCCTGGAAGTTTTTCAGGTTATTTTTCCCTCTGGAAGTCAGTTCTGTCATTTCCCGTTCTTGAGTATACGGGTTGTATTGCATGGCTTCATTGCCGACGTCCAGCTTGGCTCCCCATACATAGCTGGAGTTATCATTGTATATACCATTTTTTCCCGAACTGTAAGATGTTTGTACTTCCGGCAATTTTAGATATCCGGCATTGAACATCGTACTGCTGTTTACGGTTACCTGCAACCCTTCTTCTTTTCCTCTTTTGGTGGTAATCATGACGGCACCCGAACCACCCCGCGCACCATACAAGGCGGAAGCCGTAGCCCCTTTCAGTACATCAATGGATTCTATATCATCCGAAGCGATATCCCGTAGCGACATATTTTTGTAAGGCACCCCGTCAATAACAATTAGCGGGTTTTCACCGCGCAGCTTTAGATTGGGGGCTTCATTGAATTCCGTACTGTTTTCTACCTTCAATCCGGCAATTTTACCGTTCAGTCCGGAAGTCACATCTACGCTTTTTATGGTGGTCAGTTGGTCGCCGCTAACTTTCTGTACGGCATACCCCAACGCCTTTTCCTCTCTTTTGATACCCAAAGCTGTTACTACAACTTCATCTAAGACTTCGGCATCGTCTTGGAGTTTAATGGTAAGTGGTTTGCTGCTTGTGATTCTTATTTCCTGATTCTTGTATCCGATATAGGATATCGAAAGGGTAGAATTGGCGGGGACTTCGAATGTGAACCGGCCGTCGATATCGGTGATCGTTCCGGTACCGGTTTGGTTTTTAACGGTTATGTTAGCACCGATAATAGGAATTCCTGCCTGATCAACAACTGTACCTGTAATCTTGATTTTACTTTGCTGGTTGATTGCAGTCTGTACTTTTGCAGACGGATATTCTATGGCTTCCGCCTGTGTCGTGATACTAAAAGCAAATAGTATCGCCATTGAGAGTTGCATTATTCCGGATAATGAACCACTCTTTTTTGAGTTGTGAACGCATGACGTTCGTTGAGTGCTGTTCTTCATAAGTTTATAATTTAAAAATTAGTTATAAGTATGTTTTATAATTATGATTCTTTTCGGAGGATTATGATAGTGCAAAGATTGTGTATTTGAAGGTAGGTTACCTAGGAAGATTGTACCGAAAGTAGGGTAAAATTGTCATGGGGTACAATTGTATATGCTTAATTTTGTGGGGATAAACGTAAAAGAGGCCGGAAGTGATGACATTTCCGGCCTCTTTTGTGGAAGAAGGGTGGATAGGGGGACCACCTTCTTTCTGTGTTAAGTTATTATTCTAATATTCTGTCAAAAAGCTTACTTTATACCTTTTGAATTCTTATATCTGTGCAGTGCTTCCAAGAAGTAGTAATCGGCATATACCAACGGTACGTCAATTTCGTTTTTGTGCGGGATACTTCCTACACAATGTTTTAAGAGAAAGTTGCCGTTGGTTCCTTGGGCAGCCAGATAACTTGGCGAAGCCAATGATTTTAACGTTTTCACTGCTGCCTGGTAATATCTTTTTCCAGTTTTCTTATCTACATATTGATAAAGTTCAAGTAGGGCGGAAGCTGTGATAGCTGCGGCTGAGGCGTCTCTTGGTATCTCTTTGAAGTCGTTTGCGTCATACTCCCATTCGGGGACATAGCCTTCCTGTCCGGCATTGAAATCCCAGTAGGGTACCATGTCTTCGGGCAGATTGGAGTGGTTGAGCCAGAATTCGGCGGTGCGCTGTGCCATTTCCAGAAACTCGGGTTTCTTTGTTTCTCTATAAGCCATTGTGTATCCGTAAATGGCCCATGCTTGTCCGCGTGCCCAGGCGGAATTGTCGGAGAATCCCTGACAGGTTTGTTTGTGGAGTACTTTTCCGGTTTCCGGGTCGTAGTTGACTACATGATAATTACTGTAATCTTCACGGAATTGTTCCCGCGCGGTGGTGATAGCGTGCGAATTGGCTATTTCTGCATAATGCGGGTCACCGGTCACTTTGCTGGCGAAATAAAGTAATTCCAGATTCATCATATTGTCGATGATAACGGGGTAGAACCATTCGTCTTTACCATTCCATGATTTCCGGTAATTCCATGATTTGATACACCCTGTCTTCGGGCTGAAACGCGTGCAGAGTGAGTTTGCTGCTTCTATGATGATCTGTTTGTATTCTTCCTTTTTTGTAAGGCGGTATGCATTGCCGAAGCTGCAATAAATAAGGAAGCCGATGTCATGGTGTCCTTTCTGTTTCTTTAGCGGTTCCAAGGCTTCTGTCCAGCGGATTGCTTCCTGTTTCCATGTATTTTGCTTATTGTTCTCGTAGATATACCAAAGGCTGCCGGGATAAAAGCCTTCCGTCCAGTCATTGAGTGGAGTGGTACGCAACTTTCCGTTGTTATCGGTAGTACGCGGATAAGCGGTTGGTTCGGGTAAGGCCTTCAGCATGGCAGTATATTGCTGCTCTGCCCGGTCGAAAGAATGGGTTATTATTTTATTATCACCTTTGCCGTACAGAGTAGAAAAGGTTGACAATAAGTAAAAAGATAGAATGGATACTAGCTTCATATATTTTTAGGTTTTTGTTAGTTAATGGTGCAAAGATTACGTATTTATTGCTTAGAGGACATACAAAATTGTCCCGAATATCCTGTGTTATTGTCCTCGGGAAAGATAAATCATGTTTTATCGGATTAGACAGACGTATCCGGTGCGGCGGGATTGGACTTTCGGAATGTAAGCGGTGCCATTCCGAAGACGGATTTGAAACATTTGCTGAAATATTGGGTCGTTGAGAACCCTAATCGGTCGGATATTTCGGAGATATTCAGTTCCGGGTTGTTTTTGAGCAGGCGCATACTCTCGTCGAGTTTCATTTTAAGCGTAAATTCGTTAGGAGTCAGGCCGGTGATCTCTTTCATACGTGTATATAGCTTGTTGCGTCCCAATCCCAGTTCGGCGGCAAGCACATTCATATTGAACTCCGGGTTTTCAAAGTTGTTGGAAATGATTTCTGTCGCTTTCTTGATAAGTTCCCGGTCGGCTTGGTTGACGGCAATATCCGTCACAGTGGCCGGCTGTTGATTTCTGAACTTCTCAATCAGCTTTCTTCGGCTTTTCACCAGATTGTTGCAGCGTGAGACGAGCAGTTTTACGTTAAACGGCTTCGTGATATAGTCGTCCGCTTCATACATATATCCTTCTATCGTATATTCCACAGATGTCTGCGCAGTCAATAGTACGACAGGTATATGTGACAGGTTAACCGTGTTCTTTATCTTATAACACATTTCCTTTCCGGACATTTCGGGCATCATGACATCGCTTAGTACAATATCCGGCTGTATTGTCAACGCCTGTTCAAATCCCTCTTTTCCGTTTCCGGCGGTGTGTACTTCATAAATGGGATAAAATATTTCCTTCAGCATTTCGAGGATATCGTCGTTGTCCTCTACGATTAGTATGACCGGCTTTTCTGTGAGTGCATGTTCTGCCGTCTCTTCTTCCAATGGCAGCTCCTCCAGTGGAATCAGTTCCGTACTAATCATGCATGCCGATGTATTTTCCGTTTGTAGCTCGTCCGCTTTAAAATGGCTGTTGCCTGTTTTCAGGATTACGGTAAAACAGCTTCCTTCATCCACTTTACTTTCTACACGGATATTTCCTTTATGCAATTCCACGATATTTTTGCTCAAGGTCAGTCCGATACCCGTTCCCAAAGATAAATTGGATCTTTGTCCGTCTATCTGATAGAATTGGTCGAATATTTTGTGGATTGACTCCTGTGGGATACCGGTTCCGCTATCCTTGATTTGGAGCAATACCTGTTGGGAGTGCATGCGGATACTGACTGTGATATTTCCTTCTGCGGGAGTATATTTGAAAGCGTTGGATAGCAGGTTGATGATAACTTTCTGCATCTGCACCGGGTCGAACCACAGATTAATGCTCGCTTCGGACGTCTCGAAACGATATGCGATGTGATGCTTGAGTGCGTATTCATAGAATGACATGTAAACTTCCTTGGTGAAGGCGACAATATCACGGCATTCCACCTTCAGTTTCAGATAACCCTGTTCTTGTTTACGGAAATCCAACAGCTCGGAGATGAGCGTGCGCATGTGGCTGGCGTTCTTGTAAATACGCAGCAGACGGTTGTACATGGAGGGAGAGAGCTTGTTTAATTGCAATAAGTTCTCTATTTGTCCGATGATAAGCGTTAGTGGAGTACGGAATTCATGTGAGATATTTGTGAAGAAACGCAGCTTGACCTGGTTCATTTCTTTGATTCTTTCTTTTTCTTTCTTCTCAAATTCCAATGATGCTTTTAGTTTAGCTTGCCGGGTGTTAAAACGGACGATAGCATACAGTACAAGACAGAGAATCAGTATATATAATAAATAGGCATAAAGATTAGCATAGAAAGGGGGACGGATATAGATGTGAAGCGAACGTTCACCACAGATCGTTTGCGAATCGTTTTTCTCGCGTACAGTCAGTTTATAATGTCCCGGATCGAGGTTGGTATATACTATTTTCGGGGAGTGTAGCGGAAGCCATGTCCGGTCGAAACCTTCCAATTGGTATTCATATTTGTACTTGTTTTGTGTATAATTGGAGGTGGCTATTTCCAGGATAAGACTGTTCTGATTGTGTGCCAACTTGATAGATTCCGTATAAGGCATCGTTTGTGACAAGATGTGTGACTCATCTCCGGGTTGTATCACTTTATTGTTGATAATCAGTTGGTCGAAGTAGAATTGATGATCATTCGATGTGGGGAGATTCTGTATTCCCGGCAGAGAAACCAAGCCGTTGGTTCCTCCGAGGAATAATTCTCCGCTTTGAGTAAAATAGATACATGAGCCTTGTCCGAAACTCATATATGGAATAACGTATGTATATGTGAGTTCCTTTTTTTCAGAATTCAGGCAGGAGATTCCCCGGTTGTGGAGTACGAACAATTCATGTGAAGGCGATTCGGCGACATAATAGCAATAATTACTCATTAGAAGATTGTCCTCCATGGCGAAGCGGAAGAAAGAATCTGTTTCCGGTTCATATTTGAATAACCCGGAACCTGCCGTACTGAAGAATAATTCGCCTAAATGGTTCTCGAAGATATGTAGCACTTTGAAGCGTCCGATGTTGTGTTCTTTTTTGAGGTCATGCCGGTAATTCTGTCTTTTTCCTGTCAACAGGTTCACCCGGGTTATTCCGCCGTTGCCGTTGGCTAACCAGATATTGTCATTCCGGTCGATATGAAATGTTACATAAATATAGTTCTCTATAAGACTCCGGACGTCGGGCAGGGGGGATAACGGCTCGAAAGTCTCCGTTTCCGGATTCATGGCAACGATTCCTGCTTGGGTAGACAGGACGAGTTTTCCTTTATAGGGTTGTAAGTCATTTATCACATTGCTGGGTAAAGAGTTGGCTTTGTCGGGGCTATTTTTGAGTGTATGTGCCGTTTTCTTTCGAGTGTCAAAGATTGTGAGTCCCCCTGTATGCGTACCGATATACAATTGCCCGGTTTCTTTGCGCAGCCAGATACATTTCAGATTATTGTGCCCGATTCCGGACAAGCCTCCCTTGTTGTGGACGTATCGGGTGAATTGCCGGGTTTGCCGGTCTAAGAAATTCAGTCCTCCTCCTTCGGTACATATCCATAAATTATGTTCGGCATCTTCCTGCATTTTACCTACAACGGGGAAGCTGAGTGCATGAGGCATATCAGGATTGGCTTCGTAGTAGCTGGTATGATCATCGGTGGGGTTGTAGTAGTTGACACCTCCGAAATAAGTCCCTATCCAGATTCCTCCTTGCGTATCTTTGTAGAGAGCGAAAACGGATGAGTGGCTCAAACTGTGGGATATGTTATTCTGATGAACATGATTCTCCCATACTTGTGTTGACGGGTTGTATTTATTCAGTCCATAAAATGTGCCGAACCACAGATTTCCTAAGTCATCTTCGATAGCACAGCGCACATCGTTGTTCGATAATGAGTTGGTATTATCGGGAAGGTTGCGGAAGTTGAGGATAGAACCGTCGGGAGCCAGCCGATACACTCCCTGGCGGGAGGTACATATCCATAAGTTCTTTTGAGAATCCTGATAAAGACTTTGCACTTTGATGTCGGGCAGGAGAGAGTGTTGGCGTTCGGGTTGTGCACGGTCGATTCGTAGAAGTCCCTTGTTCATACCTATGTATATATATCCGTCATCAGTGCAGCAGATAGGTGAAGAAACTCTTATGTTTTCTTTGAAAGTGGTGAGCAGGCGGATAGTAGAGTCTCCTTCTACCCTGAATTCCAGTTTGTTACGCCCGGCAATCCAAAGCGTATCGTTCTTGTAGTATATGTTGGAGACATTATTTGCGCGTAATTTATGAAACTGTTGTGTGCGGGTATTGTAGCACACCAAGTCATGCAGTGCCTGTATGTATACATTCCCTTTTTTGTTGCCGCAAATGGCCATTATTTCATTCTCGGTCAGACCTATGTTGTCTTGGGAAGGGTGAAATACAGTGACGGACTGTCCATTATATCGGTTGATTCCTTCAAAAGAACCAAACCATAATGCTCCCGTCTCATCTTGATAAATGGATATTATATTGACCTGCGACAAGCCATCCTGTACACTTAAGTGTTTAAAATAAGCCGTGTTCGCATAGGTCTGTATAAGCAGAAGTAAAAAAGAAGCTACTGACAGAATCTTTTTTATTGCCATATATTAGATTTTACTTTTCCAGCAACTCTTTCAGAAAATCATCCAACTCTTTATCCAATCCTTTCAGTAGCTCGTCATTCACCAGCATCGTATCGTCGTCTACCAACAATAGTTCAGTTACCGTTTCTTTGTCCTCATCTACCAGTACAAACGAATAAGGTTTCAGGATAGTCACTTTGTCGAAGTCACCTGCATCTTTCATTCTGCAAAGGATACTACGTAAGCCGGGCTCGATATTTTCGAGGAAATCATCGCCGTCGTATGTTGCCCATTCTTCCACCATGACGTTTGCTAGTTCTTCATCATCATCGTTGTAAATATTCAGTTGCCCTGACGTCTGGTCCGGTTGCAGATGAATATCGGTTACGACTGTCTGTTCACAATTGCATACATATTTGCCGACTGCCTTTTGGATAGCCGATTCGATGATAGATAATGATTGTTGGCTCAGTTTCATAGGTTCCTTCTTTTTGTCAGTTCAAAGGTATAAAAAAAATAAGATTTGATACACGATTTCCTTAAAAATCATCATTAAATCGGCTCATTTGCATCTTTAATTTGGATATTTGAGCATTTCTCTCCTTCAATTCGGCCAAATAGAGGCTGGTGAGGTAATAATTCGGCACATCGTCAATACTCGCTTTGACATTGTTGACAACATTCTTTTTCTCTATCTTCTTGGCTAGTTGCTGTGCCTTTTCCGCCCATTTCACTGCTTGAGACAGACTATCTTTCGTCTCATAATACACGGCAATATTGAAGGCGGCCCTCATCTGCTTCTTTGTGTTCTTGGTTCCTTCGAAAGCCTGATGCCAAAGTTCGAATGCATTATCCCATGAATTTTCGCGGACGTAGATAGCTGCATCGCGCATCTGAACCGAACCGCCGGTGTATAAATACCGTTTTCCCGTTTTCCATATCGGAACCAGATGCTTTACCGGAACTGTTCCTGCAAATTCCGCAGCTTCTTTCAACATTTCCCTTTCGGGGATGATACGGGCAGCCGCTTCTGTGACCGAACCTCCGAAATCTTCCCAAAAGATACTGTCATTAGGGTGAAGGGTGGTCATGGGCTTGCTTCGTCCCGGCACATAAACCCGTACTGTGGGATATACTTTTACATCCATAGCTCCCTGATAACAATTGAAATCGGGTAGATAACGAATGGTCTTGGTTGCTTTGAATTGCAGATTCTCTAATGCAATAATAAAATCAACTCCTAAATCGGAAGCTAACTGGCTGACTTCCTCTTGACTTAGCATATTTTCACGCGCTAACTTGTCATTGGCACGTAAGGCGGAGTCACAAATGACAACTTCATCAAAGTAATTCTGGTGGGCTATTTCTTCTGCCAATGATTCGGCAGCAATCTTGGGATCACCGTTGGCATAGGCTGTGGCGCGACTTACTTCCGGAACGTTTTCCTTCGTTTTCTGTACTTCTGTAATCAATTTGTTATCCGGTGCATCGCTGGTGTTATTCACAACAGCTACCTTTCGGAGCTGGGGTGGAAAACTCAAGTCGGCGGGTTGCAGATAATCAATGGAAATCTGTTCGATGCTCTGGCAACTGTTGAATAGCAACAGGAACAGAGAGATGAATGCCAGTGAATAAGATTTTGCCATAGTTTGATTCATTTAGTAGTTTGAACAAAAGTACTATTTTACACGAATAAAAGAAAGAGGCCGCCTGACAAGTCGATAGTATCTAAAACTATCCTCCTTCGGGAAGGAGGAGTCCCCGTAGGGGG
>ERZ772865.3651-NODE-3651-length-11345-cov-2.474845_pt1 | contig 11345 bp, 10 predicted proteins | sample MGYA00512133_ERZ772865 | MGnify/ENA primary metagenome ERZ772865 (study PRJEB29015, sample SAMEA2737722) | human gut metagenome | biome: human gut; feature: human-associated habitat; material: faeces | place: China | collected 2012 ...
CGGATGAGGGAAAGGTCGAATGGTCGAAGAATGTCCGCGTGGGCTACTTAGACCAGCATACCGTGCTTGAGAAGGGTATGACGATCCGCGACGTGTTGAAGAGTGCCTTTTCCTTCCTCTTTGAGATGGAGGAGAAGATGAACGACATCTGCGCGAAGATGGGAGATGCGTCCGAAGATGAGATGAACGCCATGATGGAGGAGCTGGGAACGATCCAGGATCTTCTGATGGCACATGATTTCTATATTATCGACTCCAAGGTGGAGGAGATCGGACGCGCCTTCGGCCTCGACGAGATCGGTCTTGACAAGGACGTTGACGAGCTCTCCGGCGGACAGAGAACGAAGGTCCTCCTCGGAAAACTTCTTCTTGAGAAGCCGGATATCCTGCTCCTCGACGAGCCGACAAACTATCTGGATGTACAGCATATCGAGTGGCTGAAGCGGTATCTTCAGGATTACGAGAACGCTTTTATCCTGATCGCCCACGATATCCCGTTTTTAAACAGCGTGGTAAACCTGATCTACCATATGGAGAACCAGAAGCTTGACCGCTATGTGGGTGACTATGACCGGTTCATGGAAGTCTACGAGATGAAAAAGAGCCAGTTGGAGGCAGCTTACAACCGCCAGCAGGCGGAGATTGCGAAGCTTCAGGATTTCGTTGCGAGAAACAAAGCCCGTGTTGCGACGAGAAACATGGCGATGTCGAGACAGAAGAAGCTGGACAAGATGGAGGTCATCGAGCTTGCAAAGGAAAAACCGAAGCCGGAGTTCCATTTCCTGAATGCAAGGGCAACCGGAAAACTGATCTTTGAGACGAAGGATCTTGTGATCGGTTATGATGAACCACTTTCAAAACCGCTTAATTTCCTCATGGAGCGCGGCGAGAAGATCGCGGTCATTGGCGCCAACGGTATCGGAAAGACCACACTATTAAAATGCATGATCGGTCTGCTCCCCTGGAGAGAGGGTGCGACTTTTCTGTACGGGCAGGACATCAAAACATTAAAACCAAAGGAATTGTGGAGCAATGTCTCCTACATTCCGCAGAACCACGGTTTTGCTTTTTCCTACACCGGACTGGAAATGGTCATGCTCGGCCGCTGTTCGCATCTTGGCGTTTTTGAACAGCCCGGCAGACGGGAGATTGAGATGGTGGAAGCCATGATGGAGAAAACAGGCATCACGCATCTTGCCAAAAAAGACTGCAACCGCATGAGCGGCGGAGAACTTCAGATGGTACTGATCGCGCGCGCACTGATCAATGAACCAAAGCTGATCATTCTCGACGAGCCAGAGACAGGTCTTGATTTTCACAATCAGATTCTGGTTCTCAACATGATCGACCGGCTCTCCCACGAGGACGGCATCAGCGCAATCATGAACACGCACTATCCGACCAACGCCATGTCTGTCGCCGACGAGGCTTTTATGATGAATCACAAAGGTACTTTTTTCTACGGCAGCACGGAGAAGGTTCTGACAGAAAAGAATATTTCCGTGTCCTTTGACGTCAATGTGGTTGTCAATGAGTTCAGCCATCATCAAAAAAAAATAAAGAGCATCGTACCTGTCTCCCTGACAGACAAAGCGATGTGACAGAAAGGATCTACTATGTCAGAAGGCGTATTTACCATCGCAGCAAAGCGTCCGATCCGCGAGGAGATGACCATCTCACGAAATACCGGACTCGGCACTTCCAATTCCGCTACCTGGTTTTCCCTGGGCGCAGGCACATCCATCACACCGGAAAGCTACGATACGATGTCCATCTATATCGGAGCCGCCGGCACCGGAACGTTTCTCATCGGTGAACAGCCGGAAACAATGGATCTGCACCCGGATGAGATATTGCTCGTACCGGAGAGAACTCTCTGCGGCGTCAAAACCGGCGAGGGTTGTATCTATACAGAAATTATTACAAAAAAGGAGAACACCATGAACGATCTTGTTAAAGCAAAAGAGGTATTGAATCTGAAGGAACTGATCTCTTACGAGGAGGGAAGCATTGCAAACGTGGATATCGTACACAACGACACGATGAAGTTTGTCCTCATGGCATTCGATGAGGGTACCGGACTGACACCACACCGCGCACCGGGCAACGCAATCCTGACCGCGCTTGAGGGTACTGCTGTCATCGGATACGAGGGTACCGACTATACCTTAAACGCAGGTGAGAGCTTCCGTTTTGAGAAGAACGGTCTGCACAGCGTAACCGCAAAGGGACGCTTCAAAATGTCTCTGCTGCTTGTTCTGGAATAAGACCGGAAGAAAAAAGAGCCGAAAGGCTCTTTTTTGTTGCAGGAAAATGACCCGCTACATTTCTTCTAATGTGTGATACTGTCGGATTGCTGTCTCGTAGAGGTTGTTTCCCTCGCGGTCGATCACGACGATGACCGGAAAATCTTTTACCTCGATCTTGCGGATTGCCTCCGCTCCGAGATCCTCATAGCATACAATCTCAGATTTTGTGATGCATTTGGAAAGCAGTGCGCCGGCTCCGCCGATGGCTGCAAAATAGACGGCGTGGTTGCGGATCACCGCGTCAATCACTTCTTTTGAGCGCTTTCCTTTTCCAATCATTGCCTTTTCACCGAGATCCAACAGTCTCGGAGCGTATTTGTCCATACGGGTGGCTGTGGTCGGTCCGGCAGATCCGATCGGACGCCCCTCTCTGGCGGGAGACGGTCCCATATAATAGATCGTCGCATCCCTGATGTCAATCGGAAGCTCCCCTCCCTCATCCAGCGCCTCGATCATGCGCTTATGCGCTGCATCGCGCGCCACATACATGGTTCCTGTCAGATAGACATAGTCCCCCGCTTTTAAATCTCTGGTAACCTCTTCCGTAATTGGTGTTGCAATATGTTTATCCATATCTTTTCCTCTCATCATCCTGCTTATCAACATTTCATTTTCTGTTTGTGGAAAACCCGGCATATTTTCTCTTACAGTGTTCTTACAACGTGCCGGTTCACGTGGCAGCAGATATTGACAGCCACCGGAAGTCCCGCAATGTGTGTCGGATAGGTATTGATGTTCACTGCAAGCGCCGTCGTCGTTCCTCCGAGTCCTCCCGGTCCGATTCCAAGCTGATTGATCTTTGAAAGCATCTCTTCCTCGAGATCTTTGACATAGGGGATATCGGAATGTTCATCGACCGGTCTCGTGAGCGCCTGCTTGGCGAGAAGCGCGCATTTTTCAAATGTACCGCCAATGCCGACTCCGACGACCATCGGCGGACATGCATTCGGCCCCGCATCCTTTACGGCGGTAAGAATCGCATGCCTGACTCCCTCGATGCCGTCCGCCGGTTTTAACATGAACACGCGGCTCATATTTTCACTGCCGAATCCTTTCGGCGCCATGGTGATCTTTACCTGATCGCCCGGCACGATGGAATAATGAATGACTGCCGGCGTGTTATCTTTTGTATTTTCACGAATGAGCGGATCACCAACAACGGATTTGCGCAGGAATCCCTCTGTGTATCCCTGACGGACTCCCTCGTTAACGGCATCCTCAATCGCTGCGCCCTCAAAATGAACATCCTGTCCGACTTCCAGAAAGATCACTGCCATTCCGGTGTCCTGACAGATCGGAATCATCTCCTCGTCCGCAATCTTTAAATTGTCCTGCAGCTGATGTAAAATCTTTTTCCCGAGTTCAGACTGTTCTGTGTCAGCGGCATGCTTCATCGCCGCATCCATATCCGCGGACAGATAATGATTTGCCTGTATACACATTTCTTTGATATTTTTTGTAATCTCATCTGTTTGAATTGTTCTTATCATACCGTTCTTCCTCTCCCTGTCTGCTGTGTATGTGGCGTTTAGGATGCCTGATCTTTTTTGTTTTCGTCTTTCTTTTTGATATTAAAGTGAATCTTGAATTTTTCCAGCGTCTCGTTGTTATCCCGTGACTTCATATCCGGGAATGCCTTCATCAGACGCTGAAAGCCAAAGCTTTTCTCCTCGTACAGCTTCTCGTAGCGCTCCATAAGTTCTGCGCGCTCGCGCTTTTTCTCCTCGAGTGCAAGTTCGCGTTCGCGCTTTTTCTCCTCACGGGAAGCTACATAATTCTCTGCCTTCTCGGCAAGCTTGTTCTTCGCTGTCTGCGGCAGTTCCGAAATGCTCTCCTTGGTCTCTGAAAGCTTATCCTTCGCCGCTCCCGTCGTCTCCGCAAGCTTATCCTTCGCTGCTCCCGTCGTCTCCGCAAGTTTATCCTTCGCTGCTCCCGTCGTCTCCGCAAGCTTATCCTTCGCCGCCCCCGTCGTCTCCGCAAGTTTATCCTTCGCTGTCTGCGGCAGCCCGTAAATATTTTCCGTCGTCTCGCTGATCTTATCCATCAGCTCCACATGTGTTTCCTGGAATTTCTCGGATTTTTCAATAACGTCTGTCACATTTTCATAGATATTTTCGCCGATCTCATCGGACAGCCGGTGAATAGACGCCGCCATCTCATCCATGACCTTTAAGCGCTTATTGAATTTCAGAATCGTCGTCACCGTGATGATGCAGTCTGCCGCAAACACGCACATGATAATACTGAGCAGCACTACGCCAAGCACGAACGGAATAAAGCGGATGGTTGCATAAATGATCGGATGAATGATATCCATGATAAAGGTACATGCCAGTCCCCAGTAGATCGAAAACTTCAAGCAGACGTAACCTTTGATGTTGAATGGCTTGTCAGAATAGTCCCACCACTTGTTGTGAAATACTTTTTCCAGAATATAACCCGTAATGTACTCCAGCACAGAGGTGAGAAGAAAAGATCCTGCAAACAGGATCAGCAGATTTTCTTTCAGAGGTGTCAGGATGGCCACAACAATCACCACGCCGCACCCATAGATCGGACAGTACGGACCGTTTAAAAATCCACGGTTCACGAACTTTCCGGTATCGAGTGCAGCGTAGGATACCTCGGTACACCAACCGATAAATGCATAGATAATAAAAATCCAGACCAATTCATAAAAATTCTGCGGCATAATCATTCTCCTTTGTTCCGTGCCTTCTCCACGTACTCATAAGAATCATTATAGTCCATTGAATTTTATGAAACAATCCTTTACTATCCGATTTCTCCGTGTTTTTCGTAATTTGTCACCTTTGTGACTTTATTTTTCTCATCCACGAAGAGCACCGTCGGGCGAAGTTCTGATGCTTCCTCCGGCGTCACCTGCGCGTATGCCATCAGAATAATCTTGTCACCGGTCTGCACCATGCGCGCCGCCGCGCCGTTTAAGCACATCACGCCGCTGCCGCGCTCCCCGGCAATCGTATAGGTCTCAAAGCGGGAGCCGTTGTTGACGTCCACGATCTGTACCTTCTCGTATTCCAGGATTCCCGCCTGCTCCAGCAGATCCATATCCACGGTAATGCTCCCGACGTAGTCTAATTCCGCTTGTGTTACTGTTGCGCGGTGTATTTTTGCTTTTAACATTGTAATTGTCATCGCTTAGTTCTCCAATTCATACATAAAATTATCAATCAGCCTTGTCTTTCCGATATAGACCGCTATCGCGGCAAGGATTCCTCTGTCGATCTTCTCCACCTGCTGCATCGTGTCAAGATCTACGATTTTTACATAATCAATCTTTGCAAGCGGCTCTTTTTCAATCTCCGCTGTCATTGCGGCAAGAATTTTTTTGCAGTCGCGCTCTCCCTTTTCGACCATCTCTTTTCCGAGGAAGATAGAACGGCTCAACACGAGTGCTGCCTTCCGCTCTTCCGGCGACAGATAGGTGTTACGGGAACTTTTTGCAAGTCCGTCCTCCTCTCGGATGATCGGGCAGCCGGTAATCGTAAGCGGCATGTTTAGATCTTTTACCATTCTCTTGATAACCGCAAGCTGCTGCGCGTCTTTCTGTCCGAAATATGCGCGGTCCGGCGTCACAATATTGAAAAGCTTCGTCACAACCGTGCACACGCCGCGGAAGTGTACCGGTCTGCTGAGTCCGCAAAGCTCCTTGGTCAGTACATCCATATCGACATAGGAATAGAACTGATCCCCGTACATCTCCTCCGGCGTTGGATGGAAAATGAGATCCACGCCGTGCGCCTCGCAGAGCTTTGCATCATGTTCCAGATCTCTCGGATAGCTTGCGAGATCCTCCGTCGGCCCAAACTGCATCGGATTGACAAAAATACTCACAACGACTCTGTCATTCTCTCCGGCTGCATCGATCAGGCTCATATGTCCCTCATGCAGGTAGCCCATGGTCGGCACAAAACCGATCGAAAGTCCTTCCTTTTTCCACTCCTTCACCTGTGCTCTTACTTCTTCTATGGTTGATACGATTTTCATAATCTGCTCCTTTCAGCATTTTCTATATTTAGTATAATTTTTCAATCACCGAGTCATCGATCTTAAAGCAATGTTCCTCGCCCGGAAATGTTCCTTCTTTTGTCTCTTTGATATATGCTTTGACGCCCTCGCGCATCACCTCGCCGACATTCGCAAATACCTTCACAAACTTCGGACGGAAATCGCCGTACATGGCGAGCAGATCCTGGTAGACGAGCACCTGTCCGTCACAGCCTGCGCCCGCACCGATGCCGATGGTCGGGATGGTCAGCTTTTTCGAGATGAGCGCCGCCAGCTTGGGCGGTACGCACTCAAGCACGACCGAAAATGCACCGGCCTCCTGTACGGTGAAGGCATCCTCGAGCAGCCGCTTTGCCGCATCCTCGCCCTTGCCCTGTACCTTAAAGCCGCCGAACACGTTGACGCTCTGCGGCGTCATGCCGATATGTGCCTGCACCGGAATGCCAGAATCCGTAATGGCGCGAATCTGCTCGGCAACGGCTGCGCCGCCCTCCAGCTTGACCGCATGGCCACGCGCTTCCTTCATCAGCCGGCCTGCGTTGCGCACGGCTTCGGAAACCGACGCCTGATAGCTCATAAACGGCATATCCATGATGACCATAGTGTTCTCGCACGCGCGCACGACGCATGCACTGTGGTGGATCATGTCCTCCATCGTAACCGGCAGAGTCGTGTCATAGCCCATCATGGTCATGCCGAGCGAATCACCCACCAGAATGGCGTTGATGCCCGCTTTTTCCACCAGCTTGGCGGTCGTGTAATCGTAGCTGGTAATCTCGGTGAGGCGTTCGCCGTTTTGCTTCATCGAGAGAAATGTACTCACTGTGTTCTTCATTCTTTCTGCTCCTTTTCCCTGTTCAGCAGGGCGGCAAGCGTGCCGTAATCCTGCTCAGGATGTTTGTCCTGTGCCATTTTGACCTGTTCGAGTCCCAGCAGCGCATAAAGCTGCCGGTCGTCTCGTTCCGTCAGGCACGACAGATGCTTTTGCACGGTCTGCGTGTCGCCGCGCTCAATGGGTCCGGTCAGCGCTGAGACGGCACCGTGCTCGATTACATGCGCCAGATTGCTCCGCATGAGCGGCGCAAGCGCGTGCAGTGCGTCCGTTTGGGAGAATCCGCAGCCGCTCAGCAGCTCTGCGCTGCGCTGCACGAGTGCACAGACAAAGTTGCTCGCCAGTGCACAGCTGAGGTGGTACTGCGCCTTGCTCTCCGGCGAAATGGTCTGCACCTGCAGCCCCAGTCCGCGCAGCAGCGGTACAAAGACCTCGACCGCCTGCGCGTCACCCTCGACGCAAAAAAAAGCACCTGCCAGCTCCCGCCAGCAGTTATACTTGCTGCTGATCGGAAATAGCAGATGAATGGATATTGCATAGGCTCCCTGCGCGTGAATACCCGGAAAGGCTTCCTCGGCTGTGCAGGCGCCGCTGCAATGACATATATACTTGTCCTGAATTTCAAATTCTGCGACCTGCCGATACACCTCGGTGATCGCATTATCCGGAACGGTGATGAAAATCGCGTCACTATCTTCGATGAGTTTGCCCAGGTCGGTATAGTGTCCGGAATTTGTAAATTCTGCGGCTTCTCTTGCGCTGTCGGAATTGCGGCTGTAATAGCCGGATATCCGCACGCCTTTTTCGGCAAGCAGTCTGCCGAAGGAAAAGCCGACTTTTCCTGCTCCAACAATGCCAATGTTCATGCTGTCACCCGCTTTCTGTGGTGTGACGCAACGTAAAATCACTGTCGGAAAAATTTGAAAAACATGTTGTGACAAGGTATAGCTTCCGCTCTGCGGAATGCCATCCATCAATGGGTATTATACCCGCTTGAGATAAGAATGTAAAGGAAAAGTTTTCGGCTTCGGGGAGCCAATCAACAGTGAACGCACGTTCATTTATGCGAATTTCGTTCTGTAATTCTGCTCATAATCGTTAAAACCGCTCTGTATCAAAATATACAGAGCGGTTTCCGGTTATGCGTAATACGCGATCCTGAGCAGCTCCTCCGGTGTAGTAACACCCTGTTTTACCAGCTCCAGACCCTTTTCCTTCAGGCTGCGCATGCCCTGCTGTTCCCGCGCGTAGGCCTCGATCTCCTCGGTTTCGGCGCCGCGGCTGATCATGCGGCGGATATTACGGTCGATCGTGACGATCTCATGCACAGCAATACGGCCGCGGTAGCCGGTGCCGTTGCAGTGCGTACAGCCTGTGCCGCGCTTGATGGTCGTGATATCCTTGCCGAGCAGCGCCTGCTCCTGCGGCGTAACTGCGACCTCTCTGCCGCAGTGCGGACACACCTTGCGCATCAGTCGCTGCGCGACCAGACCGACCAGCGAGTTTGCGATCAGATAGTGGTCGATGCCCATATCGGCCAGACGGACGATGCTCGAGACCGCATCGTTGGTATGCAGCGTACTCAGCACCAGGTGACCGGTGATGGCGGCACGAACCGAAATACCGGCGGTTTCGCCGTCACGGGTCTCACCGACCATGATGATATCCGGGTCCTGACGCAGCAGTGCGCGCAGACCGGACTCAAACGTCAGTCCGGCAACCGGATTGACCTGCGTCTGGTTGATACTCGGCACGTTCTTCTCCACCGGATCCTCAACCGTGGAGATATTCACCTGCCGGTGCGACAGGTACTCGAGCACCATGTACAGCGTAGTGGACTTACCCGAGCCGGTAGGACCGGTGATATAAATAATACCGTTCGGTGAGTTGAGCATAGGCAGGAACCTTGCATAGCTTTCGTCATCCATGCCGAAGTGGCCGGCGTAATCGACCTGACCGGCCGTTGCCAGAATTCGCAGCACCGCCTTTTCTCCGAACACGGTCGGCAGCAGCGATACACGGATGTTGACGTACTCGCTCTGTCTCACACGGATACGGAAATGACCGTCCTGCGGCAGACGGCGCTCGGCAATATCGAGGTTCGCCATGATCTTGATACGCGCGATCAGCGGCTGATGCACACTGCGCTGCAGCGTTACATAATCGACGATCGTGCCGTCGATACGCATGCGCACGCGCGTGCTGCCCTCAAACGGCTCGATATGCACGTCGCTCGCGCCGGTGCTGATTGCACGGTCGAGCAGGCTGTTGAGCAGCTTGACGATCGGCGCTTCCGGATCACCGCTTTCGCTTTCTTCGACCTGCAGCATCTCCACATTACGCCCTGCAAAGTCCTCGTTGGCGGTCTGTGCCGCCTGCTGTGCACCGATCTCGGCGTAATAGTAGCGGATTGCGCTCTGCAGCGGACCCATTTCGCTCAGGCGGATGACCACCTGACAGCCGGTCAGCTGGCGCACTTCCTCAAAAGCAAAGTAGTTGAGCGGATCGTTCGTCACTACCTCGAGGTTCTTGTCCGCAAAGCCGACCGCAAGCAGGTTCTGCTTTTCCGCCAGCTCGCGCGGAATCATGCGGACAGCGGTCAGATCGACCTGCATCTGTCCGATGCTCACGATCTCCAGTCCCAGACGGGCAGCCAGTGCCTCGAGCACCTGCGTCTCGGTGACAAAGCCCAGCTCAATCAGGATCTGACCGACTCGCTTTTCACGGTGCTCCTTCTGGTAGGCGAGCGCCTGCTCCATCTGCTCCTGCGTGATATAATTGCGCTCCATCAGCACTTCGCCGATACGCAAATTGGTTTTCATGCGTCTGCCTCCTTGTCGCTGACACACATGTAGATCTCCAGCGTGCCGGTGATCAGATTGGTGCTGACCGCCTGCGTGTTGTTCTCCACATAATCATAGTCTGCAATACTGAAATTGGTCACGCGCAGACCCTTGTACCTGTGCTCTACCTCATCGAGGAAGTTCAGCCACTGGGTTACGGCGCCCTGCGCCGAGATAGTCGCAGTGCCGATGTAAACGCAGTTGACCGGCTGCACCGGCGCTGCCGATGTATCGTCGGTCGAATCGGCGGATTCCGTATCGGATGAGGTGTCCGCACTGCCGTCCGTCTGTGCAGCTTCCTGCTCAGCGAGATACGCGCTGACCGCACCCGGAGCGGCTTCCGTCAGCGTCAGCGACTGCGGAAACAGTCCGTTCTCGAGCGCGATACTCGTGATGATATCGTCCATCTGACGGGTTTCCAGATCGCCCTTGTAGTATTTTTCGCTTGCCGTGTTCAGCGCGGCTTTATTCTGCGCGATAATATCGTCAATCGTCACGAGTGTGGCAATCTGCGTCTGATATTCCTGTTGTTTCTGTTCGGCGGCGTCATACTCGTTCTGCAGCGTTTCGTGATTTTTCATCGCAGGACGGATGAGATACATGCCGAAAATGACGATTATCGCCAGACAGGCCACCAGCCGGAGCAGCTTTTTATCACGTTCGGTTACAACGATGTTCATTCGGCTGCCTCCTCTCCCAGCAGGATACAGTTCAGGCTGAGAACGTACACGCCGTCCTCATAGGTATAGCCGGTGTAGTCCACCTTGCGGAACAGACCGGTTTTCTGCAGCTTGAGCACATAGCTCGGAATGTCGATAACGCTGCCGCTCTGTGCATCAAACTGCAGCGCGCCGGTGGCCGCATCGTAGCCGGTCAGCACCATGCTGACCTGAGCGCCGCCTGCCGCGCCGATTTTGCTCATCAGGGTGCTGTCCACCTGCGGATAGGTGGCAAGCGCGTCCGTCAGATTGCGCACCTGCTGCAGTCCCTGCACCAGATTGTCATTGCGCTGCTGCTTTTCGGCAGCCTCGTTGTACTGCTCGATCACAGTCGGATCGTTCAGCCAGTTATTGATGTCGTCGGTCCTGTGGCTCAGGCTGCTGTTCATCCGCAGAAACACACACCAGACCGCAGCGCACACCACCAGACACACCGCAATCGGTGTGTAGAAGCTGTGCAGCAGGCCGGTCTGCTTTTTGCTGCCGCGGGACAAACGCCGATAGCTGCGGAGCAGATCCAGCTCCTTGTTTGCACGAAGCACGCGAATCAAAGCCTCGGCACAGCCGAGCCCGACAAGCTCCTCAAGTTTTGCGTAATGCTCCTCGTCTG
>ERZ772865.3659-NODE-3659-length-11328-cov-4.604276_pt1 | contig 11328 bp, 11 predicted proteins | sample MGYA00512133_ERZ772865 | MGnify/ENA primary metagenome ERZ772865 (study PRJEB29015, sample SAMEA2737722) | human gut metagenome | biome: human gut; feature: human-associated habitat; material: faeces | place: China | collected 2012 ...
TCCCAGAAGTATTTCTCCTGTTCAATAAGTTCTTCTTCCTCCATTCTATCCCGTTCCAGACACCGATAAACAAATTCATTTTCATTGTTTCCAACTAAAATAAATGGAGTTTGTCTAATAGGGTAAATGATAGAATATTCGGCTATTTCACAAAAACAATTCGAATTAATATTATATAGTTTTTGAGTGTCATTGTAGTCTATTATGGCAATATTCTTATTATCAGAAAAATCGTTATATATATAAGTAAAATTTTTAAGTTTAGGTTCCAAAGTATCTTTTTTTACAAGAGATTTAGAAAGAGAAGAATCGTTAGTATCATATATATAATACTCATTATTAAATGAATCCCAGTACTTTCTGTAAAACTTTCTAATTTTTGCTTTTTCTTCAATATTAATATCACGGTTTTCTTCAACAAGATCTGAAAAGTTATCTAATGTAACTATTTTGCCAGCTGATGCTTCAACAAAAAAAGGAAGACCATTTTTATCTTCAAAATAGAAAAAATGTTTACTAAATACGCTGAATTTATTTCCAAATAAATGTGGGTAGAGAATACTACCATCCTCCATGCTTAAGAGGGTTACTAAACCATCACGGTTCATTCCTAATAGTGGGCGACCAGCTAAACGTGATACTCTTACAATTTCTTCTGAAAATTTTTGAGCTTTCATGCTAACAACTCCTTAAATTTAATTTGTTTTGTTTGGATTTCTTATGCAAGAAAATTATAACATAAATATGTAGAAAAGTAAAGGTTGAAATTACATAAATGAAGAGGGAATAGAAAAAGTTCCAGAAATTAATCCGGAACTAATGTATGTTTTCTAGTATTATACTTTCAATAATATCTAGCTTTAGGTTATTTGAACTTGTTGTTTTGTTGTACCAATTTTATCTGCTTTTGTAGTAATTGTTGCTTTAAAAACAGATGTTTTAAATTTCATATTTAACATTATTTTTTCTTCATTATATATTAAATAAGGATATAAAATAGAAGATAGGTGGACAAAATTTGTCCACCTATTAATTAAGAAAGTCTATACATGGAATTATTTGCATTTACAAAAATTTTTCCATCTTTTTTGAAATGAATGTCCTGTTTATTTAAGTAGGTATTTTTATCAAAGACATGTTCTATCTTTTCATTATTTACAATTTCAAAAAGGTTTAATTTGTTTATATCATTACCTATGAGTAGTAATTCTGGTGAAATTGGATAAATAATTGAATAAAAATCCATGTCAAATTGAGTACATGATTCAATATTGAATAATTTATATTTGTACTCAGATGAAATCTTATCTGCTAATATTAAAACCCTATCATTTTCAAAGGTCACCCAATCGTTGTGCCATTCATTTATAGATTTGTATTCTTTACTTTTGTCTACTAATGTTTTTAAACCAGTTTCATAATTTGTATAAACATAGTATTCACTAGAACTATCCTTATAAAGTTTTTTTAATCTATCATTTAAAATTACTGATGATGTTATTGTTCTAACTCCTTCATTAAATACGTACCAATAAAACTTTATTAATAATTTTATTGATCCTTTTGTTTCTAATATAATGTAGTCTGGGTCATCAGCTTCATATTTGTTAATTGAAACATCCTTAATACTTTTAGCAATAGGTAAATCAGTGAAAATATAGCCTACTTTTGAATTTACTATGTAAATATCACCATTTTCACTTTTTGCAACCATGTAATGTTTTCCTGGCATTGAGGAGATACTAACAATTTTTTTATTATCCATGGTACGAGTAACTTTGTTAAAAAAATTTGAACTCCTCCTCAATGTAATGTATCCATTAACATCTTTACATTCCACAAGATCTGAGTCCGTTAATTTTCTGATTTTAACTATTTTATCGTTTAACACATTTTCGTTTATTATTGTGTAATCGTCTTTTTGTATAAAAGTTAAATATCCATCTTTAGTTTTACCAATTAAGACATTATCGAGAAAATCTGAATATTCAACAAATCCATCTAAAATTTTTTCTACTTTCATGAAAAACAACTCCTTAAATTTAATTTGTTTTATTTGGATTTCTTATGCAAGAAAATTATAACATAAATATGTAGAAAAGTAAAGGTTGAAATTACATAAATGAAGAGGGAATAGAAAAAGTTCCAGAAATTAATCCGGAACTAATGTATGTTTTCTAGTATTATATTTTCAATAATATCTAGGTTTAGTTTATTTGAACTTGAGAAAGGTATAATATTTTCTTTTGCAAACAATACTTTAGTTATAACTTGCATATTCTCTTGTTGCTTTGTTGTACCAATTTTATCTGCTTTTGTAGCAATTATAGTAAAGGGGATATTCTTGCTTGTTAACCAATCATACATTATTCTATCATTTTCAGTAGGTTTATGGCGAATGTCTACAAGAAATAGTATGTGTGAAATATTTTCATTTTTTTCAATATAGTGGTTAATTAATTTTGATGTATTTAACTTTTCTACCTTAGTCATGTTTGAATATCCATATCCAGGTAAATCTACTATATAAAATTCATTATTTACATCATAATAATTAATAGATTTTGTTTTTCCAGGAGTATTTCCAACCTTTGCTAAATGTTTTTGATTTGCTAAACTATTTATAAATGATGATTTGCCAACGTTTGATTTGCCAACAAGAACAATTTGTTTTTTTTCTGTTCCTAAAAGTTGTGCTATATTAAAAGCAGATGTTTTAAATTTCATATTTTTTAACATTATTTTTTCCTCTTTATTTCAATTTTCTCTTTACCACCCATATACTTTCTTAAAACTTCAGGAATTGTAACAGAACCATCTTCATTATAGTTATTTTCAACTAAAGCAATTAACATACGAGGTGGGGCAACAACAGTATTATTAAGTGTATGTGCATAGTAGTTTTTCTCTTCACCTTTTATTTTAATACCAAGACGTCTACTTTGAGCATCTGTAAGATTTGAACAACTACCTACTTCAAAATATTTCTTTTGTCTTGGACTCCATGCCTCAACATCAACACTTTTTGCTTTAAGGTCTGCTAAGTCACCACTGCAACATTCAAGTGTACGAACAGGAATATCCATACTTCTAAATAATTCAACAGTATATGACCACATTTTGTCATACCATTTGTAACTATCTTCAGGTTCACATACAACAATCATTTCTTGCTTTTCAAATTGATGAATTCTGTATACACCACGTTCTTCAATACCATGTGCACCTTTCTCTTTTCTAAAACATGGGGAATATGATGTCATAGTATATGGAAGGTTTTCCTTTTTTAGAGTTTGTCCTTTAAATTTACCAATCATAGAGTGCTCACTTGTACCAATTAAATACAAATCCTCACCCTCAATTTTATACATCATTGCATCCATTTCTTCAAAACTCATAACACCGTCTACAACATCACTACGTATCATGTATGGAGGAATACAATATGTAAATCCTTTATCAATCATGAAATCTCTAGCATAAGATAAAACAGCAGAATGTAGTCTTGCTATATCACCCATTAAGTAATAAAAACCATTTCCAGCAACTCTTCTTGCTGAGTCAAGATCAAGACCATCCAAAGCTTCCATAATTTCAGCATGATAAGGAATTTCATAATCTGGTACCACAGGCTCACCATATCTTTTTACTTCAACATTTTTAGAATCATCTTCACCTATAGGTACAGACTCATGCATAATATTTGGAATTCTATACATAATTTCTTTAATTTTATTTTGCATATCTTTATCTAATTTTTCATTATTTTCAAGCTCAATATTTACAGAAGATACTTCCTCTTTTATTTTCATAGCTTCATCTTTATTTCCTGATTTCATCAGACTACCAATTTTAGCACTTAATGTTTTTCTTTTATTTCTAAGTTCATCACCTTTTTTCATTATTTCTCTATGTTCTTTATCCAAAGAAATAACCTCATCAACTAGAGGTAGTTTTTTATCTTGAAATTTCTTTTTTATATTTTCTTTTACAATATCTGGATTTTCTCTTAAAAATTTTATATCTATCATATAGTTCACTCCTAACCATTTCTATCTAATTATATAACATATGTAGCATAATTTCAAGCTTTTTAATAATTTTAGCTTTTATATGAAAAAAATGTTTAAAGAAATGTGACAAGTATTGCTTACATTGATTTTTTATGTAAAATGTGATATAATGAAATAAGAAATATATAAAATTATAGAGCAATTGCTCAAGGAGGACAAAAATGAAAAAATTAGTAGTTTATAACGGTGACACTGCATACTATTATCCCTGTAGCGATCCCAGAACCTTGGAAAAAGGCAAAACATACGAAGTTGTGTCAATAGCTCAAAGTTCGTGGCACACTGAGTATAAGTTAAATGGAATTGAAGGAGAATTCAATTCAATATGGTTCGATGAGGTTACAAATAATATTGAACTTGCCTTCTCAGAGGAAATACCTGTAGTAGGAAAAAGGTATAGGTGCAAGAAAATAAAAAGTGAAATGAATGGAATTACTGTTGTACCAATGTATACATCAACTGTTCAGCATGTAAGTTTTATTGATGGTGTATATATTGTAAAAACAGTAAACTCAGTTTACTGTGTAAAAATTAATTAAAAATTAAATCCCGGTATAGTGTATTTACTATATCGGGAGATTTATTGCTTTGTAATTATTCCTCTTTAGTCATCATCTCAAGTAATGTAGTGTATATTTTTTCAGAATTGTTCGCCCAATTTTTAGAGATATTTTTAGCTTGCTCTTTATCACCAGCATACATTGTTATGTTTATAAGTTCATCATTTCCATCCTTAATATAACAAGATACTTTAAACTCACCATCTTTAATAGGGATAATATTAGTATCAATTGCATATTCTGTTTTAACTTCTACCATATTTTTGTTTACCATTTTTTTTAAGTTATATAAGTTAACACCAGGTATTAATTCAAGAAGTTCTCTTAGTGTAATAACTCCCTCTTTAGTAGGAGAATATAATACATTATTTTCTTCATGTATTTCTTTTATATATCCATTTGATTTAAGATCCTCAAGATAGATACAAATATCAAAATACGTTATATCTTCAAATTCTTCACAAAATTTAGCAATTTGATCTGTTGTAAGTGGCATACTAGAGTTATCAAGTATGTATAAAATTACAATTTTGTTATCAAATAATTCTAATTTGTTTGACAATTAAATCACCTTTTTTCTATATTTTGTACTTTACAAAATTACATATATATGATATCATACTTTTGTTAAAAAATAAAGAGGATTAAGGCAATTTGTTTGATTTTATGTATACAAAATATGTCGAATTTAGTTATTAAATATAAAGGTGGTTGGTTTTTAATGTGTAAACTTGCAAAAAAATGCATAATAGCAATAGATGGTGGCTCTGGAGTTGGCAAAACAACAGTATCAAAAGCTTTAAGTAAGAAACTAGGAATTATATATATTGATACAGGGGCAATGTATAGAGCAACAGGACTATATTTTTTAAATAATAAAATAGAAATTAATGATAAAAACATTGAAAATAACTTAGAAAAAATAAATGTAGATTTAAAAATAAATAGTGATGGAGAAAATGAAGTATATTTAAATGGAGAAAATGTAACAGATAAAATACGTACAGAAGAAGTTTCAATGGCAGCTTCTAATGTATCAAAAAATAGTAAAGTAAGAGAACATCTTGTACAAAAGCAAAGAGCACTTGCAGGAACTCAAAGTGTTGTAATTGAAGGAAGAGATGCAGCAACTGTTATATTTCCAAATGCAGATATTAAGTTATTTTTTACATCAAATATAGATATACGCTCATCAAGAAGATATAACGATTTAAAGAAAAAAGATAGTAGTGTAAAACTTGAAAATGTAAAAAATGATTTAATAAAAAGAGACACGCAAGATAGCACAAGAACAGATTCTCCTTTAAAAAAGGCCAAAGGCTCTATATTAATTGACACATCTAATTGTACAGTTGAAGAAACTACAAATTCAATACTTGATATTCTAAGAGAAAGGATAGGCTTAATATAATTATGGTAAAAAAAGTTATAAAAAGAATAGTGAGATCTTTTGTAAATTTAGTATTTACACATTTCCTATATAGAGTAAAATATTATAATCTAGAAGAATTAAAAAAATATGATAAATGCCTTATATGCCCAAACCATTCCGATAAATTTGATCCATGTTTTATATATGCTAAAACGAATGATTTGTGTATTATGGCTAAGGCTGAACTTTTTGAAAATAAAGTTTTAGGAGCACTTTTTAGATATTTTGATGTTTTTCCAATTCGTAGAGGAAGTCATGATGCAAAAAGTCTTTTACATGCAATTAAACTGTTTAGAAAAGTTGATAAAAGAAAATTATTAATATATATTGAAGGCGAAAGAATGCATATAGATGAGCCAAGAGGAACGGCTAAAGCAGGTCCTGTATTTATAGCAGCAGAAGCAGGAGTACCAATAATACCTGTGTATGTGACTAAAAATCCTAAGATGTTTTCTAAAATGACGGTTACTTTTGGTGATGCTATAACAATAGACAAGTCAAGAATAAAAGATAAAGAATATGTAAAAACTAAATCACAAAATTTACTTGATACAATTTATGATTTAAATCCAAATAAATAGAGAAAGATTATTTACATAATTTTTTCTAAAAATATTGACAAAATTTTTTATTTGATGTAAAATATTTAAGATATATGTATAACCTAATTTTTAGGTTATATTTTTTGGGATAACGTTATATTTTGTATAGATGTTATATATATATAAATGGAAGGGAAGAAGAAATATGAAGAACTTGAGAAATGTTGCAATTGTTGCCCATGTTGATCATGGTAAAACTACACTTGTTGATGCTCTTTTAAAACAAAGTGGTACTTTTAGAGAAAATGAACAAGTAGCAGAAAGAGTTATGGACTCAAATGATATAGAAAAAGAAAGAGGAATAACAATTCTATCAAAAAATACAGCTGTAAAGTATAATGATATAAAAATAAATATTGTTGATACTCCAGGACATGCTGATTTTGGTGGAGAAGTTGAACGTGTACTTAAAATGGTTGATGGTGTTATACTAGTAGTTGATGCTTTTGATGGTCCAATGCCACAAACAAGATTTGTTTTGAGTAAAGCTTTAGCTCTTAATCTTGTACCAATTGTTGTTGTAAATAAGGTAGATAGACCAGGAGCAAGACCAACAGAAGTTGTAGATGAAGTTTTAGAACTTTTCATGGATCTTAATGCATCAGATGAACAACTTGATTTCAAAGTTGTATATGCATCTGCAAAAAATGGATATGCAATGACTGACTTAAATGATAAAAGCGATAATATGAAACCTTTATTTGAAACAATTGTAAATACAATTCCAGAACCTGCTGGTGAAGACAGTGAACCTTTACAATTATTAGTTGCAAATATTGACTCTGATGAATATACAGGAAGAGTTGGTATTGGTAGAATAACAAAAGGTTGCATAAAAAATGGGCAAGAAGTTGCAATATGTAAAAAAGATGGAACAATTCAAAAGTTAAGAATTGGTAAATTATATACATATTCTGGACTTAAGAGAATAGAAACAGAAGTTGCACATTGTGGAGATATAGTTGCTGTAAATGGTGTTATAGGAATTAATATAGGTGAGACAATAGCTGATCCTGAAAATCCTGTAGCTGTTCCATTTGTAGATATTGATGAACCTACTGTTTCTATGACATTTAGTGTAAATAATGGACCTTTAGCTGGAAAAGAAGGTAAGTTTATTACTTCTAGACATTTAAGAGATAGATTATTTAAAGAATTAGAAACAAACGTTTCTTTAAAAGTTGAAGAAACAGAAACATCAGATAGCTTTAAAGTATCAGGTAGAGGAGAACTTCATTTATCTATTTTAATAGAAAATATGAGAAGAGAAGGTTATGAACTTCTTGTATCTCGTCCAAAAGTTATATATAAAGTTATTGATGGAGTAAAATGTGAACCAATGGAAATGGCAACTATTGATGTTCCAGAGGAATTTGTTGGTACTGTAATGCAAAAAATGGGATACAGAAAAGGTGAAATGACAAACATGACTCCATCTACATCTAATGCAGGATATACAAGACTTGAATTTAAAGTACCTGCTCGTGGACTTATAGGATTTAGAAATGAGTTTATGACTGATACAAAAGGTAACGGTATGATAAATCATATATTTGCTGGATATGAACCAGATAAAGGTGAAATTGAAACAAGACAAAGAGGAGCTGTTATTGCTTTTGAAGCTGGTAAAGCAACTGGATATGGACTTTTCCAAGCACAAGAAAGATCAACATTATTTATTGGACCTGGTACAGAAGTATATCAAGGTATGATAGTTGGTGAAAATTCTAGAAGTGATGATTTAACAGTTAATGTATGTAAAGAAAAACATTTAACAAATACACGTGCTTCAGGAAGTGATGATGCATTAAAACTTGTACCACCAGTTACAATGTCACTTGAGCAATCAATTGAGTTTATATCTGATGATGAATTAGTTGAAGTAACACCAGAAAACATTCGTCTAAGAAAGAAAATATTAGATCCTACTATGAGAATAAGAGCTAAAAATAGTAAATAATAAATTAAAGATAGCGGTTAGAAATTAGCCGCTATTTTTCAATATATAGTAGTTTATTTAGATGTAATATGTATTATATTACCGTTTAAATTGGAATATTTCATTTATATTTAGTGCTATAGCTAAGAATAATTGACATAAAATGATATGTATGATATAATTAATGTATAGATATTTTTTTCTATTAAAATAATTATTTTCTTAGGAGGAATAAATTAATGTATAGTAATAATTCAAAGATGTATGAGTGGAAAATTATCAGAATACTGATACCGTTGGGAATTTGTACCATGGTTATTGGATTTATTGCTCTAATTGCCTGTTACAATACAGTAAAATCATATGAGGTGACTATAACTGACAAAGGTATAAAAGATTCCAAATATATGGTGTTTACCAAAGACGAGGACGAAGATGTTTATCCTTTTGAGATTGCAGATAATATTTTTTACTTCAGATGGGATTCATCAGATATGTATGGAAAGATAGAGATAGGAAATACGTATAAAATAAAAACAATTGGCTGGAGGGTCCCTCTTTTTAGTTGGTATGAAAATATTGTATCTGCTGAAAAGATCGAATAGTTTTTTTATAGAGATTAACATTGTTTAATCTCTATTTTTTATGTAAAAGACAAATAGCTCATTTTGCCTTTTATAATAAAATTGACAAAGATATCTATAGTTGATATAATATGTATACAGTTATCTATACTGTTCTATAAAATAATTTTTTAGGAGAGTGAAAAAATGAAATTAAAAGAGTTAGTATTGCTTGTAATTTGTATTGTTTTCATCATGGTAATATTCCCATCATGTAATAACCACAATATTATTGTAAATTATGATTACAATAAAAGTCCAAGCATAGTTAATATTTTAAGCGATCATGATATTGTTTGGGTAGACTTAAAATTTAACGTTACAACCAAAGAATTTGGCGAAAAAGCCGAAATAATTAAAGTAAGAGATATTAAGAAATTTACAAATAAAAAAGTAAATATAGTTACTGAATATAATAATAAAGATGTTACAATAGAAAATATTGAATATGCTGAATGTACTGGGGAGTTAGACTTAGTCATCTACATTATGTTATTAATTCTTCTTATTATAATAATTCTTTATATGATTGTTTTTTCGCTTATTGCTTTTTACAAAGAAAGACATAAAGATAATACATCGATAGAAAATATTTAATGTATTGGCTGTTAAATCCAAATTAAAGTAAAAGGTGTTGGATTTATAATCCTATCATTTGGACTGTTAGTCTGTGTTTTTTCATTTTTTGTTTCTGATGGAGAATTTGTTAAAAGTGACAAAAAATGTTGGAGAATAATTTTCTCCAACATTTTTTCAGCGTAACAGGTATATCGCTTAAATAGTCGGTTAAAGTCCATAGGTGGAATATTGCAAATAACATAAAGAATCACAAGCTATATATTGTGAAAAAATTTATCACGAGTAGTCAGCAGAAGTCATAGTATGAAAAATTCTTCGAAGGAATGAGCAATTTGTAGTGCTTTTTGCTATCTAAAATCTGATGATAGATAATAATTAGAATGTGTTAATGATGAGAGTATGATCATGTCTCAGAGACTTACTCAAAATCAATGATATATTATATATGGAAAAAAAGTAGGAAAGGGATATGGAAGTTTTAGAAGAAATTTTAATCCATAAAATATGAATAAGACATATAAAAACTGTAGCTAACAAAGATGTAGTAGGAATAGATGACATAGCAGTTGAAGAGATTTAATTATCTCAAAGAAAACGGAGAAAAATTAAGAAAAGGTTGTTATCAAATGTGTAGAACAAGATATATACAATTGGTTATTAACAATGAAATATTAAGAAAAAGAGTTCTAGTATTTCAACTAAACCAAAAAGAAGTTCATATTTAATATAAATTGATCCGCCGTATGCTGAACGGATCATATATGGTGATGTGAGAAGAGAGAAATTCACTAAAAATTATCTTCTAGTCGATTAGATATTTTTAAATTGAATATATGTTAAACATATTACAGATAATAAATACTGATTAAATTTAATATAATAAAATCATATTAAAATCTTGTAAAAAGTTTTGATATAATATATAATTATGATGTAAATAAATATACGTTAAAGAGGGGTTGAATCTAATGAAACATACGCTAAATTCAATATTTAAAAATGCAGAGCAAAATTATAATATTATATGTAAAACACATAAGTTACTTGAAAGTAGTTATGAACTAAAAATACCTATTCATTCTGCAGGACAGTGGATACTTGACAATATGTATATTATAGAAGAACAGTATGAAGAAATAAAGGAATTAAGAAGATCTTTAAAGTCTAAAAAGCTTCCAGCTATTATAACACATGATGGGGATAAATATATTTCTATTTTTTATCTTGCATACGAACTTGTTGAACAGAATACTGGATATATTGATCAGAATTTAATTTTGAATTGTTTAAAAGAACATCAAAAATTATCTTATCTTACTTCTGAAGAACTTAATCTTTTTATTTTAATGTTAAAAATTGCACTTTTAAAATTTATTGCAAGAATATGTATAAATATTACGAATTCTCAAGCTAAGAAAATTGAAGTCGAAGAAATCATCATAAATGAAAATTCTGATTCTAAGTATAGTAAAGAGATATTTTTAAATTTAAGAAAGAAATTTTATTTAAAAGATTATATT
>ERZ772865.3660-NODE-3660-length-11327-cov-2.817690_pt1 | contig 11327 bp, 7 predicted proteins | sample MGYA00512133_ERZ772865 | MGnify/ENA primary metagenome ERZ772865 (study PRJEB29015, sample SAMEA2737722) | human gut metagenome | biome: human gut; feature: human-associated habitat; material: faeces | place: China | collected 2012 ...
ATCAACGCCGAGATCGAGGCCGAGATCATGGAGTACGTCGAAAAGCTCGAGGAGATGACCGGTAAGAAGTTCGGTGATCTGTACAACCCGCTGCTCGTCTCCGTCCGCTCCGGCGCACGCGCTTCCATGCCCGGCATGATGGACACCATCCTGAACCTTGGCCTGAACGACGAGGTCGTCGTCGCTTTCGCCAAGAAAACCAATAATCCCCGCTTTGCATACGACTCCTACCGCCGCTTCATCCAGATGTACTCCGACGTTGTCATGGAGGTCGGCAAGAAGTATTTTGAGCAGCTCATCGACGAGATGAAGGAAAAGAAGGGCGTGAAGCTCGACACCGAGCTCGACGCCAACGATCTCAAGGAGCTGGCTGAGAAGTTCAAGGCCGAATACAAGGACAAGCTCGGCGAGGAATTCCCGCAGGACCCGAAAATGCAGCTGATGGGCGCCATCAAGGCCGTCTTCCGCTCCTGGGACAATCCCCGCGCGATCTACTACCGCCGCATGAACGACATCCCCTCCGACTGGGGTACCGCCGTCAACGTCCAGTCCATGGTCTTCGGCAACACCGGCGATACCTCCGGCACAGGCGTCGCGTTTACCCGTAACCCCGCGACCGGCGAAAAGAAGCTGTTCGGCGAGTTCCTGATGAACGCGCAGGGTGAAGACGTCGTGGCCGGCGTCCGTACCCCGCAGACCATCGACCAGCTGGCCAAGGTTATGCCCGAGGCATATAAGCAGTTTACCGATATCTGCGCCAAGCTCGAATATCACTACCGCGATATGCAGGATATGGAGTTCACCGTTGAACACGGCAAGCTCTTCATGCTCCAGACCCGTAACGGTAAGAGAACCGCACAGGCTGCTCTTAAAATTGCCTGCGATCTGGTTGATGAGGGTATGATTTCCGATGAGGAAGCAGTTCTTATGATAGACCCGCGTAACCTTGATACACTTCTCCACCCGCAGTTTGACGCTAAGGCTTTAAAGGCTGCAACTCCGGTTGGCAAGGCTCTCCCCGCTTCCCCCGGCGCTGCCTGCGGTAAGATCGTATTCACCGCTGAAGACGCTAAGGCTTGGGGCGCTCGCGGCGAGAAGGTTGTTCTCGTTCGTCTTGAAACCTCACCTGAAGACATTGAGGGTATGAAGGCTGCTCAGGGTATACTCACCGTTCGCGGCGGTATGACCTCTCACGCTGCCGTTGTTGCGCGCGGTATGGGTACCTGCTGCGTTTCCGGCTGCACCGCTATCAATATGGACGAAGAAAACAAGCAGTTCACACTTTCCGGCAAGACCTATCACGAGGGCGACTATCTCTCGCTCGACGGCTCTACCGGTAACATTTACGACGGCATTATCCCGACTGTTGACGCGTCTATCGCAGGCGAGTTCGGCAGAATCATGGGCTGGGCTGATAAATACCGCAAGCTCGGCGTTCGCACCAATGCGGATACTCCGAGGGACGCCAAGAAAGCTGCAGAGCTCGGCGCAGAGGGTATCGGTCTTTGCCGTACAGAGCATATGTTCTTCGAGGGCGACAGAATTGACTACTTCCGTCAGATGATCTGCTCATCTACCGTTGAAGAGCGTGAAAAGGCTCTTGATAAGATTATTCCTTTCCAGCAGGGCGACTTTGAAAAGCTTTACGAAGCACTTGAGGGTAAGCCGGTTACCATCCGTTTCCTGGATCCGCCGCTTCATGAGTTCGTTCCCACCGAGGAGGCTGACATTAAGAAGCTTGCGGACGCACAGGGCAAGAGCGTTGAAGACATTAAGGCTATCATCGCTTCTCTCCATGAGGCTAACCCGATGATGGGTCACCGCGGCTGCCGTCTTGCGGTAACCTATCCGGAAATTGCAAAAATGCAGACCACCGCTGTTATCCGCGCTGCCATCAATGTTAAGAAGGCTCATGCCGATTGGAATATAGTTCCCGAAATCATGATTCCGCTCGTAGGCGATGTTAAAGAGCTTAAGTATGTTAAGAAGACCGTTGTTGAGACCGCCGACGCTGAAATAGCTGCTGCCGGAATCGACCTTAAGTATGAGGTCGGTACAATGATTGAAATTCCGCGTGCTGCTCTTACAGCCGACGAGATTGCCAAGGAAGCCGAGTTCTTCTGCTTCGGCACCAACGACCTTACCCAGATGACCTACGGCTTCAGCCGTGACGACGCAGGTAAGTTCCTTGACGCTTACTATGATGCGAAGATATTCGAGAACGATCCGTTTGCCAAGCTCGACCAGGTAGGCGTAGGCAAGCTTATGGAAATGGCTGTTAAGCTCGGTAAGGGCGTAAGAAAAGACCTCCACTGCGGAATCTGCGGCGAGCACGGCGGCGATCCGTCCTCTGTTGAGTTCTGCCACAAGATCGGTCTTGACTATGTTTCCTGCTCACCCTTCCGTGTACCGATTGCCCGCCTCGCAGCAGCACAGGCAGCTATCAGAAGCGGGGATGAGAAGTAATTTTTACTTCTGCTTCACAATAAACTACGAACAGGCAAAAGCTTTTCGTAACGCCAACGGTCAATATCTTCGCCAATCACAATGGGAAGATATAACGGTGGAAGTGATTTTCTAAAAAATATCCGTCTATCGAATAAATCGGTAGGCGGATTTTTTTGCACATTCGTGTTTAGATTGTGTTTTCGTTATAATGAAATCAACAAAATTAAGGAGGTTTCATTATGAACACATTATTTGAACAAAGCGGCTGCAACTACGAAATACAAGGTGATTATCAACTGCCTTGCATCGCAACAAAAAAGCAGAATGAATTGCATATCGGCGTGTGGGCAAACCGTCACAGACAGTATCTTAAACAACATCATCGAATAAGATATTACAATCTGCTCACAACGGAAAGGCTGTACCCTTACCTTGCGGACATAGAGGAACAGGCACAAACAATGTTTTCACAGCTCGTCAAATCGCTTGCCGAAAAGGAAAATGTTACAGAAAAGCTAAAAGCGGAAAATTCTATGCTATGGGTGCGGAAGATAAATAACATTCGTAATCGAGCAATGGAAATTGTGAATAGCGAGGTGATTTTCGTATGAGAAAAGTCGTAATATTCACAATGATATTGATGCTCGTTTTCGCTATTGCAGGTTGCAATGACCATAGCGAGCCGGACGAAAAAGCTGCTGAAAGTTCATCGAGTAATGCCGTAATTGATACAACACAAGCGGAAAAATTGCCCGAGAAAACAGAAAACGAAACAGTTGAGAAAAGCACATTTACGGAAGAAACAACACATCCGACTATTGCTGAAACTGATAGTGAAAAGGTGTCTAAAAAACCGGTTTTTTCTCAAATCACAACAGCAAATAACGAGCCGAAGCAAGATACTCATACACAAGAAGAAACGCCCAAAAGCGGAATATTAACTCCTGAAATTACAACAAATACTGTTTCGGAAGTTACAACAGCAATTGAACAAAGCGAAGAATTCGATATATCCTATTGGATTTTTTATGCACAAAATTATGCTCAAAATATCGGCTTGACTCTCGATGAAACCGCAATAGAATGTTGGGATAACCCTATATCCGCTAATGCAAACAATAAAAATATCGGCGCTGATATTGAAAGCAGATTGAACAGATACAAGAATGTTGAGGGCTTTACTTCGGTGTGGATATGGGCAGAAAAATTATCCGATACACAATATGAGCTTTACATCGGATACGCATAAAAAGAGACCGCCGAAAATTTTGTGTAAAAGCTGAATAATAGAAAGCCTTTCAGATAAGAATTAAGATATAAAAAATTCAAAATCTGAAAGGAAGAACAGCAATGGAAAAAGTACCGGCAGAGTTAATGAAGGAGTATGTTAACTCGCAGAAATTCACCAGCACAACCGAGATCATGGAGGCAATGAAAGCCATGTTCGGTGATGTGCTCCAGCAGGTAATGGAGGCAGAATTAGACACAAAGCTCGGCTATGAAAAAAGCGAAAGAACCTCGAATGATGACGAAAACGGTTTGTCGAAAAACTACCGGAACGGTCACTCAAAAAAGACGGTCAAAACGCAGCTCGGCGAAGTGACAATAAATGTTCCCCGTGACCGAAACGGAGAATATGAGCCGTCTATCATCGGTAAATATAACCGCAATGCCGACGGAATGGAGGAAAAAATACTGTCGCTGTACTCATGCGGAATGAGTCAGCGGGATATTTCCGAACAGATAAAAAATCTCTACGATGTTGAAATATCACCCGAGCTTGTCAGTAAAATCAGCGAAAAGATAATGCCGGAGGTTACGGCTTGGCAAAACCGTCCGCTTAACAGTATTTATCCGTTTGTATTTATGGATGCAATACATTATAAAGTTAAAGAAAACCATCAGTATGTAACCAAAGCCGCCTATGTGGTCTTGGGTATCAACATGGACGGCTGTAAGGATATTCTCGGCATATGGATCGGCGAACATGAAAGCGCGAAATTCTGGCTTAATGTGCTGAATGACCTTAAAAACCGCGGTGTTCAGTCGGTTTACGTCTTTTGCGTAGACGGTCTTACAGGATTTCGTGAGGCAATAAGCTCGGTATATCCCAAAGCCCAAATTCAGCGCTGTATCATTCACCAGATACGGTCTTCGACTAAATTTGTAAGCTATAAGGATATTAAAAAATTGATGTCCGACCTGAAAACCGTGTACCAGGCGATTAACGAGGAGGAGGCGCTGAATAACCTCATGAAATTCAAGGAAACATGGGGAAAGACCTATCCCTCCTGCGTTAAAAGCTGGGAAGAAAATTGGGACATTCTAAGCACATTTTTCGCATATCCGGCAGAGGTTCGTAAGATAATATATACGACGAATATCATCGAGGGGCTGAACCGACAGTTCCGAAGCATTACCAAAACGAAGCCGTCGTTTACAAATGACGATTCTTTGCGCAAAATGCTGTATTTGGCGTCGAAAAAAATTGTCGAACACTGGACGGCGAGATGTCGAAATTGGGATCAGGTTTTAAATCAGCTTGATATCATGTTTTCAGAACAAAAGGTCGGTTGATTTGCCTTTGAAATTAGTATGCTCTATGCTGTATGTCGTTATTCACACCTGCGGTGCGCATACCGTCATACAGCATAGAGCGAGCAGCTAACACGGGCAAATGAATCCCTCCGTTTTCTGAACGAAAAACCATATTTGTTATCTATTTTCTTATCTGTTTGGATTCCTTTTTACACAAAATTTTCCGAAGTGCCCATAAAAAATGAGCACGGATTGCAGATTATCTGTTGTCCGTGCTTATTATTTTGTTTGATATTTAGTTTTGAATGTTAATACCGCCACAGATAAAAAGGAGTGTGCAATCTCAGCGAGCAGACCATTTGGATAACCAAACGATAATCTGCCCGCTTTCTGCACATACTGAGCGAGCAGACCATTTATGGACAGGTAGTCCAAAACGGTGCTGTCGCTCGTGCAATCTCAGCGAGCAGTGTATTTATGGATACATTCCATAAATACCTCGTTAGGGTTACACCCTAAGACCTGTTAAAAAGTTGTTATAGTTAACACTAAGATGTCATGTCATATACCGCATTTCTATCAATATTACGCACTTAATAAAGAACACCCTATCTACAATATTTGAAAATCAAATGCAGCAATATCCAAAACAAGTAAAAGCTCTATTTTCTCGGATAATAAATAAATACACCGAAGATAAAACAGTAAATGAATAGCTCAAAACCAATGCCCAAACCACGAGAATGCGAATGAAAAATGTATCCAATAAAAATCTTCTGTACTTGTAAAATATCATGACTTGCAGGTGCAGTTTTTTGCAAGAGAGATATGGGATCGTGAACTTAATTGGAGACCAATAATTATTTTCAATCTTACTTATAATTTTGTATTATTATCAAAATCATTTAATAATTTAACTAATCTTGCCTTAATATTTTCATATTCTAAATTAAGTTGTTGTTTTGCTGTTTCGGTTAATAATGATGTGTGCCCAACAGCATCACGCATTGGTTTATATGTAGTTGCCGATCGACTTAAACCAGCTTCTTTAGTTTTATCGACTTTGTCAATCCAATTTGACAAATAAGTCATATCCAAATAATATGTGGGACTATTGGATTGACGAATCTCATAACTAATATTAGCTTTTTCTTTATTACTTGCTTCTTTTTCTTTCCATTTATCCGCCTCTTCTTGAGCTTCTTTTGTTAACTCTAATTTGACATAATCAGTGTATTTTCTTAAAAGATTTTCGGAAATAAAACATTCGGTATATGACGGAATATTAAACTGTGCTTCTTCAGCTAACTCTTGAACCCATTTTTCAACTTGTCCGCCTTTTTGAGCAAACGACTTTTTTCCAGCAAAATCTTCCAACGTACTATTATATAGTTCTTGTGCCTTCCTGGCTTTTCTTGTGATGATGGGATTATCAGGATCGCCATCATCTCCTTGTTTTCTTCTTAGCTTGTCCCAGTCATCTATTATTTGCTTAAATAATTTTTCAACTTCAGCTAAAAAGCCTTTAAATAACGGATCATCAGAAATCACGCCTTCACGACTGCTGGTAAAAATATCTTTAGAATCTCCCGTATCAAGTGCATCATAATGAATTTGTCCATAAACATAGTTCTCTACTATTCTAGCTGTAGGGATATGCCTCAAAATATCTTTTTCTCTTAAACGACCATTAACAAACAAATCTATTGTAACTTTTTCTTGTGTACCCCTAATCTTAATTTGAGATGGTTTTTTAACAGATGCAATATAACCTTTTATCGGAAGAGATGATTCTAATGAAGTTATTTCTTTAAGATTATTCATGGAATTAATTAACGGGTCATTCATTCCGTTAATCTTCCATAAAAATTGTGTGTTGCTGGAAAAGTCAACTAATAAATCTTCTGTAATTTCTTGGTCATTAATATATATATGAAAGTTTTTATCTAATAAGGCAAATCTAAAATACAAAGCAACTGCTTTCTTCACATATTCGACTGTATTGAATATACCATTATTTACAGAATCAAAATATATAAATGTACCATGCGGTATTTTATTCATTTGTTCTGAAAAATCAATTTCCAAATCACCAAGTTTATATTCTTGAGAATTCAAGTCATCACTTATGGCTTCATCCAATCCAGAATTATCAATGATACCTCCAATTAAACCAGTGTCAACAGTCTTTGTGGCAATATGTATTCTTTCTGCACATGATAGCAAAGCTAATTTCCCTATACCTTTTCGACCGATAAAAGGTCGTCCAGTATTTGTTTTATATTGACCTTTTTTTCGTTTGGAATATCCAATTTTCAAAAACTTGTTCTGAAAATCTTCAGGAGTCATACCTGTTCCATCGTCAAGTATACCCATAACATTATTATCTCTATCAATCTGTATCCATACATTGTTGGCATCTGCATCCCACGAATTTGATATAGCCTCACCGATTACTGTGATAACATTTCTATATAGGTTTCTGCCTAAATGATTTAATACACTTAATGATATATTAAAGTTGAATTGTTGATTCATTGAATTTTAACCTCCTATACTTCAATTTCATGTTCTTGCAGATGATTAAGCATTGAAATTCCTATAACTTCTCCTAATCGCACAGGGACTGCGTTTCCAATATGTCTTGCAATATCTCTCAACACAACCGGAGTATTTGGATTGATAAAATTATAATCAATTGGGAAAGTTTGCAACAACGCACCTTCACGCAATGATAAGGCTCTGTCTTGTTCTGGATGTCCGTATCTACCAGTACCATAGCAATAAAACTGAGTCGTTATAGTAGGTCCAATTTGGTCCCATGTCATACGTCCATAGACTGAACTATATGTTTGCCCAGAGTCTTTTTTATGGCACTCACAGCGGAGTTCCTCTGGCCAATCTCTCCAAGTGCCTCCAGGCACAGAAGCTCGTATTCTTTTTAAGTTAAGTTCTGATAATCTAGCAGAACGATGCATTGGATCATTAGGATATACTTCTCCCGATTCAATAGGTGGGAGATCCTGAATAAAATCTCTCACGTGAACATCGTTTCTGTTGTGTGTAGGCTCAATAATGTGTATCGGTCCAAGTAATGAGCCAACAAGTACAAATCTTCTTCGTGTTTGAGGTATACCATAATCTGGGCAAAAAATCACTTTTGCGTCTATATGATACCCATTACGCTTTAACACCTGAAGGAATTGCTTATAAATTTTTGTTTCTCGAATTTGTGGAACATTCTCCATAGATACTATGGTTGGATGAGTCTCATCAATTAAGCGACCAAATTCGTTCAATAAATTGTATTTTTCATCTTTTAAGTTTGAGCCGCCCAGTTTGAATCTCATTTGAGAAAACGGCTGACAAGGAGCACAACCCACTAAAATCTTAAGTGCGTTATCATCATACAAATTATTTATTTCTGCGCCATTAACTTCTCTTATATTGCGAATATGATAATTTACATGATTATTTGCTTCGTATGTAAACTGACAGGTCGTGTCAATATCAAATCCTGCTATAACATCTAAACCTGCATTTTGAAGACCTCTGGTAAGGCCTCCTATTCCACAGAACAAATCAACTACCTGTGCTGGCATATTAAATTGCCTTCCTTTCTTAAATTTATGTTTACATTAAATCTTTTGCTATTCTTTTTACAACCGGCACCACTACTGTATTTCCGGATTGTTTATACATACTCTTTATCGGTATATCCGGAAAATCGAAAGTTGTCGGAAATCCCTGCAAAGCAAGGCATTCTTTCGGTGTTATTGTCCTAATTCCGAAGTTGTCTTTGATAATAGGCACACGGTTATACCATGTTCCCATATTTGCTTTAAGCGTAAAAGATATACCGTCTTTACTCTTTTGAATGCCGTAATCGGAAAATCTGTATATTTGATTTTCATCGGTAATTGCGGCTTTCATTTTTTGATATTGGGCCGACTTTTCATCAAGATAGAATCTATCGTCAGCACGAATCGAACGGTCAATAATATCAAATATATGGTTTTTCAGCGGTTGTTCCTTGGGGAATTCAAATCTGTTGCACATCTCAAAATCCTTGAATGCAACGATATATGTTCTTGTCCTGTGCTGCGGTATTCCGTAATTACACGCATCTGCAATAATGTATCTTATGTAGTAATTCCTTTCCGACAGTTCGTTGTGAATGCGGTTAAATGTTTTTCCGTTGTCGTGTTCTGTAAGGTTTGCAACATTCTCAAGAAAAATTATTTCCGGTTTCCTTTCGTCCGCAAATCTCATTATTTCAAAGAACAGATTGCCTCGCTCATCTTCAAAGCCTTTCTTATTTCCGCACACCGAAAAGGATTGGCACGGAAAGCCGGCAGTCAAAATATCGAAATCAGGGGTAGACGAAGCCTTGATATTTCTAATATCGCATTCAGACAGTATAGTGTCGGGGAAATTATGTCGATATGTTTTACAGGCATCTTTATCTATTTCATTTGCCCAAACAATTTCAAATCCCGCTTGTGCAAATGCTAAATCTATTCCGCCGATACCTGCAAATAAACTACATACTTTTGGTTTAGCAACTTTCATTTTATGAATCTGACCTGTAAATTCAGTTTAAGATAATACCTTCCATTATCTTTGTAAATAGAACCGAATTCGTGGCGTGATGTGCTTGCGGTTTCAAATTTTGTATTGTTTATCAAATATGTTTCGAATTCGTTTCTGTTAAACAGATGGTAGCACAACACTTCTCCGTCTTCTCTTACTATAATATAGCCTCCCGTTGCATCTGCGGTACCGTCCCAAACTTTTGACGGAAGCATACCAAGAGCGCATTCGGCAAGGAATTTTTTGAATTTATATTCGTAAAATGGATGCCCCTTTGATAAATCATATCCGATAGGATTATGTAAACTTAATGATTCAAGAGAATTCTTTACGGTATTAACTCCGGATGAATAATACTCTTTAAGCATATAAGCACAAATTTTCGGTAGGTCTCCGTCAATAAGTTGCAAATTGCTTTCAAAAATTCCGTTTTCCATTGAGTTGTATTTGATATCACAACAATTACCGCTCAGCACATCAAACTTATCCTTGAATTTTTTAGAACAGGTATTAAACTCATTCATTACATCATCATTGATATTACCGATTACTTCAAAAATAAAGTTTGTTGTTTTTCCGGCATTAACAAGAGTAGAAGGACTGCCCAATCTTGATTTTATACTGAATCCTTGAACGGTTTCATAGCCTGTATTTATATCGTGAATTTTTATTCGAATATCGGCTTTATCGGTTGATTTTGCTTTAAGAACACCGATTTTAAGAGCATCAAGAAATTCTTCTGTATCAGGCAGTTCAAAAGCAGAAGCAGTCGTACCTATTATTTCTTGATAAAGAACATCGGCGGCATTTTTGAACTCACTGCAAGGCAATGTGAGCAATATGTTATTGTCATCGGTTTTTACAACAGAAATTGTATCGTCAACCCTGTTTATTCTAAACTCAAGAGCGCCTATCGGTTCGGAACGAATGATGTTTATAATGTTATAAAACATATCGTCTTTTTTATTAAGTTCGGCATCCGCCGCAAATAATTTTTTCACTTCAAGCAAACGAAGAAAAGCATAAATTTCACTCCATTCGCCTTTGTTACCGGATAATTTAGGCATTTTCAAGTACCCCCTTAATTTGCTTTGCAATGGCTTCAATAACATTTACCGTAACACTGTTTCCGAATTGTTTATACAGATGAACATCTGCAAGCGGAAGATTGAATGTATCGGGAAAACCTTGTAGACGAGCCCACTCACGCGGAGTCATTTTTCGGATACCCTCTTTATTTATTTCACCTTTGATATGCGTTGTAGGCTTTAAATCCTTTTGACGCTTATCTATAAGCAGATTTCGTTCTCTGCCCATGCCGCCGCATACTATCGCACCTGCTATACCGTCCCACTCTCGGATTTCATATCCGAAACCGTTTCCTTTCGCTTCGTGACGAGCTTTGTGCTTTCGTAATGTTTCCACATAAACATCACTTAAATAGTATTTTGCCGGTACAGGTTTTTCCTCAACAATATCTTTAATTCGTTTTGTATCATCGGTTGCCTTTGGAAATTCAAATTCTTCCGGAGCTATATCGTTTCTGAAAGCAACAATATATATTCTTTCTCTGTTTTGAGGAACACCGAAGTCCTTGCTGTTCAAAACTTCGCTGAATACTTTATATCCCAAATCTTCAAATGTTTTTCTGATTATTTCAAATGTTCTGCCCCTGTCGTGAATTTTAAGCCCTTTAACATTTTCGCAAAAAATCACTCTCGGCTTATGATATTCGCAAATTCTTGCAA
>ERZ772865.3668-NODE-3668-length-11294-cov-3.403506_pt1 | contig 11294 bp, 8 predicted proteins | sample MGYA00512133_ERZ772865 | MGnify/ENA primary metagenome ERZ772865 (study PRJEB29015, sample SAMEA2737722) | human gut metagenome | biome: human gut; feature: human-associated habitat; material: faeces | place: China | collected 2012 ...
TGTCAATGACGGACAACTTGCTATTTTTTGATTTTATTTCGAACTCACGTTATATATTGTTTGGAGAAGAAATGGACATCAACAGCCGTTCCTTGACGATATGAGTTTGGTAATGAATTAACGGATATGAACGAATCTTGGCCCAGGATTACAATTTTAGTGTAGACCTGGGCTAAACTTTATATGAACAATATGAAAAAGCTTCTAAGTATTTTGATTTTATGCTTCTGTTTTTCATCTTTTATACAGGGAAAGGTTAAATAACCTGCTATGATGGGAGATCACATGATACTCCAGCAAAATAGTAGTGTTAAGCTGTGGGGATGGGTAGATAATAAGAAAGTTACTGTTACTACCTCCTGGAATAATCAGACTTATCAGGTATTAACGGATAAGATGTAACTATATCTTTTCAGTTGATATTTACTTATTCTTATTTAGTAGGGATTCTACTTGATATTGCTTCTAATAAGAAGAGGTTATAAAAGTAATTTTCATTTTTTGTGTTTTTATTTTCCTTATATTGCATTGATATATCAAAAAGAGTGATATATTTGCAGTGTAATTGAATTGATAACTGAATTTTATTCTTTAACTTTTTTAGAATAGCTTATTTAAGTAGGGACTGTATTGTATGGATATAACATCAAAGGATATAAAGAGAATAAGTGATATTGCCATGATGCAATCTGGCATATATATGAAAAGCGATCCGGCAGGTGATATAAAGTATTTGCAGGTTAAGGATATTAATCCGGGGAGTAAACCTGATTACAGTCGGATCACTACAGTGGTGGATAGGGGGATTGGTGACCAATACAGGTTACGGAAAAATGATTTATTGTTTGCGGCTAAAGGAGCCTCTAATTATTGTTTTTTGTATGATGGGTTAGTGGAAAAGATGGTAGCTTCTTCGTCATTCATTATTATACGTATTATATCAAAAGATATATTACCAGAATTTCTTTGCTGTTTTCTCAATACCCCATCTGTTCTTAATAAATTAAAAAAATCATCGGTAGGTACAGGAATTCAGGTAATTCCTCAATCGGTACTAAGTGATCTTCAGATCGGCATACCTTCTATGCAGACACAACAGCTTATTGTACAGATGGATCAATTGAGAAGAGAGGGGGAAAGTATTTACAGTGAAATCAATGAACTAAAACGGAGTTTGCAGGAACAGTTGTTGATGGATTCTTTAAAATGAAATATGTTATGATAGAAATTGCATATTATATAGCGGGTAAGGCGAAACAAATCTTAGGTGGAACGCTTTCTGTCAACCAGTATAAGGATTATGTACTGGCTTTGCTATTTCTGAAATCTGCAAGTGAGTACTACAAATCAAATGACTCTTTTCAGTCAGATGAGAATAAACCTTTCCTTCGGTTGTTAGTGTCTGAACGTAGCTCTTTTGACTATCTTTACAAAGAACTTGGCTCGCCGGAGCTTGGCAAGTTGATAAATGTTGCTCTTTATGAATTAGAGCAAGCGAACAGCCGTGTAATTGAAGGTTATGAAATTAATAGAGCTATCAACTTCGAAAGTAATATATTGGGAGATACGAATGAGAGATTGAGTAAATTGCGTGAACTTCTTCATTTTTTTCAGAAACTGACATTAACAGATGATGCTGGCAAGTTAATAGATATCGGTGCCTTATATAATCTGTTATTGTACATTTTTGCCGAAGAGGCGGGTAAGAAGATAAATAATGTCCTTACTCCTAAAGAGGTTATTGGTTTGGTGGCGGAATTGATAGGCGATAATAAAGATAATAATAGTTTGTGCGATCCGGTATCCGGCAGTGGTACTCTGCTAGTTGAAGTTGGTAAAAGGGTTGGAATCAGAGGAGCTAATATTTTCGGGCAAGAGGCAAACTGGAATCAATATGCATTGACAAAAATGAATCTGATGTTGAATGGATTCAAAGATTCCACTTTTTTTTGGGGAGATAGCCTTAGTAATCCTAAACTGACGGATGACGGCGGGTTAAAGCGGTTTGATATTGTTGCTTCTATACCACCATTTGCAGATAAGTGGGCAACAGAGGAAGCAGAGTTTGATCGTTATGGACGCTTTCAATATGGTATTCCTCCTAGAAGTCAGGCTACATGGGCATATATTAGTCACATTCTGGCAAGTTTGAAACCTAATGGGCGGGCTGTTGTCGTGGTTCCGGCGGGGGTTTTGTTTCGTACTAGTGAAAGTAAGATACGGCATCAGATTATTGAGCATAATTTGCTTGAAACGGTTATTGAGTTACCGCAAAATCTGTTTTATGGTGCGGCTATTTCTACGGCTATTCTTGTTTTCAGAAAAGACAGGAAGACGACGCAGACTTTGTTTATGGATGCGCGTAAAGGATATATTTCGAATAAAGGTATTTATAAACTTTCGGATACAATGGTCGAACAGCTTTTAAACACTTATAAGGGGTTTCTTAGTGGTGAACAGGTTTGGCAGGAAAATAGTTGCCCGGCTTATATTGCTACACAGGAGGAGGTTCGAAACAATAAGTATGATTGGCAGACTGTCAAATATGTGGAGGAGAAGATTGAAAGAGTGGAAGTTGATGTAGAAGCAACTTTGCAAAGAATTGAAAAATTAGAGAAGAGACTGGAGTTTGTCAATGAACAGTTAGAGTATTGTACACAGCAGTTAATCAGGCTAACCAATAGAAAATAGATATACCATGGGAACTATAAATTCTATAATCTGTGCTATTATCAGCGCACTATTTACTGTTTTTTTTGCACACATGTCAAGAAGAAAAACCAGAGTGACAATTTACTGTATGGAAAATACGTTATTGACACAAAGACCGAATGTTCCGGGCCTTGCAGTTTTTGTGAAGTATGAAGATATGACGCCCATTGAAAATCTTTGGAGAATATGCTATATGCTAAAAAATACAGGAAATCAGAATATTGTGGGTGAGGGAATCCAGTCATCTTTGGTGACTAAAGGGCATGGACTTCCTTTGTATACGAGAAATATAAAACAGATTATTCAAATATCCGCTACAGACAATAGTATAGCCGAGTTGAAAGATAACACCCTATATTTTAAACAATGGTTGCCGGATGAATGTATCACCATTGAAGCTTTGGTGGAAAGCGCAGGTGAGAAACCTGAATTGTACATTGATAAGCGGGATATTATTAATGCCAAAGTTATTGTTAAAAACAATATCAATAAGTGATCTTTTATTATTTTGAAGTGGTAAATTGAATAGCGTTTGTCCAAGTTGGAACTTTACCCAATCAATAGTAAGAGTTCTTTTCTTAGTCTTTTTTGCTTATGTTCTTGGAATAAGGTCTTATCTTTGTTCCTGTCTGAAAAAAGAATGAACTGTTTAGGTTGATAGTTAATGTAATACTGAATCATTGAAAATGAATAAAATTATGAAAAAGATTTGCTTTCTTCTCTTTTTGTTTTCTGCATGCATAGTTCAAGCACAGAACTCTTATTGTACCGATAAAGATATATCTTATGTCCCTGACTCTGAAATGGACGCTTATCGTCTGGAACGTTGTAAACTTGATATTTATTATCCCGAAAATAAGAGGGATTTTTCGACTATCGTATGGTTCCACGGTGGGGGTATGGAAGGTGGAAGTAAATTTATTCCCAAAGAATTGACAGAACAAGGGTTTGCAGTGGTGGCAGTAAACTATCGTTTAAGTCCGAAGGCGAAGAATCCTGCTTATATTGAGGATGCAGCTGAAGCTGTAGCATGGGTTTTCAAGAACATCGAGAAGTACGGTGGACGTAAGGATCGCATTTTTGTTTCCGGCCATTCTGCGGGAGGTTATCTTTCATTGATTCTGGCGATGGATAAAAAATATATGGCAACATACGGAGTAGATGCTGATAGTGTGGCTGCTTATCTTCCGGTTAGTGGTCAGACGGTGACACATTTCACTATTCGTAAGGAACGTGGTTTGCCTAACGGTATTCCGGTGGTTGATGAATATGCTCCGGTAAATAAGGCCCGCAAGGAAACAGCCCCTCTTGTACTGATAACGGGGGACAAGCATCTGGAGATGGCGGCAAGATATGAAGAAAATGCGCTGTTGGAAGCTGTCCTGAAAAGTATAGGTAATAAGAAAGTGACGTTGTATGAGATGCAAGGATTCGATCATGGTCAGGTGCTCGGTCCGGCTTGCTATCTGATTGTAGATTATGTGAAGAGGTTTAAATAATATAGTTATAAATAATAAGAGATTGGAAGATGAAAACACGTAGTGATACTTTTCAGTTTGAGAAAGAATTGGATTGGAAGAAACCAGCTCCGGGAATCCGCCGTCAGATGATGGGATATGACGGGCAATTGATGATGGTGAAGGTGGAGTTTGAGGAAGGTGCCGTTGGGACTGTACATCAACATTATCATAGCCAGGCTACTTATGTCGCAAGCGGCAAGTTTGAACTGACCATTGGTGACCGGAAAGAAATTCTCTCCACGGGCGACGGTTATTATGTAGAACCTGATCAGCCTCATGGATGCGTTTGTCTGGAAGCAGGTGTACTGATTGATACATTTAGTCCTATGAGGGCTGACTTCCTATTGTAGTATCTAGATCGAAAGTCAGACAGATGTGGTATGAAATTACCACATCTATGGTATTTCCCCTGAACAGAATCTGCACTATCTTTGTCATATCTTGAAACAAGAAAATTTAAAAACATATATATATGGAAAAGATTGCAAAGAAATTGACGGATCTAGTAGGTAATACTCCGTTATTGGAACTTAGTAACTATAATAAAAACAATGATTTGAAAGCCCGTCTGATTGTAAAGATTGAATCTTTTAATCCTGCGGGAAGTGTTAAGGACCGTATCGCATTGGCTATGATTGAGGATGCCGAAACGAAAGGTGTCTTACAACCCGGAGCAACGATCATTGAACCGACTAGCGGCAATACCGGTGTGGGATTGGCTTTTGTTTCAGCAGCGAAAGGCTATAAACTGATTCTGACGATGCCTGATACAATGAGCATTGAGCGACGTAATCTTCTGAAAGCCTTAGGAGCAGAATTAGTGCTGACTCCTGGTACGGATGGTATGAAAGGGGCAATTGCCAAAGCGGAAGAATTAAAATGTGTAACTCCGGGAGCCGTCATTTTACAACAATTTGAGAATCCTGCTAACCCCGCCATGCATTTACGAACTACCGGTCTGGAAATATGGAGAGATACCGAGGGGAAAGTCGATATCTTTGTAGCCGGTGTAGGTACTGGCGGGACAGTTAGCGGTGTAGGTGAGGCATTGAAGATGCGTGATCCGAGTATAAAGATAGTGGCAGTGGAACCATCTGATTCGCCTGTACTGTCGGGAGGAAAACCTGGTCCTCATAAGATTCAGGGAATCGGTGCAGGATTTATTCCTAAAACGTACAAAGCTTCTGTCGTAGATGAAATTATTCAGGTGCAGAATGACGATGCCATTCGTACGAGTCGTGAATTAGCCAAACAGGAAGGTTTATTGGTAGGTATATCTTCAGGAGCAGCTGTATATGCCGCTACGGAACTGGCGAAGCGGCCGGAAAATGCGGGAAAGATGATCGTTGCGTTATTGCCTGATACTGGAGAACGTTATCTGTCTACCATTTTGTATGCTTTTGAGGAATATCCTTTGTAAGGTATAATTGGTCAAATGAAAATGTGAGGTAACTTCCAAAGATTCAGGTTACCTCACATTTTTTATATAAATATTATTCTGGATTCTTTATAGAACCTCGAAACTTCCTTTCAACCGAATATCCTCCGAAGAAGTCCCCACCATCACCGAGAAACTTCCCGGCTCTACTGTAAACTGATTATTCTTATCCCATAACCCCAAGTCTTGAGGAGTAAGTGTAAAGCTAACCGTTTGTTCTTCTCCCGGTTGTAAATGAATACGTTCGAAACCACGTAATACTTTATCGTAGGTTGTTACGCTACTAAAATCATCACGGATATAAAGCTGGACCACTTCATCCCCAGCTTTCTTTCCTGTATTCTTTACAGTGCATGAAAGAGTGATATTCTCTTGTGCCCCGATAACCGGTTTGGAGACTTTCAAGTCTGAATATCCGAAAGTCGTATAGCTTAAACCATATCCGAAAGGATAAAGCACACCGGAAACACGGACTTTTCCTTTAGAATCCGAACCCGGTTTGAATGGGAAAGCGAAAGGTATCTGTCCCACAGATTTCGGGAAAGTAACTGCCAGACGTCCGCCCGGGTTATAGTCTCCGAAAAGAACCTTGGCAATAGCATCTCCCATGAATTCGCCGGGGAACCATGCATGAATGATGGCAGGAACATATTTGTTTGCCCAATTGATAGTAGCTGCTCTTCCGTCTACCATTACTAGAACGACAGGTTTTCCTGTGGCATAAACAGCTTCCAATAGTTGCTGTTGGCGCCCGCAGAGATCGAGGTTGGTACGTGAGAATTCTTCCCGAACCGTCTTCTCATTTCCACCTAATACAAGGATAGCGACATCCGAAGCCTTTGCTAACTCTACGGCTTCATTAATCATCGCTTGCTCCTGTGTGTCTAATGGAACATTGTATAGTTCACTTTCCGGGAAATACTTATCAATAATATCACAACCTTTTGCATAGCGAACTTCTGTATTGGGCAGATATTCTTTGATTCCCTGATAGACAGTCTTTATAGATGCATTGGCGGGACCGTATCTACAAGTCAGTTCTTTTACTTCTTTCGCATTTGGACCGATGACTGCTATTTTGTGGAGCTCTTTCGATAAAGGCAACATCTCTTTTTCATTCTTCAAAAGCACTATAGACTCTAAAGCTGCTCTCATAGATACATCCTGATGGGCGGCATTATGCACTACCACTTCCGGGCGACGGTCATCACCGGGATACGGATTATCAAAAAGCCCCATCATAAACTTGACACGGAGAATCTCACCAACACGTTGATCGAGCGTATGCAGAGAGACTTTGCCCTCACTAATAGCACGGCGCAATGGAAGAATAAAATCCTGTGGCGGAGTGAAGTTCGTGCGGATATTCAATCCGGCATTTACCACTTGTGCAGCCATTTCTTCTTCAGTCGGAGTGATGCGATGCTTGGTGTGTAGAAACTCTACCGCTTCACTATCCGAAACTACATATCCTTTAAATCCCCACTGCTGGCGCAGAATCTCCGTGAGGAAGTGATAACTTCCAGAAACGGGCTCCCCGTCATAGTCATTGTAAGAACTCATGACACCCAGTGCACCCGCCTCCTGAATACCTTTACGGAATGGTTCCAGATACAGAGTTTTCATCTCACGCGGAGCCACGTGTGGATCGGTACGTGTACCTCCATCGCGTCCACCGACCGGAATGCTATAAACGGCAAAATGTTTGGGAGTAGCAACGATACCTTCGTTTTGCAGACCGAGAATCATCTGCTTACCCAATTCGCCTACCAGATAAGGATCTTCTCCGTAACTTTCAACTACACGCCCCCAACGAGGGTCTTGTGCGATGTCCAGAATCGGAGCATAAATATTGGTATATCCGAGTGCTTTCGCCTCATTAGCAGTGACTTTCGCAATTTCCCGAATCAACTTTTTGTTCCACGTGGCACCTTGCCCGCATTGAGCGGGAAACATGGTAGCCCGGTCGTGGCACAATCCGCGTATTCCCTCATTGGTAAAATCGACCGGAATACCCAGTCGTGTCTGCTCCACAAACCAGCGTTGAACGGTGTGGCGATTCTTCACACTGTTGGCATACGGATAGGAGATTTCAGAACCGAACTTACCCAGTCCGTTGGCCTGCTCATCGATATTTCCGATGCCGTCTTTCCAGATTTCAGTTGACCATCCGTCGGTAGGCCATGCATCTTTCAGTACCCGTCCCGAACCGTAGAGAGTAGCCATCTGACAGGTCTTCTCCTCCAGTGTCATTTGCGAAAGCAAATCCGCAATACGAGCCTCGATAGGAGCGGAAGGATCTTCATATACATCCTTTACACCGTTCTTGTTGAAGTCGATCCAGGTCTTTTTGTATATATCCTTTGAGTTGTTGCCGGATTTCTTACCGGCAGGTTGGTTGCTTGCCGAAACGCTGCCGGTATAAACACTTCCGGCAGACAATAACAGGGCGAGACATAGTAATTTCTTCATATCTATTTTATTTCACTGTAAGTATGATGCTTTGCAGATCGGTATCTCTTGAAGAAGCTCCCACCATAATCTTGAAAGTCCCTTTTTCTACTCCATAGTGCATATTAGCGTCATAGTAGGACAGCATTTCGGGAGTGAGAGTAAATGAAACCTCTTTCGTTTCTCCTGCTTTCAAAGGTATGCGGGCAAAGTCCTTCAACTCCTTTACAGGGCGGGTAGCAGAACTGTATTCGTCGCGGATATAGAGCTGAACCGTTTCTTCGCCATCCATTTTTCCGGTATTCGTGACATCTACAGTTACTTTCACGCTTTTGTCAGGAGTGATAGTTGCTTCAGACAGTTTGAGGTTCTCATATTTATATGTTGTATAACTCAAACCGTAACCGAACTCGTACAAAGGTAATGAATTTCCTGTTGCATACGGAAACCAATGGTTGGTAAATTTATGATTGTACATACATTGAATCTGTCCGGTGCTTCTTGGAATCGTAATCGGCAGTTTACCGCTTGGGTTTACTTTTCCGTAAAGAATTTCCGCCAAAGCCTGCCCCCCGGCTACTCCCGGCTCCCATGCTTCGATGATACACGGCATATTTTCATCTATCCATTCGGTAGTCAGCGGACGGCCGTTGACAAGGATAACGACTGTCGGAACCCCCGTAGCAGCTACAGCCTTCACCAATTCCTGTTGACGTCCCGGCAAAGAAAGTTCATAACGGTCGCTGTTCTCTCCGCACGTCTTCTCGTTCCAATGGTAACGCATTGAGTTTTCTCCTACCACTAGAATCGCCAGATCGGAGTTGCGTGCCTGTTGCACTGCTTCCTTTATTTGATTGTCCGATAGCAAACGTACGTTCCAGCCGAGATCAAGGAAATTATAATTCGTTTCGGGGCTGATAGCTTTCAGACCTTTCAATACGGTAGTAACATGTTCTTCCGGTTGTTCCATTGCCCAGTCACCTAAGATAGACTGATTGTTGGCATTATGTCCGGTAACAAACACTTTCTTATATTTCGAAGCATCCAATGGCAGCATATTACCTTCATTTTTCAACAGGACGATAGACTTCCGCGCTCCTTCCAGTGCAGTTTGTTGATGTTTCTCATTAAAGACAATTTTATCTTTCTTTTTCAGGTCGATAAACGGATTCTCGAACAATCCTAACCTGAATTTAACTTCCAGAATCTTAGAAACGGCAGCATCTATCTGCTTTTCAGGAATACTCCCTTCTTTCACACACTCAATGATAGCTTCGTAGAATTCCGGTCCATGCATGTGCATTCCCATTCCGGCATCTACACTGATCCGGTAAGCGTCTTTCAGCGTTTCAGCTACGTTGTGATAGTCGTGCATGCGCTCAATATCCATCCAGTCGCTGACAACAAACCCCTTAAAATTCCACTCCCGCCGCAATAAATTATCCAACAATTCCTTGCTGGCATGACACGGAATTCCATTATATTCATTGTGAGCCGCCATCACTGTATAAATACCAGCTTCAACACAAGCCTTAAATGGAGGAAGAAAAACTTCACGCAATGTTCTCTCTGAAAAATCAGCAGGAGCACCATTTATCCCATTTATTGGTTGACTACCTCCTACAAGGTGTTTCGCACAAGCTATTACATTCTCCGGCGCAGAGAAATCTTTTCCTTGAAGCCCCTTCACTGCAGCTACGCCTAGACAGGATACAAGATACGGGTCTTCCCCAAATGTATCACCTATTCGTCCCCACCGTGCATCACGGGCTACCTCGATATTAGGTCCGAATGTCCACTGGGAACCACTCGCTCTCATCTCTAATGCTGTTTGCCGATTTATTTCTTCCACCAAATCAGGATCGAACGAAGCAGCTTGCCCGATACCAGTAGGGTAAACGGTAGCTCCCCGAACCAATCCTGTTCCATGCATAGCGTCGATACCAATCAAAAGAGGTATTTGTAAACGGCTCTCTTGTGCCAATGATTGCAGATAGTTAGCTTCTTCAACAGAAAGTACATGCAAGAATGAACCTATTATTCCTTGTTTGGTCATATCTTCTATTTTCTCCGGTGGAAAGTCTGCATAAAAACCCATTGCATGACTTCTCTTCAGTTCAGATTCCGGAAGTTCTACTTTAGACTGCCGCATATGTTCCAAACCAACATATTGGCACATTTGTCCCACCTTTTCCTCAATAGTCATCCGTTTCATCAAATCGGCTACTCTTTCTCCAACACTGACATTCGGATCTTTGTACTCGACTTTATCTTCACAAGAAATAGTAGTGAATGTCACTGTAACAAATAATAGAATTAGTCCTAAACAGTTCAATTTCATAATACTTATTTTTATGGAAGCAATATTACGAATTTGAAATAGTTTGCTTATACGAATTCTATCGGGATTAGGTTTGAAAACTGTTATATCTTAAGAAATGACAGATTTCAAACCCAAATTCGATAATAATAAGACTCTAATTCAAGTTTTAGTTCTTAAACTTGCAGCAACCAATCAATATTATGATTTTATGAAGAAACTATTATTACTATTGACATGTGTTACTCTTTTATACTCGTGTGATAAAAATGAGGACACTCCTACGGACAAAAACCAGGAATCGGTTGAAATCACTATCAACCAAACAGAAAAGAAGAATGTATATATCCTTTCTGCCAATCTGACTCATGACGAGCTTAAATGGGATATTGGAAAGAATGACGGACAGACTCTTATGGGAAATAATGTAACGGCCAGATATCCTTATAAAGGAACCTATACCATTACATTATACTATAAATCAGAAGATAATCAGCTACTTTCAATAACAAAGGAACTGAATATAAATGAAGATAACCTCAGTCTAATAGATGAGGATATGGATCAAACTACACTTTTGCTCACAGGAGGAACAGCCTTCCCCGATGGAAAGATATGGGTAGTTGATTCACTAACAATCGGCCACCTTGGTAAAGGTCCTGTTGAAGTAAACAATCCATCATGGTGGATAGCACAGAAGCTTGAAAAAAGTGAAGAAGGTATTTATGATGATGAACTACTTTTCAAATTTGACGGAACATTCGGATATATCAATCACGGAACGACCAACTGTGCAAACAATGCAGAAGCTGAACTTGCAACACGAGGAGCAATATCAACAGGCGGAGGTTAT
>ERZ772865.3685-NODE-3685-length-11261-cov-3.588078_pt1 | contig 11261 bp, 10 predicted proteins | sample MGYA00512133_ERZ772865 | MGnify/ENA primary metagenome ERZ772865 (study PRJEB29015, sample SAMEA2737722) | human gut metagenome | biome: human gut; feature: human-associated habitat; material: faeces | place: China | collected 2012 ...
ATAATTCTCAATATCCTTCGCTAAATAGCCAGCGATTAAAGCCTGACGAATAACGGCGTTCCAAGTTTTATCATCCTCGTCCTGTCCGGAACCGAAGACCTCTAATTCATTGTGCTTGTAATTTTGGATTTCGGAGGTTTCGTTACCTACCAAAATATTTACGATATAATCTGCCTTAAACTTTTCTTTCAACGTACTGATAACCTCCAGTACCGCGCTTAACAATTCCTTCGCTTCCACCTGCTTCTTTGGGTTCAAACAATTATCACAATTACCACAATTATCTTCCAGGTATTCCTCACCGAAATAATGCAATAGCACTTTTCTCCGGCAGACGGAAGTCTCGGCATAGGCTGCAGTCTCTAAAAGCAACTGTTTGCCGATTTCCTGTTCGGCCACGGGCTTTCCTTGCATGAATTTCTCCAATTTTTGCAAGTCCTTATAAGCATAGAAAGCGATACATTGGCCTTCTCCGCCATCCCTACCGGCACGACCGGTTTCCTGGTAATAACCTTCTAGGCTCTTCGGGATATCGTAATGAATCACATAACGGACATCCGGCTTGTCGATACCCATACCGAAAGCGATCGTAGCCACGATCACATCCGCCTGTTCCATCAGGAAGGCATCCTGATTGGCGGAACGTACTTGCGAATCCATTCCCGCATGGTAAGGCAACGCCTTTATCCCGTTGGCTTTCAAGATGTCGGCAAATTCCTCCACCTTTTTACGGCTCAAACAATATACGATACCCGATTTACCCTCGTTGGCTTTAATATACTTAATGATCTCGCGGTCTATATTCGTTCCTTTCGGACGAACCTCATAATACAAATTAGAGCGGTTGAAGGATGATTTAAAGACTGTAGCGTCTATCATACCCAGATTCTTCTGGATATCGTGCTGCACCTTAGGTGTAGCGGTAGCGGTCAGAGCGATTAACGGACGTTTACCGATCTCATTGATAATCGGACGGATTCTTCGATATTCCGGACGGAAATCATGTCCCCATTCCGAGATACAATGCGCCTCGTCCACCGCATAGAAAGAGATCTTTACCTGACGCAGAAAATCCACGTTCTCTTCCTTGGTCAAGGACTCCGGTGCTACATACAGCAACTTGGTACGTCCTGATAATATATCCGATTTCACCTGGTCGATAGCCGACTTATTCAAAGAGGAATTGATAAAATGGGCGACCCCATCTTCCTCACTGAAATTCCGCATCGCGTCCACCTGATTCTTCATCAAAGCGATCAACGGAGATATCACGATCGCGGTTCCTTCCATTAGTATGGATGGTAATTGATAACAAAGAGATTTACCTCCCCCCGTCGGCATTAATACAAAAGTATCCTTCCCGGCCAGCACGTTCTCAATAATAGCCTTCTGGTTCCCCTTAAAGGTACCGAAGCCAAAGTGCCGATTTAGCTCTTCTGTTAAATGATCCTTCTTTGCCATACTTCGTATTATTTATAGTAAACCGCCTACGTTTACGCGACCTGTAAACGGTTCACGTCCGATTTTTCAAATTTCTCTTTCGCATACTCCAACGTTACATGGAGTTCCTTTACTTTTTGAGATGGCATACTGTACATAGCGTCCATCATCACGGCTTCTACGATTGAACGTAACCCACGGGCACCCAGCTTAAACTCAAGCGCCTTATCCACGATAAACTCATAGACTTTCTCATCGAACGTCAGCTTAATGCCATCCATATCGAACAATTTGACGTATTGCTTGATAATGGAGTTCTTCGGCTCGGTCAAGATGTTACGAAGCGTATCACGATCCAGCGGATTCAGATACGTGAGGATAGGTAAACGACCGATAATCTCCGGGATCAAGCCAAACGACTTCAAATCAGTCGGGGTGATGTATTTCAGTAAATTATTCCGGTCTACGGTAGCCGTATCCAAACTAGCCGAATAACCGACCACACGGGTATTTAAGCGTTGAGCGATCTTCTTCTCGATTCCATCGAAAGCACCACCGCAAACGAACAGGATATTCTTCGTATCCACCGCAATCATCTTTTGCTCCGGATGCTTACGTCCCCCCTGAGGAGGCACATTCACGATCGATCCTTCTAGAAGTTTCAGCAAACCTTGCTGTACACCCTCACCGCTGACATCCCGAGTGATAGACGGATTATCGCTCTTACGTGCGATCTTATCGATCTCATCGATGAAGACGATACCCCGTTGGGCCGCCTCCACATCATAATCCGCCGCTTGCAATAGCCGGGTCAAGATACTCTCAATATCCTCCCCCACGTAACCTGCCTCGGTAAGTACCGTAGCGTCCACGATAGCGAACGGGACATGCAATAACTTAGCGATCGTACGGGCTAACAAAGTCTTGCCCGTACCGGTAGCGCCCACCATGATAATATTAGATTTCTCAATCTCTACATCATCGGCGGTAACCTTTTGAAGTAAACGCTTGTAATGGTTGTACACCGATACCGACAGATAACGCTTCGCGTCATCCTGCCCGATCACGTACTGATCCAAGAAAGTCTTGATATCTTCCGGTTTAGGCAGATCTTTCTGCTTCAAACCAAAAGAAGTTTTCTTACCTCCTGTCTGCTCCTTTACGATCTCATACGCCTGCCGGGCACAATCATCGCAAATACAACCAGAGATCCCATTGATAAGCAAATTAACATCACGGCTACTCCTGCCGCAAAACGTACATGTATCGCCTGTTGTTTTGGCCATAGTTTCTTATTGTTGTTTTTGTTATTTACGTGTTAAAACATCGTCGATCATGCCATACTTTTTCGCTTCCTCCGCGGTCATCCAGAAATCACGGTCGCCATCGCGCTCGATCTCCTCATAGGGTCTACCTGAATGATCCGAGATTATGGTGTACAGTTCTTTCTTAACCTTCAAGATCTCGCGAGCGGTAATCTCGATGTCTGAAGCCTGTCCTTGTACGCCGCCAAGCGGTTGATGGATCATTACACGGGAGTGCTTCAAGCCGAAACGTTTTCCCTTGGTTCCCGCCACCAATAAGACAGACGCCATAGAGGCGGCCATACCCGTACAAATCGTAGCGACATCGCTTGAAATAAACTGCATGGTATCATAAATACCTAATCCGGCATATACACTTCCACCCGGTGAATTGATATAAATTGAAATATCCTTGCCCGGATCAACGGAATCCAAATACAGCAACTGTGCCTGAAGCGTATTGGCTGTATAATCATCCACTTGTGTACCTAAGAAAATGATGCGGTCCATCATCAAACGGGAGAAAACGTCGAGTTGAGTTACATTCAACTGTCTTTCTTCCAGAATATAAGGATTCAAATACCCGGCTTGCGATTTAATCACATCGTCCAAAACCATGCCATTCATTCCTAAATGCTTGGTTGCGTATTTTCTAAAATCATCCATGTTATTATTCCTTTCTTATTAATTAAAAATAAACGTAAGTACAAAGAAACGAAAAAGAATACAGAGACACAAAAAAACACAGAGTTATAATTTTATAAAAACTCTGTGTTTCTGTGACTTTATATTCTGTTCAGCCGAACGTTTATTCAAACATCTTATTGAATTCCTCGATAGAAACGTTCTTGTTCTCCAAAGTAACCTGTGCCTTCAAGGCAGCAGCCAACTTCACTTCTACAACACGACTCACCAGATTGTTGATAGTTTCTTTCTTCTTCAACATTTCCTGTGCATAGTTGTCAAGTACATCATCAGGAATAGAAAGCATACCATATTGAGCAAACTGTGCCTTTGTTGTATCTCTTGCCATTTTCAGCACATCTTCCTGTTCTACCTTGATATTGTTTGCTTCTACCAGCTGTTCTTTAATCAGGTGCCAAGTCAGTTCTTCAATACTCTTATCATAGTTTTCAGCAACATATTCTTCGCCCTTTTCTTCGTTGTTCAGCAACATAATACGTTTCAGCAGTGCATCCGGGAATTCCAGTTTACCTACTTTATCCATCAATACCTTGCGAACATCAATCAAGAACTTATAATCGCTGTCTGCAACAAATCTTGCAGCAATTTCTTCTTTGATCTTAGCGCGGAATTCTTCTTCAGTCTTCACAACGCCCTCACCGAATGCCTGATCGAACACTTCCTGAGTCAGTTCGCCCGGAACAAAACGAGTGATTTCTTCTACCTGAAAGCTAAAGTTAGACTTAACATCCTTAGCGATTTCCTTGTCGATTTTCAATAAAGAACCCAACTCAGCAGCGTGACCGTCATAAGCCACATTCGGGTTGAACACCAGCACATCGTTTACCTTCGCATTAGCAAAGATAGCTTTCTGGTCGTCATTCTTCATATAAGAAGGCATCAAAACAGCACCTTCTACCTGAATACCGCCTTCTTTCGTGTTACCTTCTTCGTCCAACTGAGCCAACAGGCCTTTCAGCATATCATTATCTTCGTAAGCATCTACTTTATCGTATTTGCCGGTGCGTTGAGTATACATCTTCACCTGATTGTCGATCATCTCGTCAGATACCTCAATCGTATAATAATCGACTTTATCTTTAGTGCTTACTTCCGCTTTAAATTCGGGTGCCAAAGCAATATCGAACACGAAATCAAATTCATCCATTGTATCGAAGTCGATATTCTGCTGTTTTTCTTCGTTAGGCAACGGTTCGCCCAACATATTCACCTTATTTTCTTTAATATAATTGTAAACAGCTTCTTGCAGCGTCTTATTCACTACCTCTGCAATCACCGACTTACCATACATCTTTTTAATAAGACTTGTAGGAACCATACCTTTACGGAATCCCGGGATCTGTGCCTTCTGACGGAGTGATTTCAACTCTTTGTCTACTTTCTCCTGATAATCGGCTTTCTCAAGCTTTACAGTAAGCTCTGCGCTTACTTTGTCAATGTTTTGTAATGAAACGTTCATTCTGACAATTATTTATTTGATTTATACTTTGTTCTATACTCAAAGAGGGTGCAAAATTAGTGCTAATCTTTCAAATTTCAAAAGACATTGCAGATTTATTTCAGTAATGTAACATATAAACAAATGAAAAATCCTTGTGAAAGAACACGCTGTACAGTTCTCCGTTTTACTTTTTTTTGTCTTTCTGCAAATAAAATCTCTAAAAAGATGGTCAATCCAAAAATTATTCTTTTCTTTGCTGCGGATTGATGGACCATTAGTTTCTCGATTTCTATTACAAGGTTTTTACTTCCGTTGAAAAAACGCTTTTGTAAACTCTCTGTCGTTTTAATCCTTTTATTAGTAACCATCTATCCAGAGAGTTTTATTCATTTATTTATTTTTTATCATTTTCATTATGAACATTTATGTTGGAAACCTTAACTACCGCGTTAAGGAAGGAGATCTGCAACAAGTGATGGAAGATTACGGAGCAGTATCATCAGTTAAAGTTGTTATGGACCGTGAAACCGGTAGATCCAAAGGATTCGCTTTCATCGAAATGGAAGACGATGCTGCCGCTGCCAAGGCTATTGCAGAATTGAACGGAGCCGAGTACATGGGCCGTACCATGGTAGTTAAAGAAGCTAGACCTAGAGCTTAATTGCCGACGCTAATATAGCTAAGAAAAAAAGAAACTTCTGCCACTCGATGACAGAAGTTTTTTTATAGCCTAATTTCCAACTATATCCGGTCTCAGCCCTCCATACTTTGTACTTCAAGGTCTTTCACCTTGCGAAGTAAATCCGAAGCAAAGATAAAGTTATTCAGACGTTCGTTGGTAGAAGTGAATATATCGTCTTTAGTTCCTTCCCATTCTTTATGTCCTTCATAAATATAAATCACCTTCTCGCCGATTCCCAAAACGGAATTCATGTCATGCGTATTAATAATGGTGGTCATATTATATTCCTGAGTGATGTCGTGAATCAAGTCATCAATCACCAATGAGGTTTTCGGGTCTAGTCCCGAGTTCGGCTCGTCGCAGAACAAATATTGCGGATTCAAAGAAATAGCACGTGCAATAGCTACACGTTTCTGCATACCTCCACTGATTTCTCCGGGATACTTGTCTTTTGCTTCGGACAGGTTGACACGATCCAAGCAGAACATAGCCCGTTTGGTACGGTCGCGCAACGTATCGTTGCTAAACATATTCAAAGGAAACATCACATTATCCAACACCGACATGGAATCGAAAAGAGCCGCACTCTGGAAGATCATTCCCATCTCCTTGCGAAGCATCTTTTTCTCTTTCTTCCCCATCAGCACAAGGTTACGTCCGTCATACAAGACCTCCCCTTTCTCCGGTGTGAGCAACCCCACAATACATTTCATCAACACCGTCTTTCCGGAACCACTCTGACCGATAATCAAGTTCGTCTTTCCGTTCTCAAAAGTTGCATTGATATCACTCAATACTGTTTTGTCATCAAATGATTTATAAAGTCCTTTAATATCAATCATCCCATCAAAAGTTTAGTTAATACCAAGTCCGCAAACAAAATCAACACACTGCTGGATACTACGGAATCCGTCGAGGCTTTTCCCACAGCAATCGAGCCGCCGTCCACCGTATATCCGAAGAAAGCGGATACACTTGCAATGATAAAGGCGAAGAAGAGAGATTTGATGATACCCGCCCAGATAAACCATTCGTTAAACATATATTGCAAACCATATTCCAGATCGACGGCATTCATCACACCGGCAAACCAACAGGTACAAAAAGCACCGATAATCCCGGCAAAAATACTGAACGTCACCAATATAGGAATAACAGTCACCATTGCTGTAATTTTAGGCAATATCAGATAATTGGCCGAATTGACTCCCATGATTTCAAGCGCGTCGATCTGCTGTGTCACCCGCATGGTTCCCAGTTCCGAAGCAATATTCGATCCGACCTTTCCCGCAAGAATCAGACACATGATAGAAGAAGAAAACTCCAACAACATAATCTCACGTGTCACGTATCCCACTGTCCAACGGGGCATCCACGGACTTTCGATATTCAACTTAATCTGAATGGTAATCACCGCGCCGATGAAAAACGAAATCAGCAGGACGATACCGATGGAGTTTACACCTAGCTGCTCCAACTCGTTTAGGTATTGCCGGAAAAACATACGCATCCGCTCGGGACGGGAAAAAGTCCGCCCCATCAGCATAAAATATCTTCCGACGGTTCTCAATGCTTTTATCATAACTCACACTATTTGTCTGCAAATGTACATTATTTCAGCTTATTTTTACTACATTTGCCGCAAAATAACTAGAATATGGAAGAAAGCAAGATGGTGCTCCGCACGGAAGACCTGGTTAAGAAGTACGGTAAACGGACCGTTGTAAGCCACGTTTCCATCAATGTGAAGCAAGGTGAGATTGTAGGTTTGCTGGGACCGAATGGTGCCGGTAAGACGACTTCATTCTATATGACCGTCGGGTTGATTACCCCTAATGAAGGCCGTATCTTCCTCGACGACTTGGAGATTACCAAATATCCGGTTTACAAACGGGCACAAACGGGAATCGGATACCTTGCACAGGAAGCCTCCGTATTCCGCCAGATGAGTGTGGAAGACAATATTGCTGCTGTGCTCGAGATGACCAACAAGCCTAAAGAGTATCAGAAGGAAAAGCTCGAAAGTCTGATAGCAGAATTCCGTCTGCAAAAGGTGCGCAAGAACAAGGGTAACCAGCTGTCCGGCGGCGAACGCCGTCGTACGGAAATCGCACGTTGCCTTGCCATTGACCCTAAATTCATCATGCTTGACGAACCATTTGCCGGTGTCGACCCGATTGCCGTAGAAGACATCCAACAGATTGTATGGAAACTGAAAGATAAAAATATCGGTATCCTGATTACCGACCATAACGTGCAGGAAACACTTAGCATTACCGACCGCGCCTATCTACTGTTTGAAGGAAAGATTCTTTTTCAAGGCACGCCGGAAGAATTGTCGGAGAACCAGATTGTGCGTGAAAAGTACTTGAGTAATAGTTTCGTACTACGCCGCAAAGATTTCCAATTGGGAAAATAGGTTCACCACAGAGGACGCAGAGGACACAGAGGGAAATAATGGATTTATCCGAAATAATCAAAAATGATTCGGTGAGTATCTCATAATATCTCCAATCATAAAAAAGCAACCGACTCTTATGAATCGGTTGCTTTTTATATTAAACCTCTGCGTTCTCTGTGTCCTCTGTGGTGAGTCTTATTTCTGACGGATATAGATATTAATCGGTGTGCCTGTCAGATTCCACTTTTCGCGCATTTTGTTTTCCAAGAAACGTTTGTAAGGCTCCTTCACGTACTGAGGCAAGTTGGCAAAATAGACAAATGAAGGTACTTGCGTATTCGGCAACTGTGTGATATATTTAATCTTGATATACTTACCTTTATTTGAAGGAGGTGGATATGCCTCGATCAACGGAAGCATTTCTTCATTCAGACGGGCGGTCGGTATCTTTGTTGTACGGTTCTCATATACGTTACGGGCTTCTTCAAGCACTTTCAGGATACGCTGTTTAGTCAGCGCCGAAGCAAAAATAATCGGGAAATCGACAAACGGGGCAAAACGCGAACGGACAGCTTCCTCAAATGTTTTCTGTACTTTCACTGATTTATCCTCCACCAAATCCCATTTATTGATTACCACTACCAGCCCTTTCTGGTTCTTCTGAATCAAAGAGAAGATATTCAAGTCCTGGCTTTCTATACCTCTTGTAGCATCCAGCATTAGAATACACACATCCGAACCTTCGATGGCACGAATAGAACGAATAACCGAGTAATATTCCAAATCCTCATTGACCTTGCTCTTTTTACGGATACCGGCCGTATCTACCAGATAAAAATCAAAGCCGAACTTATTGTAACGGGTATAAATAGAATCGCGGGTCGTTCCCGCAATCTCTGTCACGATATTACGGTCTTCACCGATAAAAGCATTCACAATAGAAGACTTACCGGCGTTCGGACGGCCTACCACTGCAAAACGGGGAATATCATCATCCAGAATCTCCGACGTTTCTTTCTTGAATTTACTGACAATCAAATCCATCAAATCACCAGTTCCACTTCCAGTTATGGCAGAAACACAATACGGATCCCCCAATCCCAATTTATAGAATTCCGGAGCATTATATTGTAACTCATGATTATCCGTCTTGTTGGCAACCATTATCACCGGACTTTTCGCACGGCGCAAGATAGCTGCTACCTGCATATCCAAATCAGTCACTCCGTTCATCACATCCACTACAAACAGAATAACATCCGCTTCTTCTACAGCCAGCAATACTTGTTTACGAATCTCTTCTTCAAAGATATCATCCGAGTTTACCACCCATCCTCCGGTGTCCACCACCGAAAACTCACGGCCCAGCCACTCGGACTTACCATATTGTCTGTCGCGGGTCGTCCCCGCAGCTTCATTCACAATAGCCTGACGAGTCTTCGTCAGACGGTTAAATAAGGTAGACTTGCCCACATTGGGGCGTCCTACAATTGCAACTAAATTTCCCATAGTTCAATACCTTGTTTTTCACGACTATCACAGTCGCATGAATACTCTTAATCTAACTGATAACCAAAATTACGCAACTCTTTATCCGAACTGCGCCAGTCCTTATCAACTTTCACATACGTCTCCAAGAAGATTGTCTTTCCGAAGAAACGCTCCAATTCACGGCGAGCCTCAGTAGCAACCTTTTTCAACGCCTTTCCCTGTTTGCCGATGATAATTCCCTTCTGCGATTCACGTTCCACATAGATGACTGCCCGTATATGAATCTTCTTGGCTTCTTCCTTGAATTCTTCCACAGCCACCTCTACCGAATAGGGAATCTCCTTGTCATAATACAACAAAATCTTTTCCCGGATAATCTCGTTCACAAAGAAACGGGCAGGTTTGTCCGTCCACTGGTCCTTCCCGAAATAAGGAGGGGAATCCGGCAACAATTCCTTGATCCTCTTCATCACGTAATCCACGTTGAACTTAGAAGCTGCGGAAATCGGAATAATCTCGGCCTGCGGAAGCAGTTCCTTCCAATCCTCCACCAACTTGACCAGCTTCTCCTGGTCGGTAAGGTCAATCTTGTTAATGAGCAACAATACAGGCACCGTCATCTGACGCACCTTTGCCATAAACTCATTATTCTTATCCGGCGTCTCTACCACATCCGTCACATAAAGCAAGATATCCGCATCCGTCAATGCCGAAGTAGAAAAGTTCAACATAGACTCCTGAAGTTTGTAATTAGGTTTCAATACTCCCGGAGTATCAGAAAAAACTATCTGCATCTCATCCGTATTATAGATTCCCATAATCCGGTGACGAGTAGTCTGCGCCTTAAACGTAGCAATTGAAATACGTTCGCCTACCAACACATTCATCAGTGTCGACTTACCCACATTGGGATTTCCTACTATATTCACAAAACCAGCTTTATGCATCGCCTTCCATTTATTGATTTAGACAAAAAAACGCATCGAATCGAAATAAGATGCGTTTTATGTGATTTATATTAGCAACTTTCGTTACTATTCTTTTTTCCCGTCGTAACCCCATTTCACATACACGGCACCCCAAGTAAATCCGGCACCAAACGCAGTGAAAATAATGTTATCGCCTTTCTTAAGTTTCTCTTCAAAATCCCAGATACACAATGGCAGCGTACCCGCACTCGTATTACCGTAATGCTGAATATCCACCAGAACTTTCTCCATCGGAACTTCCATGCGATGAGCTACCGCTTCGATGATGCGCATATTGGCTTGATGGGGAACAATCCAGTCAATGTTATCTTTTGTCAGCCCGTTCTTTTCTGCTATAGCTGCACTGACATCAGACATATTAGAGACAGCGTACTTGAACACAGTTCTACCTTCCTGATGAATATAATGCATTTTATTGTCAACCGTGAAATAAGAAGGAGGACAAACCGAACCACCCGCTTTCATGTGGAGGAAAGGCAATCCCTTACCATCAGTTCTCAATATAGCATCCATAATTCCCAAGTCTTCCGTGGTCGGTTCAAGCATAAAAGCTGCCGCTCCATCACCGAAGATAGGGCATGTTGCACGTTCTGTGTAATCCACCATTGATGACATTTTATCGGCACCAACAATGATTACTTTTTTATATCGTCCCGAACGAATAAAATTGGCAGCTGTTTCCATCAGATACAAGAATCCGCTACAAGCAGCCTGTAGATCGAAAGCAAAAGCATTTTTTAGTCCGAGTTTATCACAAAGAATAGAAGCTGTTGAGGGGAAATGATAGTCAGGAGTAGTAGTTGCAACG
>ERZ772865.3706-NODE-3706-length-11210-cov-2.868310_pt1 | contig 11210 bp, 10 predicted proteins | sample MGYA00512133_ERZ772865 | MGnify/ENA primary metagenome ERZ772865 (study PRJEB29015, sample SAMEA2737722) | human gut metagenome | biome: human gut; feature: human-associated habitat; material: faeces | place: China | collected 2012 ...
AGACGATCTCGCGCAGTTCGGCATCGTCTAAATCTTCCGGTGCCCTGGCTGTCTGCAAAAGCTTCCACACGGCGCTGCCGCCGAAAATATCGCCTGCGCCGGTCGTATCGACGACCTTGATATTCTTCAGGCTGTCCACATGACCGCTTGCGCCGCGGTTCTGGAACCAGCATCCGTCCGCGCCGCAGGTCACAAATACAAGCTTCGCCGGGAAATGGTCAAGAATGTACTGTGCACCGTCCTGCGCACTGAGACCGAACAGGAATTCAGCTTCCTCGTCGCTGATCTTCACCACGTCGGCGTGGTCAAGTCCCCAGAGCATTTGCTCTTTCGCGTCGCCAAGGTCACGCCACAGGGGTTTACGCAGATTCGGGTCGAATGTAATGAGCTTGCCGTGTGCTTTTGCGTACTTCACAGTGCGGTACGTCGTGCTTCTTGCCGGTTCGTCGGTCAGAGAAAGCGTGCCGAAGTGGAACACGCGCGCCTCGTCGATGATGGAAAGGTCCAGCTCGTCGAAGCGAAGCTGCGTATCTGCGCCGGGCTTGCGCGCGAACGCAAATTCGCGGTCGCCGTTTTCGTCCAGCGTGACGAATGCCAGCGTCGTGAAAAATTCGTCAGACGCGACAAGTCCCTTCGTTTCAATCCCAGCTTTGCGGAGCGTATCGGTCAGCAGCTTTCCGAACGTGTCCGTGCCGACCTTGCCGAGCAGCGCCGCTTTGCCGCCGAACTTTGCAATCGCGGCAAGAAAATTCGCCGGTGCGCCGCCCGGATGCGCAGCCATCGTCGGATAGCCGTCCGGGTCGGTCGCCTGCGTCGTAAAGTCAATCAGCAGCTCACCGAGCGCAACAACATCATACATACTCATTCCTCTGTGATCGCAATGCTCCATGTGTTTTCGTACTCCGCTCCCGGCGCAAGATGAATGAGATCGCTCTTGCAGCTCAGTTCCTCCACCACGTCCTGCCGCGATGGGAGCGACGCCCACGGCTCGATGCAGACATACGGCGCGTCCGTGTGCGGCATATGCCAGATACCGAGATACGGCATCTGCGGATAGGTCACGGTGACGGAGCGGTTTGTTTTGGCAGCGCAGAGCGTCACGCGGCGCGCCATATTTTTCAGCACGATGGCATCGTCATCAAACAGGTCGTGCCTTAACCGGAGGGTCGTGCCGTTTTCCAGCGGATAGCGGGTATCGTGACCGTTCAGGAAGCAGGCTTCTGTGAAGCCGACGCGATCCGGCTCACAGGCGTGCGAAAAGCGCAGCTCGTAGTCCTCAAACGCCGTGCCGTCAGACAGCGGTAACCGGAAGCCCGGATGCCCGCCGATGCCGAACGGCAGCTCTTTTTCGTCCTCATTGCGGACAGAATAGGTCACGTTGACCGTCCAGCCGCGCAGCGCATAGCGCACCCGGAAGGTGAAGCGGAACGGATACTGACGCAGTGTTTCCGGCGTCTGCCGCAGGCAGAGCGTGACAGAATCGGCAGACTGCTCTTCGATAGAGAAAACAGAATCCTTTGCGAAGCCGTGAATGTCCATCAAATAGCGTTCGCCGTAGAGCGTATAGCTGCCGTCCGTCAGACGCGCGACATATGGAAACAGGACCGGTGCGCGGTCGCGCCAGTATTTCTCGTCGCCGTTCCAGAGGTATTGCGTGCCCTGTCTGGAGCGCAGCTCCATCATCTGCGCGCCGAGCGGATCGACCCGCAGGGTCAGGTTTTCGTTTTGAAGCTCGATCATGGCTCAGTCCTTCGCTGCCGGATACTCGTTGCAGAGCAGACGGTACGGTGCTTCGTCCTCCTCAATCTTCGGGAAACGACCAACGGGCGGATTGAAACGGTTATCGGTGTTGTCGTCGTTGCACTGGCTGACCTCGCCCAGCAGGACAGCGCCCGTGCCCGGTTCGACCTCGAAATCGTGATACATATACTGCTGGATATGGATGCTCTCGCCCGGCGTGAGCTTCACCTGCGTTCCGGCAGGAACGGTGTAGGTGCGACCGTCGCAGTGGACGGTCACATCGGATTCTTTGTCGATGGACTCGTCCGGCAGGCTGTTGTAGACGCGGATCAGGATGTTGCCGCCGCCGCGGTTGATGATGTCCTCAGTCTTGTACCAGTGGAAGTGGTTCGGGGAATACTGCCCCTCCTTCATGTACAGAAGCTTCTCGGCGTAGACCTTCGGATACTTGTCCTGCATCGCACGATTGCCGTGATGAGCGACATACCAACCTTGTCAAAGTCACCGAGACCGTAATCGGTGATATCCCAGCCGAGCATACAGTCGCGGACTTCATCGTATTCGTGCCCCTTGGACTGCCATTCTTCAGGCGTAAAATGGCAGAACGGCGGCAGGTAGCAATGCTCCCGCGCACACATGGCTTCGAGCTCTTTTAAGGCTTTGTTTATTTCTGAACGTTTCATATGTCCTCCTTGACATCAATTTTTATTATGTGTTTTCGCATCTACGCCAGTCGGGATCAGATTCCGCTGTACTACAATAATTCCAATACAAATTGCAGCGATCACGCTCCAACAAAAGATCACGCCAGTCCATCCGGAGGCAGTCTCAATTTTTGCAAAAACATAGGTCGAAATCGCTGTTCCAACATAGAACGAGCAGTCTAAAAAACCGCTGATGCTGGCAGAGCGGCCTGTGTAACAAAAATGAATGGGCAGCGTGATCATGTAGATTATTGAAGCGCACCCACTCATCAGCAAGATCATATTCATCAATAAAATCGATATCGACGCCCATGCAGCACCGACACGATTTGTGACAAGCAATATTGTTGATGACAGAAGACTCACTATATACAGCACCAGTAAAGATTTCCTGATATTCGGAATTTTTCGGCAAAGAATGGGAGTTACGGCATATGCCAACACCTTACTGGCAGGTAACAGTCCTGTAAGCAGGATAGATGATGACGCTTCTATCGAAAGAGACTCGGAATAAAAAACTGGAGCCCATGTGGTGATTCCATCGCGCAGCATTCCGGTAAGCACGCCTAATAGCAGCAGTGTTAATAGGTTGGTTTGCGCCAAAAAATATCCATCAAACTTGAACGAGGGCGTATCCTGTTTTAGAGTCGCATTTCCGGCACCAGAAGTTACATGAATGAAGCCCCATGCAAAGCCACAAGTAAGGCAAGCTATCCCCGTCGCTAACATAACGGTACCCCATCCACCAAATGACAGGCCAATCGGAACAAACAAATAGCATGCTACAGATCCAACATGCTGTGCAACACTGATATAACTCATTGCTGCGCTTCTTCGCTCTTGCGTAAAACCACATACGGTACGCAATAAGCAGGGCCAAATCATGGACTGCAGGTATCCATTTATGCACCACAATGCAATAATGATTGGCAGAATGGGTAGCAGCCGGATGCCAATGTGCGTCAATGCACAGCCAAACATTGCAATGCAGATCATTGCCTTTGGGTTTCTTCGTTCTGCAATCAAAGAGTTGACCAGCATTCCAGCTGCATAGCTGATATAGCCGCCGGTCACCGCAATGCCAAGAGCATCTTTTGAGAAGCCAAGGCTGTGCATTAAATCCAGAAGCACCGCACTCAGATCCGTGCGTGAAATTTGACAAATGAAATATAATCCACATGCCAGAACGATAAACTGTGTCTCTCTGCGTTTTTTCTGAAGCATTTCTACTTATAACTAACCTTTCTGTTTTCACCAGCCCCAAAACGGATGAAATGAAGTATTTGCTGTTCGCGATCCCAAACAACAGTATCCCATGCATCCTCTGTGCAAGTCTGCTCTATACGTGGCTGAGGGAAACTAACCCATCCAAGCGGATGATCGATTGTTCGTGGAACATTGCAAAGTACAGATGGCTCACCAATAAATGTAATTCCGTTTTGCTCCTGCACCATATCACCATGCCAGTACCCACAGCACCATGCAAGAACATGGTGGCCGCATGGCTCAAAGACTTGTTTTAGCTGTTCTTCACCAATCAAAACACTGCCTCCGTCCCGAAATGTATTCAGCAGAGAAATTGCTTCGCTCCCGCCATGGTGGAATACGGAGTCATACCCAGCGTAACCGGTATCAAGCGCGGGACAGTGCGACAGCACCAGTACATTCCATTCCTTTTCCGGCATTTTCAATGCCGTTCCTGCCAGCCAACAGAGCTGCTTTTCATCTATGCCATAATGCTTTCGATAAACGCGCTGATCCCGATCCAGTTCATACCAGCAGGTAGACAGTGCAATCATACGTAGCCGCTCGTCAGGAAACTCCACATAGAAATATGGCTTGTTTCCGCAGCGCTGTACATTGCAATCGCGATCCATAAAGCAGGTTGCCTCATACCACGTTTCGTCAATTGCAATGTCATGCTGTGGATAAACACCGTCACGATAATTCTCGTCACAAAAGCCATCGTGATTTCCTTGTACAACAAGCAGGTTCCTATTTTTGATTGCTGCACGATATGCTGACAACTCGTCTCTCAAAAGTCTGCGGGAAACCAGATCCGGAACGTTTCCACAGAGAATATCGCCTAAATGTACCATGCATCTGTAGTGCAGATGTTCATCCAGATAGCGAATTGACTCACAGGTGTGGTCGCGTGAATCACTCAGGTGAGAGTCTGCGATTAATGCAAAAGTCATGGTCCCATGCGGCGTTTTTTCTAAAAGCAGATCTGCAAGTTCTTTTCTGGATAACGCAGATCGATGTTCATTCATGCTACGCCTCTCCTTATAAATAACAAACTGTTCGGTCCTCTCCCGCGCCGAAACGCAGAAAGTGGAGCTGTTGTCGCTCACGTTCCCATATGACTGTGTCCCACGCGTCTTCATTTTCTGTTCCAATGGTTCGCGGTGCAGGGTAATAACCCATTGGCTGTGCCCATGTAAGCGGAACGGTTGCAAGCGAGCATGGGATTCCGACAAAATGCATGCCATCTTGCTGTGCAAACAGATCTCCATGCCCATCTCCGCTGCACCATGCAAGAATATGGTGACCGCAGGGTTCAAAATGATATAGCTTCCCACCGCAAAGCGCTATTCCGCCGTCTCGGAAAGCGGTAAGAAGCTCAATTGCTTCCTGTCCGCCGGTCTGATTTGTCGACGCAATGCCTCGCAGCAGCGGGATATGCGAAAAAAGCAGAACATTCCATTCCTTTTGCGGTACGCAAAGCGCTGTTTCCGCCAGCCAGTAAAGCTGCATGGTGTCAAGCCCATAGCGTTTGCGATAGATCCCATACGCTTCACTGTACTCATACCAGTTTGTACATAGGAAGATCATCCGCAGACGCTGTCCCGGAACGTCCACAAAATAATACGGCTTATTTCCAGGCCTTTGCAATGCCGGATCGCAGTTCATGAAGCCAGTCATCTCATACCACATATCATCAAAAATGATATCTCTGTGATTATAGCGTCCTTCGCGGTAGCATTCATCGCTATAGCCGTCATGATTGCCCTGTAACGCAAACAAGCGACCGGCGTTTGTGCTTTGTCGAAATGCTGTAAACTCTCCTTGCAGGACTTTTTGTGTGGCACGCATGGGAAGCGTTCCACATAAAAAGTCCCCCATGTGAACCAGACAGCCATACTGAAAAAACTGATCCATCCAGCGGATATTTTCACAGGTATGAATACGATTGTCCCCAAGATGGGAATCCGTTACCAACGCAAACGTCCAGTCTCCGCGCGGCGCAGATTTCAAGATCCGCTCCGCTTCCGGCAAAAAATATGGTTCGATGTGGAAATCGCTTTTCATCCGACGCTCATCCTTTCACAGCGCCATTTGTCAGCCCTGACACGATCCACTTCTGCACAAACAGATAGACAATAATCGTTGGCAGCAAAATTGTAACAACGCCCGCAGAAATTACATTCCACTGTCCGCCATAGTCCGTTGTAAACAACCGGATGGTCTGTGACACTGTACGAAGCTCCGACGCGGGCATATACAGATAACCGATAAAAAGGTCGTTATAAATGCTCAGTGCTTTCAGAATTGCAGTTGTGGCAAACGCGGGGATCAATTGTGGAATCACAACCCGAAAGAAGATCGTTGGAAGACTTGCACCGTCAATCATTGCGCTTTCATCCAGCTCACGCGGAACGTTTTTTATGAATTGTCGGAATAAATAGATCTGCACAATATCGGCTGCCGTAAACAGGATCACGCCAGCCCAGCGGGTATTATACACGCCAAGTGATCGGATCAGCGTAAACTTTGCAACCTGAGTTGTAATGTTCGGAATCAGAACAGCACCGGAAAAGAGCGCACCGACAAGCTTCCGGCCCCGGAAATCAAATCGATCCAATACATAGGAGGCCATCGCCGCCATCAAAAGACTGATGGGCACGCTGCATACGATCAGAAACATGGTATTTTTGAATGCCTGCGGTATTTTAGCGCGGTCTACAAAAAGCCGATAGTTCTCAAGGTTCAGGAAGCTGTCCGGAAGCGAGAAGATATCTTTGAATACAAGTTCATCCGTTGTTTTGAAAGATGTAAACAGGACGATCATCAGCGGTACAACTATAATAATCGTCCATATAGCAAGCATCAGATAATGAAATAATTTTTGCCATGGATTTGATACTTCCAGCAAACAGTCCTGATTCCGCTTACCTGTTTTCCGATGCATCGTCAGTCCTCCTTTTCAACCAGCTTGTGCTGGACGATCTCCACAATGATTACAACAACCAGAATCACAATTCCCATTGCAGAGGCTTTTCCGTATTTTGAATAGTCATATGCTGCCTTAATAGATGACGTTACAAATGTTTCCGTTGCTCCGGATGGTCCGCCCTTTGTAATGACGAATGCCTGATCATAGGCCTGAAGCGCACCATTCAGATTCAAAAACAAGCTGATTCCGATGACCGAACGGATTTCCGGGATAACCATATAACGTACCTTCTGCCAAAAACCCGCTCCATCAAGTTCGGCTGCTTCCATATGCGATTTCGGGATAGATTGCAGCGCACCGATAAACAGTACCATACCGTAGCCTGTAAATCGCCACAGGCCAATAAATGCGAGGCAGATATTTGAGAAATAGGAAGTGCTCAACCAATGAATACAGTACTGCTCTAACCCCAACTTGCACAGAAGCACATTGATTGGATTTGTCTCAAAATTATACATATAGTTAAACATATAGGACACCGCCACGCCATTGAGCACATATGGAATAAAAAACAGTGAGCGGAAGATTTTGCGTCCCTTCAAGTTTGTTGTCAAAATGATCGCAAAGTAGAGTCCAAGGAAAGTCTGAATAATTGCAATTCCAACATAAGCCAACGTATTGACAAAGGCCCGGATTACACCTTTATCCTGAAAAATTTTCAAATAATTTTTGAAGCCGATATAGTTATAGTGCTGCGACATTCCGTTCCAATCCGAAAAGCTAAGTTCCAGAAGCCGCGCTGCCGGATAATATGTAAAAACAAGTAAGATCAGCGTCGGAATCAGGAGAAACAGAAACGACGTCCTTTTCTCTTCCCGGCGAAGCGCCGACTCACCCCGATAGGCTCGGGAACCGTTTGCTTTTTTCACTTTATTAGAAGTTTCCGCCATTGCGGTAGGTTTCTCCATATAGTGATCTCCTCTCTTATACGATGTGCTGGTAAAAAATCGGGAAGCAGGAATCCCTGCTTCCCGATCGTAGGACACAAGATATGGTTCGTTCGTATTACTGCTGTGCAGCAGCCCAACGTGCGTTGATATCTTCGACAAACGCAGCTTTGTCTTCTGCAACAAGGTAATCCTGCACCATCGTGCTGCCGAAATCGTATTCTGCTTCAGCCATGATCGCCTTGACAGTGTCGCTGTTGTTTGCATAGTTGATAATCGGGTAATCATAGCTCAGCAGCTCGTCCAGCCACGGTGTTTTGTCGCTGGAATAACCGACAAGCGGGCAGTCCAGACCGGTAGCCTCTGCGAAACGACCGTCTTCCCACAACCACTTCAGGAAAGCCTTCGCCAACTCGGGATTCTCGCTGTTCTTGCTGACGCCATATTTCCAGTCGCCGGAGCTGATCACGCACTTCGTATCGGGGTAGGGGAACATACCGATTTCGCTCAGATCTGCACCCTGATCAACGATCTGTGCCGAAAGCCAGCTTGCCATATACATCATAGCGAAGCGGCCTGCTGCCATATCATTCTTAGAGCCTTCCCAGTTTGTAGAGAAGAGATCCGACTCAAAATAGCCCTTTTCATTCATTTCCTGAACGAAGTTGAAGATAAAATCAATGCCGCAGCCATCGGTAATGAGCTTATCGGAAGTTTCCGCTTCGTTCCAAACATTGGTGACTTCCTGATGGGCAGTTGCCATGCCGTAGATGAAACTGCCAAGCGGCCATTTATCTTTGAAATTGCTTGCCATCGGGACGACGCCAATCGCCTTGATCTTTTCGCAGGCATCCATAAATTCGTCCATAGTTGTGGGGATCTCGGTAATGCCGGCATTTGCGAACACCGTCTTATTATAGATGATGCCATAATACTGTGCTGCCGAGTTCAGGCCGTACAGATGACCATCGGTGCCAACACCGTAATCATACCCTCTGAGTTCGTCCTTGGTGAACAGATCATCGATCGGCATGAAGTATTCCGCATAGTCACCGGAGCCAAGACTCTTAAGCACCGGCGCAATATCCGGCATGGCATTGCCTGCCATCATAACAGGAAGCTCCTGCTCCGCATCGCCAATTGCCTGAACCGTGATCTTCGTCCCTGGATTTTCTTCCATGAACTGGTCAGCCAGCGCTTTGATCGTTGTGTCAGCAACATTATTGAACGTCGTTGCGAACACAATCTCGCCGCTCAAGCCGTTGGTTTCTTCGCTTTCGGATGCGGTAGGCTGTTCTTCTGCAGCCGGTTCCGTTGTCGTTTCTTCCTGCTGCGCAGGCTCGGTTTCTTTTTCTGGCTCTGTTGTTGTAGTCGCGCAAGCGACCATGCCAAGCACCATTACAAGTGCCAGCAGCAATGCGAGCAGTTTTTTCATTTTTGTTTCCTCCTCATATTTTGCGTTTTATTCAGGCAATTGCCTTGACTACTTAGAGTATATCGACAAAAAATATTTTTCGGAACAGCTTAATTTTGGGTAGAATTGTCGTTCTTTTAGGCTTTGACATCAGATTGCGTTTTTGTGGACAAAAAGGTGATACTCTGCGTTCAACTCCGGATGCTCCGGGGAAGTAATGCGAAGGATCAGATGCCCGTTCTTTGTCTGCGGCACACAAAAACGCCAGCTTGCTCCTTGACGGTTTTCCCATGCAGGGACAGTCTCAAACGCCGTCTGACCAAGCGTCTGCGCCTGCGCACCCGCCTGAAGAGATACGGCTGCTGTCAGTGCCGGAAGCGTCAGTGCAGAGTCATTCAGCAGCCATGCAGACAGTTCAAGCTCCTCACCGGGACACCACGCGATGCGCGAAAAGCGAAGACTGAGCTTCTGCGGGCGAAGCGCCTCTTTTACGGCAGCATACGAAGGACGTGGCTTTGCGGGGTAGTTGACCAGCCCGTTGCCAGCCGCTGTCGGCCACGGCTCATTATAGCACCAGTTGATTGCCATGGAAGCATGAGGCCATTGGCGGCGCACCTCCTCGAACATCGAAGCGTACATAATACACTGCGCTTCATTTCCGGCGCGGACGACGTCTTCCCAGTCCTCGGTGCAGCCTGTCAGCTTCCGGATCTGCTCCGGATGGAACCAGCGAACCGCATGACGCTTATCCCAAATGGGAAATGCAAACGGGTGCGAGCGTTCTTCCTCCGTCATGAACGTTCCGAGATAATCCCACTCTGATGGTGCGCCGCAGCCGAATTCCGTATAGGCAGAAAAGGCATTGTCGCAGAACTCTGTCAGTGTTTCCTTCCCATTTGCGAGCAGCATTTCATACGCGCCGTGCGCAACGCCGTCCTGCGGCGAGGTATAGAGAAACGGCGTGTCTGGATCCAATTCATAGGTCTGCGCGTCGAGAAGACGCATTGCCTTATGCTGTGGTGTCATACGCGACCAGTCGGTGAACAGCTCGTTGCCGCCGCACCAGAGCACAAGGCAGGGATGCGTTCGGAGCTGGCAAATGATCGATGCGGATTCCTGCTTCAAAACAGCGAGATAGTGTTCGTTGTCACGATAATCAGCGCAGGCCAGCGGAAATTCCTGCCACACAAGAATGCCAAGCTCATCGCACAGGTCATAGAACCAGTCTGGATGAATGTAGCCGCCGCCCCAGATGCGGATGATGTTCATGTTGGCGTCCTTCAGGAGTGTCAGGAGCATGTAAATGTGCTCTCTGTTCATTTGTGCGCGGCACATCTCCGGGGGCACCCAGTTGCTTCCCTTGGCAAAAATGCGGCGACCGTTTATCTCCAGCGTCATGGGCGGCTTTGCGCAGGATTTCATCTCCGGGATCATCTGTTCTGCCCATGTGTTCTCGTTCGTCACCAGCCGCGCGCGCCGCAGGCCGAGCTTTCGCGTATGTGTATCTGCTTCTTCACCGCCAACAAGCAGTGAAACTGCCACAGTATAGACTGGCTGTGCGCCATGATTGTGCGGCCACCAGAGCTGCGGCTTCAGGAGCGTCCATTCAGCGCCTGCGTCTGAAGCGAGAAGCTCTTTGCAGAGAACCTCCGCGCCATCCGGCGCAAACAGGCGGCAGCGAACCGTTCCCGGAACGTTTGCTGCGTATTTCAGTGTGATGGTTGCCGTCTGCAAGTCTTCTGACAGACGATAGGCAATCTGCACGTCGGTCAGGCGCTTCTCCGGGCGATATTCCACATATGCTTCATCCGCAAGCCCGAGCGTCACAAAGCGGGGACACCAGTCCCAGCCATAGGAGAAGGCAGGCTTGCAGCTCTGCGAAGCTTCGTTGCCAAGGCCGCGCACGAAGACGCTGCCCGGCGCTTTGGGCGCGGGGTAAACCACGACCTCGGCGGAGATTGTCTGACCGTTCCAAGGAGACAGATCAAGCTCTCGTGCGGTAAACATACCCTCATGATGAAATTGCAGTGCCCCATCGATCAGCAGGTCGTATTCATAATCCACGGCATTCAGGCGCAGGAATGGCACGCCGCTGTTTTCCGCGACCGCAAACTCTGACTGGTAATGCCAGAAGCAGTCTTCCATCCATGCGCGGTTATGAAAAGCTTTTCATAACCGCGCTTATCGTTATCCCGACGAAATGAAAAGTAAGCTGTTCAAAATAAGTA
>ERZ772865.3708-NODE-3708-length-11207-cov-2.967719_pt1 | contig 11207 bp, 9 predicted proteins | sample MGYA00512133_ERZ772865 | MGnify/ENA primary metagenome ERZ772865 (study PRJEB29015, sample SAMEA2737722) | human gut metagenome | biome: human gut; feature: human-associated habitat; material: faeces | place: China | collected 2012 ...
CCTTGGCGGGGTTTGCTTCCACCGCTTCCACGATGGAGCGGCCCGCCTTTTCCATGCGGGTCATGGCAGCGGACAGCTGCGGCTCCGGCAAAGCTTCGTTCAGCGCGTGCAGGGTGTCCAGCTGCTTTTGCATGTCGGCCAGCATCTGGTCCACATCCTCCACGCCGGTGTGGAAGGGCACCTCGTGCTCCACCACCCGGGGCGGGCAGACCTTCTGCGCCGCGCCAAAGGCCACCAGGGCCCCGCCCAGCGCCACCAGCAGCGCCCACAGCTTATACACCGGCAGCACCGCGCACAATACCAAAAAGACCAGCGCCATCGCGTAGAACGGCAGGACGCTTGGCTTCCGGGTGCGGATCGTCTTGCTCATGTTTTTCTCCTTATACTGTGAATTTTCTACATAAATAATACTTTGAGAACGCAGTCTGGGTCAGGCTGCCCAGTTTCATGACTTCGTACAGGAAGTCCGGCAGAAACGCGTCGTATTTTACTTCCAGAATGTGCTTGCCGGTGGGGAGAACCGGCCGCAGGGGCAGGTAGGGGTCAAAGAAGCCGGAGATGTTCGTAGTGCTTCCAATGTTCCGGTCGAAGGTAATCCGGACATTCCCGGGCGCATACACGAAAGGGGTGCGCTCGTAGGCAACGATCACGTTCGGCTTCAGATTGTCCTGCTCGTGCAGTAAGAAAAGCTTTCGCAGCAGGTCGCTGTCAACGGCGGATTCCGGCAAAGACCCATTCAGAATCATAGTAAGCTGGTCTTTCGTCAGCGGACAGCTGACCTTATTGGTCATGGTATGCTCTTTCCGCTTGCATTCCAGCGTGATGCGGCGATCCGAGGCATTGTAGATTCGGATACGGAACTTCTCTCTGGGGTCGGTGCCGTTTTCGTTTTCCAAAAAGCAGCGGTTCTGCGCATCGTCAAAGTAGATGCTTCGGATGCTGTATGTCCCTGTTGCCGACGCATGGGAATCCGAAGGACAAATGTGGCGTATTCTTGCGAGGATCAGCTGAAGCTCTCCCTCGGAGCAGACGTATTTCAGCTCGTTCCGATAATGTCTGTCCTCGGAAACATCCGAATGGAGTAGTTTTTCAAGTTCTCTCATTGTACCTTCGCAAATACGGCTTCCAGGGCGATACCACCGTCAACAGAAACTGTGACCGTTTCCCCGGCTCCGTCCGCGTCTCCTTTCCATCCCACAAATTCGTAACCGTCGTTGGCGGCGGCCGTAACGGTGATGGGATAGTCTGTAAAATACTGCCCCGACCAGCTGCCTGTAGACAGGTCAATCCGGGAGGTGTTGACCGTCACGCTTCCCATTTCCGGATGCGCAGTCGTGACCGTCACGGTTTCCAGAGAACCGGTCAGGTCAAATTCCTCGGCAAGGTGCGCTGCCGCATAGGCCGGGCGTTTCAGGAAGAAGCCGTCCAGCCAGTCCAGCGTGTAGCCGTAGTCGGCCAGCACTTCCTCCACATTTGCGGGGGCAAAGTTGTTGTTGAGCATATCCATGAAGGACAGGACAAACCGCTCCCGGAACTCCGGGCTGGTTTTCAGGGAACGGAAAAGGGTCGTGGAATCCAGACCAAAGGTGAAATTATTGGAGAAGGCGTTGATCTCCACAACATTGCCGTATTTGGGGCGGTATGGCATCCACGCGAGGGCGTCAATATCGTAAATACACCATCTCCACCGCTGGTCAGCGTAGGGCGATTTTCCGCGGGATGTACTGCGCCAGAGAACATAGTTGTGATTGTCGCTTAAATCGATGTTGCACAGATAGTAATTTGTTACGATGTAATCAATATAACTCTGTACGTCCGTTTGTTCCTGAAACGCTGCCCACTCCTGCGGATCGGAGAAGTCAGTGTCGGAGATCCAGCCCATGTATTCCTGATAGCGGATATTATCCTCAGAGGAAATGTCTTCGTCCTTGACGGTTCCATTTTTGACCAGGATGAATCCGTCAACATTATAGTGCTGCTGAAAATACCGCTTATCGTAGCGCTCGAGCATAAAGCTGTCGTACAGGAACTCCCCGTTCAGGAACACCCTGACAGGGATGCTCCTCTGAACGGCAACAGAGCGGTTTTCAACAAGACGGGAGGCAAGCGTGTCAGGGAAGTAGCTTTTCAGCATAACGGCGTGGGTGCTTACGCCTTCGTAGAGGGTCGCCTGAAAGGTATCGCTGCCGCTGTATTCCTCTCTGGAAGCAATCGTGAGACGTTTTCTTCGCTCCCGCCGGGCGGAGGCGCCCTGCAGCCGTAAACCGACAGCCTGATTCAGAACATCGCCCGATTCATCCAGCAGCTCCGCTGTGGCACCGACCTCGAGACTTTTCTCGAAGTTTGGCGTCGGTGCTTCCTCCGAAGAACCGCCGCTCAGATACCATTCGTCATACTCCTTGCCGGTGACATAAATTCCGTCCTCGCCGAACAGATCATCGTACTCGAAAACAAGCGACAGCGTGTAGCCCCGTTCCGGAGGCTGGAGTCCGATAAAGTAGGTCTGCGTCAGGATTTCACTGGCAATGTCCCGTTCGTTTACGAAGACTGCCCGAATGACCGTTCCTTTTTCCACCGGCTGGGGATCGGGCGTGTAATTTTTCCAGTCAGTCACAACGTTCTGGACGGAATTGTACAGATTCTGTTCGGAAGACCGATTTTTCAGGGGGATTCCATCCTGATACAGCGTAGAATCAGCCGTGGGAGTGCTGCCGTCCGTGGTGTAATAGATACTGCCGTTGGACGGCGCGGTCAGGCGCAGCGTGAAGCCGTTCTCGTAATAGCCGCCTGAGACGGATGGCACAGGCATGGGAGCGGCGTTCCGGGCATTTATCCGGTCAAATATGACGAGACTCAGGATAAGAAGGACACAGGAAAAGACGATCAGGAGAATTCTGCGTCTCATATTGCGGCCTTTCTTACATTTTCTCCGGGGCGGAGAAGCCGAGGATGTGGATGCAGGTTTCCAGAATGTTTTTGGCTAAGCCCAGCAGGGCGATGTGTCCGGCCTTCAGGGTTTCGTCCGCTTCCTTGAGGACGGGAGTTTCGTGGTAGAATTTGTTCACCGCACCCGCCAACTCGTAGATGTAGGCGCAGATCAGGTTCGGTGCGGAGGAAGCCAGGGCGGTTTCCAGCGTGGGCTGTAAGCGGGTGATGACGTTCATCAAGTCCTTGGCGAAGGGGTTCGCCGGGGGCTGGATGGGAAGGTGCGCCCAATCGCCGTATTTTGCCAGAATGGACTTGATGCGGACGATGGTATAGAGAATGTAGGGGCCGGTGTTGCCCTCGAAGGCGGCGAAGCGCTCCATATCGAAGTTATAATCCTTGGTGGGCTGGTTCGAAAGGTCGCCGTATTTCAGGGCGGCCATGGCGATTTTGGCCGTGGTGGCCTCCACCTCGTCGTCGCCCACGATCCTGTTCTCCACCACCTTGGTCCGGACGAAGTTCGTCATGTCCGCAATCAGGGTTTCCAGCCGCAGCACGCCGCCGTCTCTGGTCTTGAAGGGCTTGCCGTCGCTTCCGTTCATGGTGCCGAAGCCCACGTGCTCCAGCTCGGTGGTGGGGGGCACGATGCCCGCCTTCCGGGCGGCCCGGAACACCTGCTCAAAGTGTAGGTTCTGCCGCTTGTCGGTGACGTAGAGCACCTTGTCCGGGTGCCAGTCCTGCATCCGCTGGACCAGGGTGGCCAAATCGGTGGTGGCATAGATGGAGGAGCCGTCGGACTTCACCAGAATGCAGGGGGGAACCTCCTTCTTGTCCCCCTCCTGGGCCACGGGGATGACCCAGGCCCCCTCGGACTGGACGGCAATGCCCCGGGCCTTCATATCCTCCACCATGGCGGGGATATAGGGGTCGGCGTCGGATTCGCCCAACCACTTCTCAAAGTGGACGTCCAGATTGTCATAGTTCTTCCGGAGGTCCGCCACGGACACGTTCATAATGTGCCGCCACAGCGCCCGGTAGCCCCGGCGGCCCTGCTGCAGCTCCAGGGTGGCCTGGTGGGCCTTGTGGGAGAATGCGGGGTCACTCTTCTTGGCGGAGGCGGTGGGATAGATCTCCTCCAGATCGGAGACCGTGAAGGGGGCCTCCTTGGGGTACTCCCCGGTGAAATCCGGGTCAAAATAGGGCAGGTCCGGCTGCCGCTCTGAAAGCTCTGCGATGATCAGGCCCATCTGCAAGCCCCAGTCGCCCAGGTGCACATCCCCGATGGCGTTGTAGCCCAGGTACTTATAGAGCCGCTTCAGGCTTTCGCCGATGATGGCGGGCCGCAGGTGGCCGATGTGCAGGGGCTTGGCCACATTGGCCCCGCCGTAGTCCACCACAATGGTCTTGCCCGCCCCGGGCTGGGCAATGCCGAACTTGGGAGAAACGCGCATGCCCTCCAGGTAGTTCTGCAAAAAGCGGCCGGAGAGCTTCAGATTGATGAAGCCCGGCATAACAGCCTCCACCATGCTGTAGTCCCCAGCGTCCAGCTGCTCTGCCACGGCCTTGGCAATCTGGATGGGGGCGCACTTATACTGCTTGGCAGCGGCCAAAGCGCCGTTGCACTGGTATTCGCACAGGTCCGGCCGGTTGGAAACGGTGACCCGGCCAAAGGAACGGTCATAGCCCGCCTGTTCAAAGGCCGCCTGCATTTTCTCGGTGATAATATCCAGAATCTTTTCCACGAAAATTCCTCCTCAGTCCTTCTTCTGCTCGGCCAGCCAGTTGAGGTAATCGTCATAGGTGCCGTAGCGGTCCACGATGGTGCCGTCGCTCTGGAAGGCGATGACCCGGTTACAGGTGGAGGTCAGCAGCTCGTGGTCGTGAGAGGCCAGCAGCACCACGCCGTTGAATGCCTCCAGGCCCTTGTTGACAGCCTGAATGGATTCCATATCCAGGTGGTTGGTGGGCTGGTCCAGCAGCAGCACGTTTGCACCCGAGAGCATCATCTTGCTGAGCATACATCTTACCTTTTCACCGCCGGAGAGGACGTTTACATGCTTGAACACATCCTCATTGGAGAACAGCATCCGGCCCAGGAAGCCCCGCAGGTACACATCGTCCTTCTTGGCGGAGTACTGCCGCAGCCAGTCCACCAGCTCCATTTCGTTGCCCTCGAAATACTCGGTGTTGTCCTTGGGCAGGTAGCTGCGGATGGTGGAAACGCCCCACTTGATGGAGCCCTCCTCCGGCTCCAGCTCCCCCATGAGGACCTTGAAGAGGGCCGTCTGGGCCAGCTCGTTTTCGCCCACGAAGGCGATCTTGTCCGTGCGGCCCACGGAGAAATAGACCTTGTCCAGCAGCTTTACCCCGTCTACGGTGACGGAGATATCCTTCACGGTGAGCACATCCTTGCCCAGCTCCCGCTCGCTCTGGAAGCCCACGAAGGGATAGCGCCGGGTGGAGGAGGGCATTTCTTCCACGCTCAGCTTGTCTAAGAGCTTTCTTCTGGCGGTAGCCTGCTTGGCCTTAGCCTTGTTGGCGGAGAACCGCTGAATAAACAGCTGCAATTCCTCGATTTTTTCCTGGTTCTTCTTGTTCTTGTTCCGCAGCATGGCCTGCACCATCTGGCTGGACTCGTACCAGAAGTCGTAGTTGCCCACATACATCTTAATCTTGCCGTAGTCAATGTCCACGGTGTGAGTACACACGGTATTGAGGAAGTGACGGTCGTGGCTGACCGCAATCACCATGCCGGGGAAGTCCAGCAGGAAATCTTCCAGCCAGTTGATGGCTTCGATGTCCAGGTTGTTGGTGGGCTCGTCCAGCATGACGATGTCCGGGTTGCCGAACAGCGCCTGGGCAAGCAGGACCTTCACCTTCAGCCGGGGGTCAACGCTTGCCATCTGCTCATAGTGCAGCTCCGTGCCGATGCCCAAGCCCTGCAGCAGGCGGGAAGCGTCGGATTCGGCTTCCCAGCCACCCAATTCCGCAAACTCCGCCTCCAGATCCGCCGCCCGCAGGCCGTCCTCATCGGTGAAGTCCGGCTTTTCATAGATGGCGTCCTTTTCCTTCATGACGTCGTACAGGTGCTTGTTGCCCATGATGACGGTGTCCATGACGGTGTAGTCATCGTAGGCGTTCTGGTTCTGCTTCAAAACGGAGACCCGCTTGGTGGGGTCGATCTCAATGGAGCCGGTGGTAGAATCCAGCTCCCCGGTGAGGATGCGCAGGAAGGTGGACTTGCCCGCCCCGTTGGCGCCGATGATGCCATAGCAGTTGCCGGGCAAGAATTGCAGATCTACATGCTGAAACAGCCACTGGCCGCCGAACTGCATTCCTAAATTGCTGACTGTGATCATTGCTTGTCTCCTTCGTTACCTAAATAATTTTGTTCATTCCAAATAACAGGGCCTTGCAGGAAATACAAGTTGACAGTTGACAGTTGACAGTTGGCAGTTAAGGAGTCCCTTCGGGAGAATTTTGAAATCTTTTCCGAGGAAGTACCAAAACTGTCCACTGTCAACTGTCCATTGTCAACTGTTCAAGACCGCATACTCATACAGTTTAATCTTACCACAAAATTGTAAATAAAGAAAGAACTTTTTTCCTGCCCCTTGCTTTTTTTGCAAAGTGCGCTATAATATTAGCACTCAGATGAAGTGAGTGCTAATTGCACGCGAAGAAAGGAAGTTATTGCATCATGGAAAAGAAACAGTTTAAGGCCGAATCCCAGCGGCTGCTGGATCTGATGATCAACTCTATTTATACCCACCGGGAGATCTTCCTGCGGGAAATCATCTCCAACGCCTCCGACGCCATTGACAAGCTGGCCTATACGGCCCTGACCGATGAGAAGGTGGGCGTTGCCCGGGACCAGTTCGCCATCACCATCACCCGGGACAAGGAAAACCGCACCCTCACCGTGTCCGATAACGGCATCGGCATGAGCAAGGAGGAGATGGAGGAGAACCTGGGCACCATTGCCAAGTCCGGCTCCCTGGGCTTCAAGCAGGCCATGGAGAAGAAGGAAGACATCGATATCATCGGCCAGTTCGGCGTGGGCTTCTATTCCGCCTTCATGGTGGCAAGCGAAGTCACCGTCATCTCCAGGAAGTACGGCTCCGACAAGGCCTACAAGTGGGTCTCCAACGGCACCGACGGCTACACCATCGAGGAAGCCCAGCGGGAAAACGCCGGTACGGACGTGATCATGGTCCTGAAGCCCGACACCGAGGAGGACACCTACAACCAGTACCTGGAGGAATACGAGATCCGGAATCTCGTCACCAAGTATTCCGACTATATCCACTACCCCATCCGCATGGAGGTGGAGAAGTCCCGGAAGAAGGAGGACTCCCCCGAGGACAAGCCCGAGTACGAGAGCTACAAAGAGGTCGTCACCCTGAACTCCATGGTGCCCATCTGGCAGAAGAACAAGAAGGACGTCACCGAGGAGGAGTACAACCAGTTCTATCAGAGCAAGTTCTACGACTACAATAAGCCCCTGCGGGTAGTCCATTTCAGCGCCGAGGGTCAGGTGTCCTTCAAGGCCCTGCTGTATATTCCCTCCAAAGCCCCCTACGACTTCTACACCAAGGATTTCAAGCGCGGCTTGCAGCTGTATTCCAGCGGCGTGATGATCATGGAGAACTGCGAGGATCTGCTGCCCGAGCACTTCCGCTTCGTCCGGGGCATTGTGGACAGCCAGGATCTGTCCCTGAACATCAGCCGTGAAATGCTCCAGCATAACCGCCAGCTGACCATTATCGCCCGGAACATCGAGAAGAAGATCAAGTCCGAGCTGAAGGCCATGCTGGACAGCGACCGGGAGAAGTACGAGGAGTTCTACGCCGCCTTTGGCCGCCAGCTGAAATACGGCGCGGTATCCGACTACGGCGCCCACAAGGACAGCTGCCAGGATCTGCTGCTGTTCTACAGCCACAAGCAGGGCAAGCTGATTTCTCTGAAAGAATATGTGGATGCCATGCCCGAGGGCCAGGAGAAGATCTATTTCGCCCCCGGTGAAAACAAGGAGCTGCTTGGCAAGCTCCCCCAGGTGACATTGCTTGACGGCAAGGGCTACGACACCCTGCTCTTTACCGAGGATGTGGATGAGTTCGTGCCCCAGACCCTGATGACCTATCAGGAGAAGAGCTTCTGCAACGTCTCCACGGATGACCTGGGCCTCCAGTCCGAGGACGAGAAGAAGGCCGCCGAGGCTGAGGCCGAGGAGAAGAAGGGCTTCCTGACCTTTGTGAAGGACAGCCTGGGCGATCAGGTCAAGGAGGTCCGGCTGAACAAGAATCTGGGTGCCTACCCCGTGGCCATGGTGCCCGACGCCGGCATGAGCTTCGAGATGGAGAAGTATATGAAGCGGGCGAACCCCGAGTTTGCCTTCCCCGTCGGACGCGTGCTGGAGCTGAACCCCGAGCATGAGGCGGTGCAGGCCATGCAGAAGGCCATGACCGAAGACCCCGAAAAGGCAAAGGATTACGCAAAGCTTCTGTGCTATCAGGCGCAGCTCATGGCGGAGCTGCCGCTGGACGACCCCTATGCCTACACCGAGCTGGTGTGCAGACTGATGAAGTAATCATGACCGGCAAAGAAAAGGATTGCTTTTGCCGTGCTGGTGTGATAAAATATCCCCACCGAAAGAAAGGGAGGGTTTTATATGTCCTACACATATCAGTATATCAGTGACGCCATGGCGAACGGACTCCTGTCCGGGATTTTCAGCGGCGTTCCCACGACGCTGATCGGCATTGCCACCTATGTATTAAGCGCGCTGGGGCTTTACACCATCGCCAAGCGCCGGGGGCTGAACCACCCGTGGCTGGCTTGGATTCCCGTGGCCAGCGCGTGGATCGTGGGTTCGCTTTCCGATCAGTATCGCTATGTGGTCAACGGGGAGAATAAGTCCAAGCGGAAGGTTCTGCTGACGCTGAACATCATTACCACAGTGCTGAGCCTGGTGATGATCGCGTGCGGAATCGGAATGGTGGCGCAGGCGTTGATCGGCGCTGCTGGAGGCATCGACGAGGAGGCCATGGTGCAGGCCATGATAGGGCCGCTGGTGGGCGTGCTGGGGCTGTGTCTGCCCCTGGCAGGCGTCGCCATTGCCTACGCGGTGATCTATTACATGGCGCTGTACGATATCTTCCGGTCTCTTGACCCCAATAACTGCGTGCTGTTTCTGGTGCTGAGCATCGTGTTCAGCGTGACGGAGCCGTTCTTCCTGTTCTTCAACCGGAACAAGGATGGCGGAATGCCCCCCAGACGCCCCGAGCCGGTCTGTATGCCCCCGGAACCGGACTGGTGCGATAACAGCCAGGACACGGGCAATACGGATTTCCTGTAATAAGACAAAAATCCTGCTTTTCTTCGGAAAGGCAGGATTTTTTATGGTGTCGGTGGGATTTTTGAATGTCCGCTTTGTGCGGGCAAATGTTTCTGGTGCGGAACCATCTTTTTCCTGCCAGCCGGTTGACAACCGGGAAAATATCCGGTATACTAGGCAATATGCAATAAAAGACGGCTTCATTATTGGAGGAAATGACAAATGGTTATCAAATGGGATGTGACCATCCCCAGACTGTCCGGGGATACCCCCCGCAGAGCGTACATCTATCTTCCGGAAAGCTACGACGAAGAACCCGACCGGCGGTATCCCGTCATGTACATGTTTGACGGGCACAACGTGTTCTTTGACGAGGACGCGACCTTCGGCAAGTCATGGGGCATGAACGACTACATGGAGCGCACCGGAAAGCAGCTCATCATCGTGGGTGTGGAGTGCAACCATCAGGGCAACTGCCGGTTGTCGGAGTATTCCCCCGTGACCTTTGAAAATGCCGAGCTGGGGAAGATCCGGGGCAGGGGCAGCACCACCATGAACTGGATGGTAAACGAGCTGAAGCCCTATATCGACGAGCATTTCCGCACCCTGCCCGACCGGCGGAACACCATTCTCGCGGGTTCCTCCATGGGCGGCCTGATGGCGCTGTATGGCGCGACGGCCTACAATTCCGTCTTCCAGCGGGCGGCCTGCCTGTCTCCCAGCCTCTGGGTCGCGCCGGGAAAGATGATGGAGCTGATCGCCAGGGCGCGTATCCGTCCGGACACGACCATCTACATGGACTACGGGGAAAATGAAATGGCCAACCATGTGGCAAGCCAGGCGGTCATCCCCTCCGCGGTGTATCTGCTGATGACCAAGGGGGTCAATCTGGCCTTCCGCATTGTCCCCGGCGGCAATCACTCGGAGGCCAGCTGGGAAAAGCAGATCCCGATTTTTATGGAGTGCCTGGGACTTTAATAGAGAGAGCAAGAGGGAAAAGAAATGGAAATTCGCTACGAAAAGCATTGGAGCGGCTGGCTGAACCGGGATATGGAATTCAAAATCTACGGCAGCTGCGGCAAGCCCGTGATCTTCATTCCCTGTCAGGCAGGGCGGTTCTGGGATTTTGAGTCCTTCAAAATGGTGGACTACTGGGCGCCATGGATCGAGTCCGGCAAGTGCATGGTCTTCTCCATTGACACCATCGACAATGAAAGCTGGGCAGCCATAGGAGCGGACAACCGCTGGCGCATTGAGAATCACGAAAAGTGGTACCACTACGTGGTGGACGAACTGGTGCCGTATATCCGGCACATCGCCGGTATGGCCAACGGACACGATCAGGGCATTATGACCTTCGGCGCGTCCATGGGCGCCATGCATGCCGCGAACTTTTACTACCGCCGTCCCGACCTGTTTGACAGCTGCTTTGCCATCTCCGGCCTGTACGACAACAAGGAGTTTTTCGGCGACTACTGCGACGAGCTGGTGTACGCCAACTGCCCCTGCCTGTATTTGCAGAACATGCCCGACGACCACTATTACAAGGGCATCTACAACAGCCAGAAGAGCCTGATCGTCTGCGGTCAGGGCGCGTGGGAGGAGCCGCTGCTGGAATCCACCCGCTGGCTGGACACGGTCTGCTGCCAGAAGGGCATCCACACCCGGTTTGAATACTGGGGCTATGACGTTGACCACGACTGGCCGTGGTGGTACAAGATGGTGCAGACCTACCTGCCTTGGTTTTTAGGCTAAAGATATAAGGAGCGAGAAACATGAAGAACTTCATATTCATCTCCCCGAATTTCCCCATGACCTACTGGAAATTCTGCCGGGAGCTGAAAAATAACGGTATGCGGGTGCTGGGCATCGGCGACAGCCCCTATGACGATCTGCTGCAGGAGCTGCGTGACAGTCTGGACGAATATTATAAGGTTTCCAGTCT